>Ga0209807_1000128_pt1 | contig 31354 bp, 36 predicted proteins | sample GraSoiAngelo_154_FD_186168 | JGI IMG/M metagenome (GOLD analysis project Ga0209807, IMG submission 186168) | Grasslands soil microbial communities from the Angelo Coastal Reserve, California, USA - 14_1009_13_20cm (SPAdes) (version 2) | ecosystem: Environmental > Terrestrial > Soil > Grasslands ... | reverse complement strand
CCGACAATGATCGCTGACGATAACAGGGCCAGAAAAGTTGGAAACACGATGTAGAGGGCCTGTCTGCGATCCGCCGATCGTCTCAACTGTTTCTGGTAGAGAATTGATGACGCTATCAGAGGTCGCCACTCCTCGGGGGTCAGCTTGCCCATCATTCGTGCAGGCATGACGATCGCATGGAAGAGGAAGAAACACCAGTCTGACGGTATCGGCACCACGCTCCGTCCTAGCGGAACGATACTACTCCAGCGAACTTCTCTGACATTTAGTTTGGTGATATCAAGCTGCTGTCCCAAAGTCACAGCCATCTCGACAAGTCTTGGATCGTCTGGGCTAGTCGGGGCCGGTCTACGGAGTGGACTCAATTATTCAAGCCACCGGACAGTTCCCGACATTTCAAATCGCAATCTAGCTCGACGCTCCTTGTAGTAGAGATGCGCGACAATATATCAACGACTACGAACGACTTTTCGCATCACCATCACCCGATTGCTTGTGCCGAAAGAACCGAGTGGACGGAATCCTAGGTCTCGATACATTGACTCGGTTCCGCCCCAGATGAATGAGCTCGAGTATTTTTTCCCTCGGGGAATCGCGATTGGATATCCGTCGACCGTCCCACCTCCTTTGGCCTTGATGAAGCGGAGTGCGCCTTCCAGCGCGGCCCTCGCAACTCCCTCGCGTCTATGGTCGCGGTCGACGAAGAAGCATGTAGTCCTCCAGTCCGGCGGAGAGACGTCCATATCGCCATAACCACGCATCCGACCGGGGAGTTCGAGAAGGGGTCCGAACTGACACCACCCAACGACGTCCGGCCCGTAGTAGACTAGGGCTGCGTGGGACCGGTTCGCTCGAACAAGCTTCTCCTTGTACTCCCGGTGCTTCCCAGACCACTGCTTATGCTCGCTAGGGGCGAGGTGGAAGAAGGTGCACCAGCAGCCACCCCAGACTCCGTTGTGTTTCTCGACCATTCGCTCAAAGTCGGGCCATGTCGAGGGCCCAAGCTCCCGGACTGAGAATCGCGCCGCGGACTGTCTTGGGTGCTTCGTGCGAGACTCCGAGTCGCCTTCCGAGTCTACACTCAAGGTGGTGGTCAATTTCTTCAAAACTCGGACATCCGCGCCCTCTAGAATTTGTGAGTATGACTCAGCTAAGAGACTTGTTCCAGGCCTACGGGACGCGAGCTGTGTATACGACTTCTTTCGCCCCGAGTCTACGAAAACGTTGGCATCCTATGGTCCAACAATCCCAGCCTCCGTAACGCCAGAAATGGCTCCTGGATCCATCCCCGATTGGAGAGCGAGGCTTCCCCCATGCAATCTTAAAGACCTCTTGGCTTGAAGCGTTGATGAACATGAAAATCGTCCTCGACAACCAGGTTACGGAACGGTCGGTGCGCGCGGACTTGGCGTGGGAGCTGTTCTTCAGGTCGAAGACGGAGATGCCGAAGGGACACGGTGAACCTCTGCTCCCTTTCGCCAACTGGTTCTGGGACGAGATGGGCCAGAGGGCAGGGCGGTTGATGAAGCTGTCGAAGGGGGAGGCAACGGTCACGATCCCTCCTCTGGCTCCTGAAGCGTTGGACTTCGTGGTGCGTCTGGCATCGTTCTGGGCTGACGAGGTCTATCTGAGGAAGCGAGGGTCTCTGTCGGGGAACATGTGGAGGAGGCCGGTGGTGAACGTTCTCGACGATGACACCCTCGAAGCAGCCGAGCGGGCGCTGACTTCGAGAAAAGAGACGGGCTCGACCGACAGGTTTCTGATGCCGCTCCTCGGGCCTGGGCGCGCCTTCTTCCGGGTGAGACTGGTCGAGAAGGACGAGAGCGCTGCTCGATTCCACAGTCATTCGCACGTGGACGAATATTACTTGATACTCACTGGGAAGGGGACGCTCAGATACAATGGATCCGAGACAGAGGTGAAAGCCGGGGACCTAATCGGCAAACCAGCAGGGCCAGAAGTCGCTACACAACTCATTGCCGACCGAGGGGAACGGCTCCGAATACTCGACATGGAGATTTGGCACGACCGGGCTCAAGTCTCCAAGGATATGATAGTCAACCCAGACTTCAACGAACTCCTACTGAGCGGGTCTGGATGGGGAGCGATCGTTCCAGAAGAGTCCCTGATTACGCCCGAGGAATTCTTCCGCCACTACAACCAGGGATACAAGAGGACGAGGGAAGGAGGATGGGTCCCGTCGAAGAACCGAGGCCACAAACAGACACGTGAGAAGTGATCATACCTGGCTCCCACGACATCACCTCGTGGGCTGAAGAAACGCCTGGTTTTCTCTACAACCGATTCGTTCTCCATGCCACCTAGAAGGTGGACTAGCGTCTCGTAGCGAACGGATGACTCATCCGCCTCAAGGAGCCAGTTCAGGACACGTTGCGAAACCTGAACCCGGGGATCTTGAAGCTGTTCCGTATCCAGGTCTATCGACGAGAGAAGAGATTTTTGATGATGTAAGAATTCGAACGGGACAGTCGAATTGTCCCCGCCACTGCCGTCTAACGGTTCGGACCTGGCCGAGGTCGGCTTTATGTGGCCCGAGAGCCAGGTCCTTCGATGCAATGATCGATCACCTGAATGCGGTGGTGCTACCGGTGCGGGACCTTGAGAAGTGCTCGTCTTTCTACAGCTCGAAGCTCGGATTCAAGTTGAAGAACAAGGATGAAAACTCTGCATTCTTTGGCATCGGTGACAAGGAAGGGGTCATACTCGGCCTGATCTCGATCGATAACGTTGCCGAATTGATCTCCGAAGAGCAGGTCCGCCCACGAGAAGAAACCGTCCATAGAACCTACTACGCGGTCTTCGTCGACGACGTCGACCGAGAATATCAAGACCTCAAACGCAAGGGCGTCCATTTCGTAAAGGCCCCAACAACACAGCCTTGGGGCCAGCGAATAGCCTACTTCGAAGATCCCGAGGGCAACCTCTGGGAGATCTCCCACTTCCCAAAGAAGTAGGAATTAGAATTAGCCTTTATTCTAACATTTGTAGCCCGGCGATCATGACCTCAGCAAGATCGGATTTCTCCCGTCACGTTAGGGTCAGCTTCCGTAAGCAGAAGATCATGAGGCTCTTCCAGGCCCGGATATCTAGGCTCGAGAGGGGACTGGTGGAGATTTCAGCCATTAATCGTCCTGATCTAGAGCAGCAGGATGGTCATGTTCATGCTGGAGCTCTTGTAGCATTGGCGGATAGTGCGGGAGGATATGCAGCACTCTCATTGCTGCCTCCTGGTTCGAGAGTGGTTAGCGTTGAAGTGAAACTGAACTTTCTGAGACCGTCAGTTGGAAGCATGATCCGTGGAAGAGGCACGGTCCGGAAGATTGGACGTACGATCGCGGTCTGCGAGCTTGAGGCGATGATGAAACAGGAAAGGAAATGGGTCAAGTGCGCATGGGGAAGCCAAACAATCTACTGCATACGGCCAGACATGACAAGCTCACGTCTCCAACAATGAGCAGACGAGCTCGAGCAATGTCGCCTACCTCGCGAGCCCGCCACCCTCATTTTTTCCAAATCGGTGTCCCAGCCACTCTTTGGTCAGCGCTGAAGGGTCCTCGTCAGGTTTCTGATCAGGGAGAGCCCGAGAATTATCTCCCAGACCATCAACGGGTAAACTATGATCCGCTCATCTCCGCCATGCCCGATGACACTGCCCTCGAGCGTGGCGAACGATACGCTGAGCATAATGGCCAATCCAGCCAGGGAGATTACGCCGAACAGCATCGATAAGTATCGGAAGTATGAGGGGGCTTCTAGTCTTACTCGGTAAACCGTAATCGCAGCTATTGCTCCTGCGACGAACGAGACTAACGCACCAAGACCGTGTGTAGTAAGGTCAACATTCTCCGGGACCACGCCTGCGATCAGAGCCCCGAGACCGAAGAGACCGACAAGCGTTGAGAACAGCCGGTTGCCTAGACCGCGATAGATCATGTAAGCGAAAGCCATGGTCAGTATCCCGAAGAGAGATAGTACTGTGTTCCAGATTATTGAGGAGGGCTGGAATATCAGGCACGAGCCGGGCGTTGGCATGATAGCATTGTGACAGGTAGCTCCCAGATCGCTAAGATCATTCTGAGTAATACTGTAGTTAGGGTAGTAGGCTTGGGCGATGAATACTCCAATGGTCCACTGCGCAGCCGCAATAATAGTAAGAATCCCAGCAATGCGAAGGTATCTGCCTGCAGCGGTTCCGTGGGATTGCATGGGTTAAACTCCCTGAAACTGGTCGTTGGGATGGTTTGCCTGGACTATTACAATGCCGAGCATTCCTGGCTCAAGCGGATCAACGTATTGGAAGGATCCGGCGGCTGTGAAGGTCAGAACGAAGGTTTGTCGTTGCGCAAAACCTCCCGAGTTGAAGAAGGTTGATCCGTCGTATTTGGTTGCATTGCCTGTCGGACCGGCAAAGGCGAAATCTGGAAACGGCGGGACCGGCTGTCCGGCTGGGAATATTATGAAGGGGACCGAGATGAGGGGTGCTCTCCAGACTACTGTATCCCCCACGTGAACGCGGACCATTCCGAGAACAAATCTCACCACCTCTGTGTTATGGAAGACCAGGTTTCCGCAGGCTACTTGGTTAGCGCCTGCTTCGCCGACGGCCTGGGTCACACTAACAAACCAGCCAGAGCTTTGAATACGAATATTCTGGATCCCGTTGCCACTGACCGGGGTCGTGATTTCTGTAGAACTCCGGCCCGTTCCGTCGGCCCCTGCTGTGATGCTGTTCAGCGTGAACGGGCCGAGAAGAAACGGACTGGTCTGAGCAATTTCCCCGCATACTCCGTAGTTGATAGCGGGGGAGTATGACTGGCCAGGAGTCAATCCCGACAAGCTCACCTTGACACTCAGCGTCGAGGATATGCTGGAAACGGATACGGCGAGGGAGGCCGTTCCTGTTACCGAGGACCCTCCCGTAGGGGCCAATGACTGAGTCGTGGTCTCAGGCGCGTCTACTCCAGCCGCAACGTAGTGAATCACCGTATTGTCCGGACCCGTAGTAGTTTCCGGCTGCCTGAACGAAGCGAGGGCCTGCCTTGCAGCGTTGAGGTCAGCCTGCAATTGTTGTCGGGCCTGGACGGAGTATTCCTGTTGGGTGAACGGATAGGGCGTGCCAGCTGGGTGGACTATTACCAGTCCCTGCATTCCAGCCTGGACCACGGACAGGTAGACGAAGGCTCCCGGGTTGCCGAAGGTGAGCGAGAACGTATCGTTGCCGTGAGGGAGTGGGAAGTTATTGTCCCAGTTGAATCCTGGAGGAAGCATCAGTCCCGAGCCCGCGAAACTTGTCCCATCGTAGGGTGAGGGCGGAGGGACTGGACAAGGCGAAAAGTCAGAAGCTTCAAGACAATCAGCAGGAACTGGCCCCGTTCCAAAGAAAGTGACGGTGTGAGGCTCGCCAGAACTGAGAGTCCACACCACTATATCTCCAACATCTACTGTTATCACGTGAGGATAGTACGCTTCACCCTGAACAGCCCCATCCGGGGACTGACCACCAACCGACACATGCCAAGTCTGAGGCCCACTCGATCCAGCGCGCTGCGCGTATGCTGACGGGAAAGCGTACGCACCCATCATCACTACGAGCGCTAAGATACCGCCGACCACGAATTTAGAGGGTATCAACGGCTGCGTGGCAGGAAACATCATTTCGTATTTAATATGATATGCACATGCGATCGAGAACTGCGCTAACGACTAGTCGGTGAACTTACGATATTGTAAGAGTGTAAACCGGGTGTATCAGGAATACCTAAACACAATTATTCCCGACAATACGTGATCAGCCTCTTCCGGTCGGAGCTCCAACGTGTGTGCGCACTTTACCCAAGGATAGAAACCGAAGTCTCTTCGCCAGAGAGAATCGTCTGACCCTTACGACGACCGTTACCATTATCTCCTGGGACCAGTAGCAATCGGGAATCACCGGTCCATCCCTTTCTAGTTCATAGCGATCTTTTGCGGGCTTGGCGGCATGAAAGCGTTGATCACTGGATTCCTGCAAGGAGTTACGGGGGCTATCTCGGGACTCGTCCGTATGAAGCGTAATGGAAAGAAGACAGCTTCGCGTAATACAGTAAGTGCAGGGAGGCATCTAGCGGGAAGGCCTAGAGCCAACAGGAAGCAGCCGAAGAGGACTCGAAGAGTCAGGTCTGGAACGGGTCGCAAAGGACATCTAAGAACAGCGCCGAAACCATCCGCGGCGACCATGGACAATTCGAATGTAACCTCAGCCTCTCAATCAGTCATCTACACCTGCCCGGCATGTGGGCTACAAGCTCCCCAAGCTTTGATGATCGAACATTTGCGGGGGAGCCCCATTCATCAGCGTGGCCGTGCGCAACCAGGGCAAACAACTGATCACAGAGTCGAGGAAGAACCAGCCCTAGTTGCGCGAGGAGAGGATTCGAGAGACTCGTTAAGAAACCTCTTGCAGATTCTTCTCCCACCGCGTGCATTTGGGCGTAGACACGAACGGAGGACTGCAAACGCTATCTCCTAACTGAACCAGATGCCTCGACTCCGAGAATGGATCTTCCTTTCTCCGGTGATGAGGCCCCGCTAACCTGACCCTCCAACGAAGCCTGAGCGGAACCTCGCTCCACGTCGTATGTTTCGCCCGATTCTGCGGTATCAGGATAGTTCGTATGCGCAGTCATATCTTAGTTCATCACCGCCGACTCACCGTGCATGGAGGGGAACTTGATCCTCACTGACTGTTCCTCTGACAGGGATTCTCTCGCTGCCTCAAGGCAGGTGACTACGTGTGCGCCCAGCAGTCCATCGTTTTCGTTGGAGAAGGTCTGCGAAAGTCTATTGCGACCGACACAGTTCGCAAAATGTTCGATTTCTTCTCTCAGAATATTACTTGGAATTATTGGAATCTTCACGACTCCGTGTTCGTGCTGAAGAACCACTTTTTGTTCTAGAAGGTCTAGAGTTGCGTTCCCTTTCTCGGCCACAATTCTCAGGTTTCTTCGCTGCCGGGGATCAAGAATGCTAACTTCGATTTCAGCACTAAGGCCACTCTCATATTCGCATGTGATGAAGGCAACCTCTTCATTCTCCTTGTTCCTATATCCTCTTGCGATGCACGAAATCTTGTCGGGCCATAGCCCTGTGAGACAATTTGTGATGTCGAAGGTGTGTGGCGCTAGATCAGTAATCACGTTTCCTTTATCTTGTGGTGGTGAGATGCCTGTCCATTCTAGACCGAGATAGTTGGGCTCCCCGAGAATCGATGGCTCAAGCGTGCTCTTTAGCGCTCTGAGTCCGTTGTTGAACCTGTGATAATGCCCAGTTGACAGCACTACTCTCTGGGCTCTGGCCTGCTCGACGAGGAGGTAGGCTTCTTTGGAGCTGAGGGCGAGGGGCTTCTCCACCAAGACGTTTTTTCCTGCCTTGATGAATGAGGATGCTATCTCGAAATGGGTCGAGTTTGGCGTGCAAATGTGAACTGCTGAGAGGTCCGGATCTGAGAGGAGACTCTGATAATCTGTCCTGTAGTCCAATGGTCCGACCTTCTTGCGACACCGTTCCAAGGCGGAGGGAGAGCTATCAACGATGGAGCGCAGACTGACCATGCCTGTTTTCCGCGAAAGGGTCAGAATCTCTCTGATGACCTTCTGTCCCCAAAAGCCTGCGCCAATTACTGCAATGCTTACAGGAACCGTGAAGATCCCGCTTCTAGATCGTCTCTCCGGATGGGCGCGGGAAGTTCCCACCAACGAGTATCCCTAAATTACGACCTTCGTCCTTCTCTAATTCTGGGTGAGATCTCTGCGTTGGGCGAGGAATTATGGAGACTCTTATCGGCTCTTGGACAATGGCGCTACTGGTTCTAGCTATTTCGTTTGCCTTGCGGACTGGAGCATGTTCAAGCTCGCGTCTATAGTTGATGGAATCTTTGGAGTCGCGCACGGTCCGGACATGCGCTCTGGTACTGCTAGTTTCGCATATTCAATGGTCGCCGACTCTCTCTAGATAATCGAGTCCATACTGGCTCTAGAGAATTTAGTCTATTTTGGGAGGTGGGAAATGTGGATCAGGTGAGTTATTCCAGTGGCTTCCGCGATGCGGTATAGATCGAGTCGTCGATGCTAGGATAGTGACTTGGGCTTCAGAAGGTCCGTCGTCACTCTCTCCCTCAACAGTATGATCTGATCTCTCAGAGACTCGCCGAAATTGAAACCGGCTTGCTGGGAATACTTCTTGTAGAGCTCAGTCACAGTCTTGAATACCAGAACGCGAGCGCCGTCTCCGAAGGCACTCGTGAGGACTCCGACCACATCGTCGAACCGGCTAGCGATCTCTGAAGTTCGGATCCCGTTCCTGCTGAGTAGCAGAAATATCTCCTCCTTAACCGTCCGGCCTAGAATATCTTCTACAACGGTAGCGAAGCATTTGTTCATAGTCGACTGGAACGTTTCCACGATCGCTGTCTGCATGGCGATTATTCCTAGAATAGCATTATTTCTTGGTCGAGGTTAAGAGTAATGTAACATTGGTCCGCAGGGTTTGGAGGAACCCGTGTTAACCCCTAAGCATGTAACGGATTCTCGCTAGTGATGGTAATAGAGTCCTAGACCGTAGTATCAGCCTGCTTAAGAGCGCCACAGACGGAATTATTGTTGGGATGGAAAAATGCTGGATATTCGAGGCCCCAATCCCCCAACAATCGCGCTCATACTCGCCGCAGCTTTCATGTGGTGGGGGTTCACGAACAACAGCCTCACTTCAATAACGGTCGGGGGCGTATTCGCGGCGATAGGGATTGGACTACAAGTCCTCTATCTACGCTACAGATACGGCAGGGCAGCATACAGACGCAGAACGACAGCCTCCTAGACAATCTACTATATTCCAACTTCTAACCAGTAAGGAATAACGGACTCGTGCAGACCGTTCAGAGCCACTCCACTTCACGCAATGGATTTGTCACCGGCTTGTCTTCAGCTAGGTTGAACTCGACTATTATTGCGAGCTTGACATCAATCCAATAATTGTGTTGGCATGGTGTCTCCGATCGATGCAGGTGATGCTGAAGATGAAGTCATTGGTGAGCGCTACTTGACAAGAGACGGCAAGATCAGGATGGTTCTCCTGACAAAATCCTCAAGGCTCGTCTCTTGGACGGCAGAATACGTAAAGACTGGACAGGCGCTGGAACCGATAGTGCAGAAGGCGTTTCTGAAAACCTTCCTTCACCTGATTTCTATGGGCATGATAGTGAAAGAATGAAGACGCTGTCAAGGGAACCGATCCATGAAGTCTGATCCTGATTCGCCTCTCTCAAACATTGGCGACCCTAATGGTCGCTCTGACAGACCCGATCGTTAGGCGCCAATCGTAATACTATCCTCAGAAGCTTGTCCGATCCAATTCGACGCCACACCGGGAGGCAGTGACTCCAGGTAGGTTTAGCCCTTCCAGCGCATCCCACTGAGGTTTCACCAGCGAGAAGGTGAGCGACCAGAAGATGCTGGCCCGGATACTCCTCTAGGGCGTTCGCTGGTCTTGGTCGAGAGAAAAAAGGAGGTTTCTAGAGAGTCCTCTGGTTCGGGTCTTCTAGAACCTTTCGGTTCTTCCGGGCAGGTTGTATGATATGAGGGTCTCGCTGGCCGTGATTCCGTTGATGCTGCCTATCTTCTCAACGGACTTTTCCAGAAGCTCCTCGGAGCTGTCTGCCCTGAAAGCCGCAAGTATGTCGAACGCTCCAGGTATGACGTGTGCCTCTGCAAAGTTCGGAATGGTCTTGAGTTTCCGCAGAATCGTATCGAAGCTGCCTTTGACTTTCAAGAGAGCGAATGCTAGGGGGCTCTCGCTGTCTGCTTTGTTGGAGCTGTTGATGATGCTCTCGAACGAGATGGTTGTCTGAGTGTTCGTGATGCTTGGGATGTCCCTGATCTTCTCCATGGTGGTGAAGGCCTTGGTCGGCTCGTTGGTTCCCAGCTTGATGACCAAGTCGAATCTTCCCGTTACAGGCGTGGCAGATTCGACGTTCGGAATGTGCTCGATCTGGGAAATTGTGTGTGCACGTTCTCCTTTGCATTTGGCGAATATGTAGCTCGTCTGTTCATTTTTCGTCATTTTTTCTACCGCGGAGAGCCATGGTGATAGACCTTTTTTTCTCTGACTGTACCCAAGACGAACCGTGTCAGTAACGCCTGGCACTAGCCCGCGGAAAGTCTCTACCTCCCGCACGCTGGACGGATTACAACTCATAGAATCGTGTTCTACAGACTATTTGGAAGTGGTCGAGAGGAACTCTCCAGTTGCAATGATTGGTAGGCGATACTTAGCGAGTTATGGTGTAGGTTTTCGACAGTTTCATTCGAGAATTCAACACGTAGGATTGTAGCGACTCCCATGTATTGCCGCATTCGGAACACTCCATGGTTCCATCCCTGTTGCGGAAGGCTTGGGCGTGGGTACACTTATCCTGAGGTATTCTCTGTTCCCGCTTCATCGATTATCCATTATTACGGCCCATACCCTATGGTCGGCATATTGGGGTTGCGTCCACGAACCAGCACAATTGGATACTTGTGAAAGGAGTCTCTGCGTGCGGGCAGAGGTCAAGGAGATTAGATGGCAAAACCTTTCGATTAGTGCGATACAAATGGAGTGTTCAGAACATCATGAGCCAGGAAAAACTGAGATAGTCTTTCATGCCACCCTATCAGATGCCCTTCGAGCACTTGTCGTGGACGGGTTCTAGCATTCCCGCCCTATCATCATATCTGAGGTGCCGCGTTTCTCCGTCGAGTATCGACTTGTGGCAAGACTGGCATATCATGATCGAATTAGCGGGGGTGCTAGGCGTGGGCCTAGTATCTTCTGAGCGGGCGGGTTTTGTTCTACCCATTCAGGAATAATTACAGCTCTCAACAGTTCCTGTACTGTGATATATCGTCTCGCGGCCTCCAATTGAAGGATCTCATACGCGACGTCTCCTAGTGACATTATGAACTTGGACATGAGCCCTCCTGTTCTGGGATTAGGGGTAATAACCTTAGTCTACTCTTGTTGCGGAAAATAGTGAGGATTTTCCATGTTCAACAGTAGGTCCTCCTGGTATTGGACGTGAACCATCATATCCTTCCGGGTTGGAGTCAAATCCTCTTTCACGTTCTCTCAGAAGGTCAAGATATTGTAAGGGTGCGGACTGGGTGGATCTCCGCCCAGTTATTGTGGGACGTATCCAAGACGTAGGGTCCGGTAACTGTGATGTGGTGGTTGATGCTGGGTATTGTGATGTTGTTAGTATAGTTCTGGCAGGCCGATACCGCATTGGGCTGAGTTACGGGTAGTGCACAGATTATCTCAACGACCAGGTCATAGTTCTGATACTGGTCATTGCGTTGTTCGTGAGGTTGCTGTATTATGAGTCGAGGGCTAGTCGTAGGTGGTAGTCGCCATCCGCTTCTTGGAGGATGTTGTCTACGACTCCAGAGGCTGTTATGCACGACTTGATGATCTGGGGTCGGTATGGATTGTAGACGTGGCTCGATATTGAGTCCGGGTCGCTGCATTGAGAATGATCCGAACTCGAGGGTCCGTTATGCGATGCATAGTAATAGGACGCACCAACAGCAACCGACAGTGCTACCACAGCAAGTGCGATTGCCGGGCCAGCTCTTCTCAACAAATCCTCTCACGAAACCATTATTCAGACGAAGAAGTACATTAGTGCCTGCTATACCAAAGTCACACCTGTTTCTTGGTACCAAGAATACCAGTCATGGTAGACATGTCGATATCATGCTCAGTTTCCTAAGCGACGTATACTCTGGCTAATCGATCATTCTATGTTTTTCTGTTTCTGATTCTTCCACATTTCTCTTACAACTGTGTTGGCAAGATAATCGTCAATCTCTGAGTGTTCTGGACGGACCCCGCGTTTGCAGTTCTCGCAGAAGATATCTCTCGTATCGTTAATGTATCCGCAATTGCTACATTTCCAGAAACTTGCATTGTCACCAGTCATTAGCCAAACAGCGCCAGCCGTCAAAGTTGCACGATTCTCGAAAACAATACGCCTTTTGTAACCAAAGAAGGAATGATAGCTAAGGCACTGCTTCGCTGGGATCCCAAGCTCAACCAGAAAGAGAACAAGCAGTTGGGAGAAGAAGGCAGATAGGTTTTATTCTTCTCTGGGACTGGCGAAAGTAGTAACCGTTAGGTCGCTGGTTGTTGCAGATGCTGACAGATATGTTCCTAGCGGGTTCCGTAGAACTCGAAAGAAATGACGCTGATACGAGTGCCGGCTATGCCTACCAGGAATATTGCATTACTCGTGGCTCTTCCTAGTCTTGGCTCCCGTCTGCTTCTCGATACTGCGGAGATTGATCTCTCGGACTAGTGCTTCTGTGATGAAGTCGAGGGCATCAATCTTCTCCTGCATCTGAACATCGGTTATCTTCAGGGGATGCTCGGGGAGGAGGAGGTTGTCGTTTGAGGCGACGAAGTGCTCCCAGTTGATTCCCACGTCGAGCACCGTGTCAGCCAGTTCCTCGTCGGTCAGAGTGGAAGTCTTTGCCTCGTTGACGAAGTTTTGAAATTCCTCGTCAGGGACTTGTAAGTCCCCTGCTGTCCTAATGGGCCTAGGAGTCGTCCCCCCGAGCTCATGTCCGAGGACATATGCAAGAAAGCTGAAGTTTTCGATCTCCGTAAAGTGTTTCATCCGTATCTCTAGAGGAGTATCCCCGGCCGGATTGGAGTCGGGAAAGTCTGAGATTTGAGGCGCCCCTGTCTGCTGATCGATAAATCGGTAAACTCTTGATAGTTTAAGCTGGCTCAAGGGGCTAACGTCCTTCCCCGAAGTTTCTTGTTCAGTCCACGACTCTCTTTCCTTAGTCTCCGACGCCATGTTCTAACCCGGCCCTTGGTTGCGGTTGCGGTATTCATTTCCGATTTGTAACCCACACTTCGATTAGACTGTACTCATACTCTAAGCCGCATCATAGCCATCCGGCGCGTCATGGCATACACGGCACCCGGCTCAATTACCGGGTTCGCCCCTCCGAACGAGGTCTCCGTCACGCCGGCTTCCGGGAACCTATGTCGAACCTCGTGATCTAACAGTTCTTCAAGACTGGACAGAAGGGTCCACAGACGCTCGTCCGGGACGATCGATATCCACACCGCCTGGGCCAGGCTGTCTGCGTCCGACAGTGGTATCTCAACATCGAAATAGCCTCCACCTAAGCTAGCAGATCGCAATCGAGATGGAGGAGGGCCCCAATCGTCCCATCCTCTTTTTGTTGTGAGCGACAAATAGGCGGCAAGAGAGCAAGAAGCTGACCAGTCTAGGACCAAGAACTGTGTCTTCTTCGACCTTCTTTTTTCTAAGATGAGTTTCTATGGACCGATCAGCAAGAAACGGAACCCGCCTTCCTATTGTATCCGTAGAGCCATGACTGGCATGTTGGTGGGTCGTGCATATCCATGTTCGAGGACCCGGCTCATTGGTGGGCGCGAGAGGGCTGAGCTTGTATCCCTACGTTGACAATCCTTTGCCCCTGATCGTCCGCGTACTTTCTCTTCAGTACCACTCTATTGGATAGAGTGCATCTAACCTCAGCAAAGTCCACTATCGCGTGGATGTCGTGCTCTATGGACCGACTGCAGCTTGTGCATATCAGATAGACCTTCATTTTCCGTCAGAAAGACATTCCCGTTGAGTGCGAGTGACACATGCCACCAATCAACGCGAATAATCGATAAAGAAGAGAAGCCTGTCCCCCCTCGACTATGTGTCGAATGCACCTCGAAGGTGCAATCTTCCCATGCAAGAGGAAGAAACCGCGAATACGACAAAAGACGGAGAAGTAGGGGAAGGCCATTTACGGCTTCGTGAGGGAGGGGTAGTGTTTGGCTTGTGGTCGGATGTATACATGGCGTTTTTATCATCGTAACCGTATGGCTCTGGTGTGGACAGCGTATTCTTTTTCAAAATAGCGCGTCCGGTCTTACTGGTATTGTTGATGATGCTGGTTCCGGCCATAACGAACCTCGCGCACGTCCATGCTTCACCCTCGATGGAGCTAGACGGGGTGGGAACGAAGGGAAGCAATAGTGGGTGTAGCGCGTTTTGTATGCGTTCGCAGTTGCTAACAACCAGCATGGGGGACGATGTGATTATTGTAACTCTTGAATGCGGTGAAGGCCCCAGTTCTGGACATCCCTGCGACGGCATAGCCATCACTGACGATACTGGTTTGACATTCACCAAGCGCCTCTCCTTTCCAGCAAGTGGTGACAGTGGCACGCTGTGGGAATTTTATGCCGTAGCCGCGTCACCACTGAAATCCGACAATATCACAGTGGCTGCGGACTTTTGCTGCCGGGGAGGAGGAATGCTGGTTCTCGGGATCCATGGTGCAAATACGAGCATGGTGTTCGACCCTAACCGGTCGATACCCGCGTCCAACTCCTACACCCGTGGTGATTGCATCGTCGGGTCAGGCACATGTTCCGCCTCGATACAGACCGACACTGTAGATTTCGTAATTGGAACTACGGCAATAGATGACGCGCCCCCCTGCGGTGACGGTTATCCTAACGGCAACGTGCCAGGGTTTACCAACATAGGTAGCGGCCCCAACAGCAACTTCGAGGTCGACTACGCGATAACCACGACTTCGCAAACCAACGTAGAGTATGCCTGTAGCGATACAGATGTGAGCGGGATCGTCCTCGACGCAGTATCATCGGGGAATGGGCTTCAAACCCACGCGCCTATATTGATCAGTGGAAACGATGGCTTCACTACTGACAACGGCGTGACGGGTGGGACCGGGACGAGCGACAACCCCTATGTGATAAGCGGTTGGACGATTTCGGCGGAGAACTACGGCATTCAAATAAGCGGTACCACAGCCTATTTTACAATAACCAATGTTGCGATTTCCTGTGACCCAACGAATGCTGATTGTTGGGGAATCATGTTCTCTTCGGTAGAAAACGGCGTCGTCCAGAACTCGCATCTATCCGGTCCGAGGGGTATCGGGGTCCACAACTCCGATAATTTCCAGGTCACGGAGAACAACTTGTCCCCTGGTGAGACTGGCATAGGCCTCTGGGACTCAAGCAGCTTTGACGTGAGCAACAATGTTGTCTATGGTGGTGGTGATGACACAGTTTTTCTCTGGAACGTAACCAACTTCGATCTTAGCGGCAACTCTATCCATTCTGGCGAGGTCGTGATCTTTCTCGGTTTCGCCAGCAGTTTCGATATTAGCAATAACAGTTTGGAGGGCGGCACATTCGCGATCAACGGAGATCATGTAAGCGATGCAAGCATAGTGGGAAACACTGGTGGGGCGGAGGATGGGATAGTCCTGAGCAATTTCTCTGGTCTCCTGATAAGCCAGAACATTATTGTTGGTCACGTTTCTATTGGTGTTCAGGACTGTGGTGACTCAACTATTGACGGAAACACTGCGAACGCTCATGATTACGGAATCTTTGTCGGCGCGTGCGGCAACATCCTCGTATCGAACAATAATGCTTCAAACATCACCAACGGACAAGGAATCTACCTTGACAACTCGGACAACGTAACGATAACATCAAACACTCTGTCGAACAATCTTGAGGGAATTCGGTTGGTGGATTATGCTACTGGAAACTCCATCACGAATAACGCGATCAGCAATAACCAGTGTGGAATACGAACCGATTCAACCTCTACGCCAGACCAGAATTACCTCGCGGACAACACGTTCACGGGAAACACTCAAGACTACTGCGGTTTCTGACTTCAAGAGTCGATAGGTCAATATTATCGGGTTAGTTAGAGAACGCTCGGTCTCAGAGTTTTGGAGCATTGATACCCTCGTCTCTCCCTCCGACGACTGGAACGTTGCCGTCGCAGGGTCCCAAACAAAGCCGATAGGAAGAGACCCGCTATCGCGATAGGCGGGGCAGAAGGCTTCACTCAGCTGGACTGACGGAGTCTCTCAAGCACCATGCGCAACGCATACGTTAGCGGCGAGCGGGCTGTCCTATTGGTCATAGGGACGCGTGAAGCGAGTCCTGGGATCACCGAGTTCTCCTTTCTTGGGTGCGTATCCAGTCGGGTATGATGACGGCGCGGATGAGCTCTTGGACTTTGATTCCCTTCTGGTGCGCGATACGGTCGAGTTCGGTATAGATATTCTGGCTGAGGGTTTGCATATGCTTGACAGTCGGCATTCAGTCTTTCAGTAGTCTTTCGCGATGACCTTGCTATATCCAAGATGGTCCTAGCGCGAGGTTACGACGGTCAGTTAAGCCTGATCTGCAGGAGAAACATGGGCTGAGGGTTGTCTCCGAAAAGGTCGATTGTCAGCGTAGCGCCCTTTCTGGTTCACACGAGGAACAGGGCTCAAGATGGAAGAAGTTATTGCATCTGCGAGACTTGCAAACATGGCCTGCGAGGTCAGTGTCTCAGCAAAGGCTGTAAGTGCTGTACTAGCCTCATCAAGTCAGCGCGATAGACGACTTTCTCAAGTCACCTCTGTTCCTAGAACTCTGACGTTTCGCGGTCCCATTCCGACCTTCTCATCATCGAGCCCGGTTCAGGTATGAGAATCTCTTCGATGACTTGTTTCTTCCAGATTTCCAGAGCCTCTTTGATTGCCTGCATCATGTGATCCCAAGTCTCCTGGTCAAAGACCGGCACGAGGTACTCTTTCTTTGGCCTAGGCATCGCATCGGAGAGCCACGTTTCATACCTGTCCTGAACTCCTTTCTGAAGAATGCGATGAGATCTATGTGATGGATCTTTTTGCGCGGTCGGTCCAGCACTCGAGGGTCAGATCTGTTGTAGCATCATCCACGGAAAAGCTGGAACACTGGGACTTCATTACTCTTCGCCGATTCCTCGAGAATGAAAGCTCGAAGAACCTCGATTTTGATTGCCTCTCACTCCTTGGGGTCGGGCCGAGGTTTCAGTTCTCCGCGAGAAGAAGCCTTCTCAGGGTTGCATGAAACGGTCAGGTTTACAACCGACGAACCTAGTATTCACTTGTGTTCGGTTGAAATAAGCGTATGGGATGCCTTTCGAAATCGCGAAAGAATCTTCGTTGCTAGGATATTGTGGACATCCAGCCCAAATATTCGGGGCACCTTCGTCGTAGACGGAGAAAGATTTGATGAATACTATAACGCTAGCGAGGCTCATTCGCTGGTCACTGTCCATCTTCATCATTACAGTGGTATTCTCTGGGGCGCTGATGGTCATGAACGCCTCCGCGACAGCTTCATTTCCCACTGATAATTCGGGGTCGTGGAATCCTCGTGTGCCTTGCTCATCTCCATGGATTGTCCGTATCTCCGATATCACGGATAACATGACGGGGACTGCTTCTTACAACAACAGTCTCTTCTCCCCTGGCATTACTGAGAACCCGTATGTGACCGGGTCAGCAGGGGCCAAGAGATGGTTGACACCCGGAGCAACACCTTCAGGCTGGCACAGTCCTGGGCCCTCGTGTACTATCACTAACTCGAGGGGGCAGGTCGTAGCAGCATTCGTCGAGATTGACGGTGTGGGAAGAGCGTTCTGGTCCTACGAGGACTGTGGGACGAAATACGACTCAGTGAACGGAGGCTCGCTCTACCCGCCCGGCCATTGGTGTGACAGTACTGGCAACGTGTTCGACCCGACAATGGTGGCCAACTACTCCAGCTCCTGCAGGACTGCGACAGACCCGACTTGCGGGGGAAGGATCCATGTCGAGTTCGACACCGACTGGATGGCCGCAGGCTACTGTGGAAGAGGAACAGTGTGCGACAACAACACGATGGTCCAGCAGACCGTCCCGGGTTCATCGTCGACTCTGATAGACATTCAGGGCTTCGTCTATTGGGATCCGGATCATGTGTGCTGCGGCTATCACAGCTTCTCAGGCTGGGAGATCCATCCAATCACTGCCTGGCGCCCCCACCAGACGACTAAGCCAGACTTCACCATCTCAGCCAATCCGTCCAGTATGAGCATCGCGGCCGGCTCCTCCGGAACGGCCACAATCAATCTCGGCTCCATCGACAGCTTCGCAGGCGCCGTCACTCTCACGGCTAGCGTAGATGGCGGCATTTCCTCGATCACATCCCCGACAGCTAGTCTCGACTCTTCCGCGGTGACAATTCCTTCAGGGGGAGTGGCAGCATCGACACTGACAGTGTCAACGTCGCTGCTAACAGCTCCGGGAACCTATCATGTGACTGTCACGGGAACCGATGGAGCCTTGGTCCACTCCACCACGGTGACCGTGGTGGTCACCCTTTCTCTGTGATATGGCCAGGAAGAACACCAGCTCGCAAGCTACCGATTCGAGATCAACAGGTCCAAACTCGTCTCTCAGTAGTGATTCGACATCATCATACAATCTAACCTCTTCGTCTATACCCTGTGACTTGCTCAGACAATTCCTTTCTGAACTGAGCAACCATCTCCTTCATAGTGGGAATGGCAAAGGACCCCGAAGCACGCTGTTAAAAGTGCCCGGAAATGGTGCAGGGTTCTAGTTTCCTTCATTCTGAGCCTCCGGTACAGAATGTTCAATACAACCTCCGTAGAGGATTCTGATTCTTGCCCTTCGAGAGTCCACGTGGTAACATTTCAGTGATAGGCTTCATCGGAGCATAGAATGATGGGAGAGCCTGCAGCAATCTCCTTCATCAACATCCGGTTTCAGACCCTGACTCCCGATCATCCCGGAAAGGCTGGAGTGTCGAGGAGATTGAAGAAGCCTGTGCCCGCCTGGTCGCTCTTGCTAGCATTGCTCGCCGCCTTCGCCGGAGGACTATACGCCCACTATCTATTCGGCCTAGCGACGACACCTGGGCAGTCAAACGCTCCCGATTTCAACCTTGGAATGAGTCCAGCATCGATGATGGTAATCCAGGGCAATCTCACAAAATTCACTATTTCCCTCACAAGTCTCAACGGCTTCGAAGGCAGCGTAAACCTGAACGTCTCAATCTCTCCAAACATTCAGAACGCCACGACCGCCCTGAACCCTGAATCCGTATCATTGCTGTACGGCACGGGAAGCGCGACGCTCACCATCCAGATTCCACCCACCACTCGCACCGGAACTTACACAATAACAATCGCGGGAACCGCTCGAATGATAACCCATGACGTGGATTCATTTCTGCAAGTAATCACTCCTCCTCCCCCTGATTTCCAGATGCGAGCAGGCCCCTCTGCATTGAACGTGACCAGAGGATCAGCGGGAACCAGCACGGTTTACTTGACCAGCGCTGGTGGATTCTCAGGGACAATCATGCTGAGTGTATCAATATCACCCAGCAATGGCTCCAGCCCAACAATCGCTCTAAACCCAAACAAGGTTACGCTGTCCCCCGGAGGAACAGCCAGCACGGTGCTGACGGTTACAACAACCGGGACGACTTCGCCTGGAAGCTACACTGTAACAATTCAAGGAGCCAATGGGAATCTCTCCCATTCTGCCACACTTTCGCTGCTCGTACAGTAGAGAGACATCAGGTAAGCAGCACGATGGCACTGTTAACCAGACCCTGATCGCTTATCCTGTGTAGTCGACTGCGAAGACATCGTAAGGCCAGGGAATTCGAACTCATATCCCAAGGAATAGGGAACCAAGGGACACCAGAAAGACAAAACTGCTGAACACGTGTTGGGTCCCGTGGGGAGACGAGCGAATCACACCGGTCCTGCGTCAGCACGGAGACATCTGGGGAACCTATCTGAAGACCGCATGCACTATCACAATGCAACCCCATATCCGACTCCTGTTCCGACTGCTCCTACCCAGTCAAAGTAGTAGAGATTCAGCTCCGTATCAACACGGTCTTGCACTTGCAAGACGGCCAGGGTGAGTACCCCTGCCAGACGGTCACCTTATCTTTGATATCCATGACTGGATCCAGTATGAGTAGCGTATTAGCCAGTTACACTTGCTGCAACCGCAATCAGCACAGCGGCGAGTGCGAACCCCCAACACATTCTTCCTCAAGAGTCTTCTCGTGCACATTCTTTCTATCGCGAATAAGTCGAATAACGTTTTGGATCGGCTGGATGACACTATGGGACATGGATGACCTAGCTCTTTGATGGCTGAGAGGGCGGGAGCTGGTTAGAGATTGGTTATGCGACCCCGTTCGATATTCTAGATTAGGCTCGTGAACAAGCCTTGAACGTCATTCGGCTTTGGCTCGGAATTGTCGCTTTGATAATCGGAATCCTTTACAGTGTTCAGACGTGGAGGTTTCCAGACAAGAAGTACACGCATAAGCAGGTCCTTGGCGCTCGGGGTGATTCGACGTTCATGGTGGTTCTTGGAATCGTTTTCACTGCGTTCGGAGTGTTTGCGTAGCCCGACCCCCCCCTACGCAGCAGGGATGAGCCAACATTTGATCATTCCCCGTGGCAATCAAGCTGCTACCTTGTTCATCAGACCTCACCTTTCTAGGCCTGATCGATTGATCCCTCATGGAGATCGCTGCGGTCAACTTAGCCTGGCTCCGCATTTTGTGCAGAAGGCTGCCGACGAGGAATTCTGCGTGCCGCAGGTGGGGCAGAGCTTCATTCCAAGCTGGAATGGTGTAGTTGATCCCATCGGCATCTGGCCTGGAGGAGGCTGTGAGATTCTCGCAAGATTGGAGTAGTAGTAGACGGCCATTAGTATCGGGAATAGTGGTTGGTAGAGTGCCGAAAGAATCCCGTTGACCACTGGGCCTATGAAGCCTAGAGGCGCGGTTATCGCACTGAAAATGAGCGAGGCGATCAGGACGATTATTCCGAGGACAAGAAATGTTCCGAAGGTCTTAGCCCACCGGTGGCTGACGAGCTGACGACTCCTCCCCATACTCTCGGTTACTCCTTTGTTCTCGATCAAGAGGACGGGGAGTGCGAGGGAGAACATTATCGCCAGTATGATTCCGGGGACGATTAGGGCAATGATGCCTAGCACGACGATGATCCCGACGATTATGCTGAGCGCCCAGATCGAAAGAAGTCTTGAGACAGCGAATCTGATGGATGCTCCGAGGCTAACTTGTCCCTTCGTGATCTGTTCAGAGGCCAGCCTGATTGCGCTGCTCTCGGCAATAGTTGAGAATACGATATTCACAACGAAGATCACAACGAGGAGCAGGAATAGTGCTCCAAACAACGCGGAAAAATAGGCGGAGAACTGTTGAGGCGTGGGATTGACAGGAAGAGTCGGGAGGACGAAGGCTTGCTGCGCCAGGGCAGTGACGACTTGGACGATCACTCCCACTACCGCAAAGAGAACGAAATACTTGGCGAAGTCTCGCCGGTACACCTCGAAGGTTTTCGAGATAACCTCGCCGAGGCCCAGCTCGTGGCTGATACCCTGCTCGGGTTGCATGGTCACTTCATCTCATCTAGATATGGCGCACAATCCCATCCAGTATAAAAGCGGAATAATTTAGAAGTCGAGAACCAAGTCTGCCACCAAGCGGAACTGGTGGGCCCGACTGGCTTCAATCGACTGGCGGTTGATCTGACGCGTTGGATGAGGAGAATATCAGTTCTAGTTTTGGCCGAATCCTACCACCGAGACCGGCATCTTCCGAATATCAATAAAACGAGGTTTACTCCGTCTTTGAAGCCACTTGCCCTATGAAAGAGAGATCGTCACCAGAAGAAATCGTATCGCGTGAAGTCGGCCGGGATCTGTCCACCAACTCCTAGTAGGTGTCTGGTAATCGATTGGTAACTAGCCTGGGGCCCCAGGCACGGGAACAACCCACAGCGAGGGGGCGGGGAGGCGGGGAAGCGACGTATATTACTGGAACAGCGAACATGATGACAACCGAAATCGCTGCGATCAGAAGTGAGAGAAACTGGTTCCGTCTGGTCACCGTGAACTCTCCTCTCTCGCCGAGAAGGCGTTCAACAGTATAAGTCTACAGGAATTCACCGGTCGATTCGGCGTCTGCAACGACCTCATGCTTGTCCCTCATCCTGCTTTGGAAAGCTTCAGTCGCTGCTGTCCCATGGCTCCGTCCGAGACCAAGAATTTCTAGGGTGTGACATCACCTCCTCCAATTTGTTGCTCTTTATGTGATATTCCTCTTGATAGAGAGGATTACCTGAGCCATCTAGGAACCGTTCATCCGGCTTATTTGGCTCGACAAAATCTGGATACCAGGCTAGAGAACGGGTCGCTTGGATGGACCCGGATATTGAGCCGTGAATGTTGTGTTGGTTTCTTGATGCACTTGTGTACATGCAAAGTATATGCTCATTCGAATAGGTAGCTGGTGGAACGATGAGCTCCTACTCGAAAGCTACCGCAGCCGGCGTCGCGTTACTAGTCACTATCATAGAGGATGCTGGACTGATCGCCTGGCTCATTCTCGCTCGGGCCTCAATGTTCTATCAAGGCATCCCAATCGCCCCGCTAGTCCTCCTGATCGTCCTCCTCATCGAGCACTCGATCATGCAGCGAGCCGAGAATCCGAATTTCACCGGCAGAGTCTTCGCCAAAATATTCGGTTTCACGCTACTCGAAGTGGTCAACTGGAGCGTCTGGCTGATACTACTCTCGAATACATCGTCGTTGCTCTCGATGAGTTCGCTAATCGCCTCGCTCTACTTCTTCATCGGATTCTACATTGAGCATCAGATCACGGAGAATGTGATTACTCAACAGCCGTATCTTCGCTTCAGGAACCCAAGAGGTGTGATCACCGCAGGAGTCATTGCTGAGACTCTCAGCGAGGGCGTCGGAACACGCCTCTGGTTGCTTTATGGACCGATCGGCCCCGCATTCCTAGTCGTTGGCTCCCTGATAGAACACTCGATCCAATACGTAGTTGGAAGATTGCCCACAACAGGTCTTATCACCGAGCCTGGATCGGCATGAACAAAAGCCCAGATTGAGCTGAGGCCCGGGCTCACCGGCTTTAGTGTTTGACTACCTTCCAGCTGAGCGCTTGGTTTCTTCCATTCGTCGATTGGTTGAGCTGATTTCTATCAGCTCCTTCACTAAAGTGCGAATGTCTAGAAGAATTTCCATCTGGATCATGTAAAAGTCCATCATCGTCCGGCTTCTTCCAGCCTGTCTGATGATTTCTTCGTTAGTCCTCATTTTACAGTCAGCACTGGCGCACGAATGAACACCTCTTAGCTTCTTCCACGCTAACCTATTTGCCGCCGCTGATAGTTTGCGATGCCCCGAGAACTTTCCCGAACTGGGCTCATTGGACCAGCCCGGTCCAGGGGCTGCCTACATATGTTGCCTGCTCTACTTGGTCGCATTCTGGGCATTTGAACTGGACGTTTTTTAGCCGAAAACGATACTTCCGGCTATTCCTTCAATCCTGGATCTTCACTTCGATTCGTCCATTCGCCGCCACCCTCAGACTAAACTGAGAGCACGAACACGCGCTACACTTCGTCTCGCCAGAGTCTGTCCTAGGGCTGTGGTTCAGCCTGTAGTGTCCACATTCGCAGTCGTCAAGCGGGTATGGAAATCTCATCTAGTACTGTATCTCTACGCGAAACCGGAAATAGGTTATGTCCACGGGTGAACACAGATGCAAGCAAGACTCCGCATCTCCCGAAATTTTTCAAAAACGTCCACAATCAACGAAACTGAAATCGGCAGCGGCCCTATCGAGTTCGACGGTACCGGAGCTGTGTTTTCACCAGGATCATTTTTGCTTTCGACCATTACTCTCACCCGAGACACTCCGAAACCCTTCATCGGGACGTCTCCAGTCGATAAGTTCAAAACCTCTGAACGCATGCCAAAAGAATCCAGTGACAAGAAGCCATGCCTAGCTACTCTAATTGTAGGGAAGAGGAGTCTCATGACTAGCTTCGCCTGAGTTCTCTTCCGGTCCTTCCCTTTCATAGATCTTCAATGAGACGGCCTCTTCCATCAAGAGCATAAGCGCCCTCCGATTCGATCGCTGCGAGGAATGCTGTAAGGCCGAAGATCGGAGAGGGGACAAGAGTCGTGGTTCGCTCAGGTGATCCCCAGAGACTTGTAACGGTCTTTTGAGGGGAAGCTGACCCGGAGACGTGGGTAGTTTGCTTTGGGGATGTCGAAAATATATCGCGAGCAATCAAACTACATTCCTCAACGCCATGTTTGGCCGATGATATCATCTGATCTTTTCCTGGATCCACCACGTATGTTCGATTGTGGTTGAATCTCTACACTATTGTTTGATTTGACTCGGGCTCCAACGAATCGTCCATCGGGTCCGAAGCAAATTAGGCACTCCGAATCTCGGGAATCTTGGGTTTAGCTGTGCATACAAGTATATCCAAGGATAGAAATAGAATAGGTTAATCATTAACGCTTATTATCAGCCGATCAGTCATTGAAAGCTAGACGCTTCGTGACCAGCGTAGCTGATGTTAGCACTGAGACTGGACGCTTGGAGACGAGCTGGCTCTCCGATCGCTGGAATGGGATTCGCCGACCCTACTCGGCAAAGGATGTTGTCAGACTTCGTGGTACAATTCGTCCCGAGTATACGCTCGCAAGAATAGGTGCTGAGAAATTCGAGCGCCTCCTGACGGACGAGGCCTACATTCCAACGCTAGGTGCACTTACAGGCGCCCAGGCGCTACAAATGGTTCAAGCAGGCCTAAGAGCCATTTACATGAGCGGCTGGCAGGTAGCAGCGGATGCTAACCTTTCTGGGCAGACGTACCCGGACCAGAGTCTCTACCCTTCCAACAGCGTTCCGAATCTCGTAAAGAGAATCAATCAAGCTTTCCAGAGAGCCGATCAGATACAACACTTGAGCGGGAAAGGAAAGATTGACTGGTTCGCCCCCATAATCGCCGACGCCGAGGCCGGGTTTGGAGGTCCCCTCAACGCGTTCGAGCTGATGAAGGCAATGATAGAGGCCGGAGCGTCGGGGGTACACTTCGAAGATCAGCTTGCATCAGAGAAAAAGTGCGGCCATTTGGGTGGGAAGGTTCTGGTCCCGACTCACCAGTTCATCAGGACCCTTGTCGCGGCCCGGCTTGCAGCTGATGTGATGGGTGTCCCAACCTATCTAGTAGCGAGAACGGATGCGGTTGGAGCGAAGCTTCTCTCGAGCGACGCTGATCCGCGAGACCTTCCGTATATGACAGGGGAACGAACCGCGGAGGGTTACTATAGACTCAAACCGGGACTACAAGCGGCAATCACGCGTGGCGTAAGCTACGCGCCATACGCAGACATCATATGGTGTGAGACTGCGACGCCAGACCTCGACGAGGCTAGAAGGTTCGCTGAAGGCATCCACAGAGTCCATCCGGGTAAACTGCTCGCGTACAATTGCTCGCCCTCATTCAACTGGGAGAAACACCTCGATCCCCGCGTAATCCGTAGCTTCCAGAAAGACTTGGCCTCGATGGGTTACAAGTTCCAGTTTGTTACCCTCGCCGGCTTCCACAGCCTCTCAGTCTCCATGTTCGAACTCGCCAGACAATACGCGGTCGAGGGAATGTCCGCCTACGTTCGCGTCCAAGGAAAAGAGTTCGAAGCGGAAAGAGAAGGCTACTCCGCAGTAAAACACCAAGCGTTCGTAGGAACAGAATACTTCGACGAGGTTTCGACCGTAATCTCAAGCGGAACATCCTCAACAACGGCAATGGATGAGTCTACAGAGACAGCCCAGTTCAAAGAGCAGACAGCCGTGGCGACTCCTCCAATCCGCCGCTCGGAACATGATCACGACAAGAGTCAATACAGTTGAATTACCATTCTAGGCCGATGGTCGTGCCGAAGTCTAGTTCAGACCATAGAGCCTCATGATACCATCTCCGACCCTCGAGGGCTTCGACGAGATACTGACGCCTGAAGCGCTGGCCTTTGTCCGCGACCTGGTCCGAGAATTCTCTCCACGCCTAGACTCGCTGCTGCAGAAGAGAACCCTCTCTCATGCGCGGCTTCGAACTGGAACACTTCCCAATTTTCTCGACGAGACACATGAAATTCGAGACTCCGACTGGAAGGTAGGACCAGTCCCAGCTGACCTTCGCCAACGGCGCGTCGAAATCACAGGCCCGGTCGACCGGAAGATGGTGATTAATGCTCTCAATTCGGGCGCTGATGTTTACATGGCGGATTTCGAAGACTCCCACTCGCCAACCTGGAAGGGAACCCTGCACGGCCAAGTTAACCTTCGAGACGCAGTCGATAAGACCATCACATACACGGGTCCAGATGGACGAGAGTATAGGCTCGGAGAAAAACTTGCGACACTCTTTGTCCGACCTAGAGGCCTACACCTCACCGAGAAACATATCCGGCTTGGGCCCTATTCGACTCCAGCTTTCCTTTTCGACTACGGTCTCTTCGTCTACCATAATGCAAAGAAATTGGTTGGTCGCGGGACCGGGCCGTACATCTACATTCCTAAACTGGAAAGCTATTTGGAGGCCCGCCTCTGGAACGACGTCTTCGACTACACAGAAAAAGCTCTGAACCTTCCCCGCGCTAGCATCAAATGCAGCGTCCTCATCGAGACTATTCTCGCAGCTTTTCAAATGGAGGAGATCCTCCACTCGTTACGCGAGAGGATAACGGCCCTCAACTTTGGCCGCTGGGACTACATCTTCAGCCTCATCAAGTTCCTTGGTGAGGACCCAAAGTTTGTCGTCCCTGAAAGACCATTACTCCCGATGACCGCGCCTTTCCTCAAGTCCTGCTCTGTCCTGCTCGCGCAAACCTGCCACAAAAGAGGCGCCTACGCAATCGGCGGAATGGCTGCACAGGTACCCATCAGAGGAGACCCGCGATCACAGGAAGCCATCGACAAGGTCCTTGCCGACAAGAAGCGCGAACTTTCAGAGGGATACCAGGGCGCGTGGGTCGCTCACCCAGGACTTGTACCCGTGGTCATGAGAGTCTTCAACGACCACCCTGCAGAATCCAATGACGGTAGAGAGATCGTGCAGGTGCGCCGTGAGGATCTACTCAAAGTCCCGGAGCCCAAGATAACCGAGCAAGCAGTCAGAGCGAACATTGCCGTCAGCTTAAGGTATCTGGAGTCTTGGCTGGGAGGCCTTGGTTGTGTCGCGATCAATAACTTGATGGAAGACACAGCGACGGTTGAGATTTGTAGAGCGCAGATCTGGCAGTGGATTCATCACTCCGCCAAACTGGTCGAAGGACCCACCATTACGCGCAAGTTATTCCGATCAATGCTGAGAGAAGAAATAGGGCGAATAACTGAAGAGATCGGATCGCGAGTCTATCGCACGAGCAACTACAAAGGCGCCGAAGAGTTACTCGACAAACTGACTACTAGCGATAGATTCCCCGAGTTCATGACGTTAAAGGCATACGATCATCTCGCGTGACAACCGGTCCATCCGGCCGGTAGAGAACTCGGGACGCTGATTGTCTTTTGCGATAATCGCTCTTAGCTTTGTCTGCCTTTCGTCCCAGTCTTCTTCTCAATGCTGCGGAGGTTGACTTCTCGTACGAATGCTTCTGTGATGATGTCGAGGGAGTCGATCTTCTCTTGCATCAGAACATCGGTTATCTTCAGCGGATGCTCAGGGATGAGCAGGTTATCGTTTGAGGCAACAAAATGTTCCCAGTTGATTCCAACGTCGAGCACTGTGTCAGCCAGTTCCTCGTCAGTCAGAGTAGCGCTCTTTGCCTCGTTGATGAAGTTCTGAAATTCCTCGTCGGGCACTTGTAGATCTGTTACCGTACGAATGGGAGTCGGAGTCGTCCCTCCGAGCTCGTGAGCAAGAGTGTAGCCGAGAAAGGTGAAGTTTTCGATCTCTGTAAAGTGCTTCATCCGAACCTCTAGCGGAGTATCCCCGCTAGGATTGGAGTCTGGAAAATCCGAGATCTGAGAAGCGCTCGTCTGTGGGTCTACGAATCGGAAGACCCGTGACAGTTTCAGCGGGCTCGATTCCCGTATGGTTGTCCTAGGGGAGTTTTCTTCGGTCCACGACTCTCTACCTTTTGTTTGCGAGGCCATCTTGCAGTCCTGCCTTCGATAGCGGTTAGACTATTCATTTTTGATCTGCAACCCACACCGCGACGCAACGGTACTGCTTTGGCGTCTATGGGTCCCGACTTGAGAACTCTTGGCGTCTACTCTTCGCGGTGATCGTCTGCAAAATAGCGCATGGAATCAAGGAGCTTACCCATATCGGCTCTCGGTTTTCGCGCTCGAGGTCGGCGGCTCGTGCTCCGTGGTCTCGTGGCTCGTTCGACCGTGTCTACAACCGGCAATGATGGCATAGATGGCGCCTTCGCTTCGTCGGAGAGGAGATGCCATTCTTTGCTCTCCCCGCGCCCGCTGCGCATTGAACCCATCAGAGTGAAGGTGCCAAGGGCGAAGACCGACATTGTAACCATCGACAAGAGAGCATCGGCGATGATGTTCGTCTGGAGAAGGCTGATCACATACTGCTGGAAATAGGCGTCGTTCAGGTATTCTTGGTACATTAAGACTGTCAAGGAGAGGATCGTAGCCGCCTGAGCGAGGATGATGATCTTAAGATAGCCAGGGATTGCTCTGTATGAGTGATTGGATTGTTCAGTTGCAGAGAGTGACATCCGCATAGTTCGCTCGCACTTATCGTACGTTAGATACTCTTCTGTTCAATCTAAGCAGAACGAAACTCCACCCGAATACTCGAAGTAACTTCCGAGTCCTCGGGGTCGCGTGGAGTTTTCTGCTTGGATGATCAAGGAACTTAGTATCCAACTCTCAAAGTTACAACATCGAGTTAAGGGCGTTCGCTTTCTCAATCGCCGTTGAGAAATGTCGCTGACAAAACAGGTCCTAGTATCGAACACAGTAGAAGTTCACAACTCGGCAATGAGTAAGGTGAAGGCGGGCAAGTACCTTTGTGTCTGCGGACACTGCGACCATCGTCTTCAGAGTGACTGTCTCAGCAAGGGTTGCTGGTGCTGTACTGCTCAAGTTCAGCTCTCTTAGAGTCAACCTGTGATTCAATCTTCTGCATTGCCAGGGTAGTAAGCTGATCTCAGGATTTGTGCTATATGCCGAAATTTATGCCGATCTCGACCTGTGTGAGCCGACGTGGCTCAACATTAACAGTCAGGGGCAGTTGGTGCCACCTACCTCGGCATTTGAGGGAAGGGTCAAGGGATAGCCTGTGAAGCTCACGTGGTAGTTTCCTGGTTGCACGAAGATTCGGAAAACTCCAGTCTTCAAATTGCACTGGGTTAAAGTCCAACTTACCGAGACTTGGTCGACGTTTCCGTCTGGGCCTCGAACCGGAACGCTGCCTTGAGGATCTTGACATGTTCCGCTGCCGTGTCTGCGGATCGATAAGACAGACCCCCCCCAAGCGTGTGGGATCTGTGACGGAGCTGTCCGTGAGATTAGCCAAGATCCTTTCGGGAAAGTCAACAGTTTCTCGTCAGTTGCTGCGACCATTTTGGACTGGGACAAAGATGGGTGCATCGATCATAGTTGTCCTGTTCGCCATTTCGACTGTCGGTGCCGGATTGTATTTTTCTGCTCGCCCGTCAGGTCCCTATTGTTCGAATGGTGCGGTGAACTATCCCTCGTGTAATAGTTGCGGCTCGTCTGAGGCATACAGCTCGTCAACAAAGGTGTGTTTCCCCACAGACCATGCTGTTAATCCGCCTAGCTGCAATCGATTTTGTGGGAATAACACGATCAATCCTCCAAACTGCGACCCTTGCCCTGATAATCATACAGATGTCGTCTGCCCACCCGGCTCACTCCCTGAGACCGACAAGACCGAGAACGGTTATCGCTTCGCATATCCACTCTCGTAAGGCTCGGACTGTGCTTTTTCAGAAAGGAAGATGCCGTTATGGACGATCTGGAGATATTATTTCGGACGGTTATGTGGTGATTCTTAGGGTTCGCATGCCCCAGACTCGTTCGACAGTGTAGAGTTTGACTTCGCTGATTATGAGCGGTGTCCTGATAGATTTCATGTTTTGTGGTGTGAATTCCATGTAGAGAGGTATGCCGGGTGTGTTGGTGTATAGTGCGCGGTCGACCATGTAGAGCCTGTTGAGGTCTTGTAGGCTGTTGCAGACTGTTGCTTTGATCCGCAGAACCTCCTCGCTGATAGTGTCCAGTAAGACCTGGTCTGTGTATCCGGAGTCTAAGACTCGTAATTCGCCTGTGGGACCTGGGTCAAGCTTCATGTCTCAACCAGCCAGAGCACATCTAGGAACAGTGCTCTACGAGTAACTAGTGCTTCGCCGCTTATAATTCGTATCGCAACCCACGCGGCCCGCGCATGGAAAATCCATCGATACTCCACGTTCTTCTGTGATTCCGTGAAAACGTCAAATGAACAGTTCCACCACCATCAATGAATGTTGTCCGTTGCTGACTGTTTGGTAGCTGACGAGTATCTCCCTGAAATTCTCTTCTTTGGACAAGAGTTAAGTCAAATCCAGACTTGAAGGGTCTAACACGTTGTGGAAACCATGACTTACAAAGCGTACATAGACAACATCAGGGCCAAGACCGGTAAGGACCCCGAGTACTTCCAGAAACAGGCAAAAGAGAAAGGGTTGGTATCGCATGCAGAGCTACTCTCCTGGCTCAAATCAGACTGCGGCTTGGGACACGGTCACGCCAACGCCATCATTCTGTACATCAAGGATCCTGAACTCGCCAAAAAGAAGCTAGTGGAAGACGCAAAAAGAGAGAAAGCCAAAAAATAGTCCATCTCTTGCCCTCGCCCCAGAGGTCTTGTGTTGAGTGCGCCGGCTAGGTGCAATTATACTCGACACGTCTCAGGTAGATTTCCGGGGCGTAGTATCCGTGAAGGGAGGCAGGATGTGGACGGGTTCGATCTTGAACAATACACGCCTCATACCCGGCCGTCGGCTCTGGTACTTGTCCTGTCCTGGATATTTTTTCGCCAGCTTGTCTACATGTTCGTCTGCCCCTTTGAAGGTCACCTCCTTGACGCGTCCACGGATCATTGCTACGTTGAAGGCGTTGGCGGGGTCGCAGATGTCGAGTGCGACTCTGGGATTCCTCAGAACGTTCTTGTGTTTCTGGCTCCCTTCAATGGTATTGATGAGGACGAGATCCCCATCGTGGTCGCCCCATGTTTGAGTGACGTGGGGGGAGCCGTCTGGCATCAGCGTGGCGATGTTCGCGAAGGTTTTGGCCTCTATGAGCTTCTTGACGGAATCTGGAAGCGGCTTCATGTTGTGACAGTCGCCGATCATGTTTTGCCGTATTTCTCTCTTGTGAGTTCAAGACGTCCGTCTGAATATGTAGATGACCGAGACGTTCGAACCCGCTCGCGGGTTAGCTCTTTCTTGCCCGGAGAGTCTCGTAGTGCAAGATTAGCTCACCATGCTTGAGG
>Ga0209807_1000127_pt1 | contig 31419 bp, 26 predicted proteins | sample GraSoiAngelo_154_FD_186168 | JGI IMG/M metagenome (GOLD analysis project Ga0209807, IMG submission 186168) | Grasslands soil microbial communities from the Angelo Coastal Reserve, California, USA - 14_1009_13_20cm (SPAdes) (version 2) | ecosystem: Environmental > Terrestrial > Soil > Grasslands ... | reverse complement strand
TGTAAAATAAACTCCGCCAGCGGCAACCCCGGTTACGCCGATGATGAACAAAGCCAGCGCAAGCCACTTTCTTCTGGTGACATAATAGAGTTGGCGCAATGCAAAATACGAAAACAAGATCACCAGTAGCGGCGCCTCAAGGTGAAGAAACCTCGCGAGGACAATTGTGGCAGCAAGCACAGCGTAAGAAACTCGCGTGGGGGTAATCATGATTCGCTCATCTTTAACTCCGTCCGAGCCTGTCATTGTCAACTGCGACGCGAAACTGCTGATGAGTGTGCGGCCTCTCGCCGGAACAAATGGAAAAGCGAGCTCCCACGACCCCATCGCCGCAGGCATGGCACGATCTCCGCCCTGCACAACGTTGATTCCGTGCGCTGTAAGTGAACCGGGGAGTGACCTACAGTTACAAAGCTTGGCCAGTTTCTTTCTCGGCGCGCTCTTTCAGTGCCGCTTTGCGCGAAAGCTTTACGCGGCCCTTGTCGTCGATGCCGATGCATTTGACCCAAATCATGTCGCCCATCTTGACCACGTCTTCGGTGCGATTCACTCGGAAATCCGCCAACTCGGAAATATGCACCAGCCCATCCTTGCCCGGAAAAACTTCAACGAACGCACCGAATTCCTTCGTGGTGACCACGCGACCCTGGTAGGTTTGACCGATCTCGATTTCGCGTGTCATTCCGCCGATGATTTCCTTCGCACGCGCCATGCTCTCGCCGGTGGTCGCGTAGATGTGCACAGACCCGTCGTCTTCGATGTTAATTTCGGCGCCGGTTTCGGCGACGATGCCCTTGATGGTTTTCCCGCCGGGCCCGATCAGCGCACCGATTTTCTCGGGATTAATCTTGATCGTCTCAATGCGGGGCGCGTATTTCGATAATTCGGTACGTGGCTTGTCCAGCGTGCCACGCATGATCTCGAGAATCTTGGTGCGCGCTTCTCTGGCGCGTTGGATCGCTTCAGCCATGATGCTGTGCCGGATACCCGGTAGTTTCAGGTCGAGCTGAAAACCAGTCACGCCTTTGTCTGTCCCACAAAGTTTGAAATCCATATCGCCGAAATGGTCTTCCGATCCGATGATGTCCGTGAGCAGTTCGTACCGCTTTAGTTGACCGTCGTCGCCAGCCTCGGTGACCAGACCAATTGAGATCCCGGCAACCATGTCCTTCATCGGCACGCCCGCGTCCATCAACGCGAGCATTCCGCCGCACACACTCGCCATGGATGTGGACCCATTCGATTCCATGATCTCGCTCGAAATCCGGATGGCATAACGAAACTCGTGCTCGTTCGGCACCACCGGCTCGAGGGAACGTTCCGCCAGTGCGCCATGCCCAATCTCGCGCCGCCCAGGCCCGCCTGTTCGCCCGGTTTCGCCCACGCTGAATGGCGGAAAATTGTAGTGCAGAATGAACCGCTTCGATTGTTCGCCGCCACCGTACGCGTCAATCATCTGTGCTTCTTCGATCGGGGCGAGTGTGGCGAGCGCGAGTGCTTGCGTTTCGCCGCGTTGAAAAATGGCGGAGCCGTGTGCGCGCGGCAGCACGCCTACTTCGCAGCTGATCGGACGCAAATCCGCGTAACTGCGGCCATCGACGCGTTTTCCCTTTTCCAGAATACTGACCCGAAACGCTTTCTTTTGAACGTAATCGAAGGCCTGAGAGATCGCGAAAGGATCAGCCTCCGGGTTTTTTTCCAGGATCGCCGCTTTCACTTCCTCGCGCAATGTGTCCACCGCTTTGGAGCGCGCCACCTTGCCCTCGGTATAAAGCGCCTGTTCGATTCGGTCGCCGGCGACACGGTAGGCGATATCGAGGAGCTCCTGGTCCACCTTAAGCAACTCGACGTCTCGTTTCGGTTTGCCCACCATTGCTGCCAGCTCTTTCTGGATCCGAATCATCTCGCGTGCGTGTCCATGCGCGAATTCGAGCGCTTTAACGAATTCTGCTTCGGGCAATTCCTGGGCCGAGCCTTCAATCATGATCACATCGTTTTCAGTGCCGACGTAAACGAGGTCCAGATCGCTCTGGGCGCGTTCGTCGTGTGTCGGATTGGCCACGAACTCACCGTTGACCCGCCCCACACGCACCGCGCCGACCGGGCCCGCAAACGGAACATCCGAAACACTCAACGCAGCAGATGCGCCGTTGAGCGCGAGAATATCGGGATCGTTCTGCCCATCGGCGCTGAGCAGGATCGAGATGATCTGGGTGTCGTAAAAATATCCCTGCGGAAAAAGCGGCCGGAGAGGGCGATCTATCATTCGCGAAGTGAGCGTTTCCTTTTCTGTCGGGCGGCCTTCGCGCTTGAAATAGCCACCCGGAAATTTGCCGGCGGCTGCGGCTTTCTCGCGATAATCAACTGTAAGCGGGAAGTAGTCCTGACCTTCTTTGACTACCGTGGCCGAAACGGCGCAAGCAAGCACGGTGGTGTCCCCGCAGGTGACGATAACGGCGCCATCGGCGAGCCTGGCAATCTTGCCGGTTTCAATAGATACTTCATTGCCGCCGATTTTGGCGGTGACCTTTTGTTGCATGGTAATTTTCCTGGATACGCGGTTCCAGGCGGTCACCCCGACTGTAGGTTTTAAACCCGTTGCTCCGTCGTGCGAAGCGCGAAACTAAAACCTAAAATCCAAGGTGAATACGACGCCTGGACTGCTGGTTATTCTCTTTCGTTTAGTTGTAGCTTCGAGCGGTTCAAACGTCTGGATTCGAACCAAATGATTGCTCCGGTTATTTCCGAAGGTTCAGCTTCTCGATCAAATTTTTGTAACGATCAGCTTCCGTTTTGCTCAAATAATCGAGCAGACTCCGTCGTTGCGCGACCATCTTGAGTAAGCCCCGCCGCGACGAATGGTCTTTCCGGTTAATCTTAAGGTGCTCAGTTAAATGCTCGATTCGGCGGGTAAGAAGTGCGACCTGCACATCCGCGCTGCCGGTATCTTTTTCATGCAACTGGAACTCCTTGAAGTCCGACGTTTGGTTGCTCTCTGCCATAACGAAGGGCCTATTGTAGCCGAAGAACCCATTTTGGCAACCGCGCAGACCAGCCGCGCCTGCATCAGGCGGCGTGTTCTCGGGCTGGATGTCTTTCCCGTTTGCCGTCGTACCAAAGGCTGAGCTTTGCGCGCGAACGGACTCCGCGAGGACCGCGGAGGATTACGCCAAAGAATTTGGGCAGAAAATCTTTCGCAGGATACATGCGCATTTTTCGGGCTGATGTGACAACCGGTTCTCGCAGCACTTTGAAGCCGCCGAGCTTTTTCAGCGCAATGGAAAAATAAACTTCTTCACCAGCAAAGTATTGCTCATCGAAACCCCCAGTCGAATCGAAGTTGCGCCGTGTGGTGAAAAGAAATGCGCCGGCCCCCAGATTCAGGCCGAAATAGACTGATGCAAACCCGCGCAACAGCATGCGTCCCCAAACCGGAACAAATCCGTCCATCGCTACCCGCGCACTGCCCCCCGCGTAACCACCTTCTAGAGCTGCGATTCCTCCACTCACATGCGCTCGATCGATCCGCGTGTCGGCGTCAATGAAGAACAAATACTCACCCTGCGCCACGCGCCCGCCGGCATTCCGAGCGGCTGCGATTTGACGGCGATTGATTGGGATCACCTTCGCACCGACGCGCGACGCGATCTCCGGCGTCGCGTCCGTTGACGCGTCGTCAACGACGATGATTTCATACGGCTGCGCTGCGCCAGAAGCGGCTGTGCGAATCGCGGCGAGCGTCTTCGAAAGCTCGTGCTCCTCGTTATACGCGGGAACAATAAAAGAAATCATTCGTTTCCTGAGGCGAGCCATATCGCCTGTGATCTAGAGACAAGCAACTCGCGGCCTGGCACCAAGCTACCTGGTTCGCGCATACATCAGCAAATAGCGCCAGCCAGACTTTGCGATTGTTCGCGTGCCGCACCAGCGACTCGGCGTGATCCAGCCGCCACGTCGGATCGTGGATTGCTCGAGCCAAAGTTGCGTTGTCGCGTTGAACAGTTCGAACATAGGCCTCCAAGTCTGTGCGATAGTATGGACGGCGTGCTGCGCCGTCCGGACGCCACAACGCGGCGTCCCTACCCACCGAATTTAATCCCGACTTTCTGCGCTTCCCGGTAAGGCAAAAGCCATACGAGTGATTCGTCGTGAAGATCGACGACCTGAATGCGGTTGCCCCATGGATCGTGAAAGTCGCAGCGAAACGGCGGTACCAGTTTGATTTTGTATTTCTCCGTTAGTTTCCTTCTGACTTTCTCGATCTGCGTTTCATCGCGAACCATGATCCCGAAATGCCGCACGTTTGCTCGCTGAACTTTGTCGACTTCGAAAATCGCGAGGAACTGATGTTCACCCAGTTTGAAGAAAGCGTCGCCCTCGCCGCCGCTCATCTGTTCGAGATTGAAAACGTCCTTGTAAAACGCCACTGCTTTCTCGACATCATCCACTTCGATGGCCACATGATTGCATCCATAAACTTGCACGCTCATGTCTCACCTTAACCGAAAATGCGACGCGGTGCGCGCGATTTCACGGCAAAGGCGCGGTCATCGCCCGCGCCTTTTGTTTTTCGGGGAGCGCGGGCATACTCGCGTGCTCGGGACTGCGCCATAGCCATGACCTCGCTCTTCACTCGCGTTCCGTTGTCATCCCTTGGCGAACAATACGGTCGATTAACTTGGGATAACTGAGGCCTGCCTTGCCGGCTGCGAGCGCGAAGTCCTCGTCGTCGGCGAGAATGGGATTCGGGTTCGCTTCGATGAAATATAGTTTGTTTTCGGATGTCAGGCGCAGATCGATGCGTGCATAACCGTCGATGGTGAGTAAACGATAGATGTCTTTGCAGATTTCCTGAATTTTCGTGACAAGGGCTGGATCGAGATCTTCAGCGAAGTGATTCTCCAATCCCCAGCGTTTACGATATTCCTGGTCCCATTTGGCTTTGTAGGTAGCGATCTTCGGTTCGTCAGGCGGCACTTCGCGGAAAACCATTTCACGAATGGGAAAAACTGTTAATCGCACATTGCCCATAAGACTCACGTAAAGCTCGCGACCTTCGATGTATTCCTCGGCAATGGCGTCGCTGTTGTATTTCTCATGAATGAAGATCACGCGTTCGCGAAACTGGTCGTCATTTCCAACGAATGACGCTTGTGAGATCCCGTATGACGCCTCTTCTTTCACCGGTTTCACCACGAGCGGAAACTTGGGCTGCTTCAGACGCGCGATCCGCTGCCCTCGCGGGATGACCACGAAGTTCGGCACGTGAATACCATGATAGTGCAGGATCTTTTTCGAGATGCCTTTGTGCTTGCAAAGCGTCAGCCCAGTCGAGCCGCAGCCGGTGAACGGCAGACCCTGCATTTCGAAAAATGAAACAATGTTCTGATCGAATTCAGATTTGTTCCTGAATTGTTCGACCAGATTGAAAAGGACATCGGGCGCGAACGTCTCCAATTTTTGGCGCAGAAGATCGACATCATCATAGATAGCCAGATGCTCCGGGGTATGGCCCATCGCGCCGAGCGCTTTCATCACATCCGCCTCGGTCTTCCACTCCTTTGTTTTTAACTCATCGCTGAAATCCTGGTCAACGGTCGTAGGACTTGTACCGTCGAACAGCACGAGAACCTTGAGCTTCTTTTTCACGGCTGATTATTTCGTGCGCTTGAATTTCCCGGTGAAAAGATAATTCATCACCAGCGTGGTGATGAAAGCGGTGACCCGAAAATCCTGCTGCGGATCGTCGTTGAGCACGTGAAGTCCAAGTTCATCGCAGCGGCGGGTGAGTCTCGCGAGAAGTTGGTTCACCGGAAATTTCTTTTCGTTTGTCCATTGGCAAACCGCATTCAGTAACCGCCGCCTTCGTCGGCGCAAATAGGCGCCTGCCTTGATGCCAGCCGGTGCGCCAAACAGCTGTCGTAAATCGGTATCGTAAAAATCTGGATACGTCTCTTCGTTAAGCTTGCGTTTGCGCGCGTAATACGTTTTGAGCTTTACGTTGAGACAATCGTAATCGGCGACGCAATATTCCGGTGTGTGCACCGGCGGCATGCTCACCAATGAGCGCATCAGCTCATCAACGTATTCCATTTTTCGAAGCGCCGGCCAGCCAGCATAATTTTTGCGCCAATCGAGCTCCGGCGTGAGCCATACCGCAAATGTCTCGGCGAAATCCTCGTCTGGATGACTCTGCGCATACCAATCCTCAAGGTGAACGACATAACTACGGCTGAATGGGCGTGGCCGGTAAGTGTCCGGTGTTTCTTCACGCGATGTTTGCCCGAAACAGTTCTTCCATTTTTTTCGACGCGTCAGTTGATAAGCGTACATGTAAGCGTGCCCCGCTTCATGTCGCATTAACTTCATGAACCACTCCGGCGTGCCGCCTTCGACTTCGAGCATCATTGTGCGCTCCAGCGCGCGCAGCCGCTCGTGCACGAGAAAGAATGGAATGAAAATGGCCGGGATGCCGATGGGAACAAACCACTCATCGCCAATGTGGCACGGCGGATGAAAAATCAGTCCTTTTGCCGAAAGCTCATCATGGAGTTGGCGGATCAACGGCTCAAGTGTGGTGCCTTCGAGCTGTAACCCGAGCGACGAGATGCGACGCTCGAGAAGCTCGACATCGTTTAGGGATGCCCAATCAGCCGGTTCCATTTGGCGCATGCTATCACTGCGTGACGCGCTGTCACGCCGCGGAATCGCGGCCCTGCAGAGCTTAGCAACAGCAGGTGAAGCTTCTCTCATGAACGGTTGCACCCAGGAGATTTTTGCGTTCGAGTTTTGCGATGAAACTGAAGAGCAAGTTTCAAATCGGTGTCTGTTCGACCGTCGCGCTTGCAATGTGCGATGTACTCGCCGCGAAGGAGCCTCTTTACGAGGGGCTCGGCTCGTACTCACGTAAGATCACGACCGATTCGCCCGAAGCGCAGCGTTATTTCGACCAGGGTCTCGCATTTCTTCACGGGTTCAATCACCGCGCGGCGATCCGTGCGTTTCAGCAAGCCGCGGAGATCGATCCCCGATGTGCGATGGCACACTGGGGCCTTGCGCTCGCCTGTGGACCGCACATCAATCTCACAGTGGTACCGCCGCCAGCGGCGGAGCTAGCCTGGAAAGAACTGAATCTCGCTAGAAAAAATGCGGACTATGCGTCACCGGTCGAGCGAACGCTCATCGATGCGCTCGGGAAACGGTACGCTAATCCGCAGCCGGCAGACCGCAGCGGCTTGGATCGCGCGTATGCAAATGCGATGCGCGACGTCTGGAGAAACTTTCCAAACGATCCAGACGTTGGCGCTCTTTTCGCGGAAGCAATGATGGACCTGCGGCCGTGGGACCAATGGACAGCGCAAGGCAAGCCCCAGCCGGGCACGGATGAAATCCTCGCCACGCTGGACGCGGTGTTGAAACTCAATCCGAACCATCCGCTGGCGAACCATCTTTACATTCACGCAGTGGAGGCATCGCCGAATCCGCAGCGGGCCATCGCCGCCGCGGACAGGCTTCGCAATTTACAACCTGGTCTCGCTCATAACGTGCATATGCCATCGCACATCGACATTCGCACCGGGCAGTGGCTGAAGGCTGTGGATACGAATGCAAAGGCAGTGGAAGCGGACCAGCGGTACCGCAAGATCTTCGGGCAACCCAAAGGTTTTCTGAACGTGTACATCGCGCATAATCGGCATATGCTCGCCTATGCCGCGATGATGACGGGACAGCGCGACCTGGCGATGAAACACATCCGCGCCATGGTCGCGGAGATGCCGGCCGATTTTCTAAAGGAAAACGTGCTGCAAGCGGAAGGAAACGTAGCGATGCCGCTGGAAGTAATGGTGCGCTTTGGCCTGTGGAACGATATCCTGACCGAACCCGAAAAATATACCGAAAAGATGTGGTTCACCCGCGCATTCCATCATGCTGCCCGCGCGATCGCGTCCGCGGCGAAAAGCAGCACGACCAACGCCCGCAACGAGCAGCGAATTTTTCTCGAACTCACCAGGCTGGTCCCGAAAGAAACTTCCCTGGGCAACAACAGTTGCGAAGCAATTTTGGGTGTCGTGACTCCGATGGTTGAAGGAGAAATTCTGGTCGCGGAAGGACAGGTCGACAGGGGTATTGAGGAACTGCGCGCCGCGATCCAACAGGAAGACGCCCTCAAATATGACGAGCCGCCTGGCTGGTTAATTCCGGTCCGTCATTCGCTCGGAGCGGTGTTAATGAAGCAACAGCGTTTTGCCGAAGCCGAGCAGGTCTATCGCGAGGACCTGGCGCGTTTGCCCGACAATGGCTGGTCGCTTTTTGGACTTGCAGAAACTTTGCGCAGGCAAAGCAAAAACGCAGATGAAGCCTCCGAAACGCAGGCGAAGTTTGAAAAGGTTTGGGCAAAAGCCGACCTCAAGATTACCACTTCGTGTTTGTGTCAGCCGCAGTCGTGAGGCGGACGGATGTTCTCTCCGCGGCGAGACGAATTACAGTTTTGCGTACACGCCCACCAATGGACGTTTCGATGGGGTCGGTGAACGGAAATCGCTGACGAAACCGTCCTTCGTCCGAAGCTCGACATGCCCGACGCTTCGGGCGGTACCATACACGAGCACCGAACCTACAGGTGCAGCGAACGGATTCGTGACCGATAGCTTCTTGAACCCGTAGTTATTGACCAGTTCCGACGCAGCATCTCTGGCAAGCTCAGTCTTCGGGCGGGAATCGATGACCCCTGAAGCGAGCAACGCATCTTTAACGTAGTGCCAGCAGCGCGACCGTGAATGCGCATGTGCGCGTTCCTGAGCGAGCGTCGCCGCTTGCACTAATCTGCTGTCGATACGTCGATCGACTTTGGCGTATGGGTAAGTGATTTGCTTTGGATAATACTGCGAGATAACAGGAATCGATTCCTTTTTACCCTCCGCATTCTTAAAGCTGAAACGGCCGCCATGCTGGGGCGTTTGATTTACCGTCGGCTGATTCATCGGCCGCACCGGCTCCATGGTGAAGCTTGCTCTTGAGGGCGCGTTCGCGATTGATTGTGCCGGCTTGTGTGCGGCCACGGGCTCCACTTTCTTAGCGGCGATGCGTGGTGACTTTTTCACCACGTGCTTCGTCATTTGCGCAATCGTCGGGTCTGTCTTTGCAGTGATCACCTGGACCACATCGTTTGTGGTTCCCGCGGTGCGACTTTCGCCGCCTAACGTGGCGGGCGCCAACGCCTGCGCGTGTGCGCCTGCGCTGGAGATGACGAGAACTGACGTAGTAGTTAAGGCCAAGCAGGCCAGTCGTTTCCCCACGGAGGCGAGGTTATGACGGGAATCGCAAGTTAAGGCAAGCTTTTTTTTTAAAAAAAACGCGGCCGGAGGTCATCGCCGCCAAGTTCTCATTCCATCGCTCTCCGTTCGGAAATCTTAATCGCCGGGAAAATAATCGGGCCCAAATCCGGACGGAGGATTGAGCATTTGGTCGCGATCCATTAAGACACGACTTCGATGGCGCGGGGTGGATTCTTCTTCGTCCGGTGCAACGATAGCAGTACGCCCGGAAGGCAGACGCATAATCAATCTCCCATCAGATGTGATACCGATGACCCGAGCGCGTACCGACCCACCACGGCCACGCGATGCATTCTCGGAACTCTGACCGGCTCTGGCGCGTCTGGACTTAGACGTGACCGATTTCTGTTTGGTTTGCGAATTTGATTGGCTGACCGTACTCGGCGGCCGTTCCGCATTTGCCTGAGCTGCCGAGTTTGCGTCCATATGCCCACCAGAGCTGTCGGGCGTTGCTCCCGCGGCGTTCTCGGCTGTATCGGTTCGAGGAGCTGCCGGCGGTTGGGCATTTGCTAGTCGAGCCTGGTCAACATCTGCCGGCGAAACGTGAAACGGATTAGGAGTCGTCGCGGGTTGCGTCTCAGCTTGAGGCGCGATACTTGGGTTAACCCGTTGCGATGCCACAACGGCGGGAGCGGTGGTAGTCGCTGCGCTCTGAGGTGCTTGATCTCCCGGTGGCGCCGGAGATTCTGGCACGCCGACCAGAACGCCAACTGGTTTTGGTTTTCGGATAACGCCAATGATTTTTCCCACTGACTCGGGCAAGACCATCGGCGCAATTGCCGCCGCTAGCAGCAACAGCACGCCAGCCGCGAGCGCACTTCGCACGAGACGACGTGGCCGAGCTTCCGTTCGACGCGGAATACTTGTCCTCAACGGTATCCCATATCGATCGGCGAATGCGCGTCGGCGCTCAATTTTTTCCGAGCATTGGCGGATCATCTCCGTCACGATCAACAGGTCCTTTGGACGTTGTTCGGCATCACGATGCAACAGGCGGCCTAACAAATTCCGCAACGGCTTGGGAAATCCTGAAAACTTTGGGCCGTGCTGGAGCGCCTCGGCGGACAGAGCAACGCCGCTAAGCAAAAAATAAAGTGTCACGCCAAGCGAATAGATTTCCGAGCGAATGTCCGTCGTAGGCTGCCCAAAGGGACCCTTCACGATCTGCTCAGCGGAGCCTGAATAGGCAGCCGCTTCTGGTTCAGCCACGCTCGCTTCCGCAAGCGGCCTCAACGCAGGCAAGCCGAAGTTCGTGAGCTTCACCAGCGGCCACGTGCCTTCGGCTGTCTGCCCCGGAACGAGAACGATATCCGATGGCTGAATGGAGGGATACGGTAGCTTGTGAAACCCGGCTGAGGAAAGGACGCTCACGATTTGTTCACCGACTCGCAACGCAGCGTCAGCCGGCATGGGTCCGTGGCTGCGCACCCACGACGCAAGCGTTTCACCTGGGAGCCGTTCCGAGACGTAAACATAATCGTCACCCTCTCGCCCAAAATCCAAGACCTTGGCGATGTTGGCGTGCCGCAGCTTCTGCGCCACCGACACATTATCCTCAAATTGCTGCCGCTCGGTCGGATCGATGCTCTCTGTTGGGATCAGCGTTACAGAAACCGGCTCTGCCGTCCTTTGATCCGCCGCTTCGTAGCTGATTGCAGGGCCGTTGCGATCAGGTTCAAGCGTACTGCCATCATACATAAGGCGGATGCGGTAATTCTTGAGGAATGTCGTACGGTCCATAACGGACATTGTTGGCCGCGCCGCAACTACGATCTGGCTGCACGGACAGTGATTCAACCGTGATTTCGCCGAGGAGTTGCTTCGCTTAAGCCGAATCTCGCTTTAATCTTGGGCATTGCGCTCGAATTGAAAATCGCCAATCTAAAATCGCAAATCCGAATACCCCGTGGTGTAACGGTAACACAGCGCCCTTTGGAGGCGTTATTCTTGGTTCGAATCCAAGCGGGGTAGCCACGCAAAAGCGTTTTCGACACACACTTGGCTGCGCCGACGTAAGCGATTCATTTAGTTATCTCGCTGGAACAAAACTCAAGCATCACAGGTCTTCGCACGTGGCTCGTCCGCCAAAACGCCTCCGCCTTGACGTATCAAGTGGCTTCGGAATTAGCTGCTCTATTACGGCCTTGGATTCGCCACTGCTGGCATCATGGAACCAGGCTCGCAGCAGGACTCGACGAGCCGAAGGCTTTCTTCTAAAACACTGCCATGAAGAAAGTATTGGTCCCCATGTTCGTACTCACTTCGCTGATCCCATTTTATTCAGAAGGACAGCAAGCCGGTGGTACGCTCACTAGCGCACTTTCGAAACAAGGACTCGCCGGCGCAAAGCTAGAGCGACGCTACGGTAATCATCTGTTCGTCGCGGTTTCCATAAACAATCATCCGGGCGCGCTGATGGTTGATACCGGATCGCCCAGCACGCTGATCGATCGCAACAGCGTGAACACGTTTGGTCTCACTGTGGAAAAAACCGATTCCACCGTCTGCGGATTGTTTGGCCGAACCTGGGAAAGAGAGGGCGTCAGCGAGGTGAAAAGCATCGCAATGGGAAATTGCGTGTTAACCAACGTGCCCGTGGCAATCGCAGATTTGTCCGGCATGAACCCGGAGCGCAGTGCTGCTGCAACCGGATCCCATATCTCCGATTCCAAGGCGATGGCGCATCTCAACGGTGTGCTTGGGGCGCGCGAGATGCTCAAGTTCGGAATGATCATGGATTGCACCCGGCAGATGCTTTACATCAGTCCCAACGGCGCGACCTCTGCAGCAAGCCAGAGTCTGGCAAATTTCCTGGTCACTCGCGGCTTTACTCGAATCCCGATGCGGGTCAATGCAAATGATCACTTCGATGTCGAAGGCGCGCTGAACGGACACGCGACCCGATTCATAGTGGACACCGGCTCAGCAAACACGCTCATCGACACGCAAGTGGCGGTGAAATCTGGAACAGGCGTGACCGCGCTCGCTGGCTACGGTGCAGGCGGCGCTGGCGGCCTCGTGGAAGGAGTAAATCGCACCGGCGTGAAGGAACTCGCCATTGGCAATTTTAAACTCGCAAACGCCGAGGTGGTCGTCGCGCATGTCTCCGGGGAGGTTCTGCGTTCGAAATCCGCGACAGAATCGAACGCCGGCGTGCTCGGTCAGGATTATCTTTCGACCAATTTCGCTGTGATGGACATGGGCGGCAGAGCGCTTTACCTCCGTCGGCCGGATTCCCGCTAAGAAATTGCTGGGGATTTCCAGCGGGCAAGTTTTTGGCGTGTGCTTTTGGACAAGCTCGTTTAGCCTCGCCAATTCCTGGAGGAAATCAGTATGCGCAAACAAATCACGTGCTTCAGCGCGATCGCCCTTGTGATCACCGCTCAATCAATGTCAGCCGCCGGTTCAGATACCGATTGGGATCGAACTGTGCTGCCGCGTCCACCGCAGCCGTTTGAAGGCGTGGCGAAACGGACGCTCGAGGGCTCTGTAGCGTCGTTTACTCAACCGGTGAAACCGCCACCAGGTGCGCCAAACATCTTGCTGGTGCTAATTGACGATGCCGGTTTCGGAAATGCGTCCACGTTCGGCGGACCCGTCGCCACGCCGACGTTCGACAAACTCGCATCACAAGGACTTCGTTATAATCGGTTCCATGTAACGGCGCTTTGCTCGCCAACACGCGCAGCATTGTTATCGGGACGGAATCATCATGCGGTGGGATTCGGGTCGATTGCTGAAATACCCGGGGGTTGGCCCGGGTACAGCACGAATTGGCCCACCAGTGCGGCATCCATCGCGAAGATTCTTCAACTCAACGGCTACAATACTGCCGCGATCGGCAAGTGGCATCTGACGCCCGACGACCAACAGGGACCAGCCGGGCCTTTCGATCGCTGGCCGAACGCGCTCGGCTTCGATTACTTCTGGGGATTTCTCGGCGGCGAAACCGGCCAGTTCGATCCGGTGTTGACTGAGAACAACACGATCGTCGGCGTGCCGACGGATAAGAATTTTTATTTTAATGACGCAATGGTCGAGCATTCGATCAATTGGATCCGGGGTCAGAAAGCGCAGGCGCCTGACAAACCGTTCTTTCTGTATTTCTCGACCGGCGCGACGCATGCGCCGCATCAGGTGCCGAAGGAATGGAGTGATAAATACAAGGGCAAGTTCGATCAGGGCTGGGACAAGTTACGCGAACAAACGTTCGCGCGTCAGAAACAACTCGGTGTGATTCCCCCAAACGCGAAACTCACACCGCGTGATCCAGCGTTCCCCGTGTGGGACAGCGCCTCGCCCAATGTGAAGAAATTGTATGCGCACCAGATGGAAGTCTATGCCGGCTACCAGGAGAACGCGGACAACGCTGTCGGCCGCGTGGTCAAAGCGATTGGGGACATGGGTCTCGCTGACAACACACTGATCATTTACATCTTCGGTGATAACGGTGCGAGCATGGAAGGCACCGAGACGGGCACGTTCAACGAAATGACCACGCTCAACGGCGTTCCGCTCACAGCAGATCAACAGTTGAAAGCGATCAAAGCGTACGGCGGGCTCGACAAATGGGGCGGCCCGGACATGGCTCCGCATTACGCGGCAGCATGGGCGTGGGCTGGCAACGCGCCATTTAAATGGGGTAAGCAGGTAGCGTCGCATCTCGGCGGCATTCGTAATCCCATGGTGATCTCGTGGCCAAAACGCATTAAAGACAAGGGCAGTGTGCGCAGTCAGTTTACTCATTGCACCGATGTTGCGCCGACCATCCTTGAAGCGGCCGGTCTGCCCGAGCCAAAACAAGTTAACGGCGTCCCACAGATGCCCATGCATGGCATGAGTTTCGGTTTTACGTTCGATGACGCCAAAGCGCCGTCTCGCCATACGCAACAGTACTTCGAAATTCTGGGAAATCGCGCCATGTACAAAGACGGCTGGCTTGCGTGTTGGCGGCTGGACCGAATTCCGTGGAAAATCGATCCTGAAACACTCTCGCGATTCGCACCAGGCAAATGGAATCCCGATCACGACAAGTGCGAATTGTACAATCTGGACGAGGACTTCTCGCAGGCCGACAACGTTGCGGACGAGTATCCGGATAAAGTCCGTGAGCTAACCGCGCTGTTCTGGTCAGAAGCGGAAAAGTATCAGGTGCTGCCGTTACTTGGAGAAATGGCCACTGTGTGGGGGTTTCCCAAAGGCTTACCCGATCAAATGAAATTCACTTATTACAACGGAACGGAAAATATTTCGTCCGGCATGATCCCGCCGATTTACAACCGTACCTACAGCATCAGCGCCGATCTCGACAATCCCGGCCGCTACGGTGTGATCGGGCTGCGTCCCGGAGTTGCGGGCGTAATCGTGGCCGAGTCCAGTTTTCTCGGTGGCTTTTCCTTCTACGTGGAAAACGGCCACCTGAAGCACACCTACAGCTTACTGGGATTGAAACTCGACACCATTAGTTCGCGCGACGCTGTGCCGGCGGGCAAGGTCAACGTCAAATACGAGTTCACCGCGGATAAACCCGGAGAGTTCGGCACCGGCGGCACGGCCCGCCTTTTCATCAATGGCAAACAACAAGCGGAGTTGAAAATGGAGCACAGCGTTCCGTTCCGGTTCGCCTCATACGCAGGCATGGATATCGGCACCGACAATGGTCTCCCAGTCGTCCCCAAACTCGAATACGCCAAAGTGCTCCCGAAATATTTCCGGGGTACGATCGAGAAAGTAGAGTTCGATCTCGGACCGGCAAAACTGAGCGCCGAAGATCTCCAACGGGTTTATCTGGAACGCTTCGCGAATGCAGTTCGCAATTGATCGACAAAACGCGCAGACACGACGGCCTGTCCATTTGATCGATCATCTCGCGGATGATTCGCTGTAGCCCATTTCGTTCATTTCTTCGACGTCAATGACTGCGGAGACCACACAAACCACTCCGCGGCTCGTACGCGCGCTCAAATTGCGCGATCTGGTCCTGTTCAACCTGGTCGCCGTCCTGGGTCTCAGGCATCTTGGGACAACGGCGAAATTTGGACCGGGGTCGTTGCTGATGTGGCTGATCGCCGCCGTCTTCTTCTTTATTCCACAGGGATTGGCCGTGATGGAGCTGTCATCGCGGTTTCCCAAAGAAGGCGGTATTTACTTCTGGACGAAACGCGCGTTGGGCGAAGGTCATGGGTTCTTGTGCGGTTGGTGTTACTGGATCAACAACGTCCTCTACTACCCGAACCTGCTGATTTCGGCCGCGGTCATCGCGACGTTTGTCTTCGCGAAGAGTGAAACTGGGCTGAGCGACAATTGGGTCTATGTGCTTCCGATGACGCTGGGCACGCTTTGGATCGCCGTCCTGATAAACATTGTCGGTCTCGGCACGGGCAAGTGGTTGCAAAATGCTGGCGGCGTCGGCACGTACATCCCCGGGCTGATTCTCATTTTGTTGGGCGCTTATGGCGCGATGAGCGCTCCTCCGGCTAATCAACTCAGTCTGGAGACCTTGAAGCCCGACCTGAATAATCTCCCAGCGTTGAACCTGTTGGCTTCGATCGCGTTCGCGTTCGCAGGGCTCGAGCTGGCGTCGACAATGGCTGATGAGGTCGAAAATCCACGACGCAATCTGCCTCGCTCGATCTTCATCTCCGCCCCATTGATCGCCATCGTGTACGTTCTGGGAACGGCAGCCGTGCTGTGGCGACTGCCTAACAAGGATGTCAACGTGGTCTCAGGATTTCTCCAGGCCATCAAGGCCGGCGCCGAAAACATTTCCCCGACGCTGGGGTGGGTCGCTCCAGTCTGCGCGGCGCTTTATTCCATTGGCAATCTCGGCAGCATGGGCGCCTGGCTGGTCGGGCCTGCGCGCGTGGCGTTCGTGATCGGACTGGACCACTATTTCCCGAAAGCTTTTGGAGCGGTGCATCCGCGCTGGCATACGCCCTACGTCGCGATCCTCGTTCAGGCGACGCTCGCAACGATATTTTTATTGCTCTCGGTGTTCGGCAAAGGCACGAAGGTCGAGGACGTTTATCTGATCCTCCTCGACACGCAGATTCTAATTTACTTCATCCCCTACCTTTATCTGTTCATCGTCTTTTTCATTCATCGGCGACGCAGTGCTCACTCCAGTGAAGTCATGCTGGCGCCGGGAGGACCGATTGGCGCGTGGTTCACTGGCTTAAGCGGCATCGTCGTCACGTTGTTTGCGATGATTATCGCGACCATTCCTCCGCCGGATTTTGGAAACCCTCTGCTGTTTCGGTTAAAGGTCATTGGCGGCGCGCTCGGATTCATTCTGGTCGGCGGGTTGATCTACTGGTGTGCTCGTTTGAAAAGAATGATGGGACGAAAATCTTAACTACAAATCTCACTTCGGCTGTTTTTCATGGCTTAGAATACCAAATGTATCGAAGCAGAACTTTAGATGGCGGTCTGCAACCGCAATTCGCAACCGAAGGGCCGAGCCCCAAGTTCGGGTTAGTCCAATCGAAAATCGGCAATCGGCAATTACATGAGCCGGCAGTCGGATTCGAACCGACGACCTGCTGATTACAAATCAGCTGCTCTACCAGCTGAGCTATGCCGGCGAGAATGCCGCGCACATTAACGCATGCTGCCGGCTGAAACAACTTGCAGATCCCTTGCGCTCCACTTTAAGGGGCTGGAATTCAGAATTCTAATCTCGACAAGCCGATGGCAATTTCATATTCTCGAAAAAGACGTTGGCAAAACTCTATTCGCAAGTCATTCATCCGATGAACAAAACAGCTCAAACTATCAACTCGATGCTCGCACTGGTCGTGCTGACTTGCCTAACGAGTAACGCGATGGCCGGCAGAGCGATCAACCAAACGAAGGTCAACCAAATCACGCCGGGCCTGACGACTGAAGAAGATCTTGTTCGCGCCTTCGGCCCGCCGACAACGAAAACCGTTTGTCCACCGGGAGAGACTACGCTTGACTGGTTTTACGTAAGCCCAATCAGCGCTCAAAATTACATTCCAGTCGTTGGGCCGCTTTTGGGGGGTACACATGTCAAAGCGTGGGAACTTTTGGTCGTCTTGCACACGAATGGATCAGTTAAGCGCTACATCGCGTACGGACATTATGTGAATGGCGAAACCAGGCGCTATGTCGAACGTAGCCATACGTACTCCACTCAAACCGGCAAAAATGTTCAGGTCGACCACCTATAAGTAATCCCGGGAGCCAGCCAGCCTGTCTTTGTTTCCTTTCTCGTCCGGTAGCGCCCAAAAATAGACGCCTCTCGCGCCCCTTACATTAAGTGCCGCTACGGATGAAAGTGTTTCGATTCACTTTCTATGCGTTCGCCTCAACTGTGGCCGCTCTCAGGATCACGCCATCACTACTGGAGGACTTCCCTTCGCCGAACTCAAACAGCGCAGTCTTATCAACGACCGCGCACGTGCCGCCAACGATGATCAGGATTTCTCGTGCGTCATCCGGGAAGGGCTGCCGCAAAGCGACTAGCAAGTTCCCAGAATGCACTGCACATCTTAAATCTTCACATATCGCTAACGATTTAGTATCGCCATTGGAACCATGTATTGGAATCGAACAGGAGGCTTAGCCCAAGCGAAGCTCCTGATTATCGTGCTTGCGCTCGACCCAGCTCTTCAATGTCTGGCTCAAACACCGGAACCGTTTGAAGTGCGACGCGCGGAAGTGGCGTTTGAAGAACTGCCCGAGATCAAAGCTAGTGAGATCCTCAAGCCGGAGTTACTCAAGGGGCCGCATTATGTCATCCGCGACCCCGTGCCGACCGCGTCGGGCATGAACCAGTTCACGATCGATTCAGACTTTGGTGTTTTCGAAGCGGACGGAAACGAAATGCTGCTTCAACGACTGAAGGAGATCGACGCGATCGCGCGACTGCGGGGGGTTTCGCGTACCGATGAGTTTAAGAATTCACTGGTTACTGCAGCCAAAAGCCCGCTCAACTCTGCCAGGAACATCGCCAGGGATCCGGCGCAGGCGATTTCTAATGTTCCAAAAGGAATCATGAAATTCCTGGGACGCGCCAAGGAGACGGTCGCGAACGTCGGGAAGGGCGGAGGCGAAGACGTTGGTGAAGGCAACAGGATGAAGGACGTCATCGGTTACTCGGATAAAAAACGAAGGATCGCGCTCCAAATGGGAATCGACCCTTACAGCACCAACACCGTCCTGCAAAAGCAACTCGACGACGTCGCCTGGGCGTCGTGGGCCGGCGGATTCACGTTTAGTGTCGCCACCTTTCCAATCAGCGGCCCCGTCGGAGCCGCGCTCACGGTGACGAACCTGAACAGCACGGTCGAGGATCTGCTGCGTGAAAAATCGCCCTCAGAGCTTGAGCAAATCAATCGCGCCACCTTCCGTGCGATGGGGGCGAGTGCGAGTGACATCGAACGAATTCTTCACGGCGGCGCGTTTACACCGACAGAATTCACGACGTTCGCGGTGCATCTCAAGTCACTTAATGGCGTGGCAAATCGCGGCGCCTTTGTGAAAGTCGCGGCGCAAAAAAGCACGACAGAGGCGGACGCTCTCTTTTGCGTTTATACCGCGGCCTTGATGGATCAGATCAACCAAAAAACGCCAATTGCCCGCATCGTCAGGCTTGGCGACTTTCCGATCTGCGTCGCCAAGGACGGAACAATAATCGTCGCGTTACAGTGGGACTACGCTGCCTGGACGTTAGGCGCAGCCAGTTTCACCGACGAAGTGCAAAAGTTCGCGGGGAAATCTGGTCAAGGCGCCCATGTGTTTGTCGGTCTGTCCGGAGAAGTTTCCCCGCGCTTGCGCGGAGAGTTGGAACAGCGCGGGATGACCGTCCAGGATCGGCTCGTTCCGGGTCCGCTCAACTGAATCTCTAGCGCCATGCTTGATCAGATATTTGGCCAGCTCTTTTCCAGCCAGTGGATCGTTTTTGTTGCCGTGGTGATTTTGCTGGTCGGTCTTTGCGAGTTGGCATGGCGCATAGGTTTGGCCGGCAGTCGAAAAAAATCTGAAGCAGACAAGGACAGCGGCACCGTGCGCTCGGCGGTCCTCGCTTTATTGGGGTTGTTGCTTGGATTCAGTTTCGCCATCGCCGCCGCCCGCAACGAAGCGCGCCGCGAACTTCTGGTTGAGGAAGCAAACTCCATCGGTATGACTGCGCGTCGGGCGGAGCTGCTGCCGCAGCCGCATGCTTCCAACATTGTGCGGTTTCTTCAACAGTATGTGCCGCTGCGCATCGAGGCGCATCGTCAAGCGCAATTCTCGGAGCGATTTGCCACGCTGCGCAAGCGCACGGTCGATCTCCAGGATCGTTTGTGGGCTGAAGCGGTAGCCGCTGCCGCAGAGAGGCCGTCACCGATAACGGCCAGTTTCATCTCCAGCCTTAGCGAAACCATTGATCTGGAGGGGAAGCGCATCGCAGCCAAGCGCAACCATGTGCCCGTGGCTGTCTGGCTGCTTTTGTTATGCGTTGCGGGGTGCGGCTTGTGGCTGGTCAGCTACCAGGCGGGAACTTCCGGCCGTCACTCGATTCTTGAGCGATTCGTTTTTCCTCTTCTCGTCGCGATCGTCATCACCCTGATTACCGACATCGACACTCCGCGGGGCGGTTTGATCGCGCTGGACGAACGCCCGCTGCTGGAATTGAATGAAACGCTGGACCGTCCCCCCACGTCCACACCGCCGTGACGTAGCTAATCACAGTATCGGGACGTCTTGAATGAGCTCGCGCGTTCTGCTGTGATGTCGGTTCCTTCTCCAATCACATTATGAAATTCCTAACGACTCTCGCCATTTCGATTGGACTGCTCATCGCTTCGCAGGCGATGGAGAAGCCATCATTTCACACCAAGGGTACACTTACTGGTAAGCCAACGGGAACGCTCAAGCCGGGCGAGTACTGGTGGAAGCCACAACTCTCTCCGCGCGGTCCGCTGGTAGTGCTCGTGAGCATTCCGCAGCAAACCATGCATGTGTATCGCAACGGCATCCTGATCGGCCGCTCCACCGTGAGCACCGGCGCGAAAGGTCATTCCACGCCCGGCGGCGTGTTCAGCATTCTCGAAAAGAAAAAGACGCATCACTCCAAGAAGTATGACAATGCGCCCATGCCTTACATGCAACGACTCACCTGGAGCGGCATCGCCATGCACTCCGGTCATTTGCCCGGCTATCCGGCCAGCCACGGCTGCATACGATTGCCCTATGATTTCTCACAGTTGCTCTTTGACGCGACGGCGAATGGCGGCACGGTCATAGTCGGTGACGGCAAAACGCCCACGCCGCACCTCGCCTCAAATCCCGGTTTACTACTGGCGCCGAAAGATTTCACACCGGCAATGGTGCGCCAACTAGCAAAGGACGAGTACGACTGGAGGCCCGAGCGAAGCTTAGAGGGGCCAATCACAATTGTGCTAAGCTCGGCCGATCGCACTCTTTACGTTTATCGAAATGGCAATCCGATTGGACGCGCCGCAGTTGAGATCAGCGGTCGCGGTATTTCCGGGCGCGAACGTCTCGGCAGTCACATTTTCACATTGCTTGAAGGCAGCACCGGCAAACCAAGTCAGCTCGCGCCTGGACGCGAGGCCGGCAGATGGATGCGTGTCGACAGTGAAGGCCGGCCCGTCGAAGCCGAGCAGATCGCTTCGAGAATCCGTTTTAACAGCGAGTTTGCCCAAAAGCTCGCAGACGAGTTGAAGCCGGGCACAACAGTTATTGTGACGGATGAGCCAGTGGTGCGAAATCCAATCCCTGACTCCACATATTTCGCAGCCAACTGAAGGGCGATAACAAGAAATGGATGACGCGCGCTCGCATCTCGCGCTCGCGGAGACGGCAATGGCCGAGCGCCTGAAGCGGACCGTGAGCGATCTCCGGCAACAGGGAACATAACGTTCGGGCCATGAAGGCTGCACTTCCCGCGCATAAAACCAAGATCGTCGCGACCATCGGGCCAGCATCAGAATCACCCGAAATGCTGGCGCGACTCATCCGTGCAGGAATGGATGTAGCGCGATTGAATTTTTCTCACGGGAATCCTTCGAAACACGCCGAGATCATTCCGCGTATCCGTGACGCAGCGCGGGAAATCGGCCGGCGCGTCGCGATCATGGCCGATCTTCCCGGACCGAAATTGCGTCTGGGAAAAATCGATCCGGAGCCGATTCAACTTCTGCCGGGCGCGCACTTCACTTTAACGAGTGAAGACATCGTAGGCGATGTGCAACACGTCTCAACAAGCTTCGAGCAGTTGCCGCGTGTGGTAAAGCCGGGCGACAGGATTTTTCTAAACGACGGTCTTGTACAGCTGGTGGTCGAGCGTATCTCCGGAAACGACGTGGAGTGCGTCGTCGCTGTCGGCGGCGAGTTACGATCACGTAAAGGACTCAATCTTCCCGGCGTTGATCTGGGCATCAGCGCATTTACGGAACGCGACCGCGCCTGTCTTGAGTTTGCGCTGAAACAAGGCGTCGACGCGGTCGGCCAGTCGTTCGTTGAACGCGCCGCGGACATCCACGCCGTGCGCGCCGCGGCGGCAAGAATCGGTGCACAACCTTTTGTAATCGCAAAGATCGAGAGGGCTGACGCGCTCGCGCACTTCGACGAAATTCTCGCCGCTGCCGATGGCATCATGGTCGCGCGCGGCGACCTTGGTGTGGAAGTGCCGATCGAGGAGATCGCCTACACGCAGAAGCAGCTGATTGCCAAAGCAAATCTGGCGGGACGGCCAGTCATTACCGCGACGCAGATGCTCGAATCGATGGTTTCGAGTCGGCTCCCGACGCGCGCCGAGGCAACTGATGTGGCGAATGCGATTCTCGATGGCACCGATTGTGTCATGCTCTCTGGCGAGTCGGCGCTTGGCAACTTTCCCGAGGAATCAGTAACGATGCTGGCAAAAATTGCGGCTTTCACGGAGGCGCATCGTTCGCGCAGAAGCTTTGCCGCGCAGCGTGAGTTCGCGCAACAGGCCACGACAATGAGTCGCGGAGACCACATGGCATCCGTCGTCGAAACTGCTCTTGAAACAGTGCCATGCGATCTGCTACTCGTGCCGACACGTGGTGGCACGGTGGCGCGCGCCATCTCGCGCTTCAAACCTCCGGTCTGGATCGTCGCGCCGAGCTTTGATTCTGCTGCATCTCAAAATCTCGCCTTCTCCTACGGCGTTCATCCTGTGGATCTGCTGGAGGAACCTGATGATTGGCGCGAATGGGCCACGCGCTGGGTGCGCGAGAACGGAATCACTGCCGAAAGGGTAATGCTCGTTGCCGGGCCATCGCCGCGAAATCCGAAGGCGAATCAGCGAATCGAACTCATGCGCTTGGATGCGCACCACAGCTGACTTGCGTTTGGCAAAAAAGAATTTTGCGCGTGCAGAGCAACGTTTGCCTGCGTTTAGTTTCCGAGTAATTCTGTCAACTTCAATATGCCTGACCGGGCTTATCTCCATCCAATTGATCCGGAACTGCTCCCGGGCGCGCACAATGCGATCCATACCTGCCTGCGATTAAAACCGCAGGAGCGAATCACGATCATTACCGATACCGTCACTCGCGGCATCGCCGCGGCGTTACAATCGGAGGTGGAGCATGTGGGGTCGAAGTACAGTTTGTTTGTGCTGGAGCATCACGCGCGGCGCCCGCTTTCGCATATGCCCGAGCCTATTCTGCAGGACCTGGCGCTCTCGCAAGTCTCCATCTTTGCGGCGCAAACTCAGCCCGGCGAACTCGGCGCGCGCGGCGAAATGACCAGCGTGGTAAACCGTCACCGCATCCGGCACGCTCACATGGTGAACATCAATCGGCAGATCATGCTCGAAGGGATGCGCGCCGACTTTTGTGCAGTCGATGAGCTCAGCCAGCGTTTGGTCGAACACGCGCGCCAGGTCGATCGCATCACCTGCAAGACGCCGCACGGCACGCAGTTCCAGGCGGAATTGTCACCGAACCTCAAGTGGCTCAAAACCAGCGGAATCATCACTCGCGACAAATGGGGCAACCTTCCCGGGGGCGAAATTTTCACTGCGCCGATGAATACCAACGGAGTGTTTGTGGTGGATGGCGTGGTCGGCGATTACTTGTGCGAACGCTTCGGCGATCTCCAATCGAATCCGCTAACGATTGAGGTGGAAGATAATCGGATCCGAGCGCTGCGTTCGGAGAACAAGGATTTGCGCGACGAATTTCGTGCTTACACGAACACCGACGAAAACAGCAATCGCGTAGGCGAATTTGCAATCGGCACCAACATCGCGTGCACACATATCATCGGTCACATTTTACAGGACGAAAAAATTCCCGGTGTCCACATCGCGTTTGGTCATCCCTACGCCGAGCACACCGGCGCAAACTGGGTTTCCAAGACGCATATCGACTGCGTCGGTCGCGATTTTGATATCTGGTTTAACGGCCAGCAGGTGATGCGAGAGGGGAAGTTTTTGATATAATACTGTGATGATTGCTGACGTTCGCAGACGCCTTGAGCGGGTTCCATTCGTACCGTTCGTGATCCGCACTTCAGACCGACACGAGTACTCAGTTCCGACCGTCGATCACGCGAAGATCTCGCCACGCGGTAATCGCGTGGTTGTGTTTACTGACGAGGGCGCCACGGCAATCCTCGGCCCCATCCACATCAACAGCGTCATTGACTCACAGCCGAATGGCGAATAGCGCGCTGCGGGTCTAAGCAATGGATCCGAAACTTCGCGTTGCCTTCAACGCCGACTTTACGTCGGACAAATACGACGCTCTGGTGCGCTGCGTAAATGGATCCCAGAAGTGGCCGGCGGATTTCCGGATTTCCGAGACACCAATTTTCTTAACCCGCGAGTTCACGTACGAAGCGACGTGCGCTGCGAATGAGATCGTCGCGGCGACGCGCACTCCCGAATTTGCGAAACACGCGGCATCGGCCGTTCCCGGGCAATTGGAAGTGCCTAACGAATCGGCACATCCAAATTTTCACGTGGTGGATTTCGCGATTTGTGCCGAAGGAAATCGGTTGGTTCCGCGCCTGATCGAGCTCCAAGCATTCCCCAGCTTGTTTGGTTTTCAGTTGGTGCTTTTGGATTGCATTCGCAAAGCGTACCCAGTCATACCACGTAATTGGACTTCCTCATTTGGCGGCATCAAAGACGAAGCGTATCTCCAACTTCTGCGGCGCACTATCATTGCAGATTCACCGCTAGAGAGCGTGGTGTTGCTCGACATCCAGCCGGAAAAACAAAAAACGCGCGTGGATTTTGCCGCTACCGAAACGTTCCTCGGAATTCAACCGATTTGCGTGACCAAAATCAAGAAGCGCGGCCAGCAATTATTCTATGACCGCGACGGGCGCGAAGTTCGGATCGAACGAATCTACAATCGCGTGATTTTCGATGAGCTGAGTCAACGGTCCGATCTGGATTTACAGTTCCGGTTCCAAGATGATCTCGATGTCACGTGGGTCGGTCACCCGAACTGGTATTTTCGGATCAGCAAGCATTCGCTGCCGTTTCTAAAGACCGCGTACACTTCGCCAACGTTTTTCGTTGATGAGTTTCCAGCTCACGAAACCGCGGAAGATTACGTGCTGAAGCCGCTCTATTCATTCGCCGGTCACGGTGTGGACATGGAACCGACGCGCGAAAAAATCGAGGGGTTGCCAAATCCGCACGAATGGATTTTGCAGAAGAAAATCAACTACGCGGCGTTCGTCCCGACCGTCGATGGTCACAAATCCAAGGCCGAGATTCGGATGATGTTTGCGTGGCCCGACGGAGACCGCGATCCCACTCTCGTGAACAATCTCGTCCGGATGAGTCAGGGCAAAATGATGGGCGTCGATTTCAATATCGATAAGACCTGGGTGGGTGCCAGCATCGCGCTCCACGAAGCGGAAGCTTGAGCGCGTTATGAAGCGCCAGGGTGAAGATTGCTTCGGATAAGCCGTTCGACGATCACGACATCAAGCCAGCGGCCATCGAGCCGCGCATGTTTCTCGTACACCCCGACCTCGCGAAAACCATGTTTTCGGCAGAGAGCGCGGCTGGCCGCGTTGAACGGGAAAATGCGCGACAGCAGTTTCCACAATCCCAGGCGTTCCGCTTCACTGATCAGAGCGGCACCCAGCAGATCGCCCACACCGCGGCCTCTCCAGTCGCGACGGACGTAGATTGAAAATTCGCCAATACCGCGATAACATTCCCGAGTCCGGTACGGTCCAGCGCAGGCCCAACCGACGATTTTGCCATCGATGTGCGCAACTACGGTGGGATAACGATCAGCTACGGCTCGAAGCCACGCTCGCTGTTCTTTTGCAGATCGCGGCTCGGTTTCATACGTCGCGATCCGGTCCTCGATGCCTTGATTGTAAATCTCAGCGATCGCCGGGGCATCGCCCAGGGTGGCGGCCCGGATGTGAATGCCATCCGCGTTTCGGCGTTCAGGCGCGCGATTACGCTGGTTCCGTTGATATGGTTGCTTCACCGGAGCCCTGCTCGAACGCCTGCTGCACCGCACGCCAGGCCAGCATGGCGCACTTGACCCGCTGCGGGAATTTTCGGACCCCCCCCATCACGCGCAGATCGCCAAGCGTTTTCGGCGCGTCACTTGTTTCTTTTGTCACAAGATCGTGAAAGAGCCGGAGCATTTCCGTTACTTCGGCACGGCTTTTACCCTTTAATTTCGTTGTCATCAGTGACGCCGAAGCCTGGCTGATGGCGCACCCACGTCCGCTGAATTTGATGTCCTCCAAACCACCGTCCGCATCGAATTTCACGGCGACATGAATCTCGTCGCCGCACGCAGGATTATCACCATGCACACGTACAGTGGCGTCCTGTAGCTCGCCGAAATTTCGTGGTCGCCGCGAATGATCCAGGATCACTTCCTGATAAAGCTCTTCGATTTCCGGGCTCATGATAGAGGGCGGACTGGAGACCGCCGCTCCTTGGGAGAAAAGAAACGCACGGCATGTTGAAGGATTTCTATCATTCGATCGATTTCCTCCATCGTATTGTAAAAATAAAAGCTGGCGCGAGTTGTGCCGGACACGCCGAACCTCCGCATCAACGGCTGATTGCAATGATGACCGCCGCGCATCGCCAGCCCGTACTGATCCGCGAACGTGGTCAGATCATGCGGATGCGCAGCCTCCATCACAAGTCCTACGAGCGCGCCGCGCTGTCCGGACGGCCCGAAAATTCGCGTGCCCGGCAATTCATTGAGACGCTCGGCCGCGTAGTGCGCCAGTTCTGAGTCATGTTCAAAAATTGCTGAGCGTCCGATCCTTTGGATGTAATCGATCGCTGCAGCGAGCCCAATTGCGCCGGCAACGTTCGGCGTGCCAGCCTCGAACCGGTGAGGCGATTTCTTGAACGTGCTCTTCTCGAGAGTGACGCTTACGATCATTTCGCCACCGCCGTGCCATGGCGGCATCGAATCCAAAACCTCCGCGCGCCCATAGAGCACACCGATGCCAGTAGGTCCGCACATCTTATGTCCCGAAAACGCAAGGAAGTCGCAGTCCAACTCCTGTACATCGAGCGGTATGTGTCCGATGCTCTGCGCCGCGTCGACCAATGTTAGCGCGCCCACATCGCGAGCTTTGGCGCAAAGCTCGGCGACTGGATTAATCGTGCCGAGTGAGTTTGAGATGTGCGTGAAGGCGAAAAGTTTCACTTCTGGTGTTAAAAACGAAGAAAGCTGCTCGAGATTGAGAGTCCCGTCGTCAAGCACCGGCAGAAATCGGAGTTGCGCACCTGTCCGCTCGGCCAGTAACTGCCATGGCACTAAATTGCTGTGATGCTCCATCACGGTGAGAAGAATCACGTCTCCTTTGCGTATAAACTTTTGGCCCCAAGCCTGAGCGACGAGATTGATGCTCTCAGTCGTTCCACGCGTGAAAACGATTTCCTCGGCGCTTGTGGCGCCGATGTAATCCGCGACCCGCTGACGCGCTTTTTCATAAGCCTCTGTCGCACGCGAACTCAGCGTGTGTAGTCCACGGTGAACATTCGCGTTGTCGTGCTCGTAAAACTTCCGCAACGCCTCGATCACCGGCCGCGGCTTTTGCGAGGTCGCTGCGCTATCAAAATAAATTAGGGGATGCCCGTGCGCCTGCTCGCGGAGGATCGGAAAATCCTCGCGAATAGCTTTCCAATCGACAGTGCTGGCTGCGAGCTTGTGCACACCATAATCTGCGTCGCCCACCGCCTTGCGCCACCTCTATTCACGACGCCGCAATGGTTTAAAAACCGTCCTACTTGGGTTTCATACGCTAAATGCTGGGTGAGTCTTTCGCTCCCGGTAATCCTTGCGGGAAGAGCTCAACCGTCTGGCCGTACAGAGGTCTAGCGAAGTTGGACCGTTGGGATCCTGCACCCCCTCCGCGACTGTGTAATGATATTTTTTCTGGAAAGCAGAACACTTTAATTGCGGTCTTCATGTCCTCGGGACTGGTATAGCCGGATCGCCTTGGCGGATCTGTAGTGCCAGGCGTGTCGCCTGCAATCGTTCGCTTGTGCAGCCGGCACGGCTGCCTCCACAGTAAGCCTGGCGGACGGCTCGGAGATCCGTCCCTACCAATTACTGCAGCTCCTTATTTACCTCCGCGAAAGCGCTCACCGCAAATTCCAAATCCTGGCGTGAATGCGCAGCAGATACCTGTGTGCGGACACGTGCGGTGCCATGCGGCACCACAGGGTAAAAAAATCCGATGACGTAGACGCCTTTCTCCAGCATACGCGTAGCGAACTTTTGCGACTTCGCTGCGTCGCCGATCATTATCGGGACGATCGGGTGAACGCCGGGTTTGATCGTCAGGCCGCGCTCCGTCAGCGCGGCGCGGAAGAACTTTGTGTTTTCCTCGAGCTTGTCGCGCAGTTCGGTCGATGCACTCAGAAGCTCGAGCGCTTTCAAAGATGCGGCGACAACCGGCGGCGCGATAGTGTTGGAAAACAGATAAGGCCGTGAACGTTGCCGCAGAAGATCGACAATTTCCTTGCGCCCACTGGTGAAACCACCGCTGGCCCCGCCGAGAGCTTTCCCAAGCGTGCCGGTGATAATATCGATCCTGCCCATCACGCCGCGATATTCGTGCGTGCCGCGCCCGGTCTTGCCGAGAAAACCAGTCGCGTGCGCGTCGTCGATCATCGTCATTGCGCCGTATTTTTCCGCGAGATCACAGATTGCGGCCAGATTCGCGATCGTGCCGTCCATCGAAAAACAACCATCAGTGGCAATCAATTTGAAGCGCGCATTTTGCGCGGCGCGCAATTGCGCTTCGAGGTCGTCCATGTCGTTGTGTTTGTAACGAAAGCGTTGCGCCTTGCAGAGGCGAATGCCGTCGATGACGCTCGCGTGATTCAGTTCATCACTGATCACCGCGTCCTTTTCCGCGAGCAGTGTCTCGAACAACCCGCCGTTAGCGTCGAAGCAGGATGGATAAAGGATCGTTTCTTCCGTGCCGAGAAATTTGGTGAGCGCCGTCTCCAGTTCCTTGTGAATGTCCTGTGTGCCGCAGATGAAACGCACACTGGCCATGCCGAAGCCATGCGTGTCCAGTGCTTCTTTTGCCGCAGCAATGAGCGCAGGATGATCGGCCAGGCCCAGATAATTGTTCGCGCACATGTTCAACACGCGTTTCCCTCCGGTGATGGCGATATGCGCGTCCTGTGGACTGGTGATGACGCGCTCGGTTTTGAAGAGGCCTTGCGATTTAATCTCCTCAAGTGTTTGAGAAAGCTGTTTTTCGAATTCAGCGAGCATAGAACGGCAGATTACGCAGAAAAGACTAATCAGGAAACCATGAAGCCATGAATTGCGTCAGAAAAATTGGACCACAAAGCCAAATCATGGTTTCCTGGCTTCCAGATATTGTTGTCAAAAGTTCTTGCCAAATTGTGAATAACTGTTAACAACTCAGGCAGGTGGTTCGCCTTGACCTACGCTGAGCGACGTAATCTTGCGCTGATCCTGCTGGCGGCGTTCATCGCCATTCTTCTCCTCACTGCTTGCGGTACGACCCATAACCCATTGCCGGCGTACGAGCCGCCGTTGACAAAAACGGACTTTCAACATGTGCGCACGACCGCGTACACGCATACGGAATCGGACCACCGCCAGTATGGTAATCACAACGCCCTTGGCGGAGAGCTGCACGCCGCCGGTCCACCAATCCATCGCGCCGAAGCAGGAGCGCGCATGACGCTGGCATATGAAGTTCCGCGCGCTATTCCAGTGGATGATCCTTCGGGAAGCGAGGTGCGCCGCGCTGCCTACACCCCCCAACTTGAACCGTTCTCTATGGACGGCACGCGAAGAAGCACGCGCACGGCAAAACGCCCGGTTAAAACACCGCGCAACGTGAAGCGCGCGGTCGCCGTTTCCAAACCGCCGCAGATCGGTAGCGCTGCGGCTGACTGGTCGCGTTGGCCGGCCGGCACGGTATTTCGAGTGCTTTCCACCGGACAGAACTACCGTGTGGAAGATTACGGTTGGGCGCTGTCAGGACGTAACACCATTGATCTTTACATGCCGAACCAGCGCGAGATGAATTCCTGGGGCGCTCGTCAGGAGGCAATCGAGATCCTGAAATGGGGCGATCCGCAGGAAAGCCTGCAATTCCTGCGGAGGCACCAGGATTATCGCCACATCAAACGCATGGTGCTCGAGCTGGAAGGCCGCGAAAAAGAAGCGGCCGCGCTGCGGTAACGCCTTGGCTTGTCGCGTCGCATGGCGTGCAATAAAGTGTTGGGATGCGAAACGAGTTCACTGCGATTATCGAGCGCGATGGGGACTGGTTTGTTGCACAATGTCCCGAAGTGCCTGAAGCAAATGGTCAAGGTCACACTCCCAATGAAGCGAAGAGAGATCTTGTGGCAGCGATTGAGCTTGTGCTCGGTTGCCGCTTGGTGCTCGAAGATCGTCGCGAAGATGGGTTAAAAGCTGCATCGGCGGACGCGTTACGCGAAGTTGTGACAGTAGAGAAATAAGCGCGTCAGAGTGCCGCAGCATTTGCGGCGGCATGGATGCGTGCTCAAGCGTGAAGGCGGAGGTCATTCGATCTGGCGTAATCCGCAGACTAACGAAATCCAAGCGGTTCCACGTCACACAGAGCTAAGCGATGTTCTCGCGAGAAAGGTCTGCCGAAAATTGTCGTTGCCGGAGCCGTGATCGTGTGTTCGCAGTTGAAATCCGTTTATCAAAATCAGAGATTCCTCGACTGCTCTCGGAATGACAGCGAAAGAATCTGTTGCATCGGCGTAATCCGTGATTGCTCGATTAACGTTCGCTCCAGTTGAGCACGATTTTGCCGGAGTTACCGGATTTCATCAGCTCAATGGCTTCCTTGAATTTGGTGTACGCAAAGTGATGCGTGATTACCGGTGAGATATCGAGGCCGCTCTGGATCATCGCGGTCATTTTGTACCAGGTTTCGTACATTTCGCGGCCGTAAACGCCTTTGATGGTGAGCTGATTGAAAACAACGACGTTCCAATCGATCGCCGCGCTGCCGGGCATGATGCCTAACAAGGCGATCTTGCCGCCGTGAAACATGTTCGGCAAAATGTCATCGAACGCTTTCGGGTTGCCGGACATTTCCAGCGCCACGTCAAAGCCTTCCTTCATCCCGAGCTTCTGCATTGCATCGGTCACCTTTTCATTACGCACATCAAGTGCGAGGTCTGCGCCCATCTTGCACGCGAGATCTAATCGATACGCATTCACGTCGGTGACGACGACGTGACGCGCGCCGGCGCGTTTGCAGATCGGAATAGCCATGCAACCGATCGGCCCGGCGCCAGTGATCAGCACATCTTCTCCGACCAGATCGAACGAGAGCGCGGTGTGCACGGCGTTGCCTAACGGATCGAAACAGGAAAGCACATCCAGCGGAATTGACGGATCAGCATGCCAACAATTGTCCTGAGGTATCGCCACAAATTCTGCCCACGCGCCAGGGCGATTCACACCTACACCCTGTGTATTTGGACAAAGATGGCGCCGCCCCGCGAGACAATTGCGGCAGTGTCCACAGGTGATGTGTCCCTCGCCTACCACGAGATCGCCGCGCGAAAACCCTTTGACATGGTCGCCTA
>Ga0209807_1000126_pt1 | contig 31556 bp, 33 predicted proteins | sample GraSoiAngelo_154_FD_186168 | JGI IMG/M metagenome (GOLD analysis project Ga0209807, IMG submission 186168) | Grasslands soil microbial communities from the Angelo Coastal Reserve, California, USA - 14_1009_13_20cm (SPAdes) (version 2) | ecosystem: Environmental > Terrestrial > Soil > Grasslands ... | reverse complement strand
ATCACAGAGAAGGGCAAGCCCCACGCCGTGATCGACCAGCTCGTCGTGGACAAGCCGCTCACGCGCGAGGACGTCTCGGGTTACACCTCGCGCGGCAGTGTCGACCCGCTGCAGATCGGTGGCGCATCAACCGCGGCGAAGCTTTCGACGAACTACTCGGTCGACTCCCTCGCGCCGGGCTTGGCGCGGTTCGTGATCACTCTGGACTACGGCGCATCAGGTGGATCGGTGACCGATCCAGAGTTTTCCGCGACCCTAATTCCATCGACAAACGAGACAACCGGAAAGGCTGAACTCGAGATCACCGTGCCGAACGGCTCCGATACCGCCACAACCGCGACGCAGGTAGACCGTAGCCCGCTGCGTTGGATCGCCGCCGGCAAGTCCAACTCGTTCCGCGCGCAGGTCTATCGTCTCGGACTCGACGACCAGCGGCCATGGCGGGCGATCGTTCTCTCCAACCCGACACGGATCGTCATCGACATCGGCGGCGTTCCACAGGCGACGAGCGACAGCGTCGCCGTCTATTCGCCCAGGGCGGGAACGACGACCGGACGAACCGTGAACGTCAGCGGGGCCGCACGAGCGTTCGAGGCGCACGTCAACTGGCGTATCAAGGACTCCGCGGGACGGGAGGTCGGGAACGGTTTCATGAGCGCAAGCATCTTTGGCCCGACCTGGGGGACGTTCGACACATCGGTGACCATCCCCGCGAACGTCAGCGGCAACGTGACTCTCGAGGTCTTTTGGCCGAGCCCTAAGGACGGCACTGAGCTGGGCCTCGTGCAGATCCCGCTGGCGGTGCGCTAGCCGGAGCGCGCGCTCGCCACGCCCACCGCGATCCGCAGCGCGGTTTCGCGAGCGCCGACTTTCGACCATGATGCGATGGCAGAAATGGTCCTAGCCCAGTCGACAGAAGACGCAGAGATCATTGGCTGCGCGGAAGAGCTCGAAGCGCTCGCGCGGCTCATCGACGACATCGACCGCCGCCCCGCCGGCGTGGTTCTCGATGGTGAAGCGGGGGTCGGCAAGACAATGCTCTGGCGAGCCGCCATGCGCATGGCCGAGAAGAAGGGCCACCGAGTTCTGGCCACGAGCGGTGCGCCAACTGAGACGACGCTTGTGGCGGGCACGATCTGCCGCCCGTAGGACGACGTCGCTAGGTGGACGGCTGCTCGCGACCGCCTACCGCGGTCGCGAGCACACCGTTCACGAACTTCGGCGAGGCTTCGGAGCCGAACATCTTCGCGAGCTCCACGGCCTCGTCGATGACCACGCCGGCAGGGGCGTCACCGGATACGCGGAGCTCGTAGAGCGCGATGCGCAGCACGTTGCGGTCGATGCGTGCCATCTGATCGATGGGAAACTCCGGGGCGAGCTGCGCGATCTCCCTGTCGAGCTCCTTGCGATGCTTCAGCACCCCGTCGACAAGGTCCCACGCGAACGCGCTGGCCTCGTCCGTGAGGCCGGCGCGAAACGCGCCGCGCTGCCAGGTCTCCTTTGCATCTGCGCGATTGAAGTCGATCTCGAACAGCGTCTGGAGCGCGAGCCGCCGCGCGGGATGGCGGCCACCGCGCGCGGGACGCTCGCTCACGCTGCTGATGCGACGCCCTCACCGAGCGCGTCGAGAAGTCGCGTGGAGACCGCGCGCTCGGCGACCTCGATCGCGCGGCGCATCATGTTCGCCCGCGCGCGCCCATGCGTGACCACAGAAATTCCGGCGACGCCCAGGAGCGGCGCGGACACGTAGGGGTCGTAATCCATCCGGCTGCGGAACTTCGAAATGCCACCGAGGGCGAGAAGACCCGCGACTTTGCCGAGCGGCCCGCCGAAGATATCGCGGCGGATGCCTTCGACGAAAACATCGACGACGCCCTCCATGCCCTTTGCGAGGACGTTGCCGGTGAAGCCGTCGGTGACACAGATGTCGGTTATCCCCCGCGTCACATCACGGCCCTCGATGTTGCCGTAGAAGTTCAGGTCCTCGGCGCCCTCGAGGAGCGCGTGCGCCGCGAGCTGCATCCTTCCGCCCTTCTCGGGCTCTTCGCCAACGTTGATAAGTCCGATGGACGGACGGTCGACGCCGTGAATCTTCTCCATGAAACGGGTTGCCATCCGCGCGAATTGAAGGATGTTGTGCTCGTCGGCGTCCATCGTGGCACCTGCATCGAGCAGGCACGCCGGCTTCCCTTTCGTGGTCGGCAACATCCCGCAGAGCGCCGGGCGATCGATTCCGCGGATACGACCGAGGACGAGAAGCGCTGCGGCCATCGTGGCTCCGGTGTTGCCGGCCGAGACCACGGCGTCGGCCTCGCCGTGCTTGACCATCGCCGTGGCGACGCCGATCGATGTGTCGGCGCGCCGCCGAAGCGCCGTCGCCGGATGCTCATCCATTCCGACAACGTCTTGCGCCGCGCGGATCGTGATGCCCGGCGGAGTTTCGGCGCCCAGGATCTTGCGGATCGGGTCCTCGCGCCCGACCAGAACGAGATCCGATGTGCCGCCTTTTGCCCGATACAACAGAGCGCCCCGGACTATCTCGTCCGGGGCGTGGTCGCCGCCCATCGCGTCGACGGCGATCTTCATCAGAGCGGCGCCGTCTTAGGCGGGCGTCCGCTTGGCCTTGATCGGTATGACCTGGCGGCCGCGGAACGTCCCGCAGTGCGGGCACGCTTGGTGCGGCGGCTTGGGACTCTTGCATTGAGGGCATTGAACGAGCGTCATCGCGCGGAGCGCGAGATGACTGCGGCGCTCGCCCTGCGCCGCGCGCGGTATTCGTTTCTTGGGTTGGCCTGCCAAAGCGTTCTCCTCGTGGGGGGTTCGATGATTCTAACCGGCGGAAAGGGGTCGACGGCCGATAGTCACCGCTCGGGATGGAACTCCTTGAGCTTGCTCAGGTTGCTCCAACGCTCATCCACCGGCGCATCGTGGTCGTGCGGCTCCTCGTTGAGGTCGCGCCCGCACACCAGGCAGAGTCCTTTGCAATCGGGTCTGCAGAGCGGCGCGAGCGGTGTCGCCAGGATGAGCTCCTCGCGAAGGAGCGGCGTGAGGTCGATCTTGAAGTCGCTGCCGATCCGCTTTGCGTCGGGGGGCGCGGCCTCCTTCGGATCGCCGCTCACCACGTCGATCGTCGAGTAGTACTGCTCGGCGAAGTGCGCCTCCACCGGCGTGTCGATCGGCCGGAGGCAGCGGCTGCACTGCTCGGCGATGGTCGCCTTCGCGTCGCCCTCGAGATATGCGCCGGGGTTCGTATTGGTAGCGACGATGTCGGCGTCGATGCTCGTCGCGCCCGCCTCCGTCAGGCCGGCGTTCTCGCCACGAGGATCGATCGGCGATTCATTGATCTCATACTCGGCCTGCGTGCCGACCGGCTGCTTCAGCAGCGGCGCGACGTTGATCTTCACTTCTTGCCTTGCCCCCTGGTCCCTAGCGGACCCCGGTCTCCTGCTCTTGGGGCTGTGCGCGTCGCTCCTCTAAGACCTCGAGGCTCTTCTTGATCACCGAGAGAGTTTTCACGAGGTCGCTCTCGAGTCGCACGAGAACGTCGGCGGCGTACTGGTCGGCGCCGTGCATCGTCTCTTCCGCCTTCGCCTGCGCCTTGTCGAGCACGTCCTGCGACCGCGTCTCGGCCTCGCGCAGGATCGATTGGTCCTGCAGCAAGAGCGCTGCCTGCTCCTGAGCGGCGCCGATGATCTGCTCGGCCTCCTCGCGCGCCTTCGAGAGCACGCGATCGCTCTCCTGGTTGATGCGGCGCGCCTGCTTGACCTCTTCGGGAATCGCCACCCGGAGCTGGTCGATGAGATCGAGGACGGCGGCCTGTTCGAGGATGACCTGGCTGGTCATCGGGACTTTTCTGCCGTTGACAACGAGGGCCTCCAGGCGCTCGACCAGGAACTGTATGTCCACGTCACCCTCCCGCAGTTGGGTCAATGTACCGCAGGAATAGGAGCTTCTCCTCGCCGATCTCCTTGACCCGCGCGATGTGGACCGAGGTCGGGACCGCGGGCACGTGTTTGCCATGGGCGCGCATGACGACAAGGCCGTCCGGCGCGACCGCTGATCGCAGCGCGTCATGACCCAAGGTGGCTTCGGCAATCCCAACATCGGCGAACGGCGGGTCGCAGAACACGACGTCGAACGGACCGCGTGGCCCTGAGTCGAGGTAGGCGATGACGTTTGCAGCGACGACCTCGGACCGCGCCGCGAAATTGGTCGTGGCGAGATTGCGACGGAGGGCTTTGATCGCCTCGGCTCCCCGCTCGACGAACGTCGCGTGCGCCGCGCCACGCGAGAGCGCCTCGATGCCGAGCGTGCCCGCGCCCGCGAAAAGGTCGAGGACCCGCGCTCCGTCAAGCTCCGCTTCGACGATCGCGAACAGCGTCTCGCGGATCCGATCGGTCGCCGAGCGCGTGCCGCCGCCGCGCGGGACCACCAGCGTCCGGCCCTTGGCCTCCCCCGCGATCACTCGCATCAGGCGAGCGCGTAGCGGCGCCAGAGCTGATCGACCGCTCGCGCGAGCTCCGCGTGCTCGGCCCGCGCGAGGGTGGCATCACCGGCCAGGACGCGATCCGCCTCCTCCGCGGTTTCGCTGATGAGCTCCGGGTCGACGTCGGCCAGGTCAACGATGCGGAGCTCGGGCACGCCGGATTGGCGCACGCCGAGGAACTCACCCGCGCCGCGAATCGCGAGGTCGCGCTTCGCCAGGTCGAACCCGTCGAGCGGGACCTCGTGACCGTTTTCGTCGCGCTTCTTGGCGGTCATCGCGGCGAGGCGCTCGGAATCCGACGCGTCCGAAACGAGGACGCAGTACGAGCGCTCGGATCCGCGCCCGATCCGACCGCGAAGCTGGTGCAGCTGCGCGAGACCGAACCGCTCGGCACCGAGGACGACCATGACCGTCGCATTCGGTATATCGATGCCGACCTCGACGACGGTCGTGGCCACCAGTACGTCGATCTCGCGATCGGCGAAGCGTCTCATGACCGTGTCTCGCTCTTTCGCGGGCATGCGACCGTGCATGAGCGCGAGGCGGAGACCGCGCAACTCCTCCTGGCGCAGATCCTTTTCGGTCGCGATCGCGCTTGGCACGTCGTCGCCCCCCTCCTCAGCCGGATCGATCCGCGGCGTGACCACGAACGCCTGCTGGCCGCGTTTCACCGCGAGCCGGACGCCTTCCCATACACCGGCCAGCTGCTCTGGCGTGCGCAGATGCGTGACGACTGGCTTTCTCCCGCCTGGCAGCTCGTCGATCAGCGAGATGTCGAGGTCGCGGTAGATCGTCTGATTGAGCGTCTGCGGGATCGGCGTCGCCGTCGTGAGGAGAAGGTGCGGATCCGTTCCGGTTCCCTTCTCGCGGAACGTCGCGCGCTGGCGAACGCCGAAGCGGTGCTGCTCGTCGACGACCGCAAGACCAAGCCGCTTGAACGCCACGTTTTCCTCGACGAGCGCGTGCGTCCCGACCGCGACATCGATCGACCCATCGGCAAGGCCGGCGAGTATCTCGCGCCGTCGGTCGCCGGTGACGCTCGAGGTGAGAAGCGCGTGGGTCGGTCCACCGTTCGCGAAGAGCGTGGCGAGCGATCGGGCGTGCTGCTCGGCGAGGAGCTCGGTCGGCGCCATCAGCGCGGTCTGTGCGTTCGACGCTGCCGCGATACGTGCCGCGAGCGCGGCGACGACCGTCTTCCCAGAGCCGACGTCGCCCTCGAGCAAGCGTGACATCGGTATGCGCTTTCCGAGGTCCGCGCGGATCTCTCCGAACGATTTTTGCTGCGCGCCGGTGAGCGCGAAGGGCAGCTCGCCTATCCACTGCGCAAGCTCCGCGTCGGGAACGGAGAGCGGGAGCGCGGATGCTTGCGCGGTCCAGCGCGCACGCCGTTGCGCGAGCGCGAGCTGCAGCACGAGGAGCTCGTCGAAGGCGAGCCTGCGCCGCGCCGCGAACAGCCGCTCGACATCGTCGGGGAAGTGCACCTGCCGGAGGGCCGACGCGATATCGGGAAGGCGGTGACGCTCGCGGATCGTCGGCGGAAGCGGCTCCGGGACCTCGCTCACCAGGCCGGTCCGCCTGGTGCCGCCCTCGATCGCGGTGTGCAGCCAGCGCCGCATCTGGCCGGGCTTGATGCCTTCGGTGAGCGGATAGACCGGGACGAGCCGACCGGTGTGCACGGCCTCGGCATCGGCGCGCTCGAGCGTCGGCTGGCTGAACTGAAGCGTGCGCCCGAAGAATCTGACCTTTCCCGAGATCCGTACCCGCTCCCCCTCGCGATGCGTCTCCTTCACGAACGCTCGTCCGAACCACGTCGCGCGCACGTCCGTCGGGGTGCCGTCCTCCTCGGCGAGCTCCGCCTCGGTCATGAGCTTGCCGCTTGCGGTGCGCCGCTGCGAGATGCGCCCGAGAGTCGCAACAGCCGTTTGCGTCGCGTTCGGCACGAGCCGGCGCAGAGGCACGAACTTCGAGAAGTCGTCGAACCGCGATGGCAGGTGCCAGAGAAGGTCGCCGATCGTGTGGATGTCCATCCGCTCGAGCAGCTTCGCCGACTCGCTACCGATGCCGGGAACGCGAGTGACCGGAAGATCAAGCGAAGTCGCGGGTGGGTCGGCCGCTCTGGTGCGCGCTGCGGTCGGAGTCATGTGCAAAGCATGCCGCCGCGACGCGGTCAGTGCTGGAACAAGCGCAAGTCGTGGAGGCCGAAGCGCGCGGCAGGCGGCAGCTCCGCGCGGATCCGCGCCACGGAGAACATCGCTGTCGGCGCCAGATCCGCGGGCGGAGCGTCGGCGAACGGGAGTGGCTCCGTGACGCTCTCCGAAAGGATTCGCACCTGCGCTGCCGCGACGAGAGGGATCGTCATCGTGCGCTCGAAGAGCCAGCCCAGCATCCGGTGAAAGATCACCGGCGCAGGGACGACGGGGACCGAGCGTCCCACCGCGGCCGCAATCCGGCGGATCGCGTCGCCCGCGCCCAGCTCCTCTGGACCGAGAACGGCGATCGTCTGCCGGGAGAGCCGATGGTCGATGGCCGCAGCCGCTGCGAGCCGCACGACGTCGCCAACGAAGACCGGGCGCAGTCGGGTCGGCCGCAAGCCGACGAGCGGGAAGAACGGGAACGTGTAGAGGGCCCGACTCACGTGATCGAGCAGGTGATCGCCTCGACCGTAGATCACCCCGGACTTGAGGATCGTGTAATCGAGGCCCGACGCGCGGACGATCTCCTCCGCGGCCCACTTGGATTCGTGGTAGGCGGACCCGCACCCCGGACGAGCGCGCAGGAAGCTGAGGTACACAATCTTGGGCACACCCGCCGCGCGCGCCGCGTCTACGACGGCACGGGTGCCACGGACGTGCACACGCTCGTACGTCTGCGATCCGATCTCCCGGTTGATCCCAGCAAAGTGCGCGACCGCGTCGCAGCCTGCGAAGGCTCGAACGAGCGAGTCGGCCTCGTCGGTCGACGCTGCGACGAAAGTGACCCCCGCACCAAGGATCGATGAGTCGCGCCTGTCGACTCCGCGGGCGATGACAACAACGTCATGCCGATCCGCAAGGAGCGCGCGGGCGAGATGGCGACCGACGAAGCCTGTTCCGCCGGTGATGGCGACTCTCACGGACGCCTGGCCGCGATTCGTCGACGCTGCCTCACCTGCGTCGGGCAGACCGCGCTGAGGTACGAATTGAGACTCGCGATGAGCGTCTCGGGCTCGAGCCGGTACAGGATCCGGTTTCCGTCGCGCCGCTCGCTGACGAGCTCCGCGGCTTTCAGGATGGCGAGATGCCGCGAGATCGACGGCGCGGAAATCTCAAAACGGGCGCCGATCTCGCCGGCAGCGAGCTCCTTGGCTTTGAGCTCCTCGAGGATCTGCCGCCTCGTCGGGTCGGCGAGAGCTCGAAAAACCCGGGCGGCTGTACGCATGCTGGCCAGTATTTAGCTAATTCGCTAAGTGTGCAATAGCCCGGAAGGGCTAGGGGGAGGGCTGAGGGCTACGGGGAGGACCCGAGACGGGCGCGGTCACGCGCACAGCTCGGGAGGACCCTGGAGACCGCAGGGCCGACAGGCCCGAGGACTATTCGGCGGCCACGATGAATGGGTAATGCGGCTGCCCGCCGTGGGCCACCTCCACCGAAACGCGCGGACAGGCCGCACGCAGGCGCTGCGCGGCGTGCTCCACGCGCGCGTCGTCAACGTCGGCGCCGCCGTAGAGCGTGAAGATCTCCGAGTCGGTCAACCGCTTCGCCGCCTCACAGAGGACGGTCTCCTCGTCCTCGCCGTGCGCGACGACGCGGCCGTCGAGGAGGGCCATGGCCTCACCCTTTCGAACCCGCTCGCCATCGATGGCCGCATCGCGGATCGCGCGCGTCACCTCGATCCCGTGCGCGCGATCGGCGACCTCGCCCATCGCCTTCGCGTTTTCGGCAGCGCCCTTCGCCGGATCGAACGCGACGAGCGCAGCCATGCCCTGGGCGACGTTGCGGGTGGGCACGACCTGCACGGCGATGCTCGATGCCTTCGCGGCCTGCTGCGCGGCGAGGATCACGTTCTTGTCGTTCGGCAGCACGATGACCGTCGTCGCGTTCGCGGCCGCGATCGCGGCGAGGAGCTCCTCGGTCGAAGGGTTCATCGTCGGACCGCCGCGGAGCACGGACGCGCCGAGCGATCGGGCCACCGCGGCGAAGCCCTCGCCCGGGACGACCGCCACGACGCCGACCGACGCAGCGGCTGCGCGCGGCGCCGAGGCGACGACGATGCCCGTCGCTCGCTCGTGCTCGGCGGTCATCGCGTCGAGATCTTCGACGACGACGTCCGCGATCCGGCCCGCGGTGAGTCCGATGCGAACGATCTGATCGGGCTCGAGGGTGTGGACGTGGACCTTGAGGAGCTGTTCGTCGCCGACCACGAGGACGCAGTCAGCGCCGAACTTGAGCATCTCCTCGCGCACGGCGGCGACAGGGCGTGACGGATTCTGAACAAGGAACTGAACGTCGTACGCACCCTCCCACGACGGCGCCTCGGAGACGGCGCCCGCCGACGCAGCGGGCCGTTCGGCCGGCGCCATGCGGTCGAGCGGGATCTCTTTGCCCGTGAAGCTCGAGAGCACACCCTCGAGGATCAGCTGCAGTCCACGCGCGCCCGCGTCGACGACGCCGGCGGCGCGATTGGTGGGGTTCTCGTCGCGCGTGCGCCTTACGGTGGCCTGCGCGTCTGTGGCGATGCGTCCGAACATCTCCACGACGTCGTCCGCCGGAGCCGCGGCCGACTTTTCGAAGGACGCGGTAAGACTCAGGATCGTCCCGGGCGCCGGCGCGCTCACCGCCTCGTACGCGTATTTGCGCGCGAGCTCGGCCGCCCGCCGGACATCGGCGACCTCGGCGGTCTCCTTGGCGGCGAATGCCTCCTTGAGCCCGCGGATGACCTGCGAGAGGATCACGCCGCTGTTCCCACGCGCGCCCATGAGTGCGCCGTACGCGGCGGCTGCGCTCACTTTGTCGATCGCCGGCTCGGCCTCGCGCGCGTGCTTCACCGCGGCACGCATCGTGTGGAGCATGTTCGTACCGGTGTCGCCGTCGGGAACGGGATAGACGTTGAGCGCGTTTACTTCGTCCGCACCCGCCTCAAGACGCGCCGTCGCGGCCTCAAGCGCGCGCAGCAGCGCAGCGCCATCGAATTGCCTAACGATGGGCGCGACTGTAACATTTGAGTTCACTTCCCCCTGAAGGAGTCCACCTGCGATGCCACGCGCCTGCGCGATCTGCGGCAAAACCGCCGCTTACGGATACAACGTGAGTCACTCGAAGGTGCATACGCACCGTCGCTTCGACGCGAACCTTCATCCGGCCGTGATTAACGGCACCAAGATGCTGGTGTGCACTCGCTGCCGCCGGAATCAGACGAAGGACGCGCGCATGGCGAAGAAGAAGGAGCGCGTTCGCCGCTAGAACGACCAGTCCGCGCGACGTACGCTCCCACCGCCGTGTCCACACGATCCCTGTGGCAACACCAGGATTTCCGCAAGCTCTGGATCGGGCAGACGATCTCCCAGCTGGGATCGGTCGTCACTCGAACGGCGGTCCCGCTGGTCGCATTACTCGTCCTGAACGCCGGCCCATGGGAGCTGGCGATCCTCGTGATCGTCGCCAGCGCGGGAATCCTTCTCGTCGGCCTGGTCGCCGGCGCGTGGGTCGACCGGCTACGGCGGCGCCCGCTCCTCATCTGGGATGACTTCCTCCGCGCGGCTCTCCTGCTATCGATCCCTGTGGCCTACGCGGTCGGCGGGCTAAGGATCGAGCAGCTCTACGTGGTCATGTTCCTCGAGGCGTGTCTCGGCGCACTCTTCGATGCCGCATATCCCGCGTACGTTCCAACGCTCATCGGCCGTGATCGTCTCGTCGAGGGGAACAGCAAGCTCGCGACAAGCTCGTCGATCGCCGAGATCGGCGGCCCCGGCCTTGCGGGCACCCTCGTGCAGCTCTTTAGCGCGCCGTTCGCGATCTTCGTCGACGCTGTCTCGTTTCTTCTGTCGGCGCTGTCCCTCCTCCTGATTCGCGCCCCGGAGCCTGCGCCCCCGCCCAGGGACACATCAAAGCGGATCGTGCACGAGATCGTCGAGGGTCTCGGTACCGTGCGCCGTCACGCGATCGTGTTCCCGCTCGCGGCGCGGTCCGTCCCTGCCCACGTGTTCGGCGCGTTCTACGGGGTGCTCTATTCGATCTACCTGCTTCGCGAGCTGCACCTCGACCCATTCCTCCTTGGCATCGTGATCTCGGCCGGGGGCGTGGGGTCCCTCGTTGGCTCGGTCTTCGCGTCGCGGGTCATCAATCGGCTGGGCATCGGCCGAGCACTAGTCGCGACAGCGATCGCGGCGTCGGCGCTCGGTGTCCTCACGCCGCTGGCACAGGGACCGGTGGCGCTCGCGACGCTCATGGTCTTCTTGCCGCAGCTCGTCGGCGACGGCCTGCAGACGATCGAAGGGGTCGCCGAGCTCTCGCTCATACAGGGCGTGGTGCGTGATCGCGTCCTCGGTCGCGTGAACGCGACGCTCGACGTGGTCTCGCACGGGATCGGTTACCCGCTCGGCGCCCTGATCGCCGCGCTCGTCGCCGAGCAGATCGGAGTGCGCGGCGCGATCGCGATCGGATGGGCGGGGATGGCGGCCTCGCTCCTCTTCTTGGTCTTCTCGCCGGTCCCGAGCCTGCGTGCTGCGTCGGATTTCGTAGCCGCCGACGCCTATGTCACACCGTCGGGTGCGACGCGATGAGCCCGCGAGGCCGCTAGGAGCAGCGCGCGATGCTCCGCGAGAAAGCGTGCCTGCTCGGCGATCAGATCGGGCAGCCCGTCAAGCGGGAAGAACCGGACCTCTTCCACCTCCGCGCCCAGCCGCAGCGTCCCACCCGCCACGCGACACAGGAGCCACACGTCGAGGCGGCGCGGCCGTCGACCGGCTCGGATCTCGAGCGTCCGCTCAGGCTCGGCGACCAGCCCGGTTTCTTCGTCGATCTCGCGCACGATGGCCTCCGCGGGCGTTTCATCCGGACGGAGATGCCCACTCGGTAGACCCCACGGGGCGAACGGCCGATACGTGTGACGGAATAGGAGCACTCGACCATCGGAGTCGATGACCACTCCGATTACCCCAACGAGGAAGCGCGCTTCGCGGAAACGCACGCTGAAGCGCTTCACGCTTCCGGGGAGCTTGCCCCAGAGTCGCAGCGCAAAACGCCTCACGCCGTGGCCGCCGCTTTGCCCTCCGCGACCTTCAGCTGGCCGCATCCCGCGGCGATGTCCTGGCCCTTGCTGATCCGAAGCGTCGCGGCGATGCCGTGCTCTTGCAGCGCTTTCGTAAACGCCTCCATCCGCTCGACGGAGGGCCGCCGGAATCCACCGGCCCCGGGGTTGTATGGGATGAGATTCACGTGCGCGTCCTTCGTGGGGCCGTGCCGGGTGATCGCCGCCGCGAGCGAGCGCGCCGTCTCTATCGAATCGTTCACGCCCGCGAGGAGGACGTACTCGAATGTGACCCGCCGTCTTGTGCGCTTCACGTAGCGCGCCGCGGCAGCAAGGACATCTTCGACGCCCCACTTCCTGTTGATCGGCATGATCTGCGCGCGGGTCGGGTCGTCCGGCGCATGCAGCGAGACGGCGAGGTTGATCGGCAAGCCCTCGCTACCCAAGGCATCGATGCCCGGCACCACGCCACACGTCGAGATCGTTAGGCGCCGCGGGCTGATGCCAAACTCTTCTGGGTCGACGAGGGAGCGCACCGATGCGAGCGTCGCGTCGTAGTTGTTGAACGGCTCCCCCATCCCCATGTACACGACGTGACTGACACGCTCGCCGCTCGGCGCGAGCTCGCGCTGCCAGTGCCGGATCTGGTCGACGATCTCGCCCGCGGTGAGATTTCGCACGAGACCCATCTCACCGGTCGCACAGAACGCGCAAGCCATCGGGCAGCCGGCCTGCGTCGAAACGCACACCGCGTTTCGCGCGCCGTGATGCGGCATGAGCACGCTCTCGATGTGATGCCCGTCGCGGAGCTCGAGCAGCGCCTTGCGGGTCTCGCGATCCGCGCTCGCCTCTTCGCGCACGGGCTCCACGGAGGACCACCGAAACGAACGCGCGAGCGCGTCGCGGAGCGACTTCGGGAGATCGGTCAGCTCTTCGAACCCACGCTCTGTGCCATGGGTCGCGTGCCGGCGGATCTGCTTCGCTCGGTATGCCGGCTCGCCGTGTTTCGCGAGCCACGCGACGAGATCTGCTCTCGTGAGCTCGCTTACGGCGGGCCGCTCGCGTGCCGCCCCGCTGTCGACCGCTGAGTCCTTCATCGGCTCATGATGGGACGCGATCGTCTTCTCGCACGTCGCGAAGACCGCGCGCCCAGTCGGCGCCACCCATCGCTCGCTTGCCCGCGGGCTTGACCTCGTCGAGTCGGAGCCATCCGGCGCCCGCCGCGACGTGCGGCCGTCCTTCGCGCATCTCGACCGTCCCGTGTGCAGCGCCCGGTCCTGGGACGACCGACGCGCGGAGCACCCCGATCCGCTGCCCCCGGAACATCACGAACGCGCCAGGATCCGGCGTGTACGCGCGCACCCGGCGCACGAGCTCCTCCGCCGGCCGCGCGAAATCAAGCTCCCCCTCGCGAGGCTCGAGCTTCGGGGCGAGCGTCACTCGCTTGGTGTCCTGCGGCCGTCGCACCAGCTTCGCCGCGAGATACCGCGGCATCTCCCGCTCGAGGAGCTCGCCGCCGAGCTTCGCGAGTCGCTCCTCGAGCTCGCCCCTCGTCTCCTCGCCGATCTTCGTTCGCGTCTCCGCAAGGATCGGCCCCGCGTCGAGCTCCGCGGTGCCCTCCATCAGCGTCACCCCCGTTTCAGGATCGCCGGCCAGGATCGCGTGGGCGATCGGCGCGGCGCCGCGCCACCGGGGGAGGAGCGACGCATGGACATTGAGCGCGCGGCCGCTCACCGCGGTGAGCAGCGACTTCGGGATCTTGTTGCCGTATGCGGACCACACGAGGAGCTCGGGACGAAGGGCGAGGATCGCGGCCACCTCCTTCTCATCGAGGCGCGCGGGCTGGCGGACCGGCAGACCCAGGGCCACCGCCGAGACCTTCACCGCGGGCTCGCGGAGGACTCCGCGGGACGCGGGACGATCGGGTTGTGTCACGACCCCAACGATCTGAACGACGCCGCTCTCGCGAAGCCGTTCGAGTGCCTCGAGCGAGCGGACCGCGAACTCAGGGGTTCCCAGAAACAGGGCGCGCTGTGCTAGGCGGAAACCCGTTCCTCCTCCTCGGGCTCGACGACGTGCAGATCCTCGCGCGATTTGAGCCGATCGACGTACAGGGTGCCGTTCAGGTGGTCGGTCTCGTGAAGCATGCACTGGGCCCCGAATTCTTCGCCGACAAGCGTGAACCGCTTTCCGGCGAGATCAGTGGCGACGAGGCGAGCCGCGATCGGGCGCTCGAGCATCCCGTACATGCCCCGCACGGAGAGGCAGCCTTCGCTCGTCTCTTCCTTCTCTTCGCTTGTCCACTCGATCGTCGGTTCGAGCGCGACGACGCCAGCCTCGTCGACGTCCATGATCACGACTCGCAGCGGTACGCCGACCTGCGGCGCGGCAATGCCGATCCCGCGCGCGACGACCATCGACGCGAACATGCGCGCCACGAGTGCTTCGATCTCCGGCCGGCCGAGCCGCGGCTTTTTCGAGGGCGCGTGCAGCACCGGATCGCCGATCTGCCGGATGTCGACCGCGTTCGCGGAGAGGAACTCGGGGGTGGACCACTTCGCGCGGCGTCCCGCGTCGATACGCCACGGCGTGCCCTTGGTGATGCGAAGCCGCGGCGGCGGAGGCGCCTTTTCCGGTTCCTTTGGGTCCTCGGTCACCCGAGAAGTGTCACCGGGTCCACGTCGACCGTCCACTCGTCGCTCAGGGTGATGCGGTCGAGCACGCGCTCAGGATCTCCGCGGAGAACGATCTGCGCGCGATAGCTTCCGGCGCGCTTGGCGGCGAACGCCGGCGCGGGCCCGAGCACCTCGGCGTCGTCGCCGGCGGCCTCCCGAAGCCACGCCGCAAGCTCGTGCGTCCGGCGCTCGACCGTCTCGAGCTTCTTCGCTTGCGTCGAGAGCAGCGCCAACCGTCCAAAGGGCGGGTAACCGAAACGGCGTCGCCCCTCGAGCTCGGCCTCCGCGAAGGCCACGAAATCGTGCGCAGCGGCCGCGCGGATGGCGTAGTGCTCTGGCAGGTACGTCTGGACGATCCCGCGCCCGCCGGCCTCTCCGCGTCCGGACCGGCCGAGCACCTGCGTGAGCAGCTGAAAGGTCCGTTCCGCCGCCGTGAAGTCGGGCAGATTGAGGATGGTGTCGGCGTTCACAACGCCGACGAGCGTCACTCGCGGAAGGTCGAACCCCTTTGCGAGCATCTGCGTCCCGACGATGACCTGCGCGTCGCCGGACCGCATGCGCTCGTATGCCGCCGCGTGTGCGCCCTTCGCGCGGATCGCGTCGCGGTCGAGGCGAATCACCTTGGCGCGCGGAACGGCGGCGCGCACTTCCTCTTCCACGCGCTGCGTCCCGACACCGAGCTGCTTGATCCGGGCGCTCCCGCACGCGGGGCAGCGCTCCGGAGCGCTCCGCTCCCGGCGCCCGCAGCGATGGCAGAGGAGCGTGCCGTCCGCGTGATACGCATATGGGATCTCGCAGTCGGGGCACTTCGCGACGTAGCCGCAATCGCGACACAGCACCACTGTCGCGAAGCCGCGGCGATTCAGATAAAGGATCGCCTGATCTCCGGCGGCGACGGTGCGCTGGAGTGCCTCGCGGAGCGCTTGCGAAAGCGTGCCGCGATTCCCCGTCCGAAGCTCGAGGCGTAAGTCCACGACCGTGGTGGGTGGCAGCAGAAGCTCGCCGACGCGTTCCGGCAGCGCGAGCGACGCGAGCTCCCCCTTGCGCGCGGCCTCATAGGTGACGACGCGTGGAGTCGCGCTCCCCAGCACCACCGCGGCGCCGGTGATTCGCCCGAGCTCGAGCGCCGTGTCAACGGCGTGGTAGCGCGGGTCGCTCTCCTGTTTGTACGAGGGCTCCTGCTCCTCGTCGACCACGACCAGGCCGACGCGCTCGAGCGGTGCAAACAGCGCCGAGCGCGATCCGATCACGACATCGGCGACACCATCGAGGATGCGGCGCCACTCGTCGAAGCGCTCGCCGGCCGAGAGGGCGCTGTGCAGGAGTGCGACGCGATCCCCGAACCGCGCGATGAACCGAGCGACGACCTGCGCGGTGAGGATGATCTCGGGCACGAGGACGATCACGCCGTCACCGCGCGCGAGCGCCGCGGTGGCCGCTCGCAGGTACACCTCGGTCTTGCCGCTCGCGGTCACACCGTGGAGAAGGAAGCCGCGACCCGACCCGAGCGCGGCGGTGATGGCCCCGATCGCGACGGCCTGCGGCCCGGTCGCCGGCAGATCGCGGGCGCGGTCGTCGTCGGCTAAGGCGAACTCGGCCGGCACGCGGCGCACCGCGCGCGTTCCCGCGAGCACGAGACCCCGGCGCGCGAGCGCCCGGGCGGCGGCCGCCGAGCCGCCGGCGTCGGCGAGGTCGCGCGCGGTCACCGCGCCCGCCGCGAGTGCGCGGATCGTCGCGAGCTGTCGCGCGCCGACCCGCACCGAGCCCGCGAGCGCGTCCCTGCCGGGCGTTTCCAGAGCGAAGATCGCTTCGGTCCGCTCACCGCGCGCCGACGCGAGGCGAGCGGACCGCGCGCGGGACGCGAGCGCGGGAGGCACCATCGCGCGCACGGCATCGGCGAGCCCGCAGCGGTACCGCTCGGCCATCCACGTGGCGAGCGCGAGCTGATGCGGTCGGAGCAGCGGCGCGGGGTGCACGAGGGCATCGACCGGACGGAGCTCGCGGTCCCCGGCCGCGCCATCGAGCGCCACGACGACGCCGGGAACGGCGCGCCGCCCGAGACCGACGCGAACGAGGTGGCCCGGAAGGAGCTCGAGCCCGTCGGGGACCAGGTAGCTGAACGTGCGCGCCGGGCCGCGAATGCCCGCGAAGACGGCGACCTCCGCGGTCCGCGCGGTCACAGCTCGTAATGCCGCGGCTTCCTCATCTCCTTCCGCACGATCTCGGCGATCTCCTTCACGGTCTTGTCGATCTTGCCATCGTCGTTCACCACGACGTAGTCATATTCGGGGGCGGCGGCCATCTCGATCTCAGCGTTGCGCATGCGAAGCTCGCGCTGGTCGTCGGTCTCGGTACCGCGATCGACGAGTCGCTTGCGGAGAGAGTCGAGCGATGGCGGCATGATGAATATGGTCAGCGCCTCGGGCAGCATCACCTTGATCTTCCGCATTCCTTGCGGCTCGGGCTTGACGATGACGATCCGGTGGTCGCGGAGCGTGTCCGCGAGCGCGTCCTTGCGCACTCCTTTGAAGTCGCCATGGACCATCGACCATTCCAGGAAGTTACCGGCCTCGATCTCCGCGCGGAACTTCTCCGGCTCGTAGAAGTAGTAGTCGACGCCGTGCTGCTCGCCGCGGCGTGGCTTGCGGCTGGTGGCGGTGACGTAGACGACGGCGTCGTCGAGCTCCTTGACCAGGCCGTGGATCACGGTGTCCTTTCCGGCGCCGGAGGGCGCCGAGATGATCACGAGCAGGCCGCGGCCATCGATGCTCAGCGGAGCTCCTCCAGGAGCGATGTCGCCGTGACCGGCGTGCCGAGTCCGTTCAGGTAAAGGACGAGCTCGGGCGCGAGCGGCGCGGTGAAGGTGCGCTCGCCTCCGTGCGGCAGCCGCACGGTGAGACGCCAGGCGTGCAGGAACTGACGCTCCAGGCCGCTCTGCTCGCCGCGCTTGCCATACACCGGGTCGCCAACGATAGGCAGTCGAGCGTAGGCCAGGTGCGCGCGGATCTGGTGCGTGCGCCCGGTGACCGGACGGACGTGAAGCAGGGCACGCCGCTCAGCCCCTGACGCCCAGGCCGCGATGCGCTCGAAACGGGTCGTGGCGTCGCGCCCGCCGGCACGCACGACCATGCGGCGCCTGTCGCCCGGATCGCGGAGAAGCGGGGCTTCGATGATCGCCGGGGTGCTGCCGGGGTCGCCCCACACGAGCGCGAGGTACTCCTTCCCGAACTCTTGCGCCTGGATCTGCCGGGCGAGCGCGAGGTGAGCGGTGTCGTTCTTCGCCACGACGAGGACTCCACTCGTGTCCTTGTCGAGCCGGTGCACGATCCCGGGACGCGACGCCGCGCGGCCGGTATCGGCCGTGATCCGCCCTACGACCGCGTTCACTAGCGTTCCCGTCGCGTGGCCGTAGGCCGGGTGCACCACCAAGCCGGCCGGCTTGTTCACCACGATGACGTCCTCGTCTTCGTAGAGGACATCGATCGGAATGTTCTCAGCCGCGAGCGAGAGCGCGGGCTCGGCGTCCGGCACGTCCACCACGAGCTCCTGGCCGAGGCGCACCTTGTAGGCGGGCTCGACCGCGGCGCCGTCGACAAGGACGTGCCCATCCTTCGCGAGCCGGGCGATGGCGCTCCGCGAGAGGAGGCTGCGCGCCGCGAGGAAGCGATCCACGCGCTGCCCGCCTTCATCGACGCGCAGCGCGATCCGCTCCCCCACTAAGCCACTAAACCGGCTTCGGCGTTGCGGCGCGGTGCTCCTCGTACCAGAGCGCCGCGGTGACGAGGATGATCCCGACCACGATCGAGGAGTCGGCGACGTTGAAGGCCCAGAAGCGGATCTCGCCGATGCCGACATCGACGAAATCGACGACGTATCCCTGGGTGACGCGGTCGAGCAGATTGCCGAACGCGCCGCCGAGCTGCATGCCGAGCGTCGCGGAGACGAGCGCCGAGCTGCTCGCGATCTGCCGGTAGTAATAGACGATCGCGAGCACCGCGACGACGGAGAGCACGGAGAGGAGCGTGGTGCGCTCTGGCAGCAGCCCGAAGGCGGCACCGGTGTTCTGGGCGTGGACGATCCGCACGTAGTCGCCCACGATCGGGCGTGCGGTGCCGAGCGGGATGTTCTCGCTGACCCAGGTCTTTGTGACCCGGTCGAGCGCGAACACCACGACGGCGACGCCGGCGACAAGGAGGATGCGCGAGGGTCGCATCCTTTAGGCGGTCACCATTCCGCCGTCGACGACGATGACCTGACCGGTGATGTAGCTCGCGTCGTCCGATGCGAGGAACGCGATCGCGTTCGCGACGTCGTCGACCGTGCCGAAACGGCCGAGCGGGATCTGCTTGAGGATCGTCTCCTCCATCTGCTTGAGAAGCGCGTTGGTGAGATCAGTGGGTACGAAGCCCGGAGCGACGGCATTACAGGTGATGTTGCGGACGGCCATCTCGCGGGCCACCGTCTTGGTGAATCCGATCAGCCCCGCCTTGGCCGACGCGTAGTTCGCCTGGCCCGCGTTGCCGGCCACACCCGCGACCGACGACACGTTCACGATCCGCCCCGAGCGCTGCTTCATCATCGGACGCATCGCGGCTCTAGTCACCAAAAAAGCGCCGCGCAGGTTTAGGTCCACGACCGCGTCCCAGTCCTCGGCGCTCATCCGGACGAGCAGGTTGTCACGGGTGATGCCCGCATTGTTCACGAGGATGTCGAGCCGGCCCTCACCGAACGCGAGCGCCGTCTTGACCACGTTCTCGGCCTGGTCGTCGACCGAAACGTCACCCTGTATCAGGGCCGCCTTGCCGCCGCCCTTCTCGACGAGGCGTTTCGCCTCGTCGGCAGCTTCCGCGTTTCCCTTGTAGTTGATCGCGATGCGCGCACCCTCGCGGGCCAACCGGATCGCGGTCGCGCGCCCGATCCCACGTCCCCCGCCGGTGATCAAAGCGGTCCGCCCTTCGAGGCTCATGTGCCGCCGAAACTAGCAGGGACGCGACTTAGAAGGGCGGCTCCGTCGGCGACCGCCGCGCCATCTGCTTGATCAGAAGCTCTCCGATCCGGCGCGCGCCTTCCTCCTTCGTGAGGTTCGGATCAAAATCGCCGCCTTCCTCGTCGGCAAGCTCCCGCAGATAGGCCGTTTGTGCTTCGCTCATCCCGCCTTCGGCCGTTGGCTTGGGCGGTCGCGAGGCCGCGGCCTTCCGCGTGCGCCGCGTCGGGGCCGCCCGCGCCGATTCGCCTTTGCCGCGGTTCAACAGCTCGTCGATCCGTCGCGAGGCGGCCGCCTTGCTCAGGTTCGGGTCGAACTCCTGCCCGGCATCCGCCGAAAGACGCTTGAGGAACGACGCCTGCGACTCGGTCATCGGCTCGCCGGCGCTCTTCCACTCTTCGGGTGGTCGCTCGAGCGGTTTCGGCATAGGCGACTTGCGTGCAGCCGGGGTGCCAGTCCCTAGGCGGCGCGGAAGATGAGCGAAGCGTTATGTCCGCCGAAGCCCATCGAGTTGGAAAGCGAGGTCTTGATCGGTCGGGCGCGGGCTTCGTTTGGTACATAGTCGAGGTCCAGGGCGGGATCGGGAGTCTCGTAGTTGATCGTCGGTGGCACGCATCCATCGCGCATCGCGAGCACGCAGGCCATGGCTTCGAGCGCGCCGGCTGCACCGAGAAGATGTCCGGTCATCGACTTTGTCGACGAGACCATGAGCTTGTAGGCGTGGTCGCCGAACACACGCTTGATCGCCGCGGTCTCTTCGCGGTCGTTCGGCTGCGTCGAGGTGCCATGCGCGTTGATGTAGTCGATTTCCGACGGCTTCATACCGGCCTGGTCGAGCGCCATCTTCATCGCGCGCGCGTTTCCTTCGCCCTCGGGGGACGGCGAGGTGATGTGGTACGCGTCAGCGGTAGCGCCGTACCCGACCAGCTCGCCGTAGATCTTCGCCTTGCGCGCGAGCGCGCGCTCGCGCTCCTCGAGGACGAGGACCGCGGATCCCTCCGCGAGAATGAAGCCGTCGCGATCCTTGTCGAATGGGCGCGAGGCTTTTTCCGGAGCGTCGTTGCGGCGGCTCATCGCGTGCATCGTCGCGAAGGCGCCGATCGGGAGTGGCAGGACGGCGGCCTCAGCCCCTCCGGTGACCATAACATCGGCCTGCCCGCGCTTGATGAGCTCGGCGCACTCGCCGATCGAATGGGAGCTCGAGGCGCACGCCGAGACGTGCGTCAGGCTCGGCCCGCGGACGTCGAATTGCATCGAGATCTGGGCGGAGCCGGCGTTCGCCATGAGCATCGGAACAAGAAACGGCGAGAGTCGCGACGGTCCTCGCTCCTTCATCAGGAGCACCTGGTCGATGAGCGTCTCGATGCCGCCGACGCCTGTCGCGATCGCGACTCCGATCCGGTCTCGGTCGGGGCCGCCACCTTTGAGACCCGCATCCCCGAGCGCCTGGGATGCGGCGGCAACCGCGTACTGCGTGAACCTGTCGGTGCGCCGGATCTCTTTCCGATCCATGTACTTCGCCGCATCGAAGCCCTTGATCTCGCCGGCGATCTGAGTCTCGTACGGCGATGGGTCGAAGCGCGTGATCCGGCCGATTCCACTCCGCCCGTGGACGAGCGCGTCCCACGTGCTGGCCACATCGAGACCGAGGGGTGTCACGGCCCCGAGGCCAGTGACGACGACGCGCCGGGTCACCGCGATGCGGCGGCGGCGCGCTCCCGCAGGGCCGACAGCGCTCCGGTGATCGAGAGGGGATCCGACACATTGAGGAGCTTCACGTCGGCGATGCGCTTCACGAGGCCGTTGACGACTTGACCCGCGCCGATCTCGACGAACGTCGAAGCGCCGCGCTCAGCCATGTACCTGACCGAGCGGAGCCATTCGACGCGGTGCGAAAGGTGCCGGACGAGAGCGTCGGGTATTGCCGACGCGGACGGGTGTGGCGTCGCGCTCACGTTTGCGACGATCGGCACGACCGGCTCGTGGAAATGCAGCGTGTGCATGAACGCGGCAAGGTCGGGGCCGATCCGGCCCATGTCGGGGAAGTGGAATGGCGCCGAGATGCGAAGCGGGATGACTTTCCGCGCGCCGTGTTTGGTCAGCGCTTCGCTCGCTCGTGCCACGCTCTCGCTGTCGCCGGCGATCGTCACCTGGGACGGGCCGTTGTCGTTCGCGACGACCGCGCTGCCCAGCGGAAGGACGTTCTTGATCACGCGCTCGACCTCTTCCACCGGAAGCCCGACGATCGCGGCCATCGCGCCCTTCGCGCCACGCGACGCCGCGAGGCGACCCCGCTCCGTCACGAGGCGCAGGGCGTCCTGGAACGTGAGAACGCCGGCTGCTACGAGCGCGGTGAATTCACCGAGAGAGTGGCCGGCCACGAACCTGGGTCGGAGATTCACAGGGAGGGCCGCGACGCCGCGCGGCTCGACACCGTCGCTCGAGCGGCGGCCGAGCTTTGCGTTGACCGACTCGATGAACGCCTCGAGTATCGCGACGCTCGTCGTGAGGATCGCGGGCTGCGCGACCGTCGTGTTGTCGAGATCCCGCGACGGCCCGTCGAAGCAGATCTTTGAGATTTCGTATCCCATGGTCCGGTCGGCCTCATCGAAGATGTCGCGGGCGCGCGCGGACTGCTCGTAGACCGCGCGGCCCATGCCGACGGTCTGCGAGCCCTGCCCCGGAAAGACGAATGCGAGATCTCCCACTTCGGATGCAAGGATAGCGGCTGCACCTCACTCCGTCGAGACCTGACCCAAATTCCGATACACTCGCTGTGCAGTGAATCAACGGGGATATGTTCAGCGTGAGCGAGCGCGCCGGGCCGCGCGAACATCGAGCGCGATCGAGTCCGCGGCTCTGCGCGAAGTGTCGCGCCGCGGCTACGCCGACCTGCGCGTGACCGAAGTCGCGCGACGCGCGCATGTCGCGCCACGGACTGTGTACCTGCACGCGTCGACGAAGGAGCGGCTCGTCGAGGCCGCGTTGCGGGGACGGGCGGAGGGCCTCATCGGACGGATCGAGCGATGGCGGCCGCGCGGGGAAAGCGCGGATGCCGTTCTTGGGGAGCTCATCGCGATGCACGAGCGTGAATACCGCGCCGAATCAGTGCTGCTTGAGACGCTCGTGGACGGTGCTCTCCCGCGTGACGTCGCGGCCCTGCTCCGCGAGCTCGACGGCGTCCGCCTCGCGATCATCACGCGGACGATCACCGACCTCTCCCGGCGGGGCGAGCTCAGGGTCCGTCCGAGCGACGCCATCGCCCTGGCACACGCACTCCTCTCTTATCCCACCTGGCGGACGGCGCTCACCGGACCGGGGCGGCGGCGGGCACCCCGGCTCATCTACTCGGCGCTACGGAGCGCTTTGCTTTAGCAGCCGGCGCGTAGGCTTCGTTCATGTCCGCAGCGGCCGCTTCCGGATTGATCCAAGCCTCTTCCTGGGGTTCGCGCGCGCGCTGGCTCGGGTGGGCTAGCGTCGTTCTTTACGCGACGTTGGCCGGCATCAGCATCGGGCTCGAGGCCCGTTTCGTCGGCCGAGTGGGTTTGCCGGATCTCTGGATCGCCCTCGTGGTCCTCTGCTACGCGGTCATCGGTGCGCTCATCGTGAACACGCATCCTTCGCATGTGATCGGATGGATGTTCTGTGCCGCCGCTCTCAGCTTTGGCTTTTCGTCGTTTGCTGGTCAATACGCGATTCAGGCGCTCGTGGTCGCACCCGGCACGCTCCCGTTCGGACAGGCGATGGCATGGTTCGGATTCTGGACAGACATGCCAGGAATCGCGGTCATCGCGCTGTTCCTTCCGCTGTTGTTCCCTGACGGACGCCTCCCGTCCCCTCGCTGGAGGCCTGCGGCGTACGTCGCTGCGGGGAGCGTCGTTCTTGCGGTCGTCATCACCATGCTCGCGCCAGCTACGTACGCGGACGCGGGATATCCGTCAATCCGAAACCCGCTCGGGTTGGACCAATACGCGGCGGCCTTCGACACGATCGGCTTACTCCTTCAGCCTCTCCTGCTTGTGCTCGTTCTGGTTGGCGGCATCGCGCTCTTCGACCGCGTGCGACGCAGCGACGCTGAAGAGCGGCAGCAGATCAAGTGGTTCGCTTTTGCCGGGGCCGTCGTGCTCGTATCAGTCGTGATCCAGGCGAGCGCCCGTCTGGCCCCAGAACTCGCCGGCGCGGCTGACGTCCTCGCCATTCTCGGGCTCTCCGGGATCGCTGGTGCCGTGGGGATCGCGATCCTCCGGTACCGCCTCTACGACATCGACCTCATCATCAACCGGACGCTCGTCTACGTTCTCCTGACAGCGATACTCGCCGGCGTCTACACCGCGGTCGTTGCGCTGTTCCAACGTACCTTCGTCGCCATCAGCGGACAGGGATCGGATCTGGCGATCGTCATGACCCTATTCGTTCTCGCCACCGTGTTCACGCCGATCAAGAACACACTGCAGGAGCGCGTTGACCGGCGCATCAAGCCGAGGTCGGCACCTGCGATCACGCATACCGCCAGTATCGACGACCTTTTGATGCTCTCGGAGCTGCACGAACGGGGCGTCCTCACCGACGACGAATTCGCCGCGAAGAAGAAGCAGATCCTCGGGATCTAGCTGGCGCTCTCGGCCATCCCTTTCAGCGCGGCCGCGCGCGAGATCAGAAAACGGCGCATATATCCGGCGAGAAAAAGCCGGTCGACGATCGCGCTGAGTGGCCCGAGTGGACTCGTAAAGGTGAACGTGTCGATCATCGTCGTGCCACCGTCACGCGGCACGAATTCGTGGACGTGTCGCATCGACGCGAACGGCCCCCGCACCATCTCGTCCTGAAACATTCGCGGCCTGTCCAAACGCGTGATGCGCGCGGTCAGCCGCCGGCGGATCCCAAGATGCTTGGCTTCCCAGGTGACCTCATCACCGAGACCCATCAAACCGGCCATGGTCCCGGCGACCGCGCGTTCGTCGGTGCCGGCTGTCGATCGGACGTGAGCGCCGACGTCCCTCGCGAGGTCGAAGCACCTTTCCGGCGGAGCGGCGATGACCGTCTCGACTCGAATGCTCGGCACCGAGCTCTCGGCTATTTCTTCTCGAGCTCGAGCATCCCCGCGACGCCGTTCAGCTCGCCCTCCCACTTGTGACCGCGGCCATGGAGCCCCTGGCTGATCTTGGTGGCGAGCGCCTCCTGTGCGATGAAGTCGGCGTAGCGCTCGAAGGCACGCGAGATCGGCCCCTCGTACCGCAGCGCGATGCGATCGGAGACCTCGAGGCCCGCCTCCTTGCGCAGATTGTTCAGATGGTGGGCGAGCTCGCGCGCGAGACCCTCGAGCTCGAGCTCAGGCGTGACCTTGGTCTCGAGTGCGACGGTCGCACCCGCGTCGCGGCCCACCGCGTGACCCGGCGCCCCTTCGTGGGAGACGAGGACCTCGGTGTCGGAGAGCTCGAATCCTTCGACGCTGATCGTGCCGTCGCGTCGCTCGTAGCGCCCCTCGGCGAGCGCTTGCCGGACTCGCGGCAGATCTTTGCCGAGCTTCGGCCCAAGGACCTTGAGGTCCGGTTTCACGGTTTCCTTGACGAGGCCCTCTGCGGCGTCTCGGATCTCGATGGCTTTCACGTTCAGCTCGTCCTTCACGATCTCGGCAAGCTCCGGCGCTCCGTCGAGGGCACCGCGGTCGCGATCGTTCGCGTCGAACACGACGATGAGCTTCGGGAGCGGCATCCGCGTCTTCACGCCCGCCGCGGACCGAGCCGCTCGACCCAGCTCGACCACGCGACGCGCGGCTCGCATCCGCCGCTCGAGGTCATCGTCGATTCGTTCGGGGCGCTCCTCCGGGTATGCGGTGAGATGCACAGACGCGTCGGCCCTCGGCGACGCCTCGCGCACCGCCCCCTGATACATGTCCTCGGCCAGGAACGGCGCCACCGGTGCGAGCAGCCGGATCAGCGTGGTGAGCGCTTCGTAAAGGGTCTGGTACGCGGCGAGCGAGTCACGCTTCGAACGGGCCTTCCAGAAGCGCGGACGGTTTCGGCGCAGATACCAGGTCGAGAGGTCGTCCCAGAACGCCTCGAGCTTGAAGACGACGGTCCGCACGTCGTAGGCATCCATCGATGCGCGTGACTCCGCAACCAGCTTGGCGAGCGTCGAGAGCACCCAGCGATCCATGAGCGGCCGATCGCCGACCGGGACCTGCTTCTCGGACGGATCGAATTCGTCCAAGGTCGCGTACCGGACGAAGAATGAATACGTGTTCCAGAGCACGAGCAGCTTGCGCTTGAAATCCTCGAACGGCGGCCAGCCGAAATACATGATCTCCTGCAGGTCCTCGCGCGCGACGATCCAGCGGATCGCATCGGCGCCGACGAGCTCGCACGCCTCCACGAGATCGACCATGTTGCCGCCGGATTTGTGGAACTCTTCGCCCGGTGCCGCGAGCATCGGCTGGAACGACTGGCAGACGTGGTACGGCGCCTCGCCGGTCAGAACGACCGAGAAGAAGAGCTGCGAGTAGAACCAGAGGCGGATCTGCTCGACCATTTCGACGATGTAGTCGGCCGGGAACCATTTCGCCCAGTAGTCCTTGTCGTGAAGCCAGTCGAGGGTCGAGAAGGGCACGATGCCCGCATCGAGCCAGCAGTCGCCGACCTCCTTCACGCGCTTGCTCGCAGCTCCGCACTGCGGGCAGCCGACCACGACATCGTCGATCCACGGCCGGTGGAGCTCGCGGAGCTTGTCGAGCCCACTCTTCGCGCGCTCGCGTAGCTCTTCCTCACTCCCGATGACGAAGAAGTGCCCCTTCTCACACGTATAGAAAGGTAGGGGCAGGCCCCAGTAGCGCTTGCGGCTGATGTTCCAGTCGCCCATGTTCTGGAGCCAGTTCTCCATGCGGCGGCCGGCCGCGGGCGGCAGCCACGCCACCTTCGCGGCGGCCTCGATCATCTTCGGGCGCAGCTCGTCCATGGAGATGAACCACTCGTCATCGACGCGGAAGACGATCTCTTCGTGGCAGCGCCAGCACTCCGGGTACCGGTGTGTGTAGTCCGCGGCGCGGAAGAGCCGGCCGCGCTTCTGTAGGTCGTCGGCGATCTCACGCGCGACGTCGCGCGCCTCCTTGCCTTCGAGCCAGCCGTAGCCCTTCACGAAGCGGGCCATCTCGTCGATCGGCACGAGCACCGGGAGCTTTTCGGTCTTCGACAGCGCGAAGTCCTCAGCGCCGCAGCCCGGAGCGATGTGCACGAGGCCGGTGCCCTCAGCGGCCGTGACGTCCTTCCACTCGATGACGCGGTGGCCTACAACGCCCTCGCTCGAGGCCGGGAGCTCATCGAACGGGCCGGAGTAGCGAAGACTGAGTAGTGAGCGGCCTTTCACGGTCTCGACCACGGTCGCGTTGTCCCATTTCGCATGGTCGAAGGTCTCCTTGGAGACGATCAGGACCTCGTCCGCGACCTTCGCGCGGACGTAGTCGAGGTCTGGGTTGATCGCCAGCGCGACGTTTGCGGGAAGCGTCCACGGCGTCGTCGTCCAGACCAAGAACGATTCACGATCGCGGCCCTCGATCGGAAAGCGCACGTACACGGACAGATGGGTCATCTCGCGATAGCTGTCGATCATTTCGTGCTGCGACAGGGCGGTGCCGCATCGCGCGCACCACGGCATCGACCGGTGCCCCTTGTAGAGCCATCCCTTTTCCTGGCAGAGCTTGAGGACGTGCCAGATGTGCGAGATGTTCAAGTCGGTGTACGTGAAGTACGAGTGCTCCCAATCCATCCACTGGCCCATGCGGATGGAGTGCTTGGTGATCGCGCGCGCCGATCGATCGACGCGGGCGCGGCAGGCGTCCGAGAACTTTCCGATCCCGTACGTCTCGATGTCGCGCTTGCTGTTCAGGTTGAGCTCGCGCTCCACCTGCACCTCAACCCACAGGCCCTGGCAGTCGAAGCCGTTCTGGTAGCGCTGGTCGAAGCCGCGCATCGCTTTGTACCGCTGGTAGACGTCCTTATAGGTACGAGCCCACGCGTGATGGATGCCCATCCCCTCGACGTTCGCGGTGATCGGGCCATCGATGAATGAGAAGCGCGGGCCGCCCGCGTTCTTCTTGCGGAGCATGTTGAAGGTGTCCTCGCGCTCCCAGAGGTCAAGCACGCGGTGGTCGACCTCAGCGAGGTCGAGCTTTCCGGTGACCGGGCGGAATCGCGCCCTATCGCTTGCCTTCGCCATATCCTCGACCTCCTTTCAGACAACAAAAACGCCGTCCCTGTCTCGGGACGGCGTGCGCCGTGGTACCACCCGAGTTGACGCGGCTCGCGTCCACTCGCTGCGCCTTTATCGGTGCGCGGACCGGCCGGTTCTACTCGTGCTTCTTCCGGCAGCTCGGGGTGGATAGCCCCTCGAACGCTTCTGCGACGGAGTGTACGTGCCTCCGCCCCGGGAGAGAAGGTCTCCGGGGAGGATCGGTCGCTCCTCGGCTCCTTGACCTATATCGGCTGCACATATATATGTCTTAAGCAATACGGTAGGAGGTGGCGCGATGCCCAGAGCCGCGCAGGTAAAAGCCGTTCGCCTGCGCGCCGACAAGGCCGGTTGCCTCAGCGGACCTGCTTTCAGCGGCGCGCTCACGGCGATCTGGAAGGAGTCCCGCGAAAGGCCGGAACAGCAGGTGACTCTGCTCCTCCTCGACATCGACAACCTGCATCAGCTCAACACAGTCCATGGCCGCGAGGCTGGGGACCGCGCGATCAACGCGGCGACCAGCGAACTCTCGCGCGCGGCGAAGCGCGAAGGCTGGACGTTTGGCCGGATCGGCGGCGACGAGTTCGCCCTTCTCGCCCCAGGGCTCACCGTGGAGGCGGCGTTCCTCCGTGCCGATGGGCTGCGCCGCGACATTGACGCCGCCTTCGCGAAGGTGCTCGCCCGCGGGCAGCGGTGCGCGGTGAGCATCGGCGTCGCAAACATCCCACGGGACGCGAAAGGTCCCGAAGAGCTCATGCGCAAGGCCGACCTCGCGCTCTACGCCGCGAAGGAGCAGGGTGGCGATACGGTCGGGCTCACCCCCGCCGACGACATGGTGCTCAAGTCGTCCTACTACAGCGCCGCTCAGCTCGCCCGGTTGAAGGCCCTCGCCGAGCGCAAGAAGACAAAGGAGGCAGTGCTCCTGCGCGAGGGCCTCGAGGACGTGCTCCGCAAGTACGATCGCGACTGATTGACCGAGCTCGAGATAGAGGTCGCTGAGCTCGCGGCTCGCTTCGGGGAGCCCCGCCGCATGGAAGCGAGCGTCCGGCCATTCTTCGACCCGATCCAGAGGCCCGACCGGTTCGGCGAGGTCTGCATGGTCATCCGCCGACGGGACGGGAAGATCCCCCTGTCGATAAAGACCTTTTATCCGCGCGGGGCATATCGACTGCCCACCGGCGGGATCCACCAGGGCGAGCGGATCCTCGACGCCCTCCGCCGCGAGACCGACGAGGAGACCGCGCTCGAAGTCGACGTCCGCCGGTTCCTCGCCTGGATCACCTACCGCGATGTTTCCATTCCGACGGGTCCCCCACTCTTCCACACGTTCGCGTTCCTGCTCGACGAGATCGGCGGGACCTTCAAGACGCGGGACCAAGAGGAGCAGATCGAAGACTGGATCGAGGTCGCGCCGTCGGCGCTATCCGACGTCGCCGACCGGCTTGACCGTATCGCGAGCGCACCGTCGAAAGACATCGGAGGCGATTGGGCGGACTGGGGGCGCTTCCGCGCGATCGTGCATCGCGCCGTGGCCGAGGAGTTAAGTGCCTAAAACTTCTCGAAGCGGAAGAGACGGACCGCGAGGATGAAGCCGGCGAGGGTCCATATCAGCAGTCCGAGGATCTGCGTGCGAACGTCCCAGATCGTCGCCCCCTGAACGCTGATCTCGCGTAGGGCGTCGTTCAGGAGAGTCAGGGGAAGGATGTTGGTCACCGGCCGGATGAGCTCGGGCGCCGCGTTCTTCGAGAAGAAGACTCCGGAAAAGAAGAACTGCGGGAGCGTGATGAGCTGGGCGATGGCCGGCACCTGGTTCTCGCTGGTCGCCCAACCCGCGAGCGCGAAGCCGATGGTCAGGAACAGGATCGTTCCGAGCAGGGCGACGACGACGAGCGGGGCGAGGCCACCGACGATCGTGACGTTGAAGAGGACCAGGGCCACGAGAAGGAGCACCGCGACCTGGCCCGCCGCGATGACGAGGCGGGTCATCACGTGAGCGGCGAGCAAGCTCGTGACCCGCACCGGTGTGGCCATGATCCGGCGAAGGACGCCGCGCTGCTTATCGGCGACCAGCGCGAACGCGACCGAGAAGATCGCGAGCTGCATGATGTTCACGCCGAGAATCCCCGGGACGAGAAAGTCCACGTAGCGGAGACGCACGCCTTGCACGGTCTCGTCCTTTAGAGCGATCACCGGCGCGGTCTGCGTCACCGCGAACGAAAGCCGGTCGATGACCTGGGCGATGATCTGCCTGCCGACAGCGACCTGCTGCGGGCGCGCGTCGTCTCCGTACACCGTGAGCTGCGGCACGGCCTGCCCCGGCCGGGCCGGAGCGATGATGAAGTCGGTCGGGATCACGACGAGCATGTCGAGCTCGGTCCGCTTCAAATGGTTGAGCGCGTCGTCGGTGGTCTGCTCGGTGACCACGAGCGTGTTTATGCCCTTCAGGATGTCGATCAGCTGCTTGCTGGACTGGTTCTTCGCTTGATCGTCGATCGCGACCGACACCCGGCCGAAGTCGCCGAGATTCAGGTAGCCGAAGATGACCATGAGCATGAGCGGGACGACGAGGCTGAAGAAGAGGGCCGTTCGATCACGCACATAGCCGCGGAGCAGCATCCCGAAGAGACGGACGGCCTGTCTCATGGTTCGCGCAGCTCGTGACCGGTGAGGTCGAGGAAGACATCTTCGAGGTTCGCCTTCTGCTGGAGGACCGGTTTGGTGAATCCGCGTGCAAGGAGGTCATCGATGAGCTTGCGCGGCGGGTTGAGCGCGACGATGTTTCCCTGCTCCATGATCGCCACGCGGTCGCAGAGGATCTCGGCCTCGTCGAGGTAGTGCGTCGTCAGGAAGACTGTCGTGCCGCGACCCTGGATGTCTCGGATGAGGTCCCAGAGATTGCGGCGGGCTTGCGGGTCCAGCCCGGTCGTCGGCTCGTCGAGGAAGAGGACCTGCGGCCGGTTGACGAGGGCGGTGGCGATCGATAGGCGTTGACGTTGTCCGCCGGAGAGCTTGTCCTGCGGCTGGTTCGCGCGCTCGCCGAGCTCGACGGAGCGGAGGAGCGCAAGCTCGTCGACCACGAGGTCGTAGCAGGCCGCGAAGAAACGCACCGTCTCGCGTGCCGTCAGGTGGTCGGGAAACGCGCTCGCCTGCAGCTGGACGCCGATCCGACGCTTCACACCGGAGGGGTCGCGAAACACGTCGACGCCTGCGACCGTGGCCGAACCGCTGTCCGCTCGTCGCAGCCCTTCGAGTATCTCGACGGTCGTGGTCTTCCCCGCTCCGTTCGGGCCTAGCAGGCCGAACACCTCACCCGGCTCAACGGAGAAGCTGATGCCGCGGACGGCCTCGATGTCGCCATAGCGCTTCCGCAGGTCATCGACTTGCACGATGGGCGGCATGAGCGGAACGCTAGCGATTCGCGACGAACGCAGCGTACGCGAGGTCGTGGAGATAGAACGCGAACGGCAGGAGGACGACGGCCGCGACGACGATCCGTACGACGATCGGGTTCGGGCGACGAAGACGTGTGTACGTCACCACGAGCGTGGCAGTGATCGCGGCGAGAATCGGAACCTGGGCCACCCAGTGCAGCGGATCGGCACGGTCGACCACGAGCGCGTAGATCACCGCACCATCGAGGAGTCCAGTCGCGAGCCCGACGACCGCGAACACGCCCGCGTTGCGCACCGGATCGCGCAGGGCGAGCACGAGCCCAAGCCCGAACGCGAGAAGAACGGCGGCGATCATCCGTTCGTAGATCCGGTTGTAGGGCAGGAACAAGAACGCCGACGGAAATGCGATCGCGAGGATCACCGGAAGGATGAAGAGCGTCGCGCAGACGATCCCCACCGCGCGAGCGCCGCGCAGCGTGGCGGAGTCAGCCGGAAGCGGGCGCTCCATCTAGGGGAGTCCGAGTCTCGTACGCTAGGGGTTCGGTGTCGAATCGGGGAGCGTCGTCGGCCGCCCT
>Ga0209807_1000124_pt1 | contig 31765 bp, 32 predicted proteins | sample GraSoiAngelo_154_FD_186168 | JGI IMG/M metagenome (GOLD analysis project Ga0209807, IMG submission 186168) | Grasslands soil microbial communities from the Angelo Coastal Reserve, California, USA - 14_1009_13_20cm (SPAdes) (version 2) | ecosystem: Environmental > Terrestrial > Soil > Grasslands ... | reverse complement strand
GGGCATGAAGCTAGAGTTGAGCTACGAACAGTTACTTCATGATAACTTCAAGAGCCTTGATCTTTCGCTTATGTGCAGACATGATCTCAGTGAGATAGAAAAATCAGGGCGTACGGATTTTGTTGAGACACTCTTGAAGAATCACCACCAGGTAATTTATGCCTCGGAACCTGAAAAGGCAATTGCGTTTGACCCTTCGTTACTTGAGAGTGAGGAGTGACTATCTAAGAGATAGAAGACCCTAGTGACCGCGCGGGGTGAGGGATAGTTGAGCCGAGGAGTGGACTTTCGGCCTAACTACGCAATGATGGCTCTTGACAGCTGCGACGAGTTCCAGCCGTCAGCAATCCATTTCTTAGGACCGGCTTTTCAGTTAAGGATTGTCGTTTTCTCGAACCTTATTCCAGCCTTGAGACCTGGAGACGCTCTGGTCAATCATCAACCTAGATATCAACGCAATAGAGAAACCTCAATGAACAACAAGAACACGAACACTATCGTCGCCACCAGTGCTTTCTTCGGCAGGTTTGTGAGAGGTTATCCGGTCGGCGGAGGACGTGGAGAGGGTAAGTAGGAGGAATGGAGTTGAAAATAACCAGCCTGATTCTCACCTGACATGGTTTCTGACGAGCCAGACTGGTCAAGAAGACTCGGAGAAATCGGTCGCATCCTATCTAGGATGATAAGTCTTGGAGAGCAATTAAGAGCCTCCCATTCCCTAGATGCGCTCAGCAGTCTGCGGGCTTTTCTCTTCTCGGATAATTAATCTGGAGGCGGGCCGCCTTTGGGTGGAGGAGGCGGTTTCGCAGCTGCGATTACGTCGTCGATTCTCAATATCATGGATGCGACTTCCACTGCGGATCCGATCGCGTGTTCCTTGACCTTTACTGGCTCCAGTACCCCCTCTTTCCACATATCGGAGACTTGGCCAGTATGAACGTTGATTCCGCTCCAAAGCCCCTTGTTTTCGTGAGCTGCTCGTAAAGCTACAAGGATGTCGATTTGTTCGAGGCCTGCGTTGTCGGATAGGGTTCGTGGAATGGACTCTAGCGAATCTGCAAATGCTTCAACAGCTAGCTGTTCTCTTCCGCCTATCTTCGGCGCTAGATCGCGGATTCTTTTCGCCAATTCAATCTCAATTGCACCGCCACCTGCAACTATCTTGTTCTTCTTGACCACATCAATGATGACTGAGAGGGCGTCTTTGAGGGCTCTCTCCGCTTCGTCAACAAGCCTTTCCAGACCCGCTCTAATCAGGATGCTAACGGACTTTGGGTCCTTCGAATCTTCGATGAAGACCATCTTATCGTCGCCAACCTTTCGCTCTTCAACAAGACCCGCGAATCCGAGGTCCGCGCTGCGAATGTCTTCCAGGTTGGTGATTATTCGAGCACCCGTTGCTCTCGACAGTTTCTCGATGTCTGACTTTTTGATTCTTCTAGCAGCCAATATTCCATTCTTGGCCATGAATGACTGGGCGACTTCGTCGATCCCCTTCTGACAGAGGACAACGTTTGCGCCGGACTTCTTGATCTTCTCGACCATGTCCTTCATCAGCTTTGTCTCCTCGTCGAGGAAGGATTGCATCTGTTGCGGGTTGCTGATCTTGATCTCAGCACTAAACTCGGTCTTCTCAATCTCAAGCGGCGTGTCCAAGAGTGCGATCTTTGCTTTCTCAATCCTCTTTGGCATTCCCGGATGGACGACTTCCTTGTCCACAATGACGCCCTTGATCAGCGCGGTGTCAAGGAGGCTCTTGCCTTCCTTCTTCACCAGCTGAATATTCTCTATGTCGGCGGAAAAGGCATCACCCCTCTTCTCAATAACATGGTTAACTGCATCAACTGCAATATTCGCAAAGTGTTCTGTCGCCCCTCCAAGGGACTTTCCGCGCATCGCAGTCACCGCGATCTTCCGAAGCGTCTCAGTGTCTTTTAGATCTACGGGTTTTCCGAGCTCGTTCAGAATCTCACGCGCCTTCTCAGCGGCCTTTTTGAACCCAGCGTTAATCACCGTCGGATGCAACCCCTTGTCGAGTAAAAGCTCGGCGCGCTTCAGTAGCTCACCGGCGAGGACGACGACAGATGTGGTTCCGTCGCCCACCTCATCGTCTTGGGTCTTAGCTATCTCAACAAGCATCTTCGCGGCAGGATGCTGAACATCTAACTCGTCAAGAACTGTAGCTCCATCACTTGTCACGGTAACATCGCCGAGACTATCGACAAGCATCTTGTCCATACCCCGTGGTCCAAGGGTTGTCTTGACAACTTCAGAGACGATCCTTGCGGCACTAATATTGCTCCTCTGGGCGTCCTTCCCGCGGTTACGGTTAGAGCCTTCTTTCAGAATCAATACTTGTTGGTTAGCGAGATACGACATTTACTCTAAGCACTCAGAAAGAGGGGCCGGCGGAGTTGCGAATAAAAACCTTATCTCAAGTGTGGGCGAGTTTTAGGGCTATTCCTTCTGTATGCGCTTGACAGCGAGACGTATATCCTCTGATCTGACTGTTTTTCGCCCTGCATGCGTTGCTAGTTCCAGAGCTTCCTTTCCCACCCGTATGGCAAATTCTTCGACCACTTTTCTCAGTTCTTCCGCCGCATCGTCCCCTATTCGCCCGGCCCCGCCCCGTTTTATGAGCCGATGTACGGCAGCGGTTGATATCTCGCTCTCTCCCAAGGATGGGACCGATTTTGGTTCCCAACCAGACTATAAAAGAGTTAGTCGAACGGAATGGCGCTTTCGCGCCAATATTTAAAAGTCCAGCAGAGACTCCGCGGGTTTCTCGGATGTGCTAGCGTGGGAAAAGTTCGGATAGCCGCGGTCAAGAAAGTGTCGAGAGAACTCGTCGCCCGGTATCCGGACAAGTTCAGCAAGAATTATGAGGAAAACAAGGTCGCCCTAGCCGTACTTGTCGATGCGAGGACTAAACGACTTAGAAACAGGATCGTCGGCTATGTCACCCGGCTGAAAATTGTTGAAGCGAAACGCGCCGCGGCACCGGGCGAAATTGGACCCGAAGGACCAGACGACCAAGCATAGTACGCTGGCCTAGCAGCCTCTTGGGAGCCAACTCTTCCCTGAAAGGCTATTCGGTCGCCGGCGGCAGGATACCTATTCTAATCACACTGAGAAAGACTTCAGATCTGAAGCCGCATGAAGAGACAGTTGCTGAAGACCTGGAAAGACTTGTTGACGCTCTGAGAGAGAACCCGGTATTGCGACACCCAATCATCGCAGACCGGACAACGGGAATCGTTCTAGACGGGACGCATCGATTGGCCGCAATCAAACAGCTGAAGTGCAACTTCATCCCCTCGGCCCTCGTAGACTATAACGACCCTCAAATCACAATAGAAAGGTGGTTTAGGCTATTTTCAGGATCAAACCTTCGGAATCTCGAGATCGATCTAAGGCTACTAAAACCCAAGGATGTGAATCACGACGAATGCGAGGACGGACTCTCGAAGAGGCGATGGTACGCGACGGTCGAGAAACCCATATCCTGCCTGGCCTTCCCGGTCCGTAGTCAGAATCCTTACGAGATGGTCCGAGATTCCTACGGCATAGAAATGACCGCTCGAAAACAGAGCGTTAGCGTCGCCTATCAGGACAACAAGGTCGCGGAAACCGGAGACTCAGAGAGCCTCGTCATGTCAACGATCAAGATAGATAAAAAGGAGGTCGTGGAGGCCGTTGGAAAGGGAAAATTGTTTCCCCCGAAATCAACCCGCCATATCATTCCCTCAAGGCCACTGGGAGGGGGTGTCCCCATCGATTGGCTACAAGGATCTGACTTTTCTGAGGCACAATCTCGATATCAGGAATATATCCAATCAAGGAAGGTTAAGCGGCTACCTGAGGGATCACGGGTCGGCAGCAGGCGTTACCTAGAAGAAGTTTTCTTGTTTGAGTGAGACCGCGACGATCCCCATTGAGGCTGTGCCAGTGAAGCTCATCGGAGTCCTCGGCTCGGCAGCTGGAAACAGGGAAATCATGCTGCCTGTTTCAACCATTCTAACCGTGCAAGAACTAATCTCGGCGTTGTTGAAGACAGTGGACAACAAATTTTTCAGAGAGCTTTTGGTCGATGTTGGAACAGAAGACCCTAGACCGAACGTGATCATATTGTTGAATGATCAGGACTGCAATATTTTCGATGGTCTAAAGACCCAGATCAAACCCGGAACGAGGGTTACGATAATCCCTGTGGCTCACGGCGGCTAGACTTCGACTATCTCACACTTTAGCCGCTTGATGACATCGTCGGCCCGTTCCACTTTCACCTTGTGGGTGTAGAGCTGTCGGGGGGTCCGAAGCTTCAACTTGACTAAGTCCTTCGCACGCTTTACTCGGCATTCCAAGGCGCCCTCTGACAGACTAACGAATTCATCCGTGCTTGTGATTTCCGACGGCATTTCTCAGACCCTGCCGGAACGGGTTAGACTCTCTCTATAAACGGTTCCCCCGAGCCATGACCCAGCGGGACGTCGTGCCGATCTGACTTTTTCAAACCTTCTTTTTCACAGTGACCCCCAGGGGTGGTCGATTTTCCCCTGACCGGCCCTTCATGAAAACCCCAAACTAAGCCACTAGTAAGAAATCCATGAGCTATAATACCACGTTAGCCCAAGCAATCTATCCGTGATTCTTGGTTGATCCGGATAGGCATCATTGGCAAGACAAATACCGGCAAAACAACCTTCTTCAACGCCGCCACGTCCAGCACGGCAGAAGTCTCAACCTATCCATTTACAACAAAGAAGCCGAACACCGCACTCGGTCAAGTTCAGACCCTCTGTGTCTGTAGAGAACTCGGCCTAAAAGACAGACCCCGCAACTCGAAATGCGTAGATGGCTGGCGATTCATACCCGTCGAGGTACTCGACCTCCCTGGGCTTATCAAGGGAGCGTGGAAGGGTAAGGGACTTGGAACCCAGTTCCTAAACGTGGTCGCACAGGCTGACGCTCTTCTCCATGTCGTCGACGCCTCCGGCAGCATTGACCCTGAGGGCAAGATTGCCCACGCTGGAATGGGCAACCCAATACTAGACGTCTACGACATAGAAGAGGAGCTAGTTCTCTGGTTCAAAGTATCCGTCGACAGATCACTGCAACGGTTACGCAAACGGCCTCTCAAGACAGGAGCCTACGACAAAGCTTTCGCCAAGGAACTCGCTGGAATAGGAGTCAAACTAGAACATGTAACCATGGCGCTTGAGGCCGCAAACCTATCCACAAAACACCCGAAGGACTGGAAAGACGAAGATTCTAGAAAATTCTCTGAAAACATACGATCGGTATCAAAGCCAACGTTGATCATCGCCAACAAGATGGACCTCGCCTATTCCGAGAAGAACTTCGAGAAACTCCACGAGGAATTCAACTCCCAGCTCGTCATACCTGCTTCCAGCGAAGCAGAACTCGCACTCAAACGAGCCCAAGAAAAAGGACTGATAGAATACGTTCCGGGTGAAGAGACATTCAAGGTCCTGGACGAATCACGAATATCCAAGGACCAAGCCTGGGCCCTAGCATACGTACAACAGAAGGTAATGACCAAACTCATGAGGACCGGAGTTGAGTTCGCCCTTAACTCCGCAGTCTTCAAGCTTCTAGGAATGAACGCCGTATATCCAGTAGAAGATCCAAAGACCTTCTCTGACAAGAAAGGAAACGTCCTACCCGATGCCTTCCTAGTTCCACGCGAGTACACTCCAAAAGACCTAGCCAAGGAGATACATTCAGAGCTAGCAGAGAAAATGCTCTATGCGATTGACACGCGCGATGGTCTCAGGCTCCCCAACGACTATCTTCTCCGGGACCGTGATGTGATCTCGATCGTGACGGCCGCACGCAAGAAGTAATTTTCTCGGAAAATATTCCTTTGAGAATAGGCTAACAAACGTTAATAACAGAACTTCGCCGCGACCACGTTCAAACTCTTGAGTTTGAGAAAATGGGCCTAATTGTCAGCGAACTAAGACAGACCCCCGTCGGCGAACAAGAACTCGAAATTGTCGAGCGAAAAGGGCTTGGACATCCCGACCACATATGTGATGCCGTCATGAACGAAGTCTCCATCTCCCTAAGTCGAGAATACATCAGACGATATGGGATAGTCATGCACCACAACATCGACAAAGCACTCCTAGCAGCAGGGGCAGTCAGAAGAAACTTCGGAGGCGGTGAAGTCAAACGTCCAATGCTCATGGTCTTCGGGGATCGAGCTACATACGAGGTTGATGGAGACCCGGTTCCTATAGACGAGATTGCCGTCTCGACAGCGAAAAAATGGTTCAAGAAGAACCTCCGATTCGTCGACCCTGAAAGACACGTTCGGTACCAAGTCGAACTAGCTCGAGGCTCAGAGGCCCTACGAGACATATTCAGCCGAAAGGGAAAATTCTACGGCGCAAACGACACATCAGCAGCAGTTGGGTACGCGCCGCTAACCGATACTGAGAGAATCGTCCTCCACACAGAACGATACATCAACTCTCCCAGTTTCAAGAAAGAATTCCCTGAAACTGGCGAGGACGTCAAGATCATGGGTTCAAGGGAGGGCGGAGATCTAAACCTTACAATCGCCATGGCTTTTGTTGACCGACTTATCGAGAACGAGAATCAATACTTCCAGCGCAAGGCGGAGGTCGTCGAAGACGTAACGCGCTTCGTAAAGTCGAGAGTGAAATTTGATGGGGTGAATGTCGACATCAACACCTTGGACAAAAGGGGACGGGGAATGGGAGGAATATACCTGACTGTCCTCGGAACCTCCGCAGACGACGGCGACGGTGGCCAAGTGGGCCGAGGAAACCGAGTCAACGGCGTCATACCGCTTAACCGTCCTACATGCTCTGAAGCAGCTGCAGGCAAGAACCCTGTCAGCCACGTCGGAAAGATCTACAATCTTCTAACTTACGAAATAGCCCAACATGTCCACCAAAAAGTCTCAGGCGTGAGAGAAGTCTATGTCTGGCTACTCAGCCAAATAGGAAAACCCATCAACGAACCCAAAGTCGCGGGGGTAGAACTCATCCTCGACAAGGGAGTAGAGCTGAAACAGGTCTCCAAAGCCGCCTCAGAAATCGCAAAATCCGACCTGAACAACATTAACGACTTCACAAAACGCCTGACCGAAGGCAAAATACCAGTCTGCTAGCAACCAAACCTCATGAGTCCAACCTCACGGGCCGTTCTTGGTTGGATATCGGCCATAGCAGCGTTGTTCGTTTCTTTTACGTACATGGTTGCAATGGGAATGGCGTCTGCATTAGTTACAGCAACCCAACTAGCTAGCGATCTGATGAGTTCCAGCGGCCGCCCTGTCTTAGGGGTTTTCTACATTTACTCACGGGACACCGCATTTCCTGTGCGTGTTAGTTTATGGCTCCTAACCTCGGTTTGCATCCTGATCTTCGTCGCTTGTTTCGCTGCAGGGTTGAGGTCGAGAGATGGATTCTTCTCCAGTCTGAAAAAGTTATCGAGAGCTGGACGAATTACAAGCTCGTCAAATTGGTTAGTTGCAATGCCATTAATCTCCTGCGGACTCTATGTTGTCGTTTTGGTCGTAACCCTCGTTCTAGAGCTAGTGGGCGTTCCACCAGGATCACTGTGCGATCCTCACCTCAACCCCTGTCCGACCCAGGCACAACTCTTTGCCGGGCTCGCATACGCCCCAGTCGGCGAAGAGCTTGCCTACCGAATAATTACTCCCCTGGGTCTTGTAATCCCCATCAGAATCCTCTGGAGGAGACTCATCACCGGTCAAGGTCCTTCCATATCGAGGTTTCTCTCAATCACCGGTCTATCTTTGCTATCACCCGAACGCGCAAAACGTAAAACGGGATATCCAACCTTTACCATGAACGGGTGGAGTGGGGTCCACTGGCTCGAGTGGATCTTCATTGTAGTCTCGTCGGTACTGTTTGGTCTTGCTCATGTTGAATCGGGAGGCGGGACGAACTGGGGGGCAGGGAAAGTTGTTACAGCGGCCATCTCGGGCTTTGTCATTGCCATCGCGTTTGTAGCCTATGGAGCGTACGCAGCGATTCTCCTTCACTGGTTCTTTGATGTTTACTTTGAAATATCGCTTGTGGGCAGCTCCATTTTCGGTGGGCTCTTTTCGCTTCTCCCTTTCGTTTTCGTTCTGACATCACTAATAGTCGGAACTTTGTCAATACTGGTTGTGATAGGATGGGTAGTGCGAAGAATTACTCCTCGCGTAAGTCCAACGACTTATAAGACACCTGAACCCGAAGGTTTGCCTGTCGAGGCGTAGGAGCTTGCATCACCGCCAAGTCCGACAGAACCGAATTTGAGCAGTTCACCTACTAGCGAGCCAAAGAATTCTTCTCATGCTGGATCGGCGTCCAGCCACGATTACGTCCTAGGCAAGAACTTTGATCCAGCGACCCAAGAACCAAAGTGGCGGGAGTATTGGCGAGAACACGACATTTACCGGTTCGACCCTCATGACAAGTCGCGTAAAACGTTCAGTATAGACACACCGCCCCCGTATCCTAGCGGTGATTTTCATGTCGGGAACGCTCTGAACTGGTGTTACATCGATTTCGTAGCACGTTACAAACGGATGAAGGGGTTCAACGTTCACTTTCCACAGGGCTGGGACTGCCACGGGCTACCGACAGAGGTCAGAGTAGAACAAACGTTCAAGATCCGCAAAAACGATCTACCCCCGGACCAGTTCGTCGAGATGTGCCGCAAGCTTACTGCTGAATACATCACCAAGATGAAACAGTCGATGAATCTGCTAGGAATATCCTCCGACTGGGCGCTCGAATACAAGACAATGGACCCTTCTTACTACAAGCTTACTCAACTCTCCTTCCTTGAACTTCTCAAATCAGGGCACCTATACCGCGGCGAGCACCCCGTCAATTGGTGTCCCCGTGACGAGACGGCGATAGCAGAAGCAGAAGTAGTATACCAAGAACGCAAAGGGACGCTACACTACATGAGGTTCGGAGACGCTGAGGAGAACATCGAGATCGCATCCACGCGACCCGAGCTTCTAGCTGCATGCGTCGGTATAGCTGTACATCCAAAGGATGACAAGTACAAGGCGGTAGTAGGAAAGACCGTTACTGTGCCTATCTTCGGCCAGGAGGCGCGTGTAATTTCTGACGACGAAGTGGATCCTCATTACGGTTCAGGAGCGGTGATGATTTGCACGTTTGGGGACAAGACTGACGTAAGATGGCAGAAGAAATACCATCTCCCAGTCATCAAGGCGTTAGCAGAAAACGGCAGACTGTCAGTTGACGATCCACGGTTTAAAGGCCTCAAAGCCGAGGAAGCTAGAAAGAAAATAGTTTCTGAACTTCAGGCGAAGGGGTTACTCAGCAAGACGGAACCGATAACACAGAACATCGGCACATGTTGGCGATGTCAAACCCCTGTCGAGATTATCGCAAGACCTCAATGGTTCATGAAAACCCGGGACCTGACTCAAAAGGTCATAGAATGGGCGGAGAAGCTAGATTGGATCCCCCCCTTCTCTAAACAACGACTCATCGATTGGGCCGAGTCTCTCGACTGGGACTGGGTAATCTCCAGACAGAGAATCTTTGCCACTCCTATACCTGTTTGGTACTGCACAAAGTGCGAGTCGACAATCATCCCTGATGAAAAGAGCCTGCCGGTGGACCCTCGCAAGGACAAGCCACCAGAGGAAAAATGCCCCAAATGTGGCAACCGTGAGCTTCGAGGCGAAACGGATGTGCTTGACACATGGATGGACTCGTCCATAAGCGCCGCGGTTCATGCCGGATGGCCTAACAAATCAGACCTATTCAACCGACTGTTTCCAGCAGACCTTCAACCAAACGGCATGGACATAGTCCGAACATGGGACTACTATCTACTAGCTAGAAGCCTCGCGTTATTCGGCACTGCGCCATACAAGACCCTCCTCATAAACGGAATGGTGAAAGGGACCGACGGCCGTATGATGCACAAATCCTACGGAAATTACGTGATAGCTGACGAGGCGATCCAGAAAGTCGGTGCCGACGCGCTTCGCCAATGGGCCGCGGCTGGCGGATCGACTGGATACGACATACCCTTCCGTTGGAACGAACTTGAACATGGGAAGAAGTTCCTGACCAAGCTCTGGAACGTAGCCAGATTCGTTCTTACCAACGCCACCGATCCCCTACCTCCAAAAAAACCCAGTAACCTCTCCCTCATTGATAGCTGGCTTCTAGCTTCCCTTCAGAAGTTGACACAGGAAGTATCAGAGGCGTTTGAGGCGTTCCAGTTCAACACAGCCTTGGAAGCGATAAGGAACTTCACCTGGCATGCACTCGCCGATGACTACTTGGAAGCAGTCAAGCATAGGCTCCAACCCGGAAGGGAGCTATCTGACCTCAAGGCAACCCAATATTGCCTGCGGGAAGCCCTAATGACAGTTTGCAAACTCCTCGCACCTATATGCCCCCACATCGCAGAAGCAGTCTACCATCAATTCCCATCAGGAGCCACTAAGAGCGTCCACTTGGAAAACTGGCCAGAGCATGAAAAAGCGCTCGACGATACTTCGATTCGTAACGGCAAGCTCCTTCTAGACCTAATCGCTCATGCTCGACGCGAGAAATCCTCGAAGGGTCTGTCGCTAGGCGAGAAAGTCAAGCGGATCGTAGTCAGCACCGAGGCCGAACACCTCCACCTTCTGAAGGAGAACGAGGAGACTATTCTTAGAACGCTCAAAGCAGATACTTTGGACCTTGAACGTTTGCCATCGAATTCCAGCCCGGGAAGAGAACCAAGCGCGGAATTCAAAGTCGAAATCGTCGCCTAGGTCAAGTCTTATATCATAACCGCCTGAAAAACTGTTTTAGAAGGCGTCTTTGGGCCGACCGGTCACGATGAGAATGGTTTCAAGCAAGTTCTCGCTTGTAGCAATCTTTTCATATTGACCAGTGCGGTTCAAGCCACTTAACAAACACAAAGGACTGCAAGAAAGAATGGGAGAAGAGAGACCGAGAAGAAGCTACGGTAGAAAGGGAGGTTACTCTAGAAGCGGCGGAGGAAGCGGTGGAGGAGGAGGGTATGGCAGAGGCGGCGGAGGGGGAAGCTACGGCCGTAGTGGAGGCGGCGGCGGTGGCGGCCGAGGGTATGATCGGGGTTACGACCGCGGACAGGACAGAAACCGAGGACCGGCACCCGTCGAGGAAGGTCAAGAAGTGGATGTCACGATCGACTCCGTCGGCAAGCGAGGGGATGGAATAGCCCGAATCAACAACTTTGTCGTCTTCGTACCCGGCACGAACCAAGGCGACCAAGTAAAAGTTAGAATAACATCGGTAAGAGGCAACTTCGCGACCGGAGAAGTCGTAACAGGGGAACAGCAGTGAAAATCGCGGAACTCAAGCCTGGAATGAGGAGAGTAGATGTGGCGGGAAAAATTGTTGACATGGAGACCCCGAGAGACGTCCAAACAAAATTCGGACCTGGACAAGTTGCCAGCGCGACTCTTCAAGACGAGTCCGGAACAGTGAAGGTCACTTTGTGGAACGAAAACATAACAAAAGTGGCGGTCAACGACACTGTCCAAATCGAAAACGGGTATGTTGACTCGTTTAGAGGCGAGCTCCAACTTAACGTTGGAAGATACGGGAAGCTAGCGAAAGTAGAGTCAGCCTGAACACGACTTCCGGGACAATAGATTTTCCCAGATCAACAGTTCCCGTGGGACGTCCTGATTACACGATACTGACTTTAGGAGACGACGTATCGGGTGCGCCGAGCGTGTATCTTGTGAGCACGGTTTTTCTCTGCTGGTTTTCGACCTGAGCCACGACTTCGATGAATCCCTCGATCTTCGTTCCGAGTATTTTCTTCTTTAGTAATTGATCGACCTGGAAAATTCCTGACTCGTTGTACATGCTTATCTCTACGATGATCGGTTTCTGTTTGCTCTTCCGGATTTTCACGTCCCTGATAGACATTGCCGACAGAGCATGAATGTCCTTTTTCCCTGCTGTGAACGGAATTCTGGCCCGGCCCTCTTTCATATCCAAAGCGTCCGCGACCCTCACAACCCCAGCCTCGATTGTGAATTGGGGAATCTCAGATTCGTGAGCGTAAATTGTGTGAAGAGCTTCGGCGGTTATGATAGCCCTCTCCTTTTCCCCGTATATGCCCATCAACAGTCCCGGTATTATCTGAGCCGCGAGAGAGACGCTGAAGATTTGATGGTTTTCCCGATGGGCGACCATCCCCAAATCGTGCAACACCGACCCGAGAAAAACAACAACTTCTGCATCATCATTTGTGAGCTTATGATCGGTGACGATACTAGGCTCCACACCTGCCTCGATCAGATTTCGAAGAATCTTCAAACCAATGTTCGAGACTATGGCGAAATGGACTCTCCCGTGATCTGAAAGTCCAAGCCTCCGGACCGCATTAGTGTTTATGCAATCCCAGAGACTCTGAAGATATTCGTCACTGTTGACACGGTCAAGGACTGTTTTGAGTTTCTGGTTCGAATTGTAAGGCAGGTTAATCGTTGTAGTACGCACCGACAATCGGCTTCTTCCCGTAGCGCTTCAAAAAGGTTCTCGAACCAGCGACACAAAGCCAAATTACTTTCCAGTTGTAGTCGTCACATCTTGCGAGTTGTCGACATGAAGCTCGAAAACGTCCAATACGTGGTCACGAATAACATCGCTCGTATTGAAATGAACCGTCCGCAAGTCCTCAATGCCCTCTCCAAGGGAATGTTTCGCGACCTTAGAGGGGCATTGGTTCTAGCCACTGAAAGCATGGACGCGCAAGTTGTCGAGATAACCGGCGCTGGAAAGGCGTTCTCTGCTGGGCTCGACGTGAGAGAAGTTGGAGGGTTCAAATCTAGAACGGAGGCAAGAGAATTCGTCTACGGACTCGTCAAGCCGTTCTGGGACCAACTCTTCAAATGCGAGAAGCCGGTCATATCGTTAGTCGACGGGCCGGCCTACGGTGCCGGTGCGGAAATTGCGCTGGCCTCCGATATTGTCATTGCATCGACGGAATCAACATTCGCTTTCTCAGGCGGACGAGTCGGAGCACTCTGCTGTATGTCCGGAGTAATCGGGCCATTCCTAATGAATGGAAGAAAACTTGTCGAGATGAACTTAACCGGGACCCCTCTCAGCGCAACTGAAGCGATGAACTACGGGCTTGTCAACCATTCAGTTCTGAGAGAGGAACTGACTATGACTCTAGAGAAGATTATTCGAGAGATTATGCACGTATCTCCTATTTCCAACTCCAGCTTCAAACGAATCAGAAAAACAGACCTCTCAAAGACAAAGATGGAGACAGCTTACAGGGAACTCCTCAGAACGATAACCAGCAAAGACTTTCGCGAGGGATCCAGCGCTTTCGTAGCGAAGCGATCTCCCGAATACTATCGATGACACGATTCCCTTCGGCCTGAATGTCTCGACGGCGAGATTCAATATCACTGGTAGATCAGACCCTCGGTGAAAGAGTCCTTATATCGGGTCCAGCGACCTGTTGATGTAGGCTGGAAAGTGCAGGCTCAAGTTAGGAGCCAGCAAGCCAGTACAATGGCAAAATAGAGGTGTAAGAATAACAAATGCGAGGAGGAAATTGGAAGGGCAGGAACGTTCGAACCGAAATGAAGACCTTAGAATGCCCTAGATGTCACGACCACGTACGATTGGACAAGTATACTGTTCATATCGCCTCTTGTCCCCAACCAGCCGTTGCTAGTACAACGGCTTAGCTGTATTATTTGGCGCCGGGAGTGGGATTCGAACCCACGCGGCCCTAACGGGCCACAGGCTCTCAAGGCCTACGCTCTCACATTTCTGGAAGATCTGCGCCTTTAGACCCACATCAGCAGGTTAATCCACTCGGCCAACGGGATGCAGGAAACCAACTGGATGCTTGCATTATCCCGGCGCGTCAACCCGCCTTCAGGTCAGAGAAAACGCAGAAGGAAGTCACCTAATAAGCAGTTCTAAGAGAACAGCGAAACGACTGAGTCGGAAAGTTGTTGGGAGCATCTGGAGGATACCGGTTTCTCGAACACGTTACCGATGCCTTCGTAGAGGCTTGGGGAGAAACCCTCGAAGAAGCATTCTCTCAAGCGGGTCTAGCTCTGTTCGACACGATGCTTGACGTCAGGAGTGTGCAGACAAAAAACAAGGTAGAAATCCAGACCAATGGCCATGACGAGAAGGAACTCCTTTACAATTATCTTGAGGAACTATTGCTTCTGTTTGAAGTCAAGCAGCTTGCGCTCGGGAGATTTACTGTGAGCTCGATAACTCAAACTCAAGCCGAAACTAGGCTCAAAGGCAGGGCGGCTGGAGAGCCTTTCGACCGCGCCAAACATAACGGAAAAGTTGAGGTCAAAGGAATAACATACCACTTGATGGAGATAGAAAAACACCCGATAAAAGTGACGGTCAGATTTCTACTCGACCTCTAGACCGACTGGTCGGATCTCAGCTGCAAATGACTTTCCGCGATGTCACCCTGTCCGTTCTCCTTTCGTGCGAGCCATGCTTATAGGTAGCTACTCAAGAAGCAAAGCAAGCGAAGAGAAACAATGAGCCAGCAAGGGTCCGGACTCATCAACCGCTCAAGCACACAATTTCCGCTAACTCAGATTGAGCCAAACGTTTGGGAGGTACCAAAAGACTTCCAGTCGGGAATGAAAGTCCCGGCGAGAATCTACGCCGACGAAGACCTATTGTCCAAGATGAGAACCGATCGCACAATCCAGCAGTGCGTAAACGTCGCACACCTTGACGGTATTTGCAAGTACGCAATCACCATGCCGGACGGCCATGAGGGATACGGGTTTCCAATAGGTGGAGTAGCAGCCACCGACTATGACGAAGGCTTGATCAGCCCCGGTGGAGTGGGTTACGACATAAACTGCGGCGTCAGACTGATTCGGACGAATCTTACCGAGGAAGAAGTCCGTCCAGTTCTCCCGAAACTTGTAGACACCATTTTCAACTTCATACCTTCTGGACTTGGAAGCAGAGGCCAGGTCAAACTCAGCGTCACAGAACTGGATCGTGCAGTTACTGATGGACTCGATTGGGCCGTCGACCACGGATACGCTTGGCCAGAAGACCCGAAGACGATTGAGGAAGAAGGATGTATGGAAGCCGCCGACCCCTCCAAGGTCTCAAACAGTGCGAAGTCACGCGGAGCGCCGCAACTTGGCAGCCTAGGCAGCGGAAACCACTTCATCGAGATCGAGCGAGCGGACAAGATCTTCGACAAGCGCGTCGCAGAACGCCTCGGCATCCATAAGGAAGGCCAGATTCTTGTTCTGATTCACACCGGGAGCAGAGGATATGGCCACCAGACCTGCAGCGACTACCTGAAGGTAATGGAGAGAGCGATCAACAAGTACAACATTAAGCTCCCAGACCGGGAACTCGCAGCTTGCCCGAGCAAGAGCCCAGAGGCTGAGGACTACATACCCGCAATGTCAGCGGCCTGCAACTTCGCCTTCGTCAACCGGCAAATGATAACTCACTGGTCGAGAGAAGCGTTCTCGAAGGTATTCCAACGCCCAGCAGATTCTCTCGACATGAAGATCGTCTACGACGTCGCCCACAACGTAGCAAAAGTCGAATCCCATTTGATCGACGGGGAGACAAAGAAGGTTACTGTTCACCGGAAAGGTGCTACCCGCTCATTTCCACCTGGCCACCGCGATATTCCAGCCGAATACAGAGACGTAGGACAGCCCGTCCTGATACCAGGAAGCATGGGCACGAGCAGCTGGGTCCTAATCGGCACTCCGAGGGCGATGGAACTCAGTTTCGGGACAACAGCCCATGGGGCAGGTCGATTCATGAGCCGATCCGGTGCAAAGCGGAAGTGGTTTGGAGGAGACCTCAAGAAGAGTCTGGAAAGTCGGGGCATCGTTATTCGCGCTGCCAGCATGGAGGTGTTGGCCGAGGAAGCTCCAGGCGCATACAAGGATGTCGATAGGGTGGTCGAGGTCAGTCATCAGCTCGGAATCGGCCAGAAGGTTGTACGTATGACCCCAATAGGGGTCGCGAAAGGCTAGCCGACTGTGACGCGCCCAAAGCTCAGACCCGATCCTTTAACGAAATGGATCTGAAAGGGCTCGCCGAATTCCTTCTGTAAAGCCGAATCCAAGGAGTGTCGGTAGGGTCAAGGCCTTTCAGAAAAGCAAGATACACTGATACGAAATCTAAGTAGAGAACCGGCGATAGTAAATCACCCAAACGTGTGTCGGCCTTCAAACGCACTTGTGTTGGCGCCACTCGGCTCGCCTTTGTTATCGTGGATCTGAAGGACTCGAGCATGACTCGTTCGAATTCGGATTCCGAATTGTCCCGAATGAAAATTGGTGACAAAGGAAGGCGTTGACTAGACCAAGCTTCTACTTCGTTATGCCCAGCTTCGGGCAATAGGGAATACTTTGCAAACATCTTGCTATTTTCGGCAAGCTGATTCTTGAATCGCCTGGCCACACTAGCCATTCTTCGAAACGCGAAGATAACCGGGAAGTGACCTTTCAATGATTCTGCAAGGCGTTTCGCCTGGTTTTGAGAGAGAGGAACTTGTCTCTGGATCCTATTCCTCACCCGACCGAGCTCTTGTATCGTCAGCTTGATCTCATTCTTCGGATCTTGAATGATTCCCCGGCTATGGAGCGCGATAGCAGTAGCAACAACCATTTGACCCAGTGCAGCTCGGGGGGCAGGAGCCGCTTGGATTTCTACAAAGGAGACTTCCAGTTCTTCGCATAACTTTTGCAATTTGCCACCGGTTCCGATCGCAACTAGATTGGCACCACGTTTCCTCGCCTCTCGGAACGCAGCAAGGGTCTCACTAGTCTCTCCCGAGTAGCTAAGGGCTACAAAGAGAGTGGTGGATCCCACGAACCTAGGAAGCGTTGCATCCCGATGAACGATGGCGGGGACGGGGATCTTATTGCTGAGCCAGTCTAGAACCAAGTCTCCAGCCGACGCTGACCCACCCATGCCCATGAATACGATATTACCAGATAGGGAGCGCTCCCGGCCTCTTCGGGTGGTGGAAGGAGGAACAAGAAGTTGGCTGTTCATGAATTCTGGGAAACCCTCGACCGCACCAAGCATGTTCTTCGAATCGTGGAGGGAGAACGTTTTCTGATCGTCGAGGACAGTTGGCATGCTCGGTGATTAGATGTTTGATTTCTAAATGTTCGCAGTGGGATCCAAAACGTGCAACCAACTTATCTTTGCGCACCACCTCGAAGTAATCATGACTAGGCCTCCACGGCGAGCACAAGTCGTCTCCGTTGCGCTCCCAGCTGGCTTGACGTTGGACGTACCTCATCTGCGAGAAAAGACGGCGCGTCTCGGGTTTGTCTCGAGAGCATTAGGAACTTTTCGAGTCGAAGAAGTGATCATCTATCGCGACAGGGTTGGGCCGGAAATAGATCGAGAAGCCAAACTTATCGAGAAGATGCTGACCTACATTGAAACTCCTCAGTACCTTCGAAAGCATCTCTTCAAGATGGACCCTGACCTGCAGTACGCCGGTACTCTGCCCCCCCTTCGGACGCCTAACCACCCTGACAGGCAGAACCCGAGCTCAGGTCTCTTACGAGAGGGAATAGTCATTCAATCTGGACCATCCTCGATGATCGAGGCCGGATTCGGCAATTTGGTCCGTGTAAAGTCAAAATTGCCAATCATGGGGAGAATCACCATTCGATTGACAAGAGACTCGCCTGAACTCGAGGGCGAAATCGTAGAGACGAGCGGGTTAACCATATATTGGGGGTTCAGGGTGGCTCGTGGGAACGTTTCACTATCAGAAATCGTAAGGAGCAAGAAGTTCGACTTGACCATCTCCACATCCCGCAAGGGAATGGATGTACGTGAGATTACGCCAAATCTGGCTAAGAGATGGAGGTCAGCGAGTCATCCGTTGATAGTTTTTGGCTCACCGAACGACGGAGTCCCTGAAATTCTCGCCCGGTCGGGCATGAGTGTCTCGGACGCGATGGACTTCAACGTCAACACCATTCCTGACCAAGGGGTTGAGACTGTCAGAACCGAGGAGGCATTGTGGAGCGCCCTGGCCGTCCTCAACGTTCTGGAGGAGAATTAGATGGGTCATAGAAAATATAGTGCACCAAGAAGAGGATCACTTGCCTACCTACCTCGCGGGAGGTCTTCTCACTGGGCTCCTCGAATCCGTTTCTGGCCCGAATACGAGGGAGCGCCAAAACTCCTTGCGTTCGCAGGCTTCAAAGCTGGAACAAGCCACGTTACTATAGTTGATAATCGACAAGGATCGCTAAACTACGGAAAGGAAGTCACTCTACCGGTCACTGTGGTGGAGACCCCACCATTATTGGTGACAGGGTTAAGGTTCTACGAGAGATTCAACGGCGCGCTAAGGACATCGGGAGAAGTCTGGGCTCCAGAACCCTCAAAGGACCTCGGACGCAGAATCAAGGTTCCCGAGAAATTCGACGACAACAAAGGATGGGAAAAACTAGAATCCACAAAAGAAAAAGTTGTGGAAGTCCGGGCCATCGCAGCGAGCCAACCCCGATTGGCTAAGATCGGAAAGAAAAAACCGGACTTTATGGAGGTAAAGATCGACGGAGGGACTGTTAAGGATCAATTAGAGTTCGCGAAAAAACTGCTCGGCAAAGAAGTCAAGGTTGCCGATGTGTTCAAAGAGGGTATGGACGTGGACGTCATTGGAATCACAAAGGGAAAAGGCATTCAAGGCCCCGTAAAACGATGGGGAATAAAGAAGCTCAAACACAAATCGAGAAAGACTGTTCGAGGGGTCGGCTCCATCGGCCCCTGGCACCCTCACTACGTCATGTACTCGGTACCAAGAGCAGGCCAAATGGGCTTCGCTCAACGGACAGAATACAACAAGCAGATTTTGAAGATTGGAGACAACGGAGCAGACGTCACACCGAAGGGAGGGTTCCTGCACTACGGACCCATTAAGACAGAATTCACGCTCTTGAGAGGAACGATACCGGGACCGGCAAACAGGCTGGTTGCCCTAAGGACGCCAGCAAGAGGACGGGTGTCCGGTGAGCCGCCAAAGATGGAAATGATCAGCCTGGCATCAAAGCAGGGAGCATAGAGCCTTGAGCCAGCGCAACGTCAAGATTTTCGGAGCTGACGGAAAGGCCGTCAGCGAGCTCTCACTCCCACCGGTGTTCACTTCGATCCTTAGAAGAGACATCATTACGAAGGCCGTGGTTGCTCAGCAGTCTCACCGGTTCCAACCGCAAGGACGCAATCCTATGGCCGGGAAGCGAACCACCGCGGAGTCTTTCGGAGTAGGAAGGGGAATCTCAAGAGTCCCGCGAGTAGGCGGACACGGGCCGCTCTCCGGCACCGCCGCCTTTGCCCCTGGAACTATGGGAGGGCGAATGGCTTTTCCACCTGTCACTTCAAAACGCACCGCCAAATCAATGAACAAAAAGGAGCGACGAGTCGCACTGGATTCGGCCATCGCTGCCACTGGATCAACAAATCTAGTCCGAGGCAGGGGGCACAAGTTCGATGAAGATATCGAGCTACCACTAATAGTCACCGATGACGTGGAAAAGTTCTCGAAATCCTCAGCGGCAAAAACTTTCCTAGCTGCGATCGGAGTGTCGGACGACATCAACAGAGTAAAGAAGAGTAAGAGGATAAGGGGAAAGAACCGAACGCATTCTGTAGGGCCGCTTCTTGTGGTCAGCGAGTATCAGGGTGCTCAGAGAGCTTTTGAGAATTTTGAAGGCGTAGATGTAGTCCGAGTTAAGGACTTGAATGTTGAAGCGTTGGCTCCGGGAACTCATCCGGGACGATTGACGATCTGGACGGAGTCCGCGGTAAAGACTCTCTCCGACAGGAGCTGGCTGCGATAGATGACCCGCGTCTCCACCGAACTAGTCATCACCTATCCTATGATGTCTGAGGACACTGTTAAGCTGATTGAGACAGAGAACAAGATCGTCTTTATCGTTCACGGTAACGCTTCGAAACGAGACATTTGGAAGGCAGTTGAGGAACTCTACGAAGTCAAAGTGGACCAGGTCCACACGCTGGTGACCCCGGAGGGTAAGAAGAAGGCATATGTCAGGCTCAGCCCGGAATCGAAGGCATCGGATCTCGCTGTGAAACTGGGAATATTGTAGGAGTGGAATGCACTGGGTAAGAATATTCTTGTTCAGAGACGAGGCCGTGGCTATTTCATATTCAAAGCGCCGACGCACAGGAGAATTCACTCAGTCGGATACAATAGCGTCGATGGGCATTCTTCAGGTCATGTTCAGGATCTCCTTCATGAGATGGCCCGTGGGGCACCTCTGGCGTTATTGAAAGTGGAGGGAGCAGGAGAAATCTACGTCCCAGCCCCAGAAGGAATCGCGGTTGGGCAGAAGCTCCTCTTCGGATCGGAAGTCCCGGCGGAGATCGGTAACATCAAGACCCTTGGGAAAATGCCGGAAGGGACTATGATCTGCAATATCGAGCTGCGCCACGGTGATGGGGGAACCATGGCTCGATCGTCCGGTTCATTTGCGACGGTCGTCTCGCATACTCCCATCGGTACTGAGCTGCGTATGCCCTCAGGCAAGACAATTCACGTGAACGATAATTGTAGAGCGATGATAGGTGTCGTGGCAGGTGCAGGGCGTACCGAGAAACCGTTTATGAAAGCCGGCCCAAGGTGGTTTTTGCAACGGGCTAGGGGACGAAAATGGCCGGTTGTTAAGGGACAGGCGATGATCGCGGCGTCCCATCCTCACGGTGGAGGAAGGCACAAACATGCTGGCAAGCCGACGACGGTTGGTCGGTGGACCTCGCCTGGGCGTAAAGTTGGGAACATTGCCGCGCGACAGACTGGACGAGCAAAGAGGAGAAGTGCGCGATAGAAATTGTACAGCCGAATGTTAATTACGAGAACCTGGCGATCAGTCTGGAGGATGTTCGATGCCTAGACAGTTCACCTATCGCGGTCACAACTTGGAGGAGGTAAAGCAGATGTCGATGGATGAGTTCATCAAACTTCTTCCTTCTCGCCAGCGTCGATCTCTGCTCAAGGGCTTGACGAACGACCAGCGAACACTGCTGGAGCATATTCGCCAATCGCGGCGTGAGAACGGCAACGGTGGCGGAAAGGCCGCACCTGTCAAGACCCACGCTAGGGATATGATCATCATTCCTGAGATGCTGGGACTGACGTTGCATTTGCACTCTGGTAAAGAATTTGTAGCCATCGAGATCAAACCCGAAATGATCGGACACTTCCTCGGCGAGTTCGCGATCACGAACCAGAAGGTGGTCCATGGAACCCCAGGCATCGGGGCGTCCCGTTCAAGCATGTACGTGCCACTCAAGTAGCCCCCTATACACCATACTCTACTCCCAGCTGTAGCAAGTGCGTTGGCGTAGGCACGTCAAGGTCATGGGAATTCGCCCATTATCAGCCCCGATCCCAAATCTAAGCCCGCGATTTCCAGACTATATTATTCCACGCTTATCCCTAGGGGAATCCACGGGGATCGAGAAAGGCCAGACAAGCCGATAATGCACCGGTCTCGAAAAAACAAGCCCGGAATCCCGCCCAGACAGAAAGAGCGTCTCGACAAGAAATTCGTATAACTTTTGCAAAGGCCTTGTGCGAGAGAGCGGGGCGATTAGCAAGCAAAAGGATTGTGAAATCGGCTATTATCAGCCCTGATCCCGAATCTGGCGCGATGGCCGTTAATTGCATAGCAAACCCTTCTTGACGACTCGTTAAATCGCTAGGGCATCCAAGCCTGGTCTGTGCCATGAACCGCCTTTCTCGCCAATAATCGCTGCCAGACAGCAAGCTTTCTCCTCCAAAAGGGGGGGTCTTGCACAGCGCACCTCGCGACGCGAGAGTGGTTGAAGAGAACAATCACATTCGCAAAGTCGCCATTTATTGGCAGTCATCTAGATACCGAAAGACCCTCCGTGAAGTAACCTACTTCCTCTCGCGACACAAGTGTGGCTTGCTGGAAGAATTAAGAACAAAACGATCTTCCCTAGACTTGGAGCGGGTTGCTAGACGCCTGCCTCGAGAGAGCCGGGCTGAGGGAAGACAATGATCTTCACTGTGAGGCTTGGGTGTTAGTGACGCGGGCGACAGACACCCTCTAACAGGGCTGCAGGCAAAACCCGCTCCAAACCCCAGTAGAGGCTTTTAGTACCATCCGAGCCCAAGAGGAAACCTGGAGGATAGGATGAACCAGCAGCAACGCCTCGAACTAGTCACAAAAGGAACAGTAGAGATCATCCAGCCTGCAGAACTGCAACGCGTCCTTGAAGAGAAAAAGAAGCCCCGTGCGTACTGGGGCTTCGAATGCTCCGGAAAGCAGCCAGCCCCACACGGCTGCCTGGAATGATGCATATCGGCACAGGACTCGTCTGCGGCACGAAAATCAGAGACATGGTCCAAGCAGGATTCCACTTCATCATTTTCCTCGCAGACTGGCACAGCATGATAAACAACAAGTTCGGAGGAGATCTGGAAAAGATCGAGACAGCCGGTGAATACTTCAAACACTGCTTCACAGCACTCGGACTGACCGAAGACAAAGTCGAATACATCTGGGCCTCGGACTTGGCCGAGAAAGCCAACTACTGGGAACGAGTCATTAGAGTGGCCAAAACCACCACGGCACAACGAGTGATGAGAGCACTGCCTATACTGGGCCGGGACCTGAAAACCCAAGACGTCGAAGCCGCTACCCTATTCTATCCATGCATGCAGGCCGCGGACATATTCGAGATGAGTCTTGACCTGGCCTGCGCAGGAATAGACCAGAGAAAGGCCCACGTACTGGCACGTGAAGCAGGCGAAAAGCTGCGATGGGGAAAACCGGTCGCACTCCACACGCCTATGCTAATGGGCCTGGCTGGGATCCAGGGATCCGAAAAAGGAAGCTACGATGAGGATCCTAAATTGAGCAGTGTGATTGCAGCGAAGATGTCGAAGAGCAAACCCGAAAACACAATACTACTCCACGACTCACCTGAACTAATCGAGGAGAAACTTAGCAAAGCATACTGCCCGCCAAAAATAGTCGAAGGAAACCCGGTAATCGAATACTACCGCCTACTCGCCTTCCCCACAAACAAAACCATCGCACTGAATCGGGACCAGAAATACGGGGGAGACCTGGAATTCTCAACGTACAAGGAACTCGAAGAAGCCTACAAGACCGGGAAGATACACCCGCAAGACCTCAAATCAAACATGGCAAGAATACTAGCTGGCCTCCTCAATGGAGTAAGAGAGTACTTCGATAAACATCCCGAACCCCTCGAACAAATGCAGAGGTTGGAAGCGAAGTGATCACAGCACGGTAGCTCCAATCCGGCGAAGATACCCGGCACACGTTCGAAACCCGCGGACCGACCTCTACACTCGAAAAATGGAGAGGGCGACCCGGATCTTTGAAGATCTGCAGGAACAGTCTGAAGCGGGGGTACCGATCATTGTTGAGGGAAGAAGAGATGAGGCTGCACTGAGAAAGCTGGGGATCAAGGGAACGATCCTCTGCCTCAAAGCCACTGGCGAGCCGAGATTCAGGTTCATAGAACGGCTAGACGGGTCCAAACGCGCAATTGTGCTAACCGATTTTGACAGAGAGGGAGGAGAGCTGGGAACCTGGTTATACCAGGAACTATCACATCGCGGAATCCTTCCCGACAACCAAGTATGGAGGAAAATCCGCGGGCTAGCCAGAACCGAAGTCCGTAGCGTGGAGGAACTTCCGAGTTTCCTTAGAGCTCTCGAGATAAGATCCAAGGGACTGAGACCCTAGATCGGGACCACGAGGATCGGCCGCGCTCCCAATTTACAATAGCGTAAGCGTCCATTTATGGACCGTCTCGGACTCCTGAGTGTGCAGGCAGCGTCTTAGGATCTACCGTTCTTCATCCGTACGGCTTTCGAAGGCTTGCCATTGCCTTGAAAGTAGTCTCGAAGGACCTGCTCGAAAAATATCGAGAGACCTCCGACACGGCCGTGGTAGACTTTTTCGACTTCGTGTCGCACTAGATTCTCTGCCTGATCGCTCAGGGAGATCATCATTTTGCCCATTTTCAGCTAGAATATCTCCGAAGCGAGTCCGAGATTGACAATTCTTGACGGAAATCACTAAATCCCATACAGGGGAGCCTATGGATATCTACAGCAACTTGGGGCTAACCATCCGGTTTACCTCGCCCGGCCCAATTTTTCAACGCGAAAACATGTAAATTGCATATAAATAGTCAAAAAGAGAATCACGCAAAGCACTCACACACGCTGGTCTCGATGGCTCTTTCGAGAGAAAGGCCGAAGTTTCGCCAAAACCCCCACCGGAAGAGGGCGCCCTAGTAGCCGTTCCGCGCTCAGCTTGATCGGATCATTGGCATCGGATATCGCTCAAGCACCGCGCTATCCGCGCCCCTCGAATCTTGCCTCCGTCTAACACCTACTTCTTTCACTATGAAAACGAGAGCAGTAAGACTGACGGAAAGATATACTATGCTTGTAGCAAAGAAGCCGTATGCGGTTGCCAGAACCGGAAAGGGGTCTGGCGGAAGATCCCACGACCAAGACGACATAGTGTTCGCGAATTCTAGAAGGGATCCCACGACGAGGGTCTGACGCAGCTTACCACGCATCAGAAATGGAACAATGGCCCAAACCAAGTAGTGTGTATAGATCTGCCGGAGCGGTATCAGCCATGTTAGCAATCCGAGTGCTACAACGTCAACCGGGTTCAGCTCCCGCGCCCTAGACCAGACAATGCCCAACACGATCACAAAGAGCACCGCTGTTACAGCCAACCACACCTGATTCTCTACAACCGTAGGCAGGGAAAAACGGAAGACAGCGGGAAAGATTGCGTAGAGCAAGTTCATCATCGTGAAACTCGACGTTCCTCCTCCAAACCCGGAAGATAAGTTGAAGCCAAGAACAGATCCGAGGTATCCAGGGAGGATGGCCGGCACGACTAAGCCGAGCAGGAGAATCGACCCGGTTGTGATAATGTTAGGAAGCGATTTCAGGGTTCCTCGCCGCCTGACTAGCCAGACGAAGAGCAAGGGAATCGCAAGAATCGGATGAATCTTGAAAATCGCTCCAACAGCAAGCAACACGGAACCCACGAAGTAACGGCCTCTGACCAGGGCGAGAACCGATCCGGCGAGAATTGGATAGCCAAGAACGTCGTTGTTGAACCAGAAATAAGGAGAGAGACTGATCGAAGGAAGAGCAAGAAAAACAGCCGATGGCACTAGAGCTGATAGTCCGGAAAAGCTTCTCGTTCGTAGGGTGAGAAAAATCAAGAGCGCCACAATGGCGTCTGCGAGAACCCCGGCCATCCGAACGTTTCTCGAAATCAAACCGATAGTATCCGGTGTGAGCATGATGTTGCCTGAGGTCACTCTGATGATGCTTCCGACAGTTGCGAGTAGAAGGGGAGGGTATGGAGAGGCCCAAGGGTTGGATGAGTAAGGATTCTGTCCCGCGATGAGCATCATGCTTTTCGGAATGTCGGCGCCTAAGAGGTCTCCGCCGCCGTCCGTGTGAAGAATCAGTGATAGCTTCTGAAACGTCGTTGCTGCGAGTAGCCCGCATAAGATCACTGGCGCATACTTGGTGGCGAGAGAGTCGAGTTCGGCAAAGCTGCGGTGCCAACGTGACTTCAGTGACGCGAGCATCGTCTAGTCGGTCGCGCCCTAAGATGCTAAATAGGCTTTCAAGCCAGAACCTTAAGACGAGTCTAGGGCACGCACAATGAATTTTGCTGACGGATTCGTTCTCGCACTAACAATAATCTTCCTCGCCTACTTCGCCTATGCTACTCCAATAATCATGGTAGGTGTCTGGCGTTACAAGAAGCACGGGTTCGCCTCAGAAGAACCTGGAGAAGACTGGGATCCACCGAACGTCTCGATTCTTGTTCCTGTGAAGAACGAGGAGAAGGTGGTTGGGAGACTACTAGACGCGATTACCAAGCTGGATTATCCCAAAGAGAACCTTGAGGTGGTTGTTGTCGAGGATGGATCAAGAGACCGGACTCTGGAAATCTGCAATGATTTCTCCCGACAATATCCGTGGATCAAAGTGTTCCACAGAGACGCAAGTATTGGAAAAGGTGATGCGCTAAACTTTGGATTCAACAAGTCGACGGGGGAGGTCATTGCCACGTTCGACGCTGACGATATCCCCGAACCTTTGGCGATCGCCAAGGCTCTGCGTTACTTCAACGACACGGAGGTCGGCGCAGTGCATGGTTACCATCGAACCTTGAACCTTCAAGAGAGCATTGTTGCCAGGCTTGCGGCTTACGAGACGTTTCTGTATCGCTTGGCAAATGATGGAAAGTATGCGCTGAAATTGTTCGTGGCCTTCTCCGGCTCCAACACTTTCTTCCGACGAACTGCTCTGGAACGGGTGGGACTATGGGACGCGAACTCGATCGTGGAGGATGCCGAGCTGGCGGTCAGGTTTGCGAGAGCGGGTATTCCCACGAAACTAGCTCCAGTCGAATGCTGGCAGGAGATGCCTGCCAAGGTGAAGAGCTTGCTGAAACAGCGGATCAGGTGGAGTGGAGGGAACATTCAGACGGGTTTGAAGCACTGGGACGCGTGGAGGTCAATGTCGCCCTCGAAGGCATTCGATATGGAGGTGTTAATGATGAGTCCCATAATGGCGATTCTAGCTTTCGTCGGCTGGGCGCTGCTGGCGTTGGGCGTGGGAAATGTCGGGATACCAGTTGCCGAGCTTGTGCCTCTCTTCATTGTCATGGGCGCGTTGAATATCTTCTACTTCGGAACGCTCCTGACAGTCGTCGTCGCACAGGCAAAAACTGGTCTAGTGTCTTATCTCACTTTGATTCTGGCCACTTATCCGTATGCGACCCTGCTCTCGATCGCAAACTTCGTAGGCCTTATCTCGGTCCTATTTCTCGGAAGGAAGCTCTGGCTGAAGACTGAGAAAACTGGTTACGTCGACTCGCCGCACCTGTGAAAAGTGGCCTAAAGCCGATTATCAGACGAAAGAGATGTAAATGTCTATGGACAGATTCCAATATCGCATGTAACGGCAATTAGAAACGAGAAGGGAGAGGCTGGCAAGGTCGTTCCTACGTCGAACTGGGCGTCGAGAGGCTGCCAGGCTAACGGGGTCGCGGTAGTCGCTATGTACAATGGCCCGTATGTTGTTTGTACTCCGCTGCTGGAGGTCACAGTTAACGCGATCTTGTAGCATGTACTCGTCGGAGTCTGCGTGGTATTAGCAATCTGAATGTCATAGACATAATCGTTTGATGCTACCGCAGTTGTAGCGTTCGTTCCGGGAGTTATTGTAAAGGTAACATTCGTTGCGCAACTGTTCCCTGAGGGAGTGGCTGGGGTTGACGCTTTGGCGAATCCTTTGTCTATTCCGGTCAGCTTGTTGTTCACGTTCACTGCTCCTCCCAGCTCAGCAGTGTATGATGTGGGGGTGACTGTGATAGTGGCTGCCGAAACTGCGAGAACCAAGACCGCGAGTGCGATCTTGGCACCGAGATACAAGGTGAATGTGCGCCGAAACCGGCTCTGAAACCGGGATGCGAAGTTCAAACCCGATCTTCCGCGGGTATTCTCCCGTTGACTTGTTTGAGCCTTGAGTCCCTGTGACCATCACTCGCGAGTAACAGATCCGGTGAACGGAAGGTGCTTGAAACAAGCGCAATACGCGTAGAAAATGGCTGCGTGGTTGTCTCGCTCTTGCGTCGCGGGATGCGCTGTGCAAGACCCCCCCCTTTTTGGAGAGGTCTCTGGTTGTTTCGCGCGGATTCTGGGCGAGTCTCAGGATTCGGGGTGCAATCCGGGCTTGGATCGCATGCTGTTTTAACGAGTCGTCAAGAAGGGTTTGCTATGCGTTTTAGCGACGATCCGCCAGATTCGAAAACAGGGCTGATAATGGGCGTTTTCTTGCTTTCCGCAGTCTTCTTCTAGACTTTGAAGCTGGGAATGGCTAGATTGCGGGTGAACTCGCAAAAAAAGGGCTCCCAGGGGTCGGCCCTGGAAATCCGACTTGGATGAGAAAAAAAATGGTTTAGGATATGTTGATGTAGACTGTGACTGGGGATGTCAGCGATGTTTGGCCGGTATCAACGTACGCTGTAATCGTGCCTGTGCTCGAGGCGCCCGGCCCGGTAAGTGTGAAGCTTGTGGAGACGACAAGAGTTCCCGCGGGGCCGGTTCCTTGCCGAATGACGACCGTCGCTGTGTGGGCGGTGCTGTCGGTCGCCGTATCAGTGAACGTGATCTCGTCAAGCCAGTGTCCAGCGGTGAGAGCGTTGTTGACAACGTTATTGTTGCCTGACGCTGGAAATGTTGCCGCGGTTGAAGCAGCAGCGGTGTTAGCCACCACTCCCAAACCGTTGTCAACCACTGTCATCGTGCCTGAACTGGTGTGGTAGGTGCCGATCTCGCCTGTGTTCGAGGTCGGGGTTACTGCTAGGTTTGCCGCTAGGACACCGGCGACCATACCGAACATGGCCACGACAACCAGTGCGAGTACTGGGACTTTCTTGGTTGTTACTTGACTTATCTTCGCTCTTAGACTGCTCATCTTGGAATCCTTGGCTCGGCTAAGAGATAGCGGATTCGATAAGCCACGCGTTCCTAGCGTGGAGGCTCCACGGTAACGTGCCATGGAACTAGCTAGTGCGTGAGAAGACTATTCCTCTTCTCGCTGCTTTCTAGGCTTGTACTTTTGCCTAGGCTTCCGCTGCCACTTTTTCAGGAAGTGCATTACAGTGGGAGCGTGAGCGCGGTGGCCAGAGAGCCTATTGAAAACGGAGAGTCTTCCATGAGCTTCCGGGGCGAGATCTTCTTCTCCGATACTCCATTTCTTGGAAGTTATCTGGCCTTGATCGTCCTGTTCTTCCGTGAGGACTAGCTCACCGCCGGCGTGTTTGAGGAGTGCTGTCTCGATCTGTTTCGCCGAGTCGAACTCGACCTTCTTCTCGACAAGGTCCATGTAGACTTGGTTTAGGAGCTCTCGATATGGCACCGGCTCTTTCCTTTGTGAGATGATGGACAGGGCTGCTTTCAGAATAATTCTCTCTTGTTTCGTCATTGCAGGCTGTGTCCACTCTGGCTGACTGGGGATTCTGAGCTGGAGCGGAATGTCCGAGACTGAGGATTCCGTCTCGATGGCCTGGGCGAGCGCGGACGATGCATCGGGCTCTTCGAGCGCTGACTCTTGGGGGACGAGTGGTTTCTTGAATCGTAGTTGTGTCTCAGGCTGGCCGGGGGCTCGATAGATAGTCCCGGTGTCCTCGATCGAGAATCCTGACCATTTGAGAAGTTTCTGGAAACGGTCGGATATGCTCGAGGCCCATGTGGGCAGGATAATGCTGATCATCGCCCCGGGTTGGACTGTTTGGTAGATCTTCCCGAACGATGCTAGTAATTGGTCGTCGGTTGTGGTTTCTGGGTCCTGGCTCAGAGGGTTTAGAGTTCTATCATTGGTGGAGAGCCAGACCTGTCGGTAGGGTGGTGTTAGAAAGAATTCTTTGACGCCAGGGATCGCATTGGCTAGTAGTCCTCTTTCTTGGAGCATCTTGACTATTGTTCCCATTCCGACGATTGTGAGGCTCAAGAGTCCGAGATAGAAGTCGAGGTTGAACGCTGCGGCGATAGAGGGAGTCTGGTAGGTGTTGAGATCGGTTCCCACAATCCTTGCAGGGTAAGAGATTGTCCCGCTTGTGGGTGGATTTGCTCCATAAAGGGTGAGCAGCGCGGTCTGCCCGGTGTGAATGAAGAGAAGGAGGTTGAAGAAGAGTTCCGTGAGACTTGCGAGACTTAGCCAGATGGCGAGAGGACGCCACCACACGGTGGGGCGAAGAGACGAGACGAGCAAGGCAAGAGAGCATAGGATGAGCAAGATTCTAGTGAATGCGCCCAGGACGGAGGCGAGCGGAGTGGTTGAAGGGATACCTGTAGCTGCGATCTGAAGATAGAACGGCGAGACCTGGATTGATAACACGTGGCTGATTGTCGGGCTAGTCAGAGTCCACCAAGGCTGGCTGCTAAGAGCGAGAAAGCCAGCAACCAGTCCGGCGATAAAGGTCGGTAGATCAATTCGCTCGAGGAGGTTCTGGTTCGAGTTTTGAGCTATAGTCTCCAGCGTCTTTCCCTGGTCTCGCGAGTTCAGGACATCGGTCCAACTCGGGGTCCTGTTGGCTGTACTGCGGCCTTGAATGGGATAGGTTTCCCGTAACTGTTTTGGTTTCAGCAAAGTCCTTTGAAGTGTAGACGCTCCACGCTAGTCTTGGCACTGTCTAGCGTGGAGTATACACGGCACGAAAAAGCGCAGAGCCTCTTGGAATGAGAGTCAGTCAGCCTTACTGGGGTGAGGGTTCGTTTGCTAGGATCGTTTGGAATTGTTGCTGAAGAAAAAACGATTCCCCGTGGAAAAGAACGGGGGAATTGGGAGTTTACGCTTTCGGTTTGCGTCGCAGGTAGAAGAAGCCGCCTAAGCCTGCTAGTAGACCACCGAGTCCGAACAGTAGTGTTCCGGTTCCACCTAGGATCGTGCTTACGATGCCGGCGTTGCTCGAACCACCACCTAGGTTAGTCAAGGAGGCGGCTGCCGCATTGGCGTTATTTGCTGCGTTCTGGTAGTGAGTCTTGGCACCGGAGTAGTCTCCGGTTCCCCAGCTTGTATCCCCTAGGGTGATTTCCGTTTTGGCCTGGGCGAGCTGTCCAGCGGCTGTGTTTCCGGCCGATGTGCCTGATGCTGCGGTCACGTATGGGCCTACTTGAGCTATCGTTGTGGAGGCTTGAAATTTCGCTTGGGCAGCGGATGACTGGTCACTAGACCAGATTTGGACTTGGTATGGGTGGCCCGGGCGCGTGGATGTCAGACAGACTACGCTGGTGGATGTGTCCTGATCACTGGTCGAGCAGCCGGGTCCGATTACCTTGTTCTGTGGTCCCATTCCGAGGAGGAGTGTCCAGTCGTGGTTTATTGTCGCGCTTGCGGATGGTATGCCGATGCTTATCGAGACGGAGGACTGTTGATTGGCGGTTAGAGCGAGTGTGTTGGTCGGACTGGCGTTGGTGGCGTTCTGGTAGGCTGTCATCCAGTCGAACTTGATGCCGACGGTCACGTTGCGCTGGTAGACGGTTTGTGTGGCGAATATTGCGACGTTGAAGGTGACGGTGGAGCCAGCAGTGGCGATGTCTCTGGTCGCACCTCCAGTGGTTACGGAGTCGCTGTAACCTGCCAGGGCGAGGCCTGCAATTGTTACGCTAGATGATTGGTGGAATGCGTTTGCCTTGGGTATGTTCGCGATGTTGACGGCGGGAAGTGCTAATCCTAGGAGAAGTAGGGATAGGCATGCGACGATTATTTTCTTACTTTGCATAGCGGGCGCTTCGGTATAGCGCTGATAAAGAATACGCTGAAACCGAGAATATTCCGATTAGGTTACAGCACTACGGCAAGTTGATCGATATGACGAATGTCGATACGTCAGGGGGTTGTACGGAACGTGTTAATCTATGTAGACTGAAACGCTGCCTTAGGCTGATGTTTGCTGCTGGGCTTACGGGTGCCGACTGTTCCCAGGTTTAGAGGGGATTTTTCGTTTCTATTGAATCTCGATTCGTTGGGTTGCGAGATTCTGCCGGAGATATTGCGAGTGTTCCCAGTCGGGGCTTGGCGAGACGGACAAACTCTTACAAGA
>Ga0209807_1000122_pt1 | contig 31886 bp, 36 predicted proteins | sample GraSoiAngelo_154_FD_186168 | JGI IMG/M metagenome (GOLD analysis project Ga0209807, IMG submission 186168) | Grasslands soil microbial communities from the Angelo Coastal Reserve, California, USA - 14_1009_13_20cm (SPAdes) (version 2) | ecosystem: Environmental > Terrestrial > Soil > Grasslands ... | reverse complement strand
GGGGAACGACATTCAGAAGTGCTAAACAGATTTAATAGAAATACAAAACCGGAAAGCTGGTATGGCCGTGATCGGTTGGACTTACTGAAAGAAGCGGCGGAGATCGAACCCGAGATTATCAAGGTCCGACGAGAGATTCATCAGAAGCCCGAATTGGCCTACCACGAAGAAGTCACGTCCAAGCTGGTCGCGGAGAGACTCGAAGCTCTCGGAATACAGGTCAAGCGAGGAGTTGGCGGAACGGGAGTTCTAGGGGTTCTCAAGGGTCCAAGACTGGGGAGGGTCGTCGCTCTCAGGGCGGACATGGATGCTCTTCCCCTGGATGAGATGGCTGATGTCGAGTTTAAGTCCAAAGTCAAGGGAGTAATGCATGCGTGTGGGCATGATACGCACGTGGCCATGCTCCTCGGAGCGGCCAAGCTTCTCGTCAAACATAAGGACGAGCTCCAGGGCACTGTGAAATTTCTCTTCCAACCTGCCGAAGAGCATGGCGGAAGGGGTGGAGCAAAACCAATGATCGAAGACGGAGTCATGAAAGATCCCAAGGTCGACTACGTATTCGGACTCCACATCGCCGGAGACCACAACTCCGGTGTCCTCGGCTTCAGACCGGGTCCCTTCGCCGCATCACCTGACACGTTCGAGGTCCGAATAATCGGGAAAGGAGGTCATGGAGCCGCGCCACATGAAACGATAGATCCAGTTTACGTAGCCGCTCAGGTGATTATCGCTCTTCAAGGTGTGTCCGGGCGAATGATCGATCCCATGCAACCTATCGTAATCTCGGTCGGAGCGGTACACTCAGGGACCAAGGAGAACATCATACCGGACGAAGCCGTGTTGCAGGGCACGATACGGACTCTCGACGAGGTTACTAGGAAGAGAGCGAAGGCGAAAGTGGAAGGTGTCGTCAAAGGCGTCTGCAAGGCGTTCGGTGCCAAAGCGATCGTCGAGTCCGAAAAGGACGCGTATCCCGTCACAGTCAACGATGAAAAAGTGACAGAACGGGCGATGAAGATCGTGAGAAAGATTCGTGGCGGGACAAAGGTGAAGTTGATAGAGCCGATGCTGGGAGGCGAGGACTTTTCCAGATTCCTACATGAGGCCCCCGGCACATTCTACTTCCTCGGTACAAGGAATCCTGCGAAGGGATGCATCTATCCAAATCATAGTTCAAGGTTCAAAGTCGACGAGGACGTTTTGAAATATGGAGCCGCATCACTTGCTCTTTTGGCGGTAGAGTTCACGGACCCAACCGGCCCGAGCAAGGATTGAATTTTCTTAGCTGGTGTAACAAATATCTCCGTTGGCCAGCGACGTCGGCTGAGAGTCCTCCGGGTCAGACTCTTATTTTTGAGAGGTTGAATCAGAACTAAAAAAATCGGGTTTTGATATTTGACACCGAACCTTCAAGTTCGCTCTCAGGCGCTCTTGTCGGTTGTGGTGGGTTGTGTTTGTTCCATGGTTCCGCCGCATCCGCATCCGGGTCCGCAGCAGCAACAGCTCAAAGTCACGCTTCACCTCGGTTAGTGAATTACTTTTCTAAAGTATTTAAACGGGCAAGTACCCAAACAGTAACGGAGTTACACGATGGTAAGGACGAAAGAAGGAGAACCATGCTGCACCTGCCCCTGCCCATGCGAAGGAATAATCGAGATTATCGGGAAAAAATGGGCACTCTGCGTACTCGCACTCTTAGGAAACGATGGAACCCTACGATTCAACAAACTTGCCGAGAAACTTCCGGGAATAAGCGCGAAGACACTGACGGAAGTTCTGAAGGATCTTCAGCGAACCGGACTGGTTAAACGTCAAGCCTTCGCCGAAATTCCACCACGTGTAGAATACCATCTGACCAAGGAAGGAAATGAGCTAACAATGCTCGTAGCACCGTTAATGGTCTGGGCTGATAACAGGACAGGGCTTGTCAAGTTCGAATCTTAGGATGCTTCATCCTAGACTCGACAAGCTTTCCAGCCCGCTCTTCTAGCTGAGCCGCTTCCTTCCGAAGTTCGGAGACCTGTCTCGCAATCTTCTCCACATACTTTTGATCATCGAGACCGGCTAGATTGATCAGGACGTTGCTTGCGGCTCCTTCAACAGCCGCACGCGCCGCAGAGACAGCAGTCACCACATCGGATAACGCATTCGTGGACCCTTTCTCCGCAACTTCGCGAGCCAGTCGCAGAACTCTAACTGAACAGTCCAGTGTTGATAGGGGGGTCTCAGATGCTTTGACAGTTGCTTCTGCTATCGCCTTTTTTCGAGCCTCAGGCTGTTCTTTCGAGAGCTTGATCGCTTTCATTACCAGATCAAAGGCTTCAGTGTCTTCGACGACCAGGCGTAGGAGTTTCTGGCGAAGGGCTTCGCCCTCCTTCACCACCTCGTTGAGCTTCTCTGCACCGGGCGGCGTCTCTTTCTTTCCCAACGTTATCCGAGCAACCATGGAGACGAGACCCGCTGCGAGTGCTGCCATGTACGCGGAGACGCTTCCGCCTCCCGGGGTTGCTTTCTTAGAGGCGACTTCTTCGCTGAACAAAGCCAGACTCTGGTCGGTCAGTGTTGAAGACCTCGGGGCAAAGATTTTCCTCTCAATGACTTGGTCTCTGCTGAAATTCTCCAACCGCAAATAGAACTCTGCCGAGTCGACAAGGGAATCCATGGGCGCGAGCCCGACGATTTCGCTCCCGACAACTGGGACCCCGTAGCGATCGGCGAAGAGCTTGACGAGTTCGTAGGCTTTGAACAACTGGCTCTTGCGATAATTCGTCAGGTTCATCGACACCTGAACTATCCCCCGCTCTTTCAGCTCAAACCCGAGCGCCTTCACAAACGTCAGCCCTCCATCTTTCGCCCGTAATTGATGCGCGATCTTCTTCGCGATATCTAGGTCCTTCGTTCCAAGGTTGACGTTGTAGGCTATCAGTATCTCTCGGGCTCCAACAGCCGTCGCTCCCGCAGTAGGATGAATCTTGTCGGGACCAAAATCCGGCCTCTTCGCAGGGTCCTTGCCAATCTTATCCCGGAGGCCTTCAAACTCCCCCTCCCGGATATCGGCGAGGTTCCGCCTTTCGGGAGTCGTGGCCGCTTCCTCGTATAGGAAGACAGGCACGTGAAATTTCTCAGCAAACTCCTGCGCGAAAGCACGGGCTAGAGAAACGCAATCGTCCATCGTTACGCTGGATATTGGTACGAAGGGGACAACATCAACAGCGCCCATCCGTGGATGTTCGCCTTTGTGATGTCCCAGGTCGATGAGCTCGATCGCTTTCTGGCTAGCTGCTAGGGCTGCGTCTTTCACGGGTCCAGGCTCGCCGACGAAACTTATCACGGACCGGTTGTGGTCTGGGTTCGATTCCACATCAAGAAGTGTGACGCCAGGGGTTTTTCTTATTGCGTCAGCAATAGATTCGACGACGTCTTTCCTCCGGCCCTCACTATAGTTGGGGACACATTCGACTAGCTGCAATCTGGACGCCTCTCAATCGTCTTCATGTCAACTCGTCTCCTTAATAGTCAAGCGGGACTAGAGAAGCTCGATCCTGTGATCGACTAGTTTCTCAAAATCCCCTCGAAAATAGAAATCTCCACGAAAGCTTCTCCCCTCGACCGCGTACTGGTACCAGTATTTGTCATCCTTCCACATCTCGTCCAATGGAGGCCGATCGATCGGGTACCATTGGAGAATGCCTTCTTTGCCCTCCTTGATGGTCCCGTGGAACTGTTTCGTGAGGAATACGTGTGCTATCCAGTCCGGGTCTTCTCGTTTGTTGTACTTGAAGAAAACGAGCGTTCCAATCTTTCTCGGCTTTTGAACCTTGAGCCCGGTCTCTTCGTAGACCTCTCGCGAAGCGCACTGCTCAGCCGTCTCTTTGGGTTGTAATTTTCCGCCAGGCGCGTTCCATTTGCCTGCACCAAAGAGCTCAGGGTTCTTTTTCAGCAACAGAACTCGGTTATTGTGAATGATGAAGCATAGGGTTGCGTGAATAGTCAATTGGACAATTCAGGGGCTGCGTTTCTGTTTAAGCAGGATGATCGCCTGGGCCAAGTCACCGTTTGATTGTCGCAGCGCAGTAGCCGCCTCATCAGCGGAAACGCCTGCTTGTGAAGCGACAAGTTTCACGTCCTCATCTGATCCGCCGCCAATTCCTTCCTCCCTCATAGTTCCCCCTCCGACTTGGTAGACCGTCTGTCCTTGGACTGTTACAGTCGCGACTTCGGGGTTGTCGATGACAATGCGTTTGGTCGGCGTCTCCATTATCACTTTTGTGATCTCGTCTAGTTGTTGGACTTGCATGCCCATGCGTTGCATCATTCTGTTTGCTTCGCGGGGATTGATCTTTCCTCGACGCATCATCACGAAATCACTCTCTTCCATCTGCTCGGTGATTGTTAAGCCTATTCAGAATCCGCGATTCCATGCCGAACTTTTACTGCCACTCCAATTTTGAAGCTCTGCATCTCTATCGCGTTGAAGAAGGATCTTCCAACAGCCAACAAACGATCTTTCTTGTCCACCACGAGAACCTCTTCCTCAGGCCGTAGCTCCGGGTCCACACCGATCACATGCTTAGCGAACACGTTTCCGCCCTTCCTGATGAACGGCTCTACTCCAGGAGTGACTTTGACCCGCAGCTTCGGAGCCTTGAACACACCTTTGAGGGCAAGGCCTCCATTTACGGTTAGAGCCAAGAGTCCGTCCTTGGGACGGTATGTGGCCAGTAACTTCCCGTCGTTGTAGACGTGGCGTATTCTATGGGTGTTAGGGGATCGCACGATTAGTATTGAGGGTGGAAAGGCCTTCTCGGCTCCTTTGCCGAACTGGTAGGCCGCTACCGCTCTGATCCGTCGCAGCTCGTGGAGTTGGGGCTTGACAGGTTCGAGAGGCATTCTTGTTCCGATAGCTAATTAAGCCTGGTCGGAGCCTATTTCTACTGTTTCTCGGCCGCGAGGTCTTGTAGCAGCCATTGTACTGTGAGGTTTGTGGGAGCGAGATAGTCGGCAAGCCCGCCCGGTCACTAGTTGAAGGCGCAACCCTGATCGTCTGCCAAAAGTGCTCCAGCCTGGGAAAGGAGCTTCCCGGTTTTCCCGAGAGGAAACAGAGAACAGCCCGCCCCGGATTGGTGCTCTCTCACACTCGAACTCCGATAGAGAGCCTTCCAAAAGCGGTCGAGGACTCGGATCTCGTCGAGGATTATCCCATGATCGTAAAGGAGGGTCGAGAAAAGCTAGGCTTGTCACAGACGGATCTCGCATTCAAAGCGAAGGAGAAGATCACAGTGATCCAGAAGATCGAGTTAGGCAAGATACTGCCCACGATGCGGCTGACGAAGGAGCTAGAGCACATCCTACGAGTGAAGCTGCTTGCGCCGAGAGCAGAACTTGAGGGTTCAACCGTTCCGGTCAGGCAAGCGGGACCGAGAGAGCTAACCCTCGGCGACATCGCGCTGGTAAGGCATAAAGAACCAGAAAACAAGTAGCGTGAGAACAGGGAGCAGTGAGCCCGGTAACATCGTTAAAGCATTATCTACTCAAAAACAAGATCGATATTCATGGCTTCACTGAGCGAAGCAAAGAATCTTGGCGGAATAGGCGCCATACTCGCCTTACTGTCCGGCTTACTGTTCTGGGTTCCCTACAACGCCGGTATTGGCTTGCTGTAGTAGGACTCGTGCTGATGCTTATCGCCGTGAAAAATATTGCAAACACGGTTGAAACCCAGCAATCTATAGCTCGATGATGTATTCCGTCATCTTAGCGATCATAGGACCGGTCATAGCCGTAGCGGTCGCGTTCGCCGCTGCCGCGTCATTCATCAGTACTTTCCGCGGTTACACACCTGGAACGACCACTCTTCCTTCCGGATTCTTGGCCGCACTGGGCTTCCTAATCTTGGCCGGTGTTATTCTGATTGTTTGTATTCTGATCTCCACGATCTTCCTCAAGAGAAGCTATGACGCTATCGCTTTGAAATTGAGAGTTGACATGTTTCATACCTCTGGTCTCCTTTTCCTCACCGGGGCCGCCACTCTAATTGTCGGCGTAGGTGTTGTGATACTCCTCATCGCGGCAATCCTTCAAATTGTAGCGTTCTTTTCGATCCCGGAACAAGTCCCATCGCAGATGCCCTCCCAGCAAACTTGGGGACCCCCAACCCCGCCCGCACCGATGCCTCCTTCTCTGACCCCGACGCGATAGACCTCTTCTCCGATATTCTTCAGTCACAAAGTGAACATCTGGCCCGCCTCTGGGCTTATGAGGAAGGGCCTAAACCGGCCACGCAGACTATTCTGAAAACCCTATTTGAACGGATGAGACATGGCGAAGCTTCTGATAGGACAGACAGGCTATGGGAAGCCGTTCACAGTCGATCCCGGCAGCCTAACCAAGCATAGCATCGTATTCGGAGCAACAGGGTCCGGCAAGACCGTCCTCTGCAAATCGATAATGGAGGAGGCTTGACGTGCCAGTTCTATTACCAGATCTTCGACCAGGGCGAATCCGGGATTCTCAGTCCCAGATGGCTGATCAGCTATCACCGCGGGCCGCTCGAACCTTTAGAAATAAAGAGATTGAAAGAGGGAGCGGCTCCTGAAAAGATGACGGTCAGAGCAGTCCCACTGTCAGTGCCGGAGGAAGTCTTCCTCCGTGACACCGACAGGAAACGGGCCAAGAAAGGCATTCTAGGCGGAACAGAGGAAAAGGTTGCATTCGCTAAGAAGATCTTTCTGCCCTACCTCGATTTCACCTACCGGTTTCCAGCAGAAAAGGGCCTCCTGTCAAAGCAGATGGTGATAAGCGAGGGCCGATCAACAGTCTTGGCCTTGCGAGAGGCCAACTTCGGCTTTGATCCCAGACTAGTAGAGTTGGCTCCAATGCTTGCTGATATGGAACTGGACTCTGCATCAATCATTAACGGCGTTGACTCCACAGTCCTCGTCAGCGAACGGCTGGCCGAGCTCAAGAATCTCCTCAGAGATTACGAGGTGCAGTCAGAAGAGAGATCGAAACAGTACGAGGCTCTCCCAAAAGAGAGTCCCGCGAGAGAAAACCTGAAAGAGAATATCGAGTTCCTTAGAAAGACGAAATTGTTGCGGTGGAAGATGTTTGCCGACGGGCTGCAACTCCCCACAAAACTCGATCTCGACAAGCTAGAACTCCTCGACGGGACGCTGTTCTACATGCCCTATTTTATCGCAAAACTCTCGCGTGGAGGAGAATCACGCTATATTGTCTGGAACCACGAAGGCAGAGAAGACGACACGATCGCGGACGAGATGACGAAAAACAAGAAGTTCCGAACCCTCATCGAAACCCACGCGATTCCATAGACAGCCAAAGTTGCCTGTAAAACCATCATAGTGATATAGCAGATTACACGGTCTCTCCGTGACTGCGACCAATGGCCTACTGCTGGAAATGCGGAGCTCAGCTCTACGACAACTCATCCTTCTGCCATGGCTGCGGAGCGCCAGCAAAACCCCCTCCAACAATGGCCTCGGGTAGCCAGACAGGCTTCGACCGTCTGAAAGACGACAAAGCACTCCAAGACCATTGGGTAAAACGCGTTATTGCCTACGTCGTCGATGTGGCCATCGTATCGGTTGCAGTGTATTTTCTCCTACTCGTCACGGCCCTTCCCGCGCTCTTAGCCGTCTTTTTCGGCCAGACATTCCCCTTTGCATGGTTCTGGGGGTTCTGGCTCGGCGGAATCGCGCCGCTAATCGTTCTAGCCTACTTTGTCATCGCTGAAGCGTTGTTTGAGCGGACAATCGGGAAGGAGTTAATGGGTTTGAGAGTTGCGAGGCTGGATGGCAAACGCGTCGACCTCTGGTCCTCGCTTGTCAGAAATATCTCAAAGATTGCCTTCATCCTTCTGGTTCTTGACGTGGCAGTGGGTCTAGGGACCCATGGGGATGGCCGGCAAAAATACAGCGACCGCTACATTGGAACCACGGTCGAAACCACTAACACCAACAGAATCATTCCTGACCGGATATAGATCTCTACCAGAGTCTTTCGTGCTTCCAAAGGCCAATTGTAGAGAAGAGAAATCAGCTTATTATCCTCAAATCTTCACGGTCACCAGAGTCCTGTATCTTGGGGTCTAAGCGAGCTAACCGACGGGGAAAAAAGGGTCGTAGCATTCGCGGAGAAATAGAGATCGCTCATGATTCTATGGAAAACTCAATGCTCGGCAACCCCATAGATGAGAACACGTTGTGATCAAGCTCTACAGTTTGGTAGGAGTCCTATAGGACGTCAAGCCCACCCCTCTAAGCCGATTGCCGATCTTCGCAATCACTCCTGGCGCTTCGGTGCCGATCTTGCATAAGACGGATTGGACGAAGAGAGAGAGACTCTCCACCTTCACAACGTCGCTTTGCAACCCCGAAGCCCTCACAGCATTCTCCACGAAGGCTCTGTCGGCTCCTACAACTATTACCCTGTCAAAGGGATATTTTCTCCACGAAACAAGGTGGTCCCTCGCCACGTCATCTAGTTCAACAGAGATGTTTTCACCTTCAAGGCCAGTTACGATCATCTTCAGTGGGACAAAGTCCACCAGTGCATTCTCGTCAAGGATCTCTCTAGCTGACTTTGGTTCTCCGTCGGCCAGTTGCGCCCGCATTCTGTGGAGTGGATAGAGCGCGTCTTTCGGTCTCGGGTCTTGGATTCCAATGTCGATGTAGACCCCGTAACCAATTCGGCCGGCACCTGCGACGAAACCTCTTACGACATCCCACTTTTCCAGACTCGAACGGGAGACCCGGGCCTCACCATAGTCTTGCTTGAGGAGGTTGAGAAACGCTTCTGCATCTTCACCTCTAGCCCTAACTTGGAGCCATTGTTCTTGCTGGCCAAAGTCAGATTCCATTTCGAGGCCGTTGGCTTTCTCAGCGAGAACCTTAGCGATGAGCTGTGAGCCTTGTTTGAGTATTTGTGGGGGAATCTTCTCGGCTAGGGTGGCGATCAGCCACTCCTCTACCACTTGCTACAGCCTCGGAGGAAACCGTGGTTCAGTTAGCGTACGAATGCTGAAGGCCGTTCTTGGAGTTCGGACTCTATCTTCTTCGATAGATCCTCTAGCACCTGGACTGTCCTGCTGTTGTCCTCACTGATTAGTTGGCCGTTGCAACTGCTGCACCGGAACGCGGACTCCATGGCTTCCTCGAAAGTCACTCTGACGGTGAGGCATCCTTTACACATGAAGAAGCTATGTCCCTTCTCGTACTCGAGGCGGGATCGCATCTTTTCCAGCGCCTTCTTCTTTCTGCTTCGGACGAACGCGTCAAGCTGGTCTGGTTGAAGTTTCCAGTGATAGATGAACCAGCCTGTTTTTTCATCACGGCTCCGGACAACGGTTACTAGGGCGTGGTTGTAGAGCTTGTAGAGGACCCTGCGGGCGGCGTTCAGCTTGACATTCGCGTTTACCGCGATAATATCATCAGTAGTTGTTCCAGCGTCGGATAGTGCTTGTACGACGCTGAGAGCTTCCTGGCCGCCGAAGAAGCTTGCCAGTCGTGCAAGATCATCATGATTAGACCCCATACTCGCAAAAATCCCTCGTTGACACCCTATATTGTGCGGTTCTCCAATTTAACGTATTAGGCCCTGAAGACCCGTTCTTAATCATGGCAAGGCTGGTTGTGCTCCGCATTGGGCATAGGTTCTTCAGGGATTCGAGAGTTACAACTCATGTCTGTCTCACAGCTCGAGCGCTCGGCGCTGACGGCGTAATCATCGCTGATAGGGAGGATAAGACGGTCGAAGCTACTATCAGGGAAGTTGGAAAGAGGTTCGGCGGAAACTTCTCCATCGAGTCCGGACAACCATGGAGAAAAACCATTCGCGACTGGAAGGACAGAGGTGGAAAGATGGTGCATCTGACCGCTTACGGCCTGAAGCTGCCTCATGTTATCCAGGAGATTGATGAGGCTGACAAAGACATACTCGTAGTGGTCGGGTCAGAGAAAATGCCTGGCGAAGTTTTCAAACTCGCAGACTGGAACGTCTCCGTGACCAACCAGCCGATGAGCGAAGTCGCCGCTCTCGCCGTCTTCCTCGACTGGCACCTCCAACACGGCGCCTTCGACAAGGTCTTTCCAAACGGACAGGTCCAGATCGTTCCATCAAGTGATCGGAAGAATATTCAACATCTCAGCTAGAGGAGACGTGTAGCATGTTGATCGAGGAAACGCTAGAAAAATTTCTCGACGAGGACATTGGCCACGGAGACATCACTACTGACGCTCTTGTTGATTCTAGGACAAAAGCTACCGGACAGGTGGTCTGTAAAGAACGAGCCGTAATTGCAGGCTTGTCAGAATCCATCATCCTCCTCAAGCTTCTAGGCTGCGAGGGAAAATCGAAAGTCCGAGACGGACAAGAGGTCCCCGCAGGAACCATCATTCTAGAAGTGGATGGTTCTGGCAGTTCGCTTCTGAAAGTCGAACGGGTGCTGTTGAACTTGCTATCTCACATGTCGGGAGTGGCCACTGCAACTGCTGAACTTGTCAGCATTGCAAAGAAGAATGGAAGCTCTGCGAGAATTGCCTGCACGAGAAAGACTCTTCCAGGTCTCAGGTATTTCGAAAAACGAGCAGTAGAACTGGGTGGCGGCGATACTCACCGTCTCAGGCTTGACGATGCTGTCCTGATCAAGGACAATCACTTGGAACTGGCCGGTTCCATAACAGAGTCTGTCAGGAAGGCGAAGGCTAGGGTGAGTTTCATCAAGAAAATAGAAGTCGAAGCGACTAGTCCAGGTCAGGCGGTGGAGGCTGGGTTGGCCGGAGCTGACATAGTTCTGCTGGACAATATGACACCACAAGAGGTGAAAAGGTCATTGACCCTCTTGGAAACTAAGAAGCTTCGAGATCGTCTTTTGATAGAAGTGTCCGGTGGCATAACAAGGGAAAATCTTTCGAACTATGTCAAGACTGGCGCGGACGTGATCTCCATCGGATCGATAACTCACTCCGCCAAAGCAATTGACATGAGTCTAGAGGTTCACTCTCACAAGAAGTAGCCTGGAACATGTCGGATTAGCAATCTTAAACCATTGGGCAAGTAGAAATAGCGTGAGATATTTCCTGTGGAACAGAGAATCAGATTCTGCACCACAAAGGATGGAGTCAGACTTGCGTACTCCATGCTCGGCCATGGGCCTCCTCTGGTTAAGGCCGCGAATTGGCTAGGACACTTACAGTTCGACCTAGACAGCCCGATTTTTCGTCATTGGACTAGGGAACTGTCAAGATACAATGAATACGTCCGTTATGATGATAGGGGATGCGGGCTATCCGATCGCGTTGTCAAGAGTTCTACGTTTCAAGACTGGGTGCACGATCTAGAAACAGTTGTCGATTCTGCGGGTCTTGACAAGTTTGCACTGCTAGGAATTTCTCAGGGAGGCGCGGTCAGCATCGCCTACGCAGCTCGCCATCCCGACCGTGTAAGTCATCTAATTCTATACGGAGCCAGCGCTCTAGGCTGGTCTAAGATCCACACCTCGCCTGAGGAACAGGAGGAGGGGAGAGCCATGCTGACGCTGACAAGGGCTGGATGGGGAAAGGACAATGCGACTTACCGTCAACTCTTCACGTCTCTATTCGTCCCTGGTGGGACGGTCGAGCAGGCCAGCTGGTTTAACGAATTGCAGCGAAAGTCCACGTCGCCAGAAAACGTGGTGCGCTTTCTGATGGAGTTCGCTCAAATCGACGTTCTCGACCAGTTGGCGAGGGTGTCAGCGCCAACACTCGTCATTCACACCCGAGGCGACCTAGTCAACCGGTTCGAGGATGGAAGAGATCTGGCAACATTGATCTCAAGAGCCCACTTCATTCCACTGGAGAGTAGGAACCACATTCTGTTGGAAGACGAGCCAGCATGGAAGGACTTTCTGGTCGAGACTCGACGCTTTCTCGGCGTGACAGAGACAGGGCCTGAACTGTCTTCGAAAGAGAAGGAATTAGGCGTCAGAGGATGGCTCAGAGGACCAAAGAAATAGCGGGCCCGAAGAAACTCATCTTAGGATAGTGTTCTGGCTCGAACGCTAAACAGCTGATCGAGAAAGCGCAAAAAATCCGGCATCAAGAACACCGGCTAAAGCCGTCCCTCCGACTGAAAACTCAAGAAGAGATCTGCAAGTTCATTCACGATAGGGGTCTGGTCTCGGCGCTAGGAGGAAATGAGCTTCCAAGCTTCATCAGCGCTATACTTGGCAGACCCTGGAAACCGTCTGCGAAAGGTTTCACCGGATGGAATGATTGGTGGTCGACGAAGATATCCGGCCAGTCAGTGGCCCACGTCTCCAGTGAGATTGAGAGGAGAAAGGATATTCTTGCAACAAGAATATTCCGACGGACCAAGACCTTCGTCGCCAATGAGCTCTGGCCGATTCTCGACATGATAGTGAAGCATCACCAAGAGCCGATAGAGAAAAGAAAGATTCTCTCAGATCTGGAACTTAAACTGCTGGAAACCATTGAGACTGAGGGTTCGATCCGGACTGATCAGTTGAGAAAAAGGCTTAGACTCGGGGCAAGAGAAAACAATTCGAGGTTCCATCGCTCGCTAAGTAATCTGGAAAGCTACGCGCTGATAATTGGGGCCGAAGATCCCCATCCGGAGACCCATATGCACGCTAACATCTGGCAGAGTTGGGACACGAGAATAGGTGAAGGAATCGATCGCGTTCGCCTCTCATACCATGAAGCGTTGGCCAAACTCTACGAGAAAACTATCGACGCATGTGTTCTCGCTCACGAAGAGCAGATGCGAAAATGGTTCCGGTGGAGTGTCGACATGGAGCCGGCTAAAGAAGAATCGCTGAAGAATGGGAGAGTCATGAAGGCAGGCCCCTTCATCATCGCACCTCGAGTCTTGAGATCCTGAGACTCAATATTTGCGGATTATGCGGCGGTTTCTTTCTAGTTCCAAAGTCACCGGGTTGGCGATGTAAATTAAAGCAACTCGCTAGCAATCAGGCGGTGGACGATGCCGTCGTTCGAAGTTATTATCACGGCCTTTCTCGCGATCTCCCTGACGGCCTCCATCATCTCCAGCAGGACTAGAACACCCTACACAATCGTTCTCGTCCTATTCGGACTAGCAATCGCCGGCTCGTATTTACCCAGTCTCTTAGGGGTCAACCTTCTCTATGATAACCTGATCGGCGGCGGGTTATTTGTCGGTTTAGTTCTTCCCCCGCTTCTCTTCGAGACTATGATGAACATTCGCTACGAGGATCTTCGTTCCGTTGTCAGGCCGGCCCTGCGTCTCGCAACAGTCGGTGTTCTAATTGCCACGATCGTCGGGGGACTATTTCTATGGCAGATCGCTCGGCTCCCCCTCACCTCCTCCTTCATCTTCGCGTCGCTGATTGCACCTACAGATACTGCTACGGTTCTTGAGATCTTCCGGCGAGCAAGACTTCCTCGAAAGCTCTCGACGCTTATGGAGACAGAGGCCGCTTTCAACGATGCCACCGGAATCGCGATTTTCACGATAGTGATTACGTCGTTCAGCGTCTCTCAACTGTCCCTCTTTCAGGCTACTACTAGCTTCGTAACGATTCTCGGGGGAGGTGTCCTGGTGGGGATGGCGGTCGCGCTTGGAGCTCACTTTCTTTCGAGAATTGTTACAGATCCCATGTCTGACACGATGATTACGATCACCGCGGTGTACGGCTCATTCACTGTTGCACAGGCTCTCGGGGTCTCAGGATTAGTAGCGGTCGCTGTCGGAGGATTGTATTATGGGAACTCGACGCTAAAGACTTGGGTCCGCCCTCAAACAACTCGGATTGTCAGGAATTTCTGGCGCATAATGGCGTTCATAGCAAACTCTCTTGCCTTTCTCTACATCGGCCTCAGTACCGATCTCTCCAAGATAGTCGCCGATCTTCTTCCGATCGCAATCGCTTTCTCCGCCGTGATCCTCGCTCGTGTTGCAACAGTATATCCTCTTCTTGGAACATCAAAGGTGGATAACGCCCCGATTCCTAGATCCTGGAAGAATGTAGCCCTCCTCGGTGGGATGAAGGGCGCGCTCTCAATCGCGCTGGCGGCCTCGCTTCCAGCAAACACTCCCTCTAGGGATCTGATCACCTCAACGGTGCTCGGTGTAGCGTTTCTCTCGATTACTCTCCAGGGTTTTCTCCTGTCACACTACACCGCGAGGAGGTTTCCGAGGAAGCCGAGCGGAGGAATACAAACAGTTCTATCAGCCAAGAGATAGAAGTGATATTCTCAACCTTCAGAAAGCATAGCTAAGCCAGCACATAGGGCCCGCAGTGCAGGTTCTGTGCAGCTGCTTTACAGGAGTTCGGGATAACTTTTGAAATGGTGGAACAAGTTACACTCACGGTAAGTTCCCCTTCTGCACATACTATGCAGGACGAAGCATGAAGAAAATCGCGTTCTCTCTATGTTTGCTAATGGCGACCTTAATGGCGTTCAATGCCCCGCTCCTCGCACATGCACCCCCGAATACTTCTCCTACGATTGGAACGCCTGTTATCCAACCATCTCCACCAACCTACAGTGCCCCGGCAACAGTCTACGTGAACGTTACTGACCAGCACTCAAGCATACAAAACGTGACCATCATTTACACGACTGACAACTGGAAAATGGTTAACACGACTCTTCTCGCCTCATACAATGCCACAACCACCACTGCCACTGGTCAGATACCCGCACTAGCGAGCGGAGGCCACGTCGCATTCTATGTTGTGGCCTTTAACGGCAACGGCATTAAGGGTGTCAACGATAACTCGGGAAGCTACTTCGGCTACGACGTCGCGGCACCTCCGTCACTAATCTCAACAACGAATGGGTGGATCGTCACGGGCATAATCCTGGGAAGCTTAGGAGCATTCGCTGTCGCCGCACTGCATTTCCTCAGGAAGAAACCCGAGACTAGGTCTCACTCAACAAACTGAATTCAATAGTGCAAGCTCACAGTACAAATAACGGCGGAGCAAGCTCCACATTTTTCCGCGGTAGACTCCCATCGCTACTGCCGAGCCTCTTTTTCTTTGTTCAGCAACTCGTCTAACCGTTCAAAGCTCTCGTTCCAGTACCGCTGGTACTCGGTGGCCCAGGCGGCAACTTCTCGCAAGGGCCTGGCCTGCAGCCGACACCAGCGTCGCTGCGCTTCGCGTCGGCGCTCGATGAGGCCCGCCCTTTCTAGAACCTTGAGGTGTTTGGAGACCGCTGGCTGGCTGATCGGTAAAGGCTCTGCCAGTTCCTGGACGGTGGCCTCGCCCTGCGCGAGCCGGGCGAGGATAGTGCGGCGCGTCGGGTCGGCTATGGCCTGGAAGGTCGCAGATAGGGTGTCGCCGTTCAATGAATGGTCCGTAGGAGTTCGTCGAGGCGATCGTAGCCCTCGTTCATTCCGCTTTCCATGCCGCTAGCTAGCATGCCGTCGCGATGCTCCTTGCGCTCGAACTTGACGATGGATGTGACTGTGGTTCGGCCGTTATGTTCTTGGAAGAGGGCAGTCTGAAGGGACTCGCCTGGCATGCCTTCGAAGTTCCAGGTCTGCACGATGCGCTCCGGGCGCACGACCTCGCGGAATTCACCGTGGAAACCGTATTTGGTACCGTCCGTGTCGATGTGGGTGAAGTGCCATCGGCCGCCCGGGCGGACTTCCATCCGCTCGATGGTCATCTTGTATTTTCGCGGCCCCATCCATTGAGCAAGGAGCTTCGGATCTGTATATGCCCGGAACACGGCGTCGCGTGGCGCGTCGAAAGTGCGTTCTACTCGGATTTCCGTATCGTTCGGTGTCGTGATTAAGGCGCGTTTCGCGGTAACTTGTGAGGATTTCATGCTCCCATGTATAACCATATGGCTATATAACCATTTTGTTAAGCGCAAATCTTGTATGGAAACTGAGGCCCAGATGAGGTGATAGACTAAAACGCGCTTAGAGGCACTGATACCTTGAGGCTTTGACAATGTGCAGGAATATCAGACCCCTCTTCAACTTCGACCCACCAGCCACAGACGCGGAGATACGGGACGCTTCCCTACAGTTCGTCCGAAAGATCAGCGGATTTCGTCAACCGTCGAAAGCAAATGAACGGTCGTTCCTAGCAGCGGTCGATGAGGTCGCGCATGTCTCAACTAACCTTCTCCGATCACTTGAGACGAACGCGCAACCGAGGACACGGGAACAGGAGATTGCAAAGGCAAAAGCTCGCTCTGCAGCCAGATTTCCTGCTAGAGTCGACTTAGCTGACCCCCAACATTCTCCAGAAATGTCGCGGACGGCACGAAGAAAAGGTTCCCTGTGACCGCCCTGCTGAAATCCAGCAGTCGATCATAGTTGCCTGGCGGCTTCCCGACGAACATGTTCTGAAGCATCTCTTCGATCGTTCGAGGTGAGCGGCTGTAGCCGATGAAATACGTCCCGAACTCTTTCTGACCGGCGTGACCGAAGGGCATGTTGTCCCGAAGAATCTTGACCTCCTTCCCATTCTCCACTATCTTGGTAAGCGCATTGTGCGCGTAGGTGGGCTTGATATTATCATCCAGCTCCACATCATTCAGCTTCGTGCGACCGACAATCTTTTCCTGCTTCTCAGTCGGCAACGCATTCCAGCCGGCCAGATCATGGAGATACTTCTGAATAATCACATAGCTTCCCGCGGCGAACCGAGGATCCTCGCCGGCTATCAGGGTAGCATTAATGGCCTCCTCGCCCTTAGGGTTCTCCGTCCCGTCGACAAAACCGATGAGGTCGCGACTGTCAAAATAACGGAAACCATGAACCTCGTCAACCGGGCTGATCACAGGTCCAAGCCGAGCCGTGATCTGCGTCGCCAGCTCGAAGCACAAGTCCATGCGCTGCGCCCGGATATGAAAGAGCACGTCGCCCGGTGTTGAAACGGCATGACGCTCTCCCGCCCGGATCTCTCGAAACTTATGCAGGTCTCTTGGCCGCGGCTTCCCGAAGAGCTGGTCCCAGGCATCGGATCCGAAACCCACGACACAGGAGAGGGTTCCCTCTTGTTCGCGAAATCCTACGGATCGCACGAGCGCGGCCATATCGGCACAGAAAGATCGGATCAGGGCTCGATGCCCAGCACCGGGATTGATTGTTACGACGAGAAAGATTGCGGCGCGGGTCAGCGGCGTTGCAACAGGCTGAGCGATGGCATTTGGAATGTCTGACGCTCTAGGCGTCATACGCAGAGGTTCGCCTAGAGTACTGAAAACGTTTGCCGTCCTTTCTCTAGTGTTGTCGTCTTTGCGAGGCTAGGCAGGTGTTGTCAGTTCTAGCCTCTTCTCTTCCTTCAAGAAGCTCAGCAATGCATTGTTGACTTCCTCGGCGTGTGTCCATGATATGCAGTGCGGCCCATCCTTGATCACAACTAGGCGCGCTCCTGGGACCAGTTTGGCTGTCCGTTGTCCCGAGGCAGAGAAGGGAACAATTCGGTCCGCATCACCATGAATGACGAGGCTGGGCACCTGGACGCGAGCCAGGTCCTTCCGGAAGTCCTCGAGCCACGTTGGAACACAGGCGAGACTGGCGGTTGCTGATGCGCCAGCGGCGATATTCCAGCTAGACTGGATGACCTGTTCGCTGACCCTCTTGCCTAGGAACTGGTCGGCGTTGTAGAAGTTCTTGAAAAACTCGGTGAAGAAAGCGTAACGGTCGGCTTTGATCGCGGTCTGGATACCGTCGAACGCGGCTCTGTCGACGCCCTCCGGGTTATCCGATGCCTTCAAAAGATATGGCGGGACTGATGAGATGAATACTGCTTTGCTGACGTCTTTTGATCCATATCGTCCCATGTAGCGTGCTACTTCGCCACCTCCCATCGAGAAGCCTACCAATACGAAATCATGTAGCCCTAACTGGGTCAGGAGTTTCTGCAGGTCTTCCGCGAACGTGTCATAGTTGTAGCCGTTTGTCGGCTTGCTGGATTGGCCGAAGCCTCTGCGATCGTAGGTGATGACACGATAGCCAGCATTGAGCAGGACCGGGAGCTGTTTCTCCCACGATGCACCGCTCAGAGGATAACCATGGATCAGTACGATCGGCTTACCCGTACCATGATCCTCGTAGTAGAGATCAACATTCCCGGAATTCTCCATCCCAACATTGACAATTGGCATAAGACCCGGCTCTCAATTGCATTAGTTCTTATCACTATCGGTAACCTAGGACCAAATTCCTTCAACCAGAGTTATCGGGGGCTTTTTCTCTAGAACCCTTTTGGAAACGAGAATTACGAGCGACTCGGCCCTCGTCTCAGAACTCACGGGTTACCCTAAGGTTAAACGTTGCACGGAAGTAGATGCGTCGTCCCACAAATGATTCCGAAATATTTCTTTCTGACGAAAGGTGTTGGGAAGCATAAGGAGAACTTGGCTAGTTTCGAGTTGGCTCTCCGGGATGCTGGGATTCAACACTGCAACCTCGTACCCGTGTCAAGCATAATTCCACCGGGTTGCAAGCTCATCCCGAAGGACAAAGGTATCCAGATGTTGCATGCGGGTGAAATCACGTTTGTCGTGCTCGCGAGGAATTGCACGGATGAGCCGCATAGGCTGATCGCGTCATCTATTGGCATCGCAATTCCTTCCGAGGAAAATCAGTACGGATATCTCTCCGAGCATCACTCTTTCGGACAACCAGAGGAGATTGCAGGAGATTACTCGGAAGACCTCGCCGCTAGCATGTTGGCCACTACCATGGGGGTCGCGTTTGATCCTGCCACAGCTTGGGACGAGAGAAAGCAGCTCTTCATGTCAAGCGGCTTAATCATTAAGACGACTCAAGTAACACAGTCTGCGATAGGAGACAAGAGTGGGCTTTGGACCTCAGTTGTTGCAGCCGCGGTGTTTCTGCCACCAAACTCAGCCTGGACGCAGGAACTTCTGCCCCCGTCAAATCAACCTGCGGTCTGACAACGTGTAGGTGTTCAAACTGAAACTAGTTCCTTTGACTAACTTACCGTACTACCACACCGCAGGAAAGAACAGGAAAGCCGACCAAACTATAGATATCCGGTTCTGTCCCTCTCGGTGCTGTTGATCCCGTGGCTAGAACTCCGAGCGCAACTGTTGTCGACCGGCAAAGCGAGATTTTCCACCAAATAGATGCGAGTAGTGACGGGTTTGTTGAGCAGTTGCGCGTGCTTTGCAGACAGCCGAGCGTATCAGCCCAGAGCCTTGGACTTGGTGAGACTGCTGAGCTGGTCAGCAAGTTTCTCAAAGAGACCGGGTTTACGGTGGAGGTATTCTCTCCGAGCAAAGGTCCTCCCATAGTATTCGCTGAACTTCCTTCTAAGACCGGAAGAAGGACGCTTGTCTTCTACAATCATTATGATGTGCAGCCAGTTGAACCTGTTGAGTTGTGGAAGAATGCTCCGTTCTCGGCAACAGTGGAGGATGGCAGAGTCTATGCGAGAGGAGCGAGCGATAACAAGGGAAACATCGTTTCTCGATTAATGGCGATTAATGCGTTCCTGAAGGTGACTGGAGATGTTCCCTGCAATATTAAATGGGTGATCGAAGGTGAAGAAGAGATTGGTAGCCCTCATTTCTCCGAGTTCATTACGCGGTACAAAGAGAGGCTGACCGGAGACTCGGCAGTCTGGGAGTTCGGAGGCCTCGACTACGAGGACAGACCGTTGGTTACTCTGGGTTTGAAGGGAATGCTCTATGTTGAGTTTAGAGTTCAAACAGCGCTGAAGGATTCTCATTCAGCTCGTGCCGCGGTTGTCGAGAATCCGGCATGGCGTCTGGTCCGAATGCTGGACACGATCACGGACGAGGATGGCAGAATCATGGTAGAAGGCTGGTACGACGATGTCAAACCATTCACTCAAGAAGAGCTGGAGATCATACGGGCCATGCCGCTAGAAGAACATAGTATTCGAGACGAGCTGGGAGTCAAGAATTTCCTCTTCGGCCTGACAGGGTTCGAGTTCAAGAAAGCGTTCTATGGCAATCCGACGGCGAACATTGCTGGAATATGGTCAGGATACACTGGCCCAGGGCACAAGACGGTTCTTCCATCTGTCGCTCAGGCGAAGATGGACTTTCGCCTCGTGCCCAACCAGGACCCGGTGAAGCTGGCGGGGAAGTTGAGGCAGCACTTGGTCCGTCACGGGTTTGCTGATGTGGAGGTGAATCTTCAGGCGGAGAATCCTGCAGCCCGGACGCCTATCGACTCGACAATAGCGAAGATTGCAGCTCGCGCTGGGAGAGAAGTATTTCGCAAAGAGCCCGTGACCCTTGTGACCTCGGCTGCGTCGGGTCCCATGCACTATTTCACAAACACACTAGGGCTGCCCACAGTGGCTATTGGTTGTAATCATGCCAAGAGCAATACTCATGCTCCTAACGAGAACCAGAGGATCGACGTGTTCGTTCAAGGAAGCAAGTGGATAGCAAGGGTCATCGAGGAATTCGCGAAAGAAGCCTAGTCGCCGAATGTTGTGATCATGCGAATGATCGCGGCGAAGAACAATAATCTTGATGGCAACAGGTGTGTGCTGGCTCAAGCACTTGGAGAAGCTCGAAAATTTCTTGGATTATAAGGACCGGTCGTCGCTGCGAGGAATATTTCTTCTAAGGTCCAGTCGGCTCCTCATTCATAGAACTCTTAACAAAAGAACCCTTCAGTGGCCCCAGTTGGCAGGCACTTGGACTTTTCCGGTTTGTAGAACCCAGTAATCGCGTAACTCCCTGCATAGCCCGTTCTTTGCAAAGTGTAGCATTACGCAGCCGGCGAGGGTAACGTCTTCCACTTTCTCCTTCATCGTGGTCCAGTATTCAACAGCGGCTCGGGAGCCTTCAACGACTGGCTTTCCAAAACGAACCTCGTACACCTGTCCAACATCCAACGCCCCCAGTGTATAATCCAGGATGCTCTTCTTGCCATGGGTCACGGGCCGGAAGGGATGTGAGTGGTAGGTCGCGTCCTCGGTGAAGAGAGAGGCAATCGCTTTTGCATCTTTCTTCAGCCATGCTTTCGTGTAGCTACGAATCCACCTGTTAACAAGTAGCCTGGTGCTAGCCATCTTCAGACCATCCTAACTGAATCATTCTCTTTGACCGGAAATAAGTCCTTGTCAATCCTGAAACCTGGCGCACGATGTTTCCTGGACTTGATATCGTCAGTTTATTATTCTGTATTCCCAGCGGCTAATGCTCTGGCTGTTGATTAGTCTCACACTTCTCAAGTCTAACGGAGATTCGGGAGCGGAGACCTTGGAGGCGTTTCCCAGGGAGGTGAAGCAGGGCGAGCTGCTCTGGGTTGATGCTGAGAGCCCGACAGAGCAGGAGTTGGCCGATCTGAAACAACGGTTTGGGCTCGACGACTACGCGGTCGAGGATGTGGTCAACAAGAATCAGAGGCCGAAACTTGAGGACTATGGTAAGAGCGTCTTCGCGGTCATCCACGTGCCCGTTGTGAAGAGTAGGAAGAGCGAGATAGTCGAACTCTTCGTGTTCTTTCAGAAGAACTGGATCATAACTATCCATTCCGTTGAATCGGAGCTGATCCACGCGGTAGAATCGCGGATAAGGACAAGAGGTCTCTCTCCCCTTACCACGACTCCCTCGCCTGATCTCTTGTTCTATGTCTTCCTGGATTTCGCTGTTGACGCGTACTATCCCATCCTTGACGAGGTGGAGAATCGGCTTGAAGAGCTCGACAAACAAGCCGCCACGACCTTCCAAACACGGGTGAAGAGAATGGAGAACGTCATCACAATCATAACAACTATTGAAGCTGTACGAAAACGGTTGATGACGCTAAGACACTCTCTCACCCCGACACGGGATATGCTTGGAATGGTGATGCGTGGAGCGGTGCCATTCGTCGCTGATACAAGTCTCAGAAGCTTCAGAGACGTCTACGACCATTCCTTTCAGCTATTGGAAACGATCGATAACGATAGAGACAGGACAAGTGATGTCCGCGACCTCTACATCAGCCTCCATTCAGCCTCGACAGACAATACTATCAAGGTGCTTACACTTGTCGCAACAATATTTCTCCCACTCACTCTTCTCGCAGGAATCTACGGGACGAACTTCAGCCCAGGCTTCTTCCAGCCCGGGTCGAGCGACCCACTCGGATTCTACATCCTCATCCTAGCAATGTTCGTCATATCGCTGGGATTTGTCTACTACTTCAAAAGAAGCGGCTGGATCTAAGCTGATGTGCTTGGCTTTAGCAGCATCATGGATAGAACACATCTTTCGATGGGCGGATCCACGATGCTTGTGATCCTGCTCAGTTCACTGATCGTCGGTTCCCTGTAAAGGACCATTCCATTGCTCTTCGTTGTCTAAAGTGTTTGTGTACGCAAAAGTATACAACTAATTTTACTCCAAATTGGATCGTGGAACGAACATGATCACCTGTTGGATCCATCACTTCTTCGACTGGGTTATGTTGTTAACAACAACTCTCTCATGTCAAACCACATAAAAAAATCGAGTTATATCGAAATCCGAGAATATTCTCTGGCGGAACATTCCTTATCTTTCATTCTACTCATTGATGGCTAAGAGAGATTAGCAACATGGCGATAAACAGGCCGGTAGAACAGAAGAATCCAATAGATGAAGCACGGCTCCCGGGTCCGCTTTCTCTGCTGACAGCAACCGTCGATACCACCCCATTGCTGATTCAGAACTCAACAGGCGCTATTCCAAGAATAGGAGAAATCCCACCCGCCTCACAGGTTAGCGGAAACGGAATGAAACCTCGGAGAATCCGACGGCTCAAAGACAAACTTGTCTGCCTAGAATGTGGCCGCGGCTTTCGTCCTGAAGGGGGGAGTCACGTGATCTGCAATACTTGTGGTCTCAAGGCCTGGGGAACCAAGCGAGCTGAAGAATACAAGACCCTAGTAAGCATGATCACCGGATCATAGTTCTAGATCAATCAATCTCAAACGAACGATCTCCGCGTGCCCTCTGAGAGGTAGGCTCCTACAGTCTTCAATGTTTAGATCGGGAGGCACGCTTGGTGCCACTATGGGTAACTGCGCGCCGTCTTATCTTCCGCTTGATCTTTGGTACGGGATCCACCCCATGGGTCCACGCGGCCTTGACCAGCTCCTTGAAGGCCGAATTTCTCGTTTCTTCTAGTGTTCTGATCTTGACGTGTCGTGCTCGTTTGCCGCTGCCTTGGAGTAGGTGGTGCAGGTCGTCGAGCTGTGCTCCGAACAAGAATCCGAGCGTGACATACGTCTCCATCGGAGAAATGTAGCAGATACGCTTGAGCGGAGAATCATCGAGTGAGTAGTTGATGGCGTCATAGTAGAGGAACTCGTGAGCTCGAGGCATAGTTTTTCTGGCCATTTTGCGCAACTCTAGGGTTATTTTCCGAACCCCCTCAGGATAGTTCGAAAGAAATTCTTTCACAACGTCGACCATAGAAAGTCAACTCCCGCCTTCCAAGCACAAGCCATGAAGGGAGACTTTCTCTATTCTAGGTTTGCCTCTGATCTGGAGCCTCTTTTTCCAGTCGGCCTTGCCCGTTGAAGCATTAGGACTGAAAAGGCACATATGAAGAAGCAAATTCCTAACCCTGTGAACACGTAGACCCAGGCATCCCACAGTCCCCTCGCTCCGATGACTGGGAAGTAGTAGACGCCGTTGGTTCCGTAGAATTGGGCGATTCCATAGAGTTCGTCTGCTGTGACTGAGAGGGCCCCAAACCCGTAACAAGCGATTCCAAAAAGTATCAGCCATTTCGCTTCAGCCATCATCATTTTCTAAGCACAATCAGGAAATTGCGTCCGGGTTCTAATCGAGATAACGGGCGATCACTTGGGTGAGATGCATGGAAATCAACAGGGCTTTGATATGGAAATCTAGAGATTCAGGTTCCTTTCCAGCAAGCTTTCTTGTTCTTGTCGTACCAGGAGTTGACGTACTCGCCGCCGGTGATCCGGTTGCAGACGAATTTCGCGTCGCAATAGTCGCAGAGTTCGAGGTTTCCTATGACCCATCCCGTTCCCGGATTCATGTCAGTCTTCAGCTCCACCATCTCCTCTGACAATCCCTGCGTCAGGGTATCCAGGGAATTGTTGGTGCACTGGTTGCAGCCTTTGCTACACGGATAGGGTTCAACCGTGTAGAATGGACCGTTGGACCCGTTCACGGTATTGTGATAATCACAGAAGACAGCGCATGATGCGTCAAGGGGCGAGAGGGATACTGTGACCCCTGGTGGCAGGAATATGTTGTATGCTCCTTTTGTCCCTAAATTGGGAACAGTGCCTGATGCGATCCAGCCAGTAAGGGTCTGTCTGAGTTGTCCATCAGTTATTTTCGGTGCAGGAGCCGTCTTGATTGTGATGAGGGGGTTGAGCTTCCCGATTCCAACATTGTATTGGGATAGCCCTACGGAGTATGTTTTGTCCGATTCTATATCTGCGACAGCTTTCTCGACGCTTTTTACCCAAGCCGCATTGGTCGGACTTGAAAAATAGGGGCCCCAGTATATGTTCTGCCAGGTGTAACCGTTCTTCCATAGTGGACCGCCACCATATTTCACGCTTGCGGATCTGGCGCGGAGCTGGTTGCGATGGTGGCAGGGGTTGGCGTAGTGCCAGATTCCCGATTCGTGGTCGGCCGTTGCCCTCACGCCGATGTGTTCGAAGCCGGAGGTCGAGCTACCGCATACATTGCAACTTGCAATATCGCTGCACGATTCACATCTATCCTTCAGATTCGTGTTTGAAAATCCGCTGAAGAGATCTGAATCCCTTCCTTGCACCTTTGACATATCGCGTTCCACACCCCCTTGCCCAATCTGAATCTAAATTGTGGTGTTCCTCATCGTGCAGTTCTAGGGTAGCACGACCCGCGGTTATTCACGAGAGCGCAGAACAAGGTCGCGACATGCAATCCCGGCTTCAAGAAGAGAACTACTCAGTCAAGGGACAAGGAATCGTGTCAGAATCATGTCGTTCATTCAGCCTTTCCATACTCCTAGGGCTAGGCCTACTAGGAAGGCGGCGGAAGTAATTGGGAGTATGTTTGCGAATGTCGAGGCCTGGCTGGCTGCTTGTGGTACTGCGGAAAAGACCCTGTAGATAGTTGCCGTCGAGGGCTCGCTCAGCTGGAGGTTGATGTAGCCTGTTGCGACGAGGAGACCCACGAGTGAAAGGATGGCAAGTCCGAGCTTCACTGTCTTCTTGAGCACGATCCCTACGAGGAAGCCTATCGCGAGCACGACGAGCGCGGGAATGATCGTTCCTGACCCAACATCGAATACGGACACCAGGAACCCTCGCCTCTACAACTAGCCGATGGGGCTTCTTAACCTATCCTAGCTGGAGCATACGTTCGATGGCCAGGCGCGCCCTTCGAGCGGTTTCATCTGGCACTCTGACCTCATGGACCATGTTTCTCAGCGAGTTAGCAACCTTCTCCAGGGTTATGGTTTTCATGTATTGGCAGACAGCATCCTCCTTGACCGGGAGAAATGTCTTGTCAGGGTTCTCCTTCCGCATACGATGGAGAATACCGGTTTCCGTCGCGACTAAGAACTTGTCAGCGCTCGACTCCCTTGCCCGACGAACCATGCCCTCTGTCGAAGCAACATGAACCATCGGCATATTGAAATCGCCCTTTTCGGCAAAATAGAGAAACTGTGTAACACAACCACATTCAGGATGGATTAGAAACTCCGCGTCAGAATTCTCCTCAAGCTTCCGGTTCACGACATCCGGCGTTATCCCCGCATGAACATGGCATTCCCCTGGCCAAATCTCCATCTCCCGTCCAGTCCTCTCCTTGACAAACGCACCCAAGAAAAGGTCCGGAAGAAACAGAATCTCTCGATCTCTGGGAATACTATTCACAACCTTCACAGCATTACCGGAAGTGCAGACATAATCGCTATCAGCCTTAACCTCCGCAGTCGTGTTAATGTACGAAACAACAACAGCATTCGGGTGATCCTTCTTCCAGGCCCGCAACTTCTCCCCATCGATCGTCGCCGCCAACGAACAACCAGCACCTAGATCCGGCAACAACACCTTCTTCTTCGGCGAGATTATCGACGCTGTCTCCGCCATGAAATGAACCCCACAGAAAACAATCACGTCCGCAGGCGTTTTAGCTGCAGCCTGCGAGAGGCCTAACGAATCACCTACAAAATCCGCAATATCCTGGACATCTGGAACCTGGTAGTTGTGCGCTAGAATGACCGCGTTTCTCTCTCTTTTCAGCCGCAGAATCTCCGTTGCCAGTTCCTCGTGTCCGTTGAACTGGAGCAACTGGGCCACAGAAATCAAACTAGAGATGGGCAAATTCCTGTGTTAAACATTACTCCGAGGAGCCCGAAGGAGGAGGGTTGCTAGCTGGGTTTCTACATCATTGGAGATTGGAGCCTTGCGATCGTGGAGGAGACCTGGTCAACATATTCTTTCAATCTGGAAAGCATGCTGCTCGCTGTGATGACGCCGATAACTCTCCTGTCCTTTAGCACTAGAACTCTGCGGATTCCTTTCCGCGCCATCAACTCCGCGACCTGATCTAGCCCCGCGTTCGCGTCCACAGATACGAGATCGCTCGTCATTATATCACCAAGTTTCACGTGTGAGGGGTCTTTTCCCTCAGCGACTATTTTGGAGAGATAGTCCCACTCGGTAACTATCCCATCTGGGCTGCCGGCGGGGGATGAGATTATGGCGAAGCCGTGTCTCTTTGCTTTCATCTGTCGGGCCGCCTCCAGAGCTGTTGTGTCCCGTGGTAGAGAGAGAAACTCTTTCTCGACCACGTCCTTTGCGATAAGGACCATAGGTGTGTATGGTGGAGCTCGAATAATTAATAGTAACCGACAGGGGCTTTCCCGTTTAGTTGGCAGTCCGTTAGCGGGCCATTTGGAAGATTCGGCCCTTCGCGCCATTCCCTGAGCTCATCTTTCACAGAATTTGCTACTATCAGACAACCTTATCCAGCGATAGGCTAGAAATCACCTCAGAACGCTCGATGCCAGTCCAAACCTAAATCAACATACACCACAACTTAACCACAGCAAAAGTTGAGACCGGGGGCAAGCAGCCGAGGGTTCGAGGACGAAACCCACGGTTTCCAAGAAGGAGAACGGATTGCGAAGGTCTCTGTATGGACCCTTTTGGCTCTTGGGATCGTTGAGATCGTCTTCAGCCTTATCAGTGGAAGCATCTCCCTCCTCGCGGATGGTATAGACTCCATCTCTGACGCCGTAGTTAGTTTCTTTGTCTGGGCTGGTCTCCGCATCTCACGCCGTAAGCCCACTCGCAGGTTCCAGTTTGGCTATTACAAAGTCGAGAGCTTTACGGCCCTCATCACCGCGTTCGTTCTTGTGGCAGTTTCAGGCTATATTTTCCTCCGATCCTACAGAGCCTTCCAGAATCCCGTTCCCCTTAAGCTCCCTCTTCTCGCTCTAGTTGTGCTTCTAGCCGCAGGCTTGGGCTCCCTCTACCGTGCCCTCCAGATGCGTAAGATCGCCAACAAATACAACATAACGTCTCTGAAACTTGATGCGAGAAATTCAATTAAAGATGCGTCCTCGTCATTCGTAGCTTTCGCCAGCGTTTTCGTCGCTTCCTTCGGAATTCACCTCGCGGACGCGATCGGAGGAATGCTTGTAGCGGTCTATATTCTTACGGTGGCCTATGTGGCGCTGAGAGAATCTTCCCTGGTGCTCCTAGACGAGTTTCACGAGCCGGAACTCTCTCGCGAAATCGAACATGTGATAAGATCCCATACCGATGTTAGGGGAATAAGAGACCTGAGGCTGCGGAGAGCCGGCCCCTTCATTGTAGGAGCGCTCGAAGTAGAGGTTGAAGGGAATATGACGTTGAACGAGGCTCACGAGGTCGCCACGGAGCTGGAAGCCTCGGTCAAAACTAGGATCAGGGGTCTAAGGAGGCTGGTCGTAACGCCCGTCCCAGTGGTTGACCCTCACGAGCACCCCCACGAACACTACACTGCTTAGGCCTCGGTCCTCCTGGAGGATAGCCGCTACTCAGCGGGGCTTACCGAATGATGTGCGTTGAATGACTAATTGTAAATGACACCTTTCACAGGTGAAGGAAGACGAGGATTAGGATTCTGGCAAAGACACCGAGGATGGGAGGAATAACGAGAACTGTTGCAAGCCTGCTGACGACGCCGAGGTCAAAGGGCCAGGATTGGATCTTCTGTACATCTTGTTGTATCTGACGAACCATTGTAACCTCATCAGCCAAGGCCTTGGTCTCGTTCGTGCTATCTCCTCTGGGAGACTTCGAGATTTGTTCCTTGAGCTTCTCGATGATTGTTGTGTAATGGGGTGTTACCCAGCTCAGCTCTTGACGCTTGGCTTCCTGAAGCCTCTTCCGAATGCTGAGCAGAGGCAGGAAGAATAGGGCGACTCCGGCGAGGATCAGCCCGACGCTGAAAATCATGTCGGTAAGCCTGATCGGAGCAAAGATGATGGTTACGCCTCCCGGAATATCCACCTCAATGTTTACCAGCTCCAGGAAAGTCAGCGTAATCGGGAAAACTGCGTAGATACTTGCCAATCTGAGCGATGCTGTTCCGAACGGTTTCAACCCTAGCGTTCTGTCTTCAGTGAAGGGTTTGAGCTGTAGCGGTAGCTTGCCTGCCCGGTGAATCGCGTACATTGAGTAGCTATAGACCCACAGAAAAGAGGCCAGTATCAGAAAGAAGTATGCGATGACCGCAATATGCTCCGAGAAGACTGACGTAGGACTTGGGAAGCCGAAGAGAAAAGTGATTGCAAGTAGGAATACTACCCAAACTGCAAGGATGTTTGCGAGCCGAAACGGTATTCTAAGGCCATCGACGGGCGCATCTGGACTCATTTGTAAAACATATTCGTTTAGTCGTTCCATTCTATTCGAGATGAAACGGATAGCGTAGACGAAGTAGACAAGGAAAATCGATAGGACCAGGGCCGTATCTATCAAGTAGCCCCCGAGCCCAGAGGGAGGAACGACGATGTAGTCGAGAGTGGCTAGTAGCCTAGTCGGAACGAATCCGATGATGATCGCCCAGAGCCAGAAAGGAAGTCTCAACCGAGCAGCCCGGCGAACCAATGGTGGCCAGGAAATGACCTTGGACGGACTGTGCAAGAAAGCTTCCAGCATGACACTTGCTGGGAGCCTTCCTTATAGAACCCGTGCCGTAAGGTGGTCTCCGTTGAAAAGAGAAGGAAGGAAAGAAACGCGGCAGTTATCGAGAAGAATTATCCTACGGGCTCCGCGCTGGGTGTCTTTGACTCGGGAACCCCCTCGAACTTTTGGCCTCTCAATGCTGAGGGGATGACCGCAACAAGGCTCATGATTCCCATGATCAGGAACGTCGTGTGCATAGGACTCACGAACAGAGCAATATTGGACGCGTTCGAACCAGCGAGAGTTTCGCCTGCGAAGACTGACTGGAGAACGTTCAACGGAATGCTTGTCGCCAAGACAACGAACACCATCGCGAGGCTGAGAAGGGCTCCGGTGGTGACAAGTGTAGCCGACATTCCTGAAGCAACGCCTCTCCTGGTCACCGGTGTCGCGTTCATGATGGAACTTATGTTCGGGGCAACAAACATGCCCCCTCCCGCCCCACTGACAACCATGAGCGATGCAAGGATCGAGTAGGAAGCATCTCCAGGGACTACTGCGAATCCAAAGAGCGCCGCGGCAGATATCAAGAGTCCTCCTGTAGTAAACCCTCTCGCGCCATACTTATCGGAGAGAAAACCGCTCAACGGGCCGACGGTGACGAAGGCCACCGCGAACGGTATCAGGAGGATACCCGCTGTAAGTGCATCATAGAGTAGTGCCCCTTGGAAGAATATGGTCAGGACGAGGGAGATCCCACTTCTTGATATGGAAGCGAGGAAATTGCTCAATATTCCAGCTGTAAAAGGTCTGATCTTGAACAGCTTCAAGTCCATCAATGGGGTCGGGGTTTTCAGCTCCACATAACCGAAGCTTGCTAGCGCGACCAACCCCGTGACCATCATGACCAGATCGAGAAGAGTATATCCTGACAGAGCTCCCAGGGTCAACCCGACGAGGAATACGGACAGTCCTCCCGCGAACAGCAAGTTCCCGGGGAGATCTATTCTCTCATGCTTGACCGTTCCTAGCTCCTTGAGCTTCTTGTAAGCCCAAAAAGTGGCGAAAGCGCCTATGGGCAGATTTATCCAGAATATGGACTGCCAGCCCAAGGCAACTGTGAGGACACCACCTAAGATGAGGCCGATTACGGATCCGCTTATTCCTGCTACTAGGTTGACCCCGATCGCCCGGCCGCGCTCGCTAGGAGGAAACGCATCCGTCAATATGGCGGCGTTGTTGGCCCAAATGAGAGCGGCTCCTACTCCCTGGATGAGTCGGAAGAAGACGAGCATCGTCCCGGTGAGGGCGAGGCTGCAGAGCCCGGAACCAATGGTGAATATGAGGAAGCCGAGGTTGTAGAGACGCACCTTGCCGTACATGTCGGCCAGCCGACCGAACAACAGCAATAGAACCGCGGTCATGAGAATGTAGCCCATTAGGACCCAGAGAGCTTCGAACGCTGACGCGTTCAGCTTCCGGGTTATCGTCGGCAAGGCGATGAGGACAATGTTCCCATCCAGCTGGGACATGAACGCGCCGATAGTAGTGTTCGTCAGAACAGTGTACTTGTATTCCATCTCAAAGAACCGCTTCGCTTTTCCAGGTAGATGAAACGGTGGGCCGTTAGAAATCCCGTATAAGGTCTATTTCCACAGTTCGGGCGGGTTCTAAGAAAAGCGAGGGTCTGTCAGTAAAGTTCTCTTCTTCTGGCTGTTAGGTTTATGGCCATCTCGGCGATGTCTTCGCCGTACTCAGCGATGCGTTTCAAGCTCTCGAGCGCTAACCTCACTGCGACAACGGTTTTGGGGTTCAAACGGAGATCAAATAACTTGTCCATCACGCTTTCGGCGTCTTTCTCAATTTTCTGAGCAGATAGTATTGAGGTGTTAGCGATAGCCCCGTCGACTCTCGTTAACGACTTCAGGGCGTCCTCTAGGACCGAGCTGGTCAGGTCACTTACCTTCGACAGGTCTTCAATGAGTCGTTGTGGAAGAGGAGACTGGATCTCAGAGGCCGTTCTCGCGATGGTGGTTGCATGATCGGCTATTCTCTCAAGGCTTTTCGAGACCACACGATAGACGAGGCAATCCCGTGGATCCGCCAATCCGATTTCCTGGATCAGGCTTCTATTCAGGACAGCCATGGTGAGCTGCCGTATGAGAAACAGGTAAAATCGGTCAACTTCTTCGTCTCTCTTGATAATTTCCTCAGAAAGCGCAGAGTCCCTATTCTTCAGAGACTCCACTGCATCACGCAACATGAGTTTAGCGATGAGGCTCATTCTTGAGATGACTTTTGGCACCGGGAGGTCCCCGTAGGTCGAAAGGCATTGAACTATCAACTCATCTCTTGACTCCTCGATGATCTCCGATCCAACGAACATGCGCCTCGCAGCCTCTCTAAGGTATACGCGAAGGTCAGGCCTTGACGCCGTATGAAATCTTATTCTGATCACATCATAGCCTGCCAAATACTGGGCGACGACCGTTCTCAAGATCTGTTCTCTATCCTGATCCTTTGAAGGCGCGAGAACAGCCTCTGCACCCTTGCCCTGATTGGCCGGAATCTTCCCATGCGGGACCAAAGTTAGCGAAGAATCTGACCGTGGAAGAACAGCCACGACATCACCCACCTTGAGACCTTGTTCCTTCACCCAATCCTTAGGGAGAGAAACAGTATAGCTCGCCCCTCCCGTCATTTGCAATCTCCTCAGCTCGACCTGCTTCAACTCATGAACCCATCTCCATTGGTCTATGTATATATTTACCCCAACTAT
>Ga0209807_1000120_pt1 | contig 32020 bp, 25 predicted proteins | sample GraSoiAngelo_154_FD_186168 | JGI IMG/M metagenome (GOLD analysis project Ga0209807, IMG submission 186168) | Grasslands soil microbial communities from the Angelo Coastal Reserve, California, USA - 14_1009_13_20cm (SPAdes) (version 2) | ecosystem: Environmental > Terrestrial > Soil > Grasslands ... | reverse complement strand
GCGCGCCGGCAACTTCGCGTATTGCGGCCAGCAATCGACATCCTCCTCGCGCCAAAACGGCAGAACGACGTTGGCCAGAATGTCCGCAATGCGCGACTGACCGACGAGCGCCATCGCTTCCGGCGAAGCGGGCGCCGTCAATGTGTAGTGGAATTTCCAAAATGGATGATCCACGCGAGCGAAAAACTTTTCGACGGCGGCCGCGTCTTGTTTGCCTAGCGACCGACGAAATGCCGGCCACTCGCGCACTAGGATCGACAATGCCGCGAGCCGACGCTGGGGGTGATTGACGGGGCGGGTGCCGCTCAGGCGCCATGCTTTGTGCGGCAAAATCAGCCGCTGTAATTCGTCGCGATGCGGCCACCAACGGTCCCATAGTTCGCGGACGTAATTTTTTGCGGACTTTTTGTAGACGGCGAGATCCGGCGACTCGAGAAAACCCGCGAGTCCGAAAAGGATCGCTTCAGCGTCGGCCATTTTTCCGAGCAACGACTTTAATGAGAGCCGCTGCGCGATCAACATGAACGGCAGTTTGTTTTCTTTGTAGCCGAGCGCGCCCGCGATTTCCTGGAACAACGCTTCATCGCGCCCGTGATTGTCGATCTTCGCGCGGATGCGCGCGGCTTTTTTCTGCATACGAAATTGCGCCGCGGCATTGAGCACGCTGCGAACCCGCTCTTCCGGCAAATTTCTCAACGGCGCCTGGCACCGTCCCGGCCGTGCGAGCGGAATATTGGCGCTGAACGCCTCCGGCAAAATCGCGGGGTCGATCTGGATCTGCGGAACGTTTCGGTTCGATCTTGTGCGCGTGAAAAATTCGCGGTCACTTTTGTCGACGAAAACGTGGAGCACAGTTTCTTCGAACGCGGGGTTAACGGAGTGACCGTGCAAATCCCAATTCCGGTCGACGAGATCGATCTCGATGCAGCCGCGTAGCGGTTCGCTTCCGTTGACGCTGATAGCGGCATCGGAAAAATCTGGGCCGGATTCGCGGTTCCAGGTGCCGAATTGGACGATATCGATCTTGTCACCGGTCGCACCGACAAAATTTTTTCCGAAATCACCGGCAAACCAGCGCGCTTGGAGCTCGAGTTCGTTCGGTGTGCGCAATGGAAGAAAAAGCGCGCGTTCGCGGACACGGGTAGAAGCAAGCAGGTCTTCGTAGCTGGGGGCGCCGTTCTTCACGGTTTGATTGTAATCGCTTCGCTCTCCGAAGCGCGATTCAAAAGTTGAACGCCGTGTCGCCCAGAAAGCGACGGCTACAGTTGCCCATGACGATGGCGGCCTCTACAATCGCGCCATGCTCGACATTCGTCTGATTCGCGAAAAACCGGACTTCGTTCGCGAACGACTCGCGACCCGGGGTGGTGACGAAGCAGCGAGAATTGACGAGTTGTTGAAAGTCGATGCCGAACGGCGAAAGGCTGAGACCGAGCTGCAACTATTGCAATCCGAGCGCAATCGCTTGAGCAAGGAAATCGGTGCGAGAAAATCCCGCGGCGAAGCGACAAAAGAATTGGAAGGCGAGGTTCGAAAGCTTGGTGATGCCATTGTCGAACTGAATCAGCGCACGGCGGGTTCGGACGAACAGCAAATGAATCTGCTGCTCGAGATTCCGAATTTGCCGCACGAAAGCGTTCCCCTGGGTAAAGACCCGAGCGCGAATAAGGTGGTTCGAGAGGGGGGTAGGAAGCCGAAACTCGCCGGCAAAGCGCTCGATCACGTCGCGCTCGGTGAGAAATTGAAGATCCTCGATCTGGAGCGCGCGACGAAGCTGAGCGGGAGCGGATTCATTTGTTTTACCGGCGCGGGTGCGAAACTCGAGCGGGCGCTGATCAATTTTATGCTCGACCTGCACACACGCGAGCATGGCTACACCGAAATCAGCCCACCATTTCTCGTCCGACGCGATTGCATGATCGGCACGAGCCAGCTCCCGAAGTTTGAATCAGACATGTATGGGTTGCAAAACGGCGAACTATTTCTGGCGCCGACCGCAGAAGTGCCAGTGACAAATCTTCATCGGGAGGAAATTCTGGCGATTGCCGACCTGCCAAAGAAATTCGTCACTTACACGCCATGCTTTCGGCGCGAGGCCGGATCAGCCGGGCGCGAAACGCGCGGGATCATTCGCGTCCATCAGTTCGACAAAGTGGAGCTGGTGAAGATTACGAGCCCGGAAAAATCTTACGAAGAACTCGAATCACTGGTGGTCAATGCGGAGCGCATTCTCCAGATGTTCGAATTGCATTATCGCGTGATCGAGCTTTGTACCGGCGATCTTGGTTTTGGTTCAGCCAAAACCTACGACCTCGAAGTTTGGTCTCCGGGGCAAGACGCGTATCTCGAAGTTTCGAGCTGCTCCAATTTCGAAGATTTTCAGGCGCGCCGGATGAATCTTCGCTACAAAGGCGCGGATAGTAAAAACAAATTCTGTCACACACTCAACGGGTCGGGGTTGGCGTTGCCGAGATTGTTCGCGGCGCTGATCGAAAATTTTCAGCAACCGGATGGTTCAATTCGCATACCGGAAAAATTGCAGAGCTATTTTGGCAGGAGTGAGATCAAGTAGCGAAAGCTTTAAGTGATAGGTTGAGCTTTTCACTAGCGGGGCGGTAAAGCTTTGGCGGCAACATCAAAGGGATAGATGTCTGTCACCCAACCGAAGCGTGGATCGTTTGGGTTCACGACATAATTCCATCGCCAGCGCTGGACTTCCATGCTCGAGATAGGTGAGCCGAAGGTGAGATTGCGGTTACGGCGTCGGACGTAGGCAGCGAGGAACCGGTCGAAGATTTCACTTCGTCGCGTTGCGTGAAAGACCCGCGCCAAAAGATAGCGGGCGTTTGGCAGCAGCGCGGGAGATAAATCGCGAGTTGGAATAACGATGGAACTGCCGTTTTCCAGAGTCGCGATGATTTTAAAGTAAAGAAACGGGCCCTTGTGTTCCGGGGTGGAGTACATACGCCACGCGCTAAGCGGGTAATATTCTACGGACCAGACCCAGGCCACGAGAAAGGTCGCAGCCACTAACGCTGTGGCGACTGCCGGCAGATACGAAAGTGGCCGCGGCCGGACGCCGTTACTAACTTGCGCATTTACGGTCTGCTCACCGGTGCGAAAGTGGGGCCGCCAGAAATTGGCGACCCAATCGACATCCAGGAAGATAAATTGCAAGATGAGCAGTTCGAGAAACAGGATGTGTTGGAACACGAGAACGCCGACATGAACACCGAGGGCGGCGATCGGCATGATGATTTGCGCGGTCCGCGAGAACAGAACTCCAACATAGCCCAGTTCGACGACCAGGCCGAAGGTTCCAATAACAGTGAAAACGAGACCCGGGGCGTGATGTTGAACCAACCAGACAGTCGCTTTCCATTTGTAGTCGAGGAAGATCGGGCTCAACGCATCTTCGACGAGTCTTTGTTCGATGTTGTCTCCTCGAACCCAATCCAATCCTGAGTCGCGCAGCTTGCTCAATCCGGACATCAGATAGATCAGGGCCATCACGATGAAGCAGGCATAAACGCCGAAACCGGCTGATTGCCGGCCAGGCTCATGCTTCTTGCGATTCAGCCAGCAATCGACCGACCACGTTGCCGCGCACGCAGTCCACGGAAGCACCAGCACCAGGTAAACCAGGACGAGACCTGAATGGTACTGATATGTGTAATCTCGGAGGATCGCCTGTAGCAAAAGAAATCCAAAGCCGCCGAGAAGAAGGGCAATCCGCGTTTGGAATCCGATTAGTCCGAGTAGGAGCAAGGCCGCTGTCGTCCATTGCAGCGCCCCTAACAGATGCGCATTGGACAGAAGCGAGGAGTAGCCGGGAATAGTATGGAGCAGATGAAAAAATTGATAGTTATTTCGCATTTCAAGCGGCATCGAGGAAAGCGCCGGCAAGTCTTCCATCACCGTAAAAATCAGCGCGGTCAGGCAGACGAGGATGCGAATCCAGGCCAGTTGTCGCGGAGTTCCATTTACTAATCGCGGCGTCGAAAAGTCGAGCGTGCGAAAGATCCCGGTGAGCGCGCCGATTAATAGCACCGCACCGAGTCCGGAGATGGCCATCTTTGAAACGCCATGCTGCAGCCAACCAGCGCCCAGCAATAAAAGGAGCGAACCACCGAGAGCGATCGCAGCGGCGGCGAGGAGCGATCGTCGGTGTCGCTCACTCGTGGTGCGATTCGGTTTGTCTAGCCGATTTGTTCGGACTTTCATGCAGCGTCTGAGGGATTCTCGACTAGGCTGTTGGTTCGTTGAAGAGATCCATCTGCGATCGGTCTTGCAGAGCCGATTGTTTTTCAATTTCTGACGGCAAGAGCAACTCGTAACCGAGTCGCTGCGCGAGACGTCGCGCTGTTTCGGGAGCAAACCCTTCGAAATGGTTGCTGACGAATGCCCAAACGTTGCGAGCTTCAGGGAGGTGACGCTCAATCTTCATCGACCAGCTTTCTAACGCCGCTTCACGTTTCCAAAGAAGCTTATCGTATCGGTGAACAAACTTACCGGCGCCATCATACTTGGTCGCGTAATCCCCGAGCAGACGCAGATAAAGAAAATCGGTCGTGCGCGGCAGAAATTCGAACGGCGCAAGATTGCGTTCATTGAGCGGACTGGTGTCGGCCCAAACCCAACAGATCCGATATTGTTCCAACAGCCGAATAACTTGGGGCCGATGCCAGCCAGCGTGACGAAATTCAATGGCAAATCGAAAACCTTTCGGGAGTTGCACGAGAAATTTTCGCAAAATCTGTCGGCCATCCTTGGGTGTAAAAGAGGGCGGCAGTTGGATCAGCACAACCTGGAGCTTCGACTCGAGCGGTTCGATCGCGCGCAGAAAGGCATTCAGTTCGGCCGTGCAATCGCGTAGCCGGCAGACGTGGGTGATTTCGCGCGGAAGTTTGCAACTAAAGCGAAAGGAAGCAGGAGTTAGTTCGACCCAGCGCCGGACCGCGTTCTCCACCGGCACGCTGTAAAAAGTCGAATCAATTTCAACCGCGGGAAAATAGCGCGCGTAAAATTCGAGCCATTCGGATTCGGGCAACTCTGAAGGATAAAAACTTCCACGCCATTCCGGGAAGCTCCAGGCGCAAGCGCCGATTCGAATTTTTTGCTGGTCGGTGAGGTTCAAATCGAGCGCAAATCTAAGCTAAATCACAACGCTCGGGAAGATGTCGATTCTTGTCCGCCAAGGGCCGGACCCGTTCGGCGGAGAGCAGTTTGAGGGTTGCAAACAACGGCTGGTTTTCGTGTGCGGCGCAACTTGACGGAGTGGATAAGTCAATTACCCTGCCAGTCCCGATGAAATTCCGAGTTCTCCCGGTGTGTTTGTTGCTCCCGCTGGGCTTGTTTTTAATTCAATCGACCGATGCCGCGGTTGTTTTTCGCCCCGGCGAAAAAGCAAAATATGTGGCGCCGGGTGAAGAAGAATTGAACGGGAATGCGGCGGAGCTTTTTGAAATCGGCCAAAAGGCGGAAAGAGAAGGCAACCCGAAGCGAGCCATTCGCGCGTATCGTCAACTTGTCCGAAAGTATCCGCGTGATACGCTGGCAGCGGGGGCGGCATTTCGAGGCGCGGTGCTGCTCGAGCAGGTGCGTCTACATCTGGAAGCTGCGAATACGTATCGATTGGTGGTGATAAATTATCCTACCAGTCCGCATTTTAACGAAGCGATCGAAGGACAATTCCGGATCGGCGAAATGTATCTGGCCGGGAAGAAACTGAAATTGCTCGGGATTCCTTTCGCGACTTCAATGGATCGCGCGGTCGAAATTTTTGCGGCCGTAATTCGGACTGCGCCCTACGGAAAGTACACCGCGCGTGCGCAATTCGACATTGGCCTGGCGCGTGAGAAGCAGGGAGCCAATGACGCCGCTCTCCAGGCCTACTCGGCAGTGGTAGATAAATTTCCGAATGATCCGGTAGCGGCGGACGCGCAATATCAAATGGGTTACATTTGGTTCACGGCCTCGCGGGGTGGCACCAAGGATCTGGCGGCGACGAACAACGCGCGAACTGCGTTCCAGGATTTTTTGTTTCGTTACCCGAACAGCGAAAAAGCCGCGCAAGCGCGCGCCAATCTTCAGCAATTGGAACACAAAGCGACCACCAGCTCGTTCGACGTCGCGCGCTATTACGACAAACAGAAAGCATATCGGGCCGCAGTCATTTATTATAATGAAGTGATCCGACAGCAGCCCGGATCAACCGAAAGCGAAAAAGCGAAGAAACGAATCGATCAATTGCGGGCAAAACTCGGCGACAAGGTGCTTCAGCCGTTACAAGAAAAGGAAGCGGAAAAAAAGAAAAGCACCGATCAGCAGAAAACGAAGAGCGCCCCGGAAAGCACGCCTGCTCCAAATTCCGGGTCCATCTTGCCGCCGGATTTGGACAGCTCACTTCCACCACCACCTTCGACGTGGGGTGACACGACTGCGCCTCCCGCGTCTTCGACCGAGCCGGGAAGCAGCGCAACGCCAGCCTCGCCCGACGATTCCGGTTCGTCTGAAGCAACGGCCGCGCCGACGCCGTGAAAAATTCAATCACGGCGGCGCTAGCCTGTCTCGGTTTGACTGGTTGTCTCGGCTATCACATCGGACCGGCCAAGCCTTATTACCTTCGCGACATTCACACCATCGCGATCCCGACGTTCACCAACAAAACGCTTATTCCACGCGTGGAAGTGCTTGTCACTGATACAGTGATCAAACAATTTCAGCAGGACGGCACTTATCGAATTGCAAGTAGCGAGTCGGCGGACGCCACGCTCAACGGTGAAATCATTCGCATTAGTAGATCGCCGGCGCGCTCGGTTCGCGGAAATGTGTTAGCCACGAGCGAATTTAATCTGGCCATGCGGTTGAAGTACAGACTGGTGGGCCCCGATGGGAAACCGCTCGGGCCTTCCGGCGAAGTCGTCGGCACGACCAGCTTTTTTGTCGGCACCGATGTCACAACGGACGAACGGCAGGCGTTGCCATTGGCCACGGAAGAGTTGGCCAACCGGCTGGTCACACAGCTGAGCGAAGGCTGGTGATGCAGCATGAAAGGCGAAGAGAAGCTTTGGAGCATTCTCAACGATAAACTCGATACGCTCCGCGCGAGCGGTCGTTTGCCCGAAGCTATTCGCGTCGCCGAAACTTTACTCGAGCTTGCTAAGCGCACGTTTGGTGATGACGACAACGCGCTGGCGCTGAGTTACGAAAAACTCGGGCAGCTTCTCGATCAAAGTGGCGACCACGTGAAAGCGAAACCTTATTTGCTAAAGGCGCACGGCGTTCTCGAGAAAGCCAAACCACCCGATCAACGCTTGCTTTACCGATCGGCGCGTCGACTGGCTTTCTTGTGCGATAACCTCGGACAACAAGAAGAAGCGATCCGTTATTATGAGAAGGCGATCGCTGCCGGCACGCACCTCGATGATCTGCCTTACGCGGATTTGGGAACGATGCTTAACAACGTCGCACTGATTTTCCGAAGATCAGGCCGCCAGAAAGCGGCCGAGCCGTATTACTTGCACGCGCTTCAGATTTACGAAAAGCAACTCGGACCCCAGCACGCCGACGTCGCCTCGGTTTTGAACAACCTCGCGGTTTTTTACACCAATGAGAAGCGTTACGCCGAGGCCGAGAGGACCCACCTTCGCGCGCTTGGCATTCGGGAAAAAGTGTTTCCATCAACACATCCCGACATTGCCCAATCGAAATGCAATCTGGCGGTCGTCTATCATTCCCGCGGCGATTATCCAAAAGCAGCCGAGCTTTACCGCGCATCGCTCAAGAGTTGGGAAGAAGCGACCGATCAGCCGCCAGAGGATTACGAAATCGTGGCTGCAAATTACGCCGACTTGCTCCGTTCGTTGGGCAAAGCCCGCAAGGCGCAGCAGCTGGAAGCGCGGGCGCGCAAACGACGGCGCGGATAAATTCAGGGCGAGACCGTACCTTGTCATTTCGGCTTGCGCGCGCGAGATGGCCGCGCAATTTAACGGGCCGAATTTTTTGAGCTCACGTGGCGGAATTGGCAGACGCGTACGGCTCAGGACCGTATGGGGCAACCCGTGGAGGTTCGAGTCCTCTCGTGAGCAATTTTCCTTATCATTTTACTTGAATCAGCGAACAGCAGCGAGTCGGACACCGTTAATGCGCCCCCAATTAACATGAATTGGCGAAATCTCCGAGACCGACTGCTGATCGGCCACATCATTGTTTGGAGTTCGCTCCTCTGCCTTTTCCTTTTCCAGAGCGCCCCAATCTCTACCCATGCAGTTTTGGAAAATAGAATTGGTCCGATCGAAGCGAACCATTCGACCGATCTTTATCTCCAGGCTCTGACTGGATTACAAAATGGTTCGCAATCCGTGGATGAGTCGTTACAGAGTCTGCCGAAAGGAAAGCGACTCCTTATTTTCGTACGCTCTGACAATTCGCCAAGCGAATTTCTGGGCATGCTGATCGCTTATCTGTCTTGGCCGAGACAGGTGCAGATAGTGAAGCTTCGAGGCACAACTGCCGACGAAGAAGTCGAGGCGATCGCTCCTGCTTCGGTTGCCGGCATCGTTTTTTGCTCGGTCAGTCCGCCGACGTGGTTGGGGAAAGGGATTCGCCTTGGTTCCAGCATTCTTTTGGTGCCAGTTCCGGCGTCGGAGGCTAGGCCGTGATCTTACTTCAGTTGGCAGCCGCTTATCTGACCCTATTCGCTGCAGGCATGGGTGTTACGCTGTTACTTCTCCGTAGTCTATCTCGGTTAAACCTGTTGGAGTGCGGTTGTCTTGCCTGGCTTTTCGGAGTTGGCGTTGTCTCTTTGCTCTTATGGATCGGTGGGACGCTTGTTTCCGGTGTTATCTTGCAAGCCATTGTTACAGTTGCTTGCTTAGCTCTCGGAGTGACTGGCTGGCGTGCCAAGCAACGTGCAGGAGTTATATTCGAGCTGCCCAGGCCAAGCGGTATTACGCAATGGCTCCTTACGATCTTTGTCTTACTAGAGATTGCAACCATCTTCTTTGTTTCTGCTAAACATACCCTCGGATGGGATGGACTGCTAAACTGGGAGATCAAGGCGCGTTATGCGTTTGTGAACGGCGGAGTTCTTCCAGTCGAATATTATTCTAGCGTGGGCCGCTCTTTTAGTCATCCTGAGTATCCGCTTGGAATTCCTTTGACCGAGCTTTGGTTGTATATGTGGATCGGGGAAGCTCATCAATTTTGGATCAAAACGATCTTTCCATTCTTCTATGCCGCCGGAGCTTGTCTCTTAGCGCTCATCGCTACTCGCATTTCTGGCCGTTGCTGGGTTGGCTTATTAATTGCCGCGCTGTTTCCGTTCATTCCCTATTTCACGTCCGGACCCGGCGGTGTAATCGTGGGCTATGTCGATTTTCCCGTGAGTATCGTTTACCTAACAGGACTGGGTTATCTTCTGTACTCGTTAAGTACAAGAATCGAGTATCCATTTTATATTTATGCGTCTTGCCTCGCTTTGCTGCCATGGCTGAAACAGGAAGGTGCAATCTTATGGTGTGTGCTCGTCGCGCTCGGTCTGGTCGTTAGCTGGCAACAGAAGAAGGTGCGTCTCTTCGCAGTCAGCATATTGCCGGGTTTATTTGTCATCGTGAGCTGGCGGCTTTACCTAAAATTGATGGACGCTGTCCCGCCCACTGACTTCTCGCCGCTAAGTGTTCACGCTCTCTTGAACAGTGCGCATAGGGTCGGTCCTATTTGTCGCACACTGTTCGCCGAGATCGAGAGTACAAACCATTGGGGTAGTTTTTGGCTACTTACCGGATTAGCCCTTCTCTATCTCTTGGTTTTGTTCCGCGATACCCGTAGTGTGGTCCTGGCTGGTGCTATTCTCGTCCCGGTTATGGTTTACTCTTCAACGTACTTATTTAGTGCGTGGCCGAGTTATACAGCGCATGTAACTGCTTCAATGCCGCGGTTGCTATTACACATAGTTCCGACCGCATGGCTTGCGATCGGCTTGGCTCTATCGTTCAGACGGGTCGAGCCAGAAAAGCAACACACTTAGGTTCCGCTCTGGATTCTATACAAAGTAATCAACTAAGTGAATCGCGCGACCCGGATAACGTTCGCGCGATGTTTGGGGCGATTGCGCGTCGTTATGACCTGGCGAATCACATCTTGAGCTGCGGGCGTGATTTCTTGTGGCGTAGACGCGCGGCTGCGATCGTCGCTCAATGGAAACCAGGGAAGGTTGTCGATCTTGCCACTGGCACAGGCGACCTAGCCCTGGCGATCCAACGCGTCCTGCCGAAGTCGGAAGTAATCGGAGTCGATTTCGCCGAAGAAATGCTCGCGCTGGCGCGGACGAAGGGAGTCCGGCAGACAATAGCCGCAGACGTGCTCGCGCTACCGTTTCCCGATCGCACACTGGATTGCATTACGATTGCCTTCGGCTTGCGAAACGTGAGCGACTGGGCTGCAGCCTTGCGAGAAATGGCGCGCGTTCTTACGCGCAACGGTCATTTGCTTGTCTTGGAGTTCTCGTTGCCGCAAATGTCAATCTTACGATCGCTTTATCGCCTTTACCTTCATCGGTTGCTTCCGATTTTTGGATCCTTTCTTACCCGAAAAAAAACCGCTTACGATTATTTGGGAGATTCGATCGAACAATTTCCCGGCGGCGAAGAATTGTTGCGACTAATTGAGGGAAACGGATTTCGGGATGCCGTGGCTGAGTCGCTGACGGGTGGAATCGTGACGATCTATACCGCGAAGAAAAACGGCTAAGGCGTCGCAGTTGCTGTCCCGGATGGAGGAGGCGAAGGCGATTCGTGAGCAACGAGCGGCAGTTTGAGCGCGTTTAAATCTGGCGCGTTAACGGCAAAGGTTCCTTCGCGCTCGTCCACTTTTGCGAACGACATCCCATTGGGCGCGACGCCGCCAATAGTCAGTTTGTGTGTCGCTTTGTCGTCTGGGGAAGTAGTGAACGTCACGACAAGTTGCGGCTTGTCGAAACCTTGTGCCGGGGTTGTCGATCCGACCCAGCGCACCGCGTGCAATGTTGACAAGGTATTGAGAAGCGACTGCACGTTCGTTTGATTGATTGCGCCGCTTCCCTTCGCCCAACTCCATTGATTGTTCGCGCCGCGTACCAGTGCACATTCTTTGTCTGTTGTCACGCTGACGCGGTGAATCTGCTCCGGCTTGAAATTGAAGATCGACAGTTCCTGCCATTGCAGCGGGTCGGTGAAGATTTGATCGAGCATGGCGCGACGCACAGCGACGACGAACGGCTCGTCTCCGACTCGTGCGTAGACGCCGTCGCCTTCGACTTTTCCAAACGCAATCGACGCAAACGGCTGCTCGCCGGCTTTGGTTTCAGCGGTGTTTTCCGAAGCGAACGAACTGAAGGTGGCAATTAGTTGCGGCTTATCGAGGCCATACTTCGGCAAGTTCGAAGCGACATCTTCGACAAATTTTGTGACCTGCTCGTTTTGCAAAGTGTCGATCAGTCGCCGAACCTCGCTCGAATTTGCAGGCGCGTTATTGCGGCTGGCGATTGTCCAGTTTTCATCTTTCCGCGCCAGAACCGTTTTGCCCTTACCCGGCGCGTCGATGGTTAGCCGGTCGAGAATTTTTGTGTCGATTCGAACGAGGTGGCGGTCACGAAGATCATTAGGTTTGTTGTTGAGCGTCTCGTCGATTTTTTTTGGCAACGTGTAAACGAAGCCGCGCGGAGAGAAGCGCACGTAAACCTGGTCTTTCTCTTTTTCGGGAATGCTGCCGACCTGAAGCGTCTGGCCCTGCTTGTCGTCCTGCGCAAAAAGTGTGAGCGAGCCGCGCGGTTCGGCCAATCCGTAAGGATGCAGATCGCCGCGGTCGTCCGCCACAAATTGTTGAATGCGCGCCGTCGTCACTTGCGCAATCAAGTCGTTGACCTTCTGATCGTCGGCGCGCGTGTGCAACGGTTTCGCGATTTCCCAATGGTCGCCCTTTTTCTGCAGCTCCATTTCGCCCGCCGACGTTTTGAGCACGACGCGGACAACCTGCGCCATGATCAAATCAGTCAGTTTTCGGTCGCGGAAATCTTCCGGCTTCTTTTCGACCGCTTTCTTAACCGATTGACTGGCCAGAAACGTCTCTTTCGAATTCTCGAACCGGACATACATCTTGCCTTCCAGCGCAGCGTCCTTGCCGAAGAAGACTTCGGGTGGCGCACCAGGTCCGAGCAACTTCAAACGCAGCTTGGGGTTTGCGAGGCCGTAGTCTGCAAGCTTGCTCTTGTCCGCTTCCATTTCCTTGGCCGAAATAGCCGCGTCCTTTTGCCAGCTCTCGAGATCGAGCAGCAGATTGTTCACTAAGGAAGCGTCCGCCTGATCTCTGATCGGAGTTTCCAGGCGCCATTTATAATCGCGACGGCGGATGTCGATCATATCGTCGCCGTTGTGAATAACGACGCCGTCAATTTTCTCGCGGCTGAAATTGAGAACATTTTGTGATTGGCGAGCCGCTTCTTCAGTGCCGGGCCGGTTGCTTTCGATGAAAAACAGGTAGGCGAAAACGCCGGCCGCAATGACGAAAAGGATCAATGTCGTTTTCCACTTCATGACGATTTTGCGATTATTAGGCGCGCCGTTTCCACCAGACGGCGGTGCCGAGAACGACAAAAACAAGCGGCATCAAGACCAGGATCATCCAGCGTAAACTGCGCAAAGCATCTTCGTTGAGGCTGAAAGTGAGTGTTTTCGGAACTTTCGGCGCGATCCCGATGAGCTGCTCTCGGCTCAACAACCAGTTTGCGCTCGCTGAAATAAAGTCGAGAGCTTGTTGGTCTTGCGTCAGCGCGTTGTCCTGAATAAAAGTCGCGTTACTCACCACCACCATCCGCGACGAATTCATTTGGACGCGCTCGTCTGCGCTGCCGCCTTTCTCGATCGACACCCCGATCGTCAGAGGCGCCGTGCCCGCTTTTTTTGCGTTCGCTTGCAGTTTCGCCTGGTCGTTGGTGTTGTAATCGGTTTCAGCGAAATAACCTTTCTCGGCTTCAATCAGCGGCTGGAGCCGGATATTCGCCGCGCGAACGCGTTCTGGCTGGAGTGTGATTGACGATGTTCCGCCGAAAAATAATGCGCGGACGTTAGCGAGGCGTTTCGTCACCGGGCTGTCACCGAGAAAGCGGGCCTGCACATCGCGAATCAGCGCCAGCTCCTCAATTCCAGTGCGCACAAAAGCCATCAATCGGTCGTCGTTTACTTTCACGCCGAGTTCGTTGAGGAACGCGTTCAGCTTCGGTGTTTTCGCCGAAGGATCGATCAAGAACAGGATCCGTCCCTGTTTGTCCCAGAAATCGTGCAACAATTTGATTTCGCGATCAGAGAGATCGTACTGCGGGCCGACAATCATAACTGTTTTTATCTCGGCGGGGATTTGCGGCTCATTGAAAAGATTCAATTCCTGAAATTTGATGTTTTCGTTCTCGATAAATGTCTTCAGCACCGAAATCGGACTACCGGCCTGTTGCTGTTGATTAATCATCGCCAGCGGTGACGCTTCGGTGATCGATGGCTCTTTGTGACCCGTGACATAGCCGATTGTGTTCTTTTTGCCTTCGACTAAATCGATCATCGCGCTGGTGATCGCCTGTTCGCCTTTAAACGCGGTCACCCGCGGTCCTTCGCCAAGCGCCATGCCGCTCTGATCGATCTCCGCCATCTCCGAAGCCTTCACCGTTTTGTTGCGGCCTTCGTAATCGATCACGAGCAAGCTTTCGTCGCTGACCACTTTATATTTGTCGAACATCTCCTTGGCGCGGGAGAGGTTTCGCTGCGGATCGATGTTCTCGATGTCGATCTTACCCTTGGCTGCGTATTGATATTCGGTGAGCAAACTCGAAACGTCGCCGCTGATCGGGGTGTTCGGCGAAAAGAAAACCGTGATTCGGACTTTTCCCTTGATGGTGTTCAAGAAACGCTTCGTCTTATCCGAGAGCGCGTATTTCTGCTCGCGCGAGACATCCCAGCGTTTGTAATGGCGGAAGCCGATCCAGTTTACGGCGCTCACCAAAAAGAAAATGAGAATGAGCTGGACCACAAGATTCAGGCCGATTTGAAGTCGCTGAATTCTTTTTGGCTTCGTTGTAACTTCAGTCATTCGTCACAACCTCCATTTGCGCGATTGGAACGCTTGATAAGTCAGCGCCAGGATTAGGGCGGTCATGCTCAAGTAGAGAACCATCGGTCGCGTGTCGATGATGCCACGCGAATATGTGCCCATGTGCTCGATCGCGGAAAAATACCCGAGCGCGTCGCGCATGCCCGAGCTGACATCGAGCAAAATGAATTGAATCAGTCCAAGAAAGAACAACAGTGTGATCGCGGAGAAAGAAATGATCGCGGCCACGATCTGGTTCTTCGTCACGACCGAGGCGAGGCAGCCGACGGAAAGATAAAACATTCCCAGCAGCAAGAGCATCAAGTAAGAGCCCCAATAAGCGCCGCTGGAATTCGCCGCGGGCTGCTGCGTGATCTTTTGGAAGATCCAAAAATAGAGCAGCGTTGGGATCCAGAGTAAGATGTAAAACACGAGCGCGCCGAAAAACTTTGCCAGCACAACTTGCAAATCACGCACCGGCGCGGTCATCAGCGGCTCAATTGTGCCGAGCTTAAATTCCTCGGCAAATAGACGCATCGTGATCAACGGAAAAATCAAAACGAATGCGAACCAAAAGAACACCGAATTGAAAAACGCTTCCTGCACCGAATAAGACGCCGGCCGCTGATTCATGAATGAAACCTGGAAATAAAAATCGACCCCGCTGACCAGCAGGAAAAACACGAGGACAACGTACGCGATCGGCGAATGAAAATAGCTGCGGACTTCGCGGACAAGCAGCGTGTAGAATTTTCTCATCGCTTAGATCGGCATCTCCGCTTGATCTGAGTGCGTGATTTCGACGAACACGTCTTCGAGCGTCGCCCGGCGTTGTGAGAGCTCGCGCAGTGTCCACTTCCGATCGGCTGCGAGCCGGAAAATTTCTTCGCGCACGTCGAGACCGGATTCCACTCGCAGCGAAAATATTTGCCAGCCCTCGTCGTGATCGGTTATCACTTCGCGCACGCCGGAGATTTTCTTCAACTCTTCCGCGCCATCATCCTTGCCGGTTTTTGCCTCGACCACTACGCCGCCGGCCTGGCGAATCTGACCGAGAAGATTCTCCGGCGTATCGCACGCTTCGATTCGGCCCTTATGAATAATAATGACCCGGCTGCAGGTCATCTCCACTTCCGGCAAAATGTGAGTCGAAAGCAAAATGGTGTGCTGTTTGCCGAGATTTTTGATGAGTTCGCGCACCTGCCGGATTTGGTTTGGATCGAGACCAATGGTCGGCTCGTCGAGAATAAGGAGGTCCGGGTCGCTCACAAGAGCGTCGGCCAGACCGACCCGCTGCCGATAACCTTTGGAAAGTGTCCCGATTAATTTTCGTTCCACCTCGCGCAAGCCGCAGAGTTCCTTCACGTCGCCGACGCGCTCCGCGATGCGGCGGTGGGGGACGCCTTTCAGCGCGGCGCGATAATCGAGATACTCCGTGACCCGCATATCATTATAGAGCGGAACGTTTTCCGGCATGTAACCCAGCCTCGACCGCGCCTGGAGTGATCTCTCGAACACATCAAAGCCGGCGATCGAGGCGCGACCGGAAGTGGCCGGCATGAATCCCGCCAGGATGCGCATCGTCGTGGTCTTGCCGGCACCGTTCGGTCCGAGAAACCCCATGATCTCGCCCTGGCCGACCTCGAAGTTCAAGTCCCGGATCGCGGTCTGCCCGGCGTAGCGTTTGGTTAAATTTTCAACTTTGATCATTCCCAAATTATTTGATGAGACAACCGAGGCGCTAATGCGTTGCCAAAATTTTTTCGGCTGTCAACGGGCAGCCAGGGTAACGGTTTCGACACGCTGTCCGGCGCCTCCCGCACGGACGACCCCGACTGCAAAGTCCACGCTTGTGCCGCTATTGGCGCGGCCGAGCAGGTTCTCGACGTCTTTGATCGAGCCTACATCGTGCTTGCCGACGCGGTAAATCATCAGGCCGCGCTCGATCCCGGCTTGGTCCGCCGGACTATTTGGTTCGACTGCACTGATCAGCACTCCGCGTCCAGGCTCGTAACCGAGCGCGTCGGTCAGCTCCTCATTCAAATCCTGTAACTGCATTCCAAACATGCGCTCCGCGTTCGAGGTCGATGTTTCTTCCGCCGCCGGTTGATTTTTTCCGCCCGGATGCTTTTCAGCGAACGTTTTGAAATTTTTCACACTGTCGCGCACGACATCGGCCGGAATGGCAAACCCGAGTCCTTGCGTCGGCACACCTTGCGGGGTGAACGCCATTTTAGCGGAGCTGATTCCGACCAACCGTCCCGAGATATCGATCACCGGCCCGCCGCTGTTTCCAGGATTAATCGCCGCGTCCGTTTGCACCAGGTTTTTGTAATCCACATTGTCGATGCTGATGTCCCGTTTCGTTGCGCTCAACACCCCGCGGCTGATCGAGCTGCCGTAACCGACCGCGTTGCCGACCACGAGGACGGTTTCGCCTAACAGGTTGGGCGAAATGTTGTCGAGGTTGATGAACGGAAACGAATCTTTCGAATCGATCTTGATGAAGGCGAGGTCTTTCTTGTCGTCGCCGGTGATATAATGCGCGCTGTAAGTTTTGCTGTTGTTCGTCGTTACCTGGATTTTCAGGTCGGCCGCGCGCTGGACCACATGCTGATTAGTCACGATGTAGCCGGCTGGATCGACAATGAACCCGGATCCGAGACTTTGCAGTGTTTGCCGAATCTCGCGCGTCCGTCCGCGGTAATAACCAAAAAATTGCGCGTAAAAATCTTCGATCGGATCACGCACCGTACGGCGAACCACACGCTCGGTGTTGATGTTGACCACGGCTGGCAAAACTTTCGCGATAGCCAGGACAGCCGGCTCCGCCGCCGGATCGGCTTGGGCGAAGCTCGATGTCGATCTTGCCAACACGAAGACGCACGTTCCGACCCCTAACCAAATTTTCGCGGTTCCCATTTGTGCGGTGCAAGTAACGGAGCTGCCTCAGCACTGTCAACTTGGTAGCGGAAGTGTAGTCACGTCGCTGTGCGACGTGGCTAGTACGCGCTACAGGCACGTGGCTGCAGCACTTGCCGCTGTCCATAACGGTTGCAGATTAAATGTGCCATGCCCACTTCAATCGCCGCTAGAGCTAATCTGGAGCTGATCGACCAGAATTATCAGCGTTGGCAGGAGGATCCTGCATCAGTCGATCCAAGCTGGTCGGCTTTTTTTGAGGGATTCGAGTTAGGGAATTTGCCGCAGCGAAATGGCGCCGCCGCGACCGCGGCACCGCGCGCTGGTGTTCGCGAAAGTTCGTTTCAGACACGGATCGACGGCCTCGTCTACGCCTATCGCACGCTCGGTCACACCATCGCGCGTGTGAACCCGTTGGCGGAGAAGCGCCCGGAAAATCCGTCCCTGACGCTGCGCGAGCTCGGTTTCAGCGAAAAGGATCTCGATCTTCGCGTTTCCTCAAAATTCTTCGCCGACAATGAAGAGATGACGTTGCGCGAAATGATCGCGCGTCTCCAAAAAATTTACGCGGATTCGATCGGCGCGGAGTTCATGCACATTCAAAACACGCGGATGCGGAACTGGGTGCTGCACCGGCTCGAATCGCGCCCGGACAAACATTCCACGCCGCGCCAGGTGAAAATCGCTTTGCTCCGCGCGTTGATGGAAGCCGAGTCGTTCGAAGTTTTCCTGCACTCGCGTTACGTCGGCCAAAAACGCTTCTCGATCCAAGGCGCCGAATCGTTGATGGTGATTCTCGACACGATCCTTCACAAATGTCCGCCCGCTGGTGTTGAGGAAATTTGCATGGGCATGTCGCACCGTGGGCGGCTGAACGTGCTCGCGAATTTTCTGAAGAAATCGCTCCGCGTTATTTTCACCGAGTTCAGCGAGAATTACATTCCTGAGCTCGTCGCCGGCGATGGCGACGTGAAATATCATCTCGGCTATCGGACCGTGCGAAAACTCGCATCCGGCGCGGAGGTGGAAATTCGTCTGTCGGCAAATCCGAGCCATCTCGAAGCGGTCGACCCAGTTGTCGAAGGAACGGCTCGCGCGCGTCAACGGATTCGAGGTGACACCGAGCATCGGCGCAAAGTTTTGCCGTTATTGCTTCACGGCGACGCGGCCTTCGCGGGGCAGGGGATTGTGGCCGAAAGCCTGAACATGTCGCAACTGCACGGTTACGGGACCGGCGGCACGGTGCACGTGGTAGTGAATAATCAGATTGGTTTCACCACGCTGCCGGAAGACGCACGCTCATCGATGTACGCCACCGACATCGCCAAAATGATTGAGGTGCCGATTTTCCATCTGAACGGCGACGACCCGCTCGCGTGCATGCAGGTCAGTAAACTCGCGCTCGATTTCCGGCAGGAATTCGGACGCGATATCGTGATCGACATGTATTGTTACCGCCGCTACGGACACAACGAAGGCGACGAGCCTGCCTTCACCCAGCCCGATCTTTACGCCAAGATTGACAGGCACCCGTCGGTCGCGCAGTTGTACAAACGCGAGTTGCTCGAATCTGGCGCGTTGACCGAGGACGATGCCGCTTCGCTCGAGACCGAAATGGATCTGCGGCTTGAGATGGCGCTTGATAACGTCAAAGCGATCGAAAAAGAGAAGATCGATAAGCAGGCGAAGTTCAAGGAATCAACCGCGGTATTTCAACCGGAGTACAAGAGTTCGCCGGTTGCGACGGCCATTAATGAGAAAACACTCAAGGCGATTGTCGATGCACTCACGCGCGTGCCAGACGATTTCAACATTCAGCCGAAGATCAAACGGATCATCATCGAGCATCGGCGCAAGGTCTTTGAAAACGGCGGGCCATTCGAATGGCATTACGCCGAACTGCTCGCGTTTGGCTCGCTCCTTTTGGAGGGAACGCCGGTTCGATTGTCCGGCCAGGACAGCGCGCGTGGGACTTTCAGCTCCCGTCACGCGATTCTTTACGACGCGAAAAGCGGAGCGCCGTACGTCCCACTGATGCATTTGGGCGAAAAGCAGGCGCGCATTTGCATTTACAACAGCTTGCTCTCCGAAGCCGCTGTCCTCGGCTTCGATTACGGTTACTCGCTCGATTATCCGAGCATGCTTTGCTTGTGGGAAGCGCAGTTCGGCGATTTCGCCAATGGCGCGCAGAGCATCATCGATCAATTCATTGTTTCCGCTGAATCGAAATGGCAGCGGCCGAGTGGGATTGTGTTGCTTCTACCTCACGGTTACGAAGGACAAGGTCCGGAACATTCGAGCGGTCGTCTTGAACGGTTTCTCCAACTTTGCGCTGAGGACAACATTCAAGTCTGCAATCTCACCACGTCGGCGCAGTACTTTCACATTTTGCGTCGGCAGATGAAACGCGACTTCATCAAACCGCTCGTAATCATGACGCCGAAAAGTTTGCTCCGTGCTGAGTTCGCGTCTTCCTCGGCGAAGGAATTCACCAGCGGAAAGTTCGAAGAAATTCTCGGCTCACCCGAAGTTGGGCCGGCCGACAAAATGAAACGCGTGATCCTTTGCTCGGGCAAAGTTTATTACGATCTAATCAATTACCGAGCGGAGAAGAAGATCGACAACGCAGCCATCATTCGCTTCGAGCAGCTTTATCCAGTTCACGAAACGAAGCTAAAATCGATGATGAAAGGGTTTCCGAAAACCACGCAGCTCGTCTGGTGTCAGGAAGAACCGCAAAACATGGGAGCATGGACCTTCATCGAGCCGCGCTTGCGCAAACTTTTTGGACGCGAAATCGCTTATGCCGGGCGCGACGCCAGTGCCAGTCCTGCCGTCGGTTCGCTCGCCTTGCACAAGCGCGAACAAGCCGCGCTCGTGGCTGACGCGTTCAAAGTCTGAGTTGTAGCAATATCGTTTTTTTGCGCTTAGTTAGGCGCAAGTGAGCGTCGAGGTAAAAATTCCCGCTGTTGGCGAATCGATCACGAGCGGAATAGTTTCGGTCTGGCACAAGAAATCCGGCGATTTCGTCAATGCCGGTGACGCGCTCTTCACCCTCGAGACGGACAAAGTTTCCACCGAGATTGCGGCCGAAACATCCGGCGTGCTTGACGCGATCGTTCCCGAAGGTCAGGAAGTAAAAATCGGCGAAGTGGTCGCGACCATCGACGACTCGAAGAAGCCGATTGAAACGGCGCCCGAAAAAACATCTGTAGGAGACGCTGTTAGCGTCTCTGGGAAGCCAACGGCTTCCCCTGCAAAAGAAAAATCGGCCGACGCGAAAACTCTATCACCTGCTGTCCGTCGCATTGTTGACGAAGAACATCTCGAGCCGGAAAAAATTTCAGGAACCGGTAAAAGCGGTCGCTTAACTAAAGCGGATGCGCTCGCGGCTGCGCAGAACCGCGGCGCCTCCGAGGAAAAGGTCGAGCCGCCTTCGCGGGGCTACGGCGGGCCAAGCATCGCAGAAGATCGATCCGCCAAAGGAGGGAATCGCCGTGGCGAACAATCGGCCGATGGGCGATTCGTTCGGAAAAAAATGTCGCCGCTGCGGCGCAAGATCGCGGCGCAATTGGTAATGGCGCAGCACACCGCGGCGATTCTGACGACATTCAACGAGTGCGATATGAGCGCGGTTCAGGAATTGCGCACGAAATCTCAGGATGCGTTCACGAAGAAAAACGGGGTGAAGCTTGGGTTCATGTCGTTCTTCATCAAAGCATCCGTCGAAGCGCTCAGGGCTGTGCCGGTGGTGAATGGCCGGATTGAAGATGAAGATTTCATCCAGAACAATTTCTACGACATTGGCGTGGCGGTTGGAACGGAGCGCGGACTGGTGGTGCCGATTGTGCGCGACGCCGACAAAAAATCTTTCGCCGATCTCGAGCGCGATATTGCCGATTACGCAACCAAGGCGCGCGAAGGCAAATTGAAGATCGAAGATTTGACCGGCGGCACCTTTACGATTTCAAACGGCGGCGTTTACGGGTCGTTGTTGAGCACACCGATCTTGAATCCGCCGCAAAGCGGAATTCTCGGGATGCACAAAATCATGCCGCGACCGGTGGCGGTTGACGGCAAGGTGGAGGCGCGGCCGATGATGTATCTCGCGCTCAGTTACGATCACCGCGCGATTGATGGCAGGGAAGCGGTGACGTTCCTGATTAAAGTGAAAGAATGCATCGAGGATCCAAAGAAACTGCCGCTGGATTTCTAAATGGATAAATTTGATGTCCTAATCATCGGTTCGGGGCCGGGCGGCTATGTCGCGGCGATCCGCGCTGGGCAACTTGGCTTAAAGACGGCCATTGTCGAAAAAGACAAGGAACTCGGCGGCACTTGTTTGAACGTCGGTTGTATCCCGAGCAAAGCGCTCCTGACCTCAACCGATCATTTCATGTTCGCGAAAAAGGAAGCGGAGAAGCACGGCATCGTGATCGAGAACGCACATGTCGATCTTAACAAGATGCAACAGCGCAAGGACAAGGTCGTGAAGACTATGAACAGCGGTGTTCGCTCGCTGATGAAGACGAACAAGGTGACGACGTTCGAAGGACTCGGCACGATAACGGCGCCGGGAAAAGTTTCGATCAAATTGGCGGATGGAAAGACTCAGGAGATCGAAACCAAAAACATTATCATTGCCACTGGAAGCGCGGCGGTTGAGCTGCCGTTCGCAAAGTTCGATGGCAAGACAATCGTCAGCAGCACGGAAGCGCTTACTTTCACCGAACCACCGAGGAAGTTTCTCGTGATTGGCGCGGGCGCCGTCGGGCTCGAGCTTGGCTCAGTCTGGAACCGGCTCGGGTCCGAAGTAACCATCTTGGAATTTTTGCCGCGCATTGCGATTGGATTCGACCTCGAACTCTCGAATTTGCTGCAGCGCTCGCTAACGGCGCAGGGGATTACGTTTCATCTCGAAACCAAAGTCGGCGCGGTCAAGATCGACAATGGCCGTGCCACCGCGACCGCGACGAAAGGAAATGAAGAATTAAAGTTCGAGGCCGACAAAGTTCTCGTTTCGGTCGGACGCAAACCATTTAGCGAAGGTCTCGGCGCGGAAAAAGCCGGCGTCGAATTCGACGAAACCAAGCGGATCAAGGTCGATGAACATTTTAAAACCAACATCGATGGCATCTACGCCATCGGCGATGTGATCGCGGGTCCGATGCTAGCTCACAAAGCGTCGGAGGAAGGAATTGCGTGCGTGGAAAGAATCGCCGGCAAGGATGGCCATATAAATTATGACGCAATCGCCGGAATCATTTACACGAATCCGGAACTGGCCGGCGTTGGACTGACTGAGGATCAGGCGAAGGAAAAGAAGATCGATTATCATGTCGGTAGATTTCCATTCCGCGCGAGCGGTCGCGCGGTCGCGAATGACGATCTCGAGGGCATCGTGAAATTCATAGCCGACGCGAAAACCGACCGGATTCTGGGCGCGCACATTTTGCAGCACGCGGCGTCGGAATTAATCGCCGAAGCGGTGTCCGTGATTGAGTTTGGCGGCAGTTCGGAAGATCTGGCGCGCACTTGTCATTCGCATCCGACTTTGAGCGAAGCGGTGAAAGAAGCGGCGATGAACGTCGAAAAGCGCGCGCTGCACATTATCAATCGCTGATGTGGCCGCCTCATTTGCTGCGCGAACGCCTATTTTTTCATTCCGAGCGACGTCGAGGAATCTCTCATCGTTCCAGGAATATTAAGAGATGTCTCCCGCCCTTCGCATACCGAAAGAAGGCGGGCGGTGCGCTTGCCCTACAACGTCCCTGATCGCGTGCTAAATTCGTGGCGTGCAGAGCACGGCCGCCATCCTTTTGCGCAAACGCAAGTTTAGCGACACCAGTCTGATCGTCTCCTGGTGCACTGAGTCGTTAGGCTGCGTTCAAACGGTGGCCAAAGGCGCACGCCGCACCAAAACTCCATTCGCTGGCAAGCTCGATCTCTTTTTTGAAGCCGAGATCTCGGTGGTAACAAGTCGCAAATCGACATTGCACACGCTGACCGAAGTCGTCCTCAAAAATCCGTTCGCCGGCATCCGCCAAAATTATCTGCGCACGCAGGCCGCGGCTTATTTTGTCGAGCTGATCGAGATTTGTACCGAGCGTGATCATCATGAACCGGAATTGTTCGCGCTCTTGCGCCGGGCGTTTGGTTATCTCGACACCAACGATCCAAACCTGCGCGCGATTTCGCATTTCGAAACCGAGCTCGCGCGGATCGCCGGCGTCCATGACTCAAAGAAACTGAAAGCCGACCCGGCTTTTGCGCTTGGTAATTTGTTCGGGAGGCTGCCGCTCTCCCGCACCCCGCTCTTGAAAACACTCACTTCCGAGGCGAAGAGCAAAGCAAAGGAGACCGCATGAGATTACGAATTGTTGTTACTGCCGCCGCTCTCGGAGCCGCTTTGGCTTCGGCCGCGTTTGCGAACGAGACCTACAAATTCGATCAAGCGCATTCGACGATCGGATTTTCGGTCCACCAATTCCTTGGCACCACCCACGGAAAGTTTGCCAAATTCGACGGCAAGATCGACATCGACCGCGAGCACCCGGAAAATTCATCGGTTATGGCCCGGATCGACGTTCGCAGCATCGATACCGGAATTGTGAAGCGCGATAATCATCTGCGCAGTCCGGAATTTTTCGCGGTTGAGAAATATCCGGAGATCACATTCAAAAGCCGAAGCGTGAAACAGACTGGTCCGCAGGCTGGCGATATTCTGGGCGATCTGACGATGCACGGGGTGACGAAGCCGATCACGCTGCATGTGAAATTGCTAACGTCACCCAACGACAAACAAGCACGATGGGCGGTGACGACGGACCCGCTGAAGCGCCGCGATTTTAATTTAATGTTCGCCCAGGCCGCTGAAAGTGTGTCGGGGATCGGCCAGACCGTTGCCATTAATATCGAGATCGAAGCCACGCGGGCGCAATGAGATGAGCCTTTTCGTTCTCACCTGGGTCGGGCTTGGCTGCTGGTGCGTTTGTTTTTGGTGGATGCATCGCATCTCGTCGCGCCAGGACGCGACGTTAAAAGAGCTGCACGAAATGACCCAGCGGATCGAGCAGCTCTCGCAGGCCGAACATGATTTGATCAAGGAAGTTCATCCTCGTGTTCACGAGATCAAAGAACACGTCGAGACTGTTAAAGAAGCGGTCTCGCCCGAAAAAAGCTGATCCGCGACTGCTTCATGGAAATTAAGGCGCTCGGAGATTCCGCGCTGCTGATTCGTGTCGCTGAAAATTTTGACGACGCTCCGGGCGACGCCTTAAACAAAGTGCTTGCGACAAAGCGCAGCCTGGAAGCTGCGCAAATTCCCGGTACAATCGAAACCGCGCCGGCTTACACGACAGTCGCACTTTTCTATGATCCGACGCGGGCGATCGATGCGGGCGCGCCGATCGAGAATGTTTTCGGATGGATCGAACAACGGATTCGCCAAGCGCTGTCCAATGCAGGAGAAATTCATGCCGATCGGACCGAAACATCTCTTGTAGAAATTCCAGTTTGCTACGAACAGGAGTTCGCGTTCGACCTCGATGAAGTCGCACGGCATGTGGGCGTGCATTGGAAAGAAGTTGTCGACCTTCACTGCGGAGCCGATTATCGCGTTCATTGCGTCGGGTTCACGCCCGGTTTCCCATTTCTTGGCGGTCTGCCGCGCAAAATTGCGACACCGCGGCGAGATGTTCCGCGCAAAGAAATTCCGGCTGGTTCGGTCGCGATCGGCGGAACGCAAACCGGAATCTATCCAATCAAATCGCCCGGTGGCTGGAACGTAATCGGCCGCACGCCGCTGCAATTGTTCGATCCGGAAAAAGATCCGCCTGTGCTTTTGCGGGCCGGCGACCGCGTCCGCTTCCGCTCTATCACCCGTGAAGAATTCGAAAGATCGACAACGTGAAAGCGACGGCAATCCGCGCTGGTTTTTTGACCAGTGTGCAAGATTTAGGGCGGACGGGCTTTCGCGAATTTGGTGTTTCGTTAGGTGGCGCGCTCGACACGCACGCGTTGCGGGTGGCGAATTTGCTCGCCGGCAACGATGAATCGGCCGCGGGTCTCGAAGTTACTTTCGGTGGTTTGCGGCTGCGGTTCCCCGATGATCGAATTGTAGTTTGGTGTGGCGGCGACTTCAGCGCGCGCATTAGTTCGACATACCTGGCTGCTGGGCATCCTGCCTTGGTGCGTGGAGGCGAAGAATTTTCGATCGAATCTCCCGCGCTCGGATGTCGGGCATGGCTGGCGATCTCCGGCGGAATCAATGTGCCGGTTGTGCTCAGCAGTCGGTCGGCGGACTTACGAGCTGGATTTGGCGGCGTTACCGGTCGACCGGTGCGGGACGGCGAAGAATTTCCACTCGACGAAAATCCACAGCGCGCAAAAGTTTTGATTGATAAGTTGCGCAGAGAAAAAATCGCGGGCTGGAAACCGCCGCACGATTGGTCGAATACGGCGCGCCGCGAACCGGTTCTACGTTTTATTCGTGGCGTCGACTGGAACCGATTCAATGATGGAACTACGCAACGTTTCACTGCCGATGCATTCATCGCCTCGCCCGATTCCGATCGAATGGGAATTAGGTTGGACGGTCCGCGTCTCGAACGAAGTGAAGATGTCGATCTTCTCTCCGAAGCAGTATCTCCGGGCACGGTCCAGGTTCCGCCGAGCGGCAAGCCGATTCTGCTTCTCAATGATTGCCAGACTATCGGTGGTTATCCAAAGATCGCGCACGTGATCAGGGTGGATTTTCCGATTGCTGCGCAGTTGTCTCCGGGCGATCGAATTCGTTTTAGCGAAGTTTCGATCGCTGATGCCCACGCGCTGCTACTCGAACGCGAGCGAAATCTGGAACAATTCCGGCGCGGACTCGAATCGCATTTTAAATGAGTCTGGTTGTCGATCTTAATGCCGATCTCGGCGAAGGCGCCGGCCACGATGACGAGCTGCTCGCGCTTGTCACATCGGCAAACATTGCCTGCGGCTTTCATGCGGGCGACGCCGAAACGATGCGCCGATCGATTGAAACGGCGCGCGACCGCAAAGTGGCCGTCGGCGCGCACCCGAGTCTATTCGATCGAGAAAACTTCGGACGAAAAGAATTGTCGGTAAAGTCAGACGAAATTTTCGATGCTGTCGTCTATCAGCTTGGCATTTTTCAAGCGATCGCCGATGCGGCCGGCGTGTGTCCAAGTCACGTGAAACCGCACGGCGCGCTTTATAACATGGCGGTGCGCGATCGCGAACTGGCTGACGCGATTGGTCGTGCCATCGCCAAGATCGACACAAAATTAATTCTTTTTGCGCCGCAAAACAGCGCGCTGGCGCGAGGAGGAACAGCGAATGGGCTGCAAATCGCGCACGAAGTTTTTGCTGATCGAAATTATTTGAGCGACGGGTCGCTTGTTCCGCGCACGCGATCGGACGCTTTACTGCATGATCCGAAAGAAGCCGCGGCGCGCGTGGTTCGGATGCTGCGCGATGGAAGAGTCAAATCGGTCGACGGCGCAGACGTCGATGTTCGCGCGGAGACCGTTTGTGTTCACGGCGATACGCCGGGCGCGGTAGATTTCGCGCGAGTGCTAAAATCGCGTCTCGAGGAAGAAGACGTCAGCCTTCGCGCGCCGAAGTTCCGGGAATGAGCGACGAGCAGCAGCAAAGTGGCTTGGTGCGCGCGCTCGGGCCCATCGACGCCACCATGATCGTGATCGGGTCGATGATCGGCTCCGGCATTTTCATCACTTCGGCGGAATCGGCGCGATTGAGCGGCGCGCCCGGTTGGCTATTGCTGGCGTGGGCGCTCGCCGGTTTGCTCACGATCACAGGCGCGCTTTGCTGCTCCGAACTCGCGACAATGATGCCGCGCGCGGGCGGCGTTTACGTTTTCTTTCGCGAAGCTTATGGCCCTGCGATGGGATTTTTGTACGGCTGGACTCTGTTTCTGGTCGTTCAAACCGGAACCATCGCGGCTGTCGCGATCGCGTTCGCTAAATTTCTGGGAGTTTTCGTCAGCGCAATTTCGCCGGACAATTATCTTTTCACAAAACAACCGCTGTCGTTGGGCGGCGGATATGCGGTCAGTCTTTCCACTCAACAGCTGGTTGCAATCGCGTTGGTAGCGTTGTTGACCTGGACAAATACGCGCGGACTCAAGCTCGGCACGCTCGTGCAAAACACTTTTACGTTTGCAAAAACGGCGGCGCTCGCCGGCGTCGTTGTCGTTGGAGGTTTCCTCGGTTGGAGTGCGACGAGCGCCGCTCGAACGTCCGCGTGGTGGAATTCGTCGGCTAACGGTTGGAGTCCACAGGTTGCACAGCCCGGGTTTAAGTTCGTCGGCGGACTCGCAATCATTCTGCTTCTGGGCAAGTCGATGGTCGGTCCGATCTTCGCCCAAACCGCCTGGACGAACGTCACGTTTCTTGGCAGCGAAGTGCGAGATCCGGGGCGAAATCTTGTCCGTGCGCTTTTGATTGGCTCCGGCGCCGTTGTGATTTTGTATGTGCTCGCGAACGTTTCTTATCTGGCGCTCTTGTCGTTTCCAGAAATCCAGCATGCGCCGCAGGATCGCGTCGCGGTTGCGGCGATGAAGTCCGCATTCGGAAATCCGGGCGCGATGTGCATGGCAGCGGCGATCATGATTTCGACGTTTGGTTGCGACAATGGACTGATTCTCGCCGGAGCCCGGGTCTATTTTGCGATGGCGCAAGATCGTTTGTTCTTCAAAAAAGTTGCGACCACGAATCAATTCCATGTCCCGGCGGCGGCGTTGATCGCGCAGGGAATCTGGACGGCGCTTCTCACTTTGCCGCGAACCGTAACGACGAATGGCGCGACGCATCAAGTCGTCTACGGAAACGTTTACACCCAATTGCTCGAATACATTGTCTCAGCCGATCTGATTTTTTATCTCCTGATGGTTTTCGCTTTGATTGTTCTGCGACGAAAAGCCCCAGCGGCCGACAGACCGTATCGGACGTGGGGCTATCCAATCGTGCCGATTATGTCGATGTTGCTGGCCGCTTTGCTGATTGTCGATCTTTCCTTTCTTGCGCCGACAACTTCCGGGATCGGAATCTTGATCGCGCTGACGGGCGTGCCGGTTTATTTCTTCTGGCGGAGATCGGCGGCCGCTTAACAAGTCCATTTCGCGTCCCGGCTGCGAAATATTTTTGTTATGCCTGCAAAATCAAAGAAACAACAAATGGCGGCTGGCGCGGCGCTCGCGGCCAAGCGCGGTAAGCGGTCGAAATCATCACTGCGCGGCGCATCGAGAGGCATGTATAAATCGATGAGCCGAAAAGAACTGCGGAGAGTGGCCAAGACCAAGCGCAAAAATTTGCCGACCCGAAAACGGAAGCGCAAATAAACGACCGCAGCGCGACTAAAGCGACTTCCGGTGAAAGAAATTGTACCGGCTGGAAAAGGCCGGCGCGTTGACCTGCAATTGCGAAACAGTCAGGAACAAAACGGTTGCGCAGAGCAATGTCCATCGCAGCCATTCCCGTTTCGTCCAGCTGCTGAACTGATCAATCGCATAAGCGAACAATAAGAAAAAAGGAACGGCGGCGGCGTTCAACAAACGCCCCGAAGTGAAATAGGGATGTTCGCGCGATGGATACGGACACTGGCCGAAATCAAAACTGATCGATAAGAGGACGAGAAACGCGACGAGCGAGACAAAACTCAGAAGCGCCACCCACAAAATGAGTCGTTGTTCGTTCTGTTTCGACTGCCGTCGCAGCAACAGCGCACCGGTCGCGAGAATTACGACGGCCGAGGAGATTGCATAGAACGCGTCCGCCGCGGCGGAAGCCAATCGTTGAAGATGCCAAACAAATTCTCCGCGCCAGAAACTTGCGACCAACTCTGTCCAAAATTCTTTCGAACCATGTAGCGTGAAGATGGGATGATGCCACCATTCGTGGATTGGCTTTCGTGTCCAGCCTAACAGCTCGATTTTCGATTTGGTGGCAGTCAGGTCGCCAAAATGCTGATGATTCCACGCGAACCAGATCCCGATCGGCACGGCGACGGCCACGACGAAGACGGCAAGTGTGATTAGGGCAGGTTGAAGTGTTCCTTTCCTCGCGCTGAGAAATGTTTCCAACGCGATCACAGCTGTCGCAATGAGTGGCAGCGGAAGATTGCTGGTTTTGACGAGACAGGTCGCGGCGATCGCAAAACCTGTCCAAATCGGGACGACAATTCCGACGCGCTCGTGTTGCAGCATTTTGGTAAGCCCGAGAAAAGCAATGCCGAAGCAAAGGGGCGAGAGAGCATCGCCTTGAATCGAATAAAACGCGCTCTGCGGCCACACCGCCAATAACGCGGGCACACCGAGCTGCAGAAATTGATTGTCAGGGAACGTCGACCTGGTCGCTGCGAAGCCGACCCAGACCAAAGCAGCCGCGATGCCGACATTGAGAAAGCGCACCCAGTAGAGCAGTGGCAATCCGCGCAGGCCAACGAGGCGACCTACATTCATCCAGCCGCCGGCGAGTGCGTAACACAGAGGCGGTTCGCCCGATTCGTGATTCAGTCGCGATTCCCAGAAGGGAATTTCATCGTCGAGGATTTTCTGCAGCTCATCCTGTGGTAAGAGCCAGTTGGGAGGCGGATATTGCCCGCCATATTGCTCCGGTGTAACGAAATATTCTGGCGTGCTGTAAACCGCGAAATAGAGCGCTGCTTCGGAGGCGAAAGGTTCGATGCCGCGCGGCGGTTTGGCATGCGCATATTTTACGACAAGATCGACATGCGCCTGTTCGTCGACGTTGTTGAAGAATGGAAAGGCAGCGGCGAAAACAAAAACGCGAAGCGCAGCCACTGCGCAGAGGCCAATGACGATCCAGCGCACCGTGCGTTCGGCTAATTTCATCTCAGCGATTCAGATGCAAAACGCTGTTCAATCACCGTGAGCGTTCCGTGCTCGGTAATTCGTGGCGGCACGCCCCCTTTTTGCGCGAGAATTGTTTCGATCTCCGGCCGATACGGCGAATTTGTTTCAACCACAAACACGATGCGATCCTGACTGCTCGGCTCCGGCTTTGGAATCGAAGGCGGATAAACCGGGCGATCGACACCAAAAATCGATTCCGAGGCGATGAGCTTTTCGCCGGTCTCGAAGATGAGCGGGTAAACGAACGAGATCGTGGTCCAGACCGCCTTGATCCCGTTTTGTTCGAGATCATGTTTCACGCCGTCAATGTCTGCGCCGGGAACGCGCATCATGCAGTGATCCTGTCGATTCGGACATAGAGTGAGCGTCTCTATTTGGTTGTGAGTAGCAGTCTCGATCACGGCAACGGCGCCGCAGATAATGGTTGCCAAGAGAATCGTGGCACCCAGCGCGCGCAACGACATTTCCTTTTGCGTGAGAAAGCGGTCGATGCAGCGCGCAATCAAGATCGACATGAAGAAACTGGCCCCCAGGAAATACCCGGGCACGCGCAAAGGCGCGATGATGTAAGGAACAAAGCTCGCCCCGACCAAGGTCAGCATCAGCAAATCTTTGGTCGCATCGGTCGCGGCAAAACCCGAGCTGAACGCACTACGGATTTTCGGCAGTGCGCACCAGGCGGCAATCACCACGGCAATCGCGGTCACGAAATACAAAACATGACCGGTCCACGGCGTTCCCGGGTAATACCAAAGGACCGTGTCGGTACTGAAAAACTTTGGCATCTCATGAAGAAAAATGTCGCGCCACGCCGGCAAACCGAATCGCTCCCCAAGTCCGCCAGCCTCGGGTTTTTCGAAAAACACGAAATGCCAGTTTCGCAACCCATGAGTGAGGTTCCACCAAATCGCCGGCGCGTAGCCGATCGTGAAACCGCCGACGCAGGCGGCGAAAGTTCGAATAGAAAATTTGCGTCGAAGAAAAAGCAGAACCCAAAGCCCGGCGAAGATGATTAAGAGCAATTCCATGCTCCAGAGCGCGACACCGCAAGCGAGTCCGAAGAAAAAAAAGTCGCGGGTGCGGCGGACTTTTTCGTTTTCGATGATCAGAAACAAAATGATCAGCGCGGGGATGAACAAAAAATAGAATGCGTAGCCGCGAGGCTGAAAATGCCATTTCATTAGACCCGGCCAAAGCGCGAAGATGAGACTGCTCAATGTCGCCACGCGGATCGAGTAGAGTCGCGTCGTCATCATGTAGAAAAGAGTGAGACAAACGAGCGACAACAAAACCGTCGGTATTTTTAGTGCGACAACGCCGACGCCCGCGATCGCGAATGGGACGACGGCAAGGTACGCTTCCCAGGCGCAGGAGGCGTTGTAGGAGGTGCCGTAGAAATAAAACGGAAAATAACGACCCTCGAGGATGTGTTTCGCCATCAACCCGATGATCGCTTCATCACTGGTGACGTGCGTTTGTGAAACGAACAAAATGACGAAACGCACTATCCCAGTCGCAACCAGAATCAGAATGAAAGCGAAGTGCCGCCGCATGAACGACAGTTCGTTAATGCCGAGTGACCGCACCCGTCAACGCGGATGTCGATCTTGCGAAAGTATTGCCTAAGTTTTTGACGCTGCGCGTTTCAGTCTGAATCCGTCCTTCATCGCGCCGTAGCCACTCGAGTGCTCGATCAAGCCGACGCCTTTTTTCCAGACGAATTTTGTGAAATGCCCTGAATTGTGACTGGTCAGGTAAGTGCATTCGTCGACTTTGACGTCGATTTTCGTGGTGTACGGACCTTCCTCGAAATTTAATTTGCCGCTCGCGATCGCGCGGATATCGCCCTCTTCAAAGTCCGGCGGTTTTTCCATCGCGGAAATTTTCTTGGCGGCCGCGTCGTTGTTTTCCTCGTTCAGCAGAACGATCCGATCGTCGGTGGCGATGAAATATTGTGGCGGGATCTCGCGACGCTGCTTAGCCCGCGATTTTAGATCGACAAATTCGATTTTGAAGATTGCGCCCCACGACATACTGGCGACGCGGGTCGTAATCATTCGTGCGGTCAGCGGGATTTCG
>Ga0209807_1000119_pt1 | contig 32250 bp, 25 predicted proteins | sample GraSoiAngelo_154_FD_186168 | JGI IMG/M metagenome (GOLD analysis project Ga0209807, IMG submission 186168) | Grasslands soil microbial communities from the Angelo Coastal Reserve, California, USA - 14_1009_13_20cm (SPAdes) (version 2) | ecosystem: Environmental > Terrestrial > Soil > Grasslands ... | reverse complement strand
AAGCTCTACCGCTCCTACATGAGCCACGCGCGGCGCTACCTGCCGCGACATCGCGGCAAGTCGCCGCACCAGATCGCCTATTTCACGCGCTCGCTGCGCATGCAGGAGGAGACCGCGGTGCTCGCGAGCGTGCTGTCGCTGCTCGGCGTAGTGCCGGCCTCGCCGGGTGCGGCGACGCCTGTCGCGGTGCCCGGGCTCGGGCGCGGGGAGCTCCTGTGCCAGGCCTTCGAGGCCTACCGGCTGCTGCTGCCGGCGGCGCAGATCTCCTTCGAGCACGCCGTGTTTCTCGTCACGGTACTGACGCGCGGCGATCAGCTGCGCCTCGGCGGCTGCAGCGACTGCGGCGGGCTGTTGGTGACCGAGCGCTTTCCGCTGCGCGACCGGCGCTGCCATCACTGCGCGAGCCCGGTGCAACCACGCTGATAGAATGCCCCGCCCGAAGCCTCGAGGGCGGCGAGCGGCATTCATGGATCAGGATCTACCGAATTACTTCGCGGGTTCCTACCTCGAGCGGCGCGCCGAGGCGCGCGAGGATCCGGAGTGGCTCGCGGCGGCTCGCGCCGACCCGGATACGATCTACCTCATCGGCCGCGGCACCGCGCAGCTGCTGCACACCGGCCCGCCGCCGCGCATCGCCTTCCTCGGTCATGATGCGCCGCTGGTGCGCGGTGCCGGGGATGACGGTCTGGTGCTGCTCGGCTGGTTCCGCGGCGCGCGCTGCCTGCTCGCCGACCTGCGCGCCGGGCATGCGGCCGATCCGCCGGCGTGCACCTCGTTCGAGGAGCTGAGGTCTCTCGCCCCGCTCCTCGGCACGGAGGAATCGGGCCTGCTCGCGTACGCGCGCGCACTCTCGATCTGGCGCGCGCGCCACCGCCACTGCGGCGTGTGCGGCGCGCCCACGATCGCGACCCGCGCCGGACACATCCTGAGCTGCACCAACACCGCCTGCGCCCAGGAGCTCTTCCCGCGCCTCGATCCGGCCATCATCGTGCTGGTGAGCGACGGCGAGCGGGCGCTGCTCGGACGTCAGCCGAGCTGGCCGCCGCGGCGTTACTCGACCATCGCCGGCTTCGTCGAGCCCGGCGAGAGCCTCGAGGATGCGGTGATCCGCGAGGTGGCCGAGGAGACCGGCGTGGCGGTGACGGGCGTCCGCTACGACTCGTCCCAGCCCTGGCCGTTTCCCTCCTCGCTGATGATCGGCTTTCGCGCGCGGGCCGCCCCGGGGAGCGGCGTGCGCGTGAGCCGAGAGCTCGAGGACGCACGCTGGTTCACGCGCGCACAGCTCAACTCGGGCGAGGTGCTGGCGCCGCCCGCGCAGTCGATTTCCTGGCGCCTCATCGAGACCTGGCTGAAGGGGGCAGGCTGAGCGCATGTGCCTGCTCGTGCTCGCATGGCAAGCCGCTCCCCGCTACCGCCTGGCGGTGGCCGCCAACCGCGACGAGTATCACGAGCGGCCGGCGGCGGCGCTGGCGAAGTGGCCGGAGCCCCCCGGCATCATCGCCGGACGCGATCTGCGCGCCTCGGGCACCTGGCTCGGGGTGGACCCCGAGCGGCGCTTCGGCGTGGTCACCAACTTCCGCGAGCTGCAGCCGCCGCGTCCAGGCGCGCCTTCGCGCGGGGAGCTGATCCCGCGCTACCTGGCGGCGCGCACCGGGCCGGGCGCCGAACCCGCGAGAGCCGGCGAGTTCTTCGCCGCCCTGGAAGCGCACGCCGCGCACTACGCCGGATTCAATCTGCTGCTGAGCGATGACGAGTCGCTCTGGTACGGCTCGAACCGCGCCACCCCGTTCGCGCGGCCGCTAACGCCCGGCGTCTACGGACTGTCGAACGAGCTGCTCGACACGCCGTGGCCGAAACTGCAACGGGTGCGGCGCGGCTTCGAAGCCTGGCTCGCCCGGGCCGCAGGCTCGCCGCCCGAGCTCTTCGAGCTGCTCAACGACCGCACCCGGGTCGAGGACGACGCCGTTCTGCCCGCCGGCCGCAGCGCTCTGCCGCGGGAGTGGGAACGGATCCTGTCGGCGCCCTTCGTGCTGCACCCCGAGTACGGCACCCGCTGCTCCACCGTGCTCCTCGAGGCCCCGCACGGCGGGTTGTACCTCGCCGAGCGGCGCTTCGACTCCCGGGGTGAAGTCGTCGGTGAAACTGAATTCAACCTGAACCCCGGCGAGTGGCCGTGAGACAGGTCCGCGGAACCGCCGCGGTGCACGGGCACTCTCAATGATTAACGGCGACGAGCGGCTGCCCCCGCGAGGCTCTAGAATCCGACGACTCCACGTTCCTGATCGCACGGTGAGATGACGCAGCACAAACCCCTGCCGCGGGCTCGTCGATGGCACAGGCGGGCCCCGGCAGTTGCCGTGTGTCTCATCGCCGGCCAGCTCGCCCATGCCGCAGGCGTCAAGGTGGAGATCAGGGGCGTCGACGAGGAGCTGCGCGCCAACGTGCTCGCTTACCTGAGCTTCGAGCGCTACCGCAAGGGCGGCGCGGACCTCAACGCCGACACGGTCGAGCGGCTGCACAACCGCGCGGAGCGCGAGGTGCAGGCGGCCCTCAAGCCCTTCGGCTACTACGAGCCACAGGTCGAGTCGACGATCACCGACCTCGGCCACAACGACTGGCGCGTCAACATCAGCATCACACCGGGCAAGCCGGTGCTCATCGGGCACGTGGACGTGCGGGTCGACGGTCCCGGCGAGACCGACCCGTTGTTTCAGCGGATCCTCCGGCATCTGCCGCTGCGCGAAGGAGAGCGGCTGAAACACTCGGACTACGAGAGCGTCAAGACCGAACTGCAGCGCACCGCCGCCACCTACGGCTATCTCGATGCGCGACTGATCCGCAACGAGCTCGTGGTCGATCCGCCCAACTACCGCGCCAACGTGGCGCTCGAGCTCGACACCGGCGAGCGCTATCGCTTCGGGGCGACTTCGATCCAGCAGAAGGTGGTCGACGAGACCCTGGTGCGCCGCTATCTGCGCTACCACGAGGGTGACCCCTTCGATCTCACCCAGGTACTGCGCACCCAGTTCGCGCTCGATGACTCGCAGTACTTCTCCAACCTCGAGGTGCTGCCGGCCGAGCCCGATCGCACGACACGCATCGTGCCGGTCAACATCCACGCCGACCCGAGCCGCCGCCACCACTACTCCTTCGGGCCGGGCTACGCGACCGACACCGGGGCGCGCGGCACGCTCGGTTTCGAGGACCGGCGCATCAATCAGCACGGTCACAGCTTCAGTCTCGAGGTGCAGGCGGCGCAGGTCACGCGCTACAGCCTGCAGAGCCGTTACAACGTGCCGTTCGGTGACCCGGCGGTCGAAAAGCTCACGCTCGCGGGCACGGTCGAGCAGCGCCAGCTCGCGGACGTGACCACGCACACCTTTTCCGTCGGACCGAGCATCACCGAGGTGACGGGCAGCTGGCAGCACGTGTGGCTGCTGACGGCGACGCGCACCACCAGCGACCTGCCGCTGGGAGCGGAGTTCCTCCCCGGCGCGCATACCGACCGGCTGCTCGTTCCGGGGATCGACCTCGCCTCGGTGCCGAAGGGCTATCTCGGCGAAGCGCTGTTCGAGCACCCGTTCTTCGCCGAGCTGCGCGGCTCGCACACGGCCCTCGGCTCGGATTCCAACTTCATCCAGCTGCACATGCAGGTCGAGCGCGTGTTTCGCCTCGGCCGGAAATGGCACCTGCTGCTGCGCGATGAGGTGGGAGCGAGCCTGGTGTCGCGCTTCAGCCAGCTGCCGGCCGTGTTCCGCTTCTTCGCCGGCGGCGACAACAGCGTGCGCGGCTTCGGTTACAACGACCTGTCCCCGACCGAGGCGGTCTGCACCTACGACCCGAGCCTGATGAAGTACCTGCGCAACGACCCGCAGCACACCTGCCAGTCGGTGGCCGGCTTCATCAAGGTCGGCGGCAAGGACGAGCTCACCGGCACCGTGGAGGTGATCCGCGACCTGCCCAACAATCTCGCCATCGCCACGTTCTTCGACTACGGCAATGCCTTCGATCATCTCGGGCGGCAGTGCGCCCCGCACTCGCCGCCGGGCGCGGCCTTCTGCAGCCCGCTGCTGCAGTATTCCGTCGGCATCGGGCTTCGCGTGCGGCTGCCGGTCTTGACGCTCGGAGTGGACATCGCTCAGCCCCTGTCGGACACGTGCGTGCCGCCAACCCAGCCCACGCCGACCCAGACCTCGCCGGGGAGCTGCCGCCGTCCCGGCCCGCGGCTGCACATCAACTTCTCCCCGAAGCTCTAGCCGCCGTGCGCCGCCTGTCGCTGCTCCTCGCCTTTCTCAACATGCGCCGCACGCTGCTGATCGGCGCCTCCCTGGTGGTCACTCTCGCGATCGCAGCGCCGCTGGTCCTCATCTGGTCAGTCCTCTACACGAACGCCGGGCTCCAGTTCGCCATCCGCCACATTCCGCACCGCTTCTCCGGCGTGCAGCTCGACATCATCGGCGCTCGCGGCACCGTTGCCGAGGGTCTCTCCGTCGAGCGCGTCGAGATCGACCACGACCTGGTGCATCTCACGTTCCAACGCATCGAGGGCCGCGTCGCCCTGATGCCGCTCATGCTGCAGACCATTCGCGTACTGCACGGCTCGGTGGGCAGCGCACTCATCGCGGTCAAGCCCCGCAGCCGTCCGCCCGGCCCGGGCGGGCCGGTGTTCCTGCCGGCCTGGATGATCATCAGCGCGGAGCAGGGGCACGTCGGGAGCGTGACGATCACCGTTCCCAACGGCTTTCGACTCGAGGCCTCCGACATCGAGGGCGTCGCGGTCATCCGTCATCGGGTCATCCGCTTCTTCCAGGCGGAGGGGGTCCTGGAGGGTCAGGTGCGGGTGAGCGGCATCGGCGAGCTGCGGGCCGCCGATCCGATCGGCATGGAGGTCAAGGGCCGCGTCGACTGGACTCCTCCCGGGCAGCCCGCCTGGACGGTGCACGGGAGCGTACGCGGCGATCTCAACGCCCTCAACGTCGTCGCGCACGTCGTGAGTCCCTGTCGCGCGGACGTCTCCGGACAGGCGCTCGCTCTCACCGACCGCTGGCACTGGGTGGCCGATGCGGTGGTGCAGGATTTCGATCTGCGCGCCTTCGGGCTTCCCGGCGTGCTCGGCCACATCACCGGCCACCTGGCCGGCTCGGGCGATGGGACGGGCTTCAGCGCCCACGGACCGCTGAATCCCGGCGGCTTGCGCGCCGGGGAGTTCGACGTGCAGTTCTCAGGCGCTTACGCGCACCGCGTACTCTCCGCGCGGCGCCTCGAGGTGCGCCACGCAGGCTCCGGGGCGCTGCTGCGCAGTGCGGGGAGCCTCGCCATCGACGGGCCGCGGCTCGAGGCGAGCGGCGAGGTGAGCGACTTTCGCTGGCCCCTCACCGGGGCCCGCCCGGCGGTGACCGAGGGGTCGGGCTCCTTCACCCTCGCCGGCGTGCTGCCCTACGAGGTGCATGTGAACGGCAGCGTGCGTGCCGCGGGTCTCCCGCAGACGCCGCTCGCGGTGAGCGGCGCGCTCGGCAAGGACGGTTTTGTGTTCGACAGCGCGGAGCTCGAGCTCTTCGGCGGTCACGCGAGCCTCCGCGGCCAGGTCGCGTGGTCGCCGGCCGAGACCTGGTCGGTGAGCGGCCGCGCGAGCGGCATCAACCCCGGCGCGTTGCGTGCGGATCTTCCCGGCAGCATCGGCTTCGCGCTCGGCATCTCGGGCCGCGGCTTCGAGACCAAAGGCGATCTCACCGCTTCCTTCAGCGGCCTCGCCGGCAAGCTCCGCGGCGTGGCCGCGAGCGGCTCGGGTACCCTCACCCGCTTAAGGGACATCTGGGGCTTCAAGGAGGTGCGCCTCGGCCTGGGGAGCGCGCGACTGGCGCTGGACGGGCACTTGAGCGAGCGGCTCGACCTGCGCTTTGCGCTCTCCGCGGACGACTTGAGTCTGCTCGCGCCCGGCACTCGCGGCGAGATCAAGGCCTCGGGAACCCTCGGCGGCACCCTCGCCGAGCCCGTGATCGTCGCCAGCGCGCACGGCGGGGACTTCGACTACGACGGCATCCAGCTCGAGAGTCTCGACGCGGACCTCGACTTCGACCCCACCGCCCTCCAGCGGGATTCGAAGATCGACGCGCGGCTGAAGAAGCTCAGCTTTCGCGGCCGCACGCTCGAGAGCATCGCGTTCAGCTTGAGCGGCCCGCCCGGCGCCTACCGCGCGCACCTCACCGTCGCCGCCACCGGTCTCTCGGCGCGCCTCGATACGCACGGCGCTTACGCGCACCGAGTCTTCAACGGCGAGCTCGACGCGCTCGCCGTGAACGGCAGCGGGTCGCTGCACCTCGCGCTCGAGCGACCCGTGGGCCTCGTGGTGGCGACCGATCAGATGCGCATCGAGTGGCTGTGCCTCACCGGCACACCCGGCAGCATGTGCGCCGATGCCGAGTGGAGCCCGGTGGCCTGGTCGACCACCGTCATGAGCAACCAGCTGCCGCTCAACGCGCTCACTGCGGGCATGACTCCCGGGGTCGAGTACCTCGGCACGGTCAATGCGCTCGCGCGACTCTCGGGCGGCGCGACCACGCCGCTCGCCGGGACGCTGCGCGCCGAGCTCACCGACGCCGAGATCGCGCACCGGCTCGCGAGCCGCAAGGTGGAGCGCACGCGCATCGGCTCGGGCACCGTGACGTTGAGCGCCACGCCCGCCGTGGTCAGCCTTCAGGCCGAGCTCGGCGACGGCGAGGTCGGCACCATCCACGGCCGAATCGACGCGCAGCGCATCACCGCCGGCGCAGGCGCTCCGGTCGAATCGCTGGCGCACTGGCCGGACATGCCCTTGAGCGGCGAGCTGCATGCGCAAACCGCCGAGCTCGGCCTCCTCTCGCTCTACGCGCCGGACATCGACCGGGCCTCGGGCCATTTCAACGCCGACATCCAGCTCGCGGGCACCGCCGGATCGCCACGGCTCGCCGGCGCGGTCAGGGTGAGCGAGGGCTCGATCGACGTCTACCAGATGAACCTGGCGCTCCGCCAGGTGCAGCTCGACGCGCGGCTCTCCGATTCGGGGCTCGATTTCGACGGCGGTGCGCGCGCCGGCGCCGGCAGCGTCACGGCCCACGGGCGCTTCGAATGGCGCGAGCTCCTGCCTTACGGGAGATTTCACCTCGAGGGTGCAAATCTGCGCGTTGCGGACATTCCCGAGGCGCAGATCGACGCCTCCCCCGATCTCGACTTCAGCGTCGCCGGGCGCCGCATCGAGGTGAGCGGGAAGGTGACCGTGCCGTTCGCGAAGATCCAACCGAGGAACCTGGCCGACGCCGTGCGCGCCTCGCCCGATGAGGTGATCGTCGGCAGCGAAGTGGAAGATCCCGCCAAGCGCTTCGAAGCGATGAGCGCCATCACCCTCGTCCTCGGTGACAAGGTGAACATCGATACCTCGGGCCTCACCGGCCGGCTCACCGGCAACCTCACCATCAAGAGCGGCTACGACGCCATCACCCGTGGCACCGGCGAGCTCTCGGTGACCGAGGGCAAGTACACCGCCTACGGGCGCAAGCTCGACATCCAGCTCGGGCGCCTCATCTTCACCGGCGGTCCGATCGATGACCCGGGGATCGACGTGCGCGCCGTCAAGCAATTCCCCGACGTCACCGCGGGCGTCAACGTGCGCGGCACCCTGCTGCAGCCGCACATGACGTTCTTCTCCGATCCGCCGCTGCCCCAGTCTCAGGTCGTGTCGCTGATCCTCGCCGGCGGCTCGCTCGAGTCGGCGCAGACCCGCACCACCGGCAACAGCGGCGCCGGCGGCGTCGGCGGGCCGGGGAGCGGGGCGAGCGGCGCGGCGCTCGCGCAGGGCGCCGCGATCCTCGGCCAGCACCTCGGCTCGCGCGTCGGCATCGAGGACGTGAGCCTCGAGTCCGACATCACCAACGAGACCTCGCTGGTGCTCGGCCGATATCTCTCGCCGCGACTGTACGTGAGCTACGGCATCAGCCTCACCCAGCAGCTGAACACCTTGAAGCTCCGCTACACCCTCGGCGATCACTGGACCGTCAAGACCGAAGTGGGCCAGGCGCGCGGGGCCGACCTCGTGTACTCCATCGACAAGTGAGGCTCGCCCGCGGTGCACCGCGCGCCCCCCGGGGAGGGGGCGGCGCGGTGTGCGGGAGGCTCCTTGACTTCTATGCATTAAAATGCAGAATGCGCGCATGTTTATGCGCGAGGTCCCCTGGTGGTGCTGAGCGATGCGCAGCAGATCGAGCGGCGCGGCGCCATCGTGCGCCTGTTGCGCGCGGGCCCCGTGCGCAGGCAGGCGGACCTGGTGCGCCTCCTGAAGAAGGAAGGCTACGACGCCACCCAGTCCTCGATCAGCCGCGACCTGCGCGATCTCGGGGTGCTCAAGGCGAGCGGCCGCTACGTGCTGGCGCCGGATGAGGTGACGCGCGCCAACGGCGACTTCGGCACGCTCTCGCAGTTCGTGCGGCAGCTGCGCCGCGCGGGCCCCGCGATCACGGTGCTGCGCACGACCATCGGAGCTGCGCAGAGCGTCGCGGTCGCCATCGACCGCGCCGAGTGGCCGGAGGTGGCCGGCACCCTCTCGGGCGACGACACCATATTCATCGCGACCGCCAGCGCGCGCGCCCAGGACGAGCTCATCGGCCGTCTGCGCTCGCTGTTCCGGGTCTGAGCATGCCGGATACCGCCGCGCCGACGGGCGCCACGCCCATCGTGCTCGCCTACTCGGGCGGCCTCGACACCTCGTTCCTGGTGCCGTGGCTCGCCGAGCGGCACCGCCGCCCGGTGATCACGGTCACCGTCGACACCGGCGGGATCGACGCGGCCGCCGCGCGCGCTCTCGCCGCGCGCTCCCGCGCGCTCGGTGCCCTGGAGCACCATCAGATCGACGCGCGGGCCGGTTACTTCGAGCAGGTGCTGCGCTTCCTCATCATGGGTAACGTGCGGCGCGGGCAGCTGTACCCGCTCTGTGTGGGGGCGGAACGCGTCATGCAGGCGCAGACCATCGCCCGCATGGCGCGCACCCTCGGCTCCGGCACCGTGGCGCACGGCTGCACCGCCGCCGGCAACGACCAGGTGCGATTCGAGGTGGCGCTGCGCACCCTCGCCCCGGACCTCGAGGTGCTGGCGCCGGTGCGCGATGAGGCCTTCAGGCGTCAGGACGAGCTCGAGTATCTCGAGCAGCGCGGACTCCCGGTGCCGCCGAGCGGGGCGCGTTACTCCATCAATCGGGGACTCTGGGGGGTGACCATCGGCGGCCGCGAGACCCTCACCTCCTCGGGCAGCATCCCCGAGGACGCCTGGGTCCTCACCCGCGATGCGTCCACGCACGCACGAGCCGCCGAGCGCCACGTGCTCGGATTCCGGGAGGGGCGGCCGGCGGCGCTCGACGGGAGGGTGGCCTCGCCGGTCGAGATCATCGAGGCGCTCGAGGCGCTCGCGGCCCCCTTCGGCATCGGCCGCGGCATTCACCTCGGCGACACGATCATCGGCACCAAGGGACGGGTGGCGTTCGAGGCGCCGGCGGCCGAGGTGCTGCTCGCTGCGCACCGGGAGCTCGAGAAGCTCACGCTCACCGCGCGGCAGCAGCGCATCAAGGAGCAGCTGGCGCAGCCCTACGGCGACCTGGTCCACGAAGGGCAGCTGCTGGATCCCGTGTGCCGCGACATCGAGGCGCTGCTGCTCTCCTCGCAGCGGCGGGTCACGGGCGAGGTGAAGCTGCTGCTGCGCACCGGCTCGGTGTTCATCGAGGGCGTCGAGTCGCCGTACTCGCTCATGGCGGTCTCGCGGGGCGTGTACGGCGAGGCCGCGGGCGAGTGGTCGGCGCGCGATGCGCTCGGGTTCTCGCGCATCGCGGCCCTCCCCGGCGTGTTCCACGCGCGCGCCGGCGAGCGCGCAGCCGCCTCATCGGGCGAGCCTCCCGGGGAGCGGTAGCGATGGTCAACGGCATGCGCAGCGTCCTCGTCGACAAGCTCGCCTCCGTGACCCAGGCGTGCGGGCTCTCGCACGAGGTGCGCATCTCCGATGACATCCCCGCCGAGGAAGGCGTGGTCATCGTGGTCGAGGTGCTCGACAACAAGTCCACCTACAACACGCTCGAGCTCACCAGCGGCCGCATGGCGAAGGTCGGTAAGGGCGACGTGGTCGCGGGCGCGCTCGGGCATCGCCAGGCGCTCTTCGGCTACTCGGGCCACGTGCCCGCGACGGTGAGGCCCGGCGACGTGCTGCAGATGCTCAACATCGGCGGCGTGCTCGGGGTGTGCGACTCCATCAACCCGGAGAAGGGCAAGCCGTTCGACTGCCGTGTGCTGGGCGTGGCGCTCAACTTCCCTTACCTCGGCGAGCGCATCGGGGTGCCGGCGCGCGCGGGACACCAGCGGCTCGACTTGGCCGTAGCGCTCGACACGCGCGGCGTGCCGGTGGTGGCGCTCGCCGGCACCTGCATGGAGGCCGGCAAGACCGCGGCCGCGTGCGCCCTCATCGCCCGCATGCGGCACCGCGGCCTCACCGTGGACGCCTTCAAGGCCACCGGGGTCTCGCTCCGCCGCGATATCCTCGCCATGGAGGACGCCGGGGCGCGCCGTTGCGCGATCTTCACCGATCTCGGCATCGTCACCACCACGCGCGTCAACGGGCCGGCGCTCACCCGCACCATGCTGAGCGAGCTCGCCGCCGGCAAGCCCGACGTGCTGGTGTTCGAGCTCGGCGACGGGATCCTCGGCACCTACGGGGTCGACGCGATCCTCGAGTGTCCGGATATCCGCACGGCATTGAGCGCGGTCATCCTCTCGGCGAACGATCCGGTCGCGGCCTGGGGAGGAGTAAAGCTGCTGCGCGAGCGCTTTCACATCGAGCCGTGCGTGGTCACCGGTCCCGCGACCGACAACCAGGTGGGGGTCGAGATCATCACCACCCAGATGGGAGTGCCGGCCTGCAACGCCATCAGCAACGGCGCCGCCCTCGGCGACCGCGTGATCGAGGCGCTCGGGCTTCCCGCGGCGGCGGCACAGTGAGCGGCGGGATTCCGGCGGTGGTGCTCGGCGGCAGCGGCTACGTAGCCGGGGAGCTCCTGCGCCTCATCGCCGCGCACCCGCGCTTCGAGCTCGCGGCCGTGATGTCGGACAGCCAGCCGGGGAAGCCCGTGGCGGGCGCCTTCCCGCACCTGGCCGGCGCCTATCCCGATCTGCGCTTCAGCTCGCAGCGGGAGGCCCTGGAGCGGCTCGCCGGGGCGGGCGAGTCCGCGGTGTTCTCGGCCGCCCCGCACGGCGTGTCCGCGGCCCTCGTCGACACCCTGCTCTCCGGCGCGGCGCGCTCCGGTCGCCGGCCCCGGGTCGTCGATGTTTCCGCCGACTTCCGCTACGCGACGCCCGCGGCCTATGCGGCGGTGTATCAGCAACCGCACGCCGCTCCGGCGCGGCTTGCCGAATTCACCTGCGCAGTGCCAGAGCATTTGAGCGAGCTCACCACGCCGCACGTGGCCCACCCGGGCTGCTTCGCCACCGCGATCCTGCTCGCCTGCGTGCCGCTCCTCGCCCGGGGCCTCGTCACGCCGACGCTCTTCGTGAGCGGGGTCACCGGCAGCACCGGCTCGGGCCGCAGGCCCGTCGAGGCGACGCATCATCCGCTGCGCCATGCCGATCTCTACAGCTACGGCGCGCTCGAGCACCGCCACGCGCCGGAAGTGACGGCGTGCGCGCGGGCGGTGTGCGGCGTGGAGGCGCACGTCGCCTTCGTTCCGCATTCCGGACCCTTCGCGCGCGGCATTCATGTCACCGTGCAGGCCGAGCTCGCCGGTCCCCTCGACACGGGAGAGCTGCTGGCGGCGCTCAGCGCCTTCTACGCGCGCTCGCCGTTCGTGCGCGTCAGCGAGCGGCCGCCGCGCGTCAAGGACGTGGTGGCGAGCAACTACGCGCACCTCTCCGGCGTCGTCGCGGGCCGCACCGCGGCGGTGCTGTGCGCGATCGACAACCTCACGAAGGGCGCGGCCGGCGGCGCCCTGCAGTGGATGAACCGCCTGTTCGGCCTGCCCGAGACCACTGGCCTCACGACCCCCGCGCCCGGCTGGACCTGAGCCCGCGCGCATGCCCAAGGCACCGGCACAGAAGCAGAAGCGGGTCGCGGCGACCTCGGACACCGGGATCCAGGCGGCCATCCGCGAGCACGACTTTCTCGCACCGGTGTTCGCGCAGTACCCGATTGAAGTCGCCTCCGCGCAGGGCGTGTGGCTCACGAGCAGCCGCGGCGAGCGTGTGCTCGATCTCTACGGCGGACACGCGGTCGCGGGCCTCGGCTACGCGCACCCTGCGTGGACCGCAGCTCTGGCACGGCAGGCGGAGGCCTGTCAGTTCCAGAGCAACGCGGTCGCGATGCGAATCCGGGCGCAAGCCGCACGGCGCCTGGTGCGCTTCTCGCGACTGCCGTTCGCGAGCGCATTCCTCGTCAACAGCGGCGCCGAGGCCAACGAGAACGCGCTCAAGGTGGCGCTGCGCATGACGGGGCGAGCGCACGTCGCGGCCATCGAGGGCGGCTTCCACGGCCGCACCGCCGCCGCCGGCGCGGTGACCTGGGGCGCACGGGAGAAATGGTACGGCTTCCCGCGCACGCCCTTCGACGTGAGCTTCATCCCGCGCGGCGACCGCGCCGCCATCGACGCGCAGGTCACGCGCGATACGGCCGCCGTGATCGTCGAGCCCGTGCAGGGGCTCGCCGGCGCGGTGGAGCTCGGCGCGCCCTTCCTCGCCTCGCTCCGGGCGCGTTGCGATGAGGTCGGAGCGCTGCTCATATTCGACGAGGTGCAGTGCGGCGTCGGCCGCACCGGCCAGCCCTTCGCCGCCAACCTCTACGGCGTGCGTCCCGACATGCTCACGACCGCCAAGGCGCTCGGCAACGGCTTCCCGTGCGCGGCGCTGCTTTTTTCTCCCCTGGTGGCCGCCTCGCTCAAGCCCGAATCCCTCGGCACCACCTTCGGCGGAGGACCGCTCGCCTGCGCGGCGATCGCGGCGGTGATCGCGGCCATCAAGACCGAGCGCCTCCTCGAGCGTGTGCGGCGGATCGGCGCGTATATCCGAGAGACCTGCATCGTGGGCCCGGTCATTGCCCACCAGGGCGCGGGGCTCCTGGTGGGGCTGCGCACCACCCGCCCCGCGAGAGAAATCCAGGCGGAGCTCCTCGAGTGCTGCATCCTCACCGGCACGGCCAACGACCCGCACATCCTGCGCCTGCTGCCCGCGTTCATTCTCGAGGAGCAGCACGTCGACATGCTGCGCGATGCGCTGCGCGATCTGCCCCCATGAAGCGCTTCGTCGATCTCGCGGACTTCGAGCGCGAGGAGGTGCTCTCGCTCCTCGAGCTCGCGCGGCGCCTGGAGAAGCAGCCCGAGCCGCGCGCGCTCGCCGGCCGGATCCTCGCGCTGCTGTTCCTCAACCCCTCGCTCCGCACGCTGGCCTCCTTCCAGGCGGCCATGGCGCGCCTCGGCGGCAACTCCTTCGTCATCAACCCCGGCCGCGGCAGCTGGCAGCTCGAGACCCGCCCGGGCGTGGTGATGGACGGCGCCGCCGCCGAGCACGTGCGCGAGGGCATCCCTGCGCTCGCCTCCTACTGCGACGCGCTCGGCATCCGCGCCTTCGCCGAAGGCAAGGATCTGGCGAATGATCTCGCCGAGACTACCTTCAACGCCATGGCGAGCCTCACGGAGAAGCCCCTCATCAACCTCGAGTCCGCCCTCAATCATCCGTGCCAGGCGCTCGCCGACTGGAAGACGCTCGACGATCTCGCGGTGCCGCGCGCCGGGCGCTTCGTGCTCTCGTGGGCCTGGCATCCACGCCCGCTCCCGCTGGCGGTGCCGGCGGCGGCGCTGCACATGGCGGCGCTGCGCGGCATGGAGGTCATCGTGCTGCGGCCGGAAGGCTTCGCGCTGCCGCCCCCCGTCATGGAGCGGGCGCGGCAAGCCGCAGCCCGCTCCGGGGGCTCGGTGCGCGAGAGCGCCGAGCGCGAGGAGGCCCTCGATGGCGCGGACGTTCTGTATGTAAAGGAGTGGGCCGCGACCGAGCGCTACGGCGATGCGGAAGCGGATGCGCGGCTGCGCAGCGCGCTCCGGGGCTGGTGCGTGCGCAACGACTGGTTCACGAGGGCCGCGCCCGAGTGCCGCCTCATGCACTGCCTGCCGGTGCGGCGCAATAGCGCGATCGCCGACGAGGCGCTCGACTCCGCGCGCAGCGTGGTGCAGCGCGAGGCCGCGAACCGCCTGCCGGTGCAGATGGCGGTGCTCCACCAGATGCTGAGGTCCTGAACTTCGGGAAACCCGACATGATCATGCACAGAAGCGATCAGGCGCTCGCCATCCACGCGCTCAAGAGCGCGGCTCCCTACATCCGCATGTACAAGGGCAAGACCTTCGTCGTGAAGGCGGGCGGCGGGGTGTTCGGCGAGGCGCAGGCGACGCGCCTCCTCATCGAGCAGATCGCGCTCCTGCACCACTTCGGCGTGCGGGTCGTGCTGGTGCACGGCGGCGGACCGCAGCTCACCGAGCTCGGCGCCGCGCTCGGGGTGCCTGCGCGCATGGTGGACGGCCGGCGCATCACCGACGAGAAGTCGATCGAGCTCATCGCGATGGTGCTCAACGGCCTCATCAACACCCGCGTGCTCGGCATCTGCCGGGCTCTGAACATCGAGGCGGTCGGCGTCAGCGGGGTGGATGCCGGCCTGGTGCGCGCGCACCGCCGGCCGCCGGTGAGAGGCAGCGCCGGCGGCGAGCTCATCGACTTCGGTTTCGTCGGCGACATCGACGCGGTGGACGGCACGGTGCTCCGCAAGCTCCTCGACAACGGCCTGATGCCGGTGGTGAGCCCGCTGTCCGCGGACGAATCGGGAACGCTCCTCAACATCAACGCCGACACCGTGGCCGCCGCCATCGGCGCCTCGCTCCAGGCGGAGAAGCTGATCCTGTGCACCGGTGCGCCCGGCATCCTCGCGAGCGTCGATGATCCGCGCTCGCTGGTCTCTTACACGGATCTCGCGGGACTCAAGCGCCTGCGCGATGAAGGCCGCATGGCCGACGGCATGCTGCCCAAGGCGCTCGCCATCGAGAACGCGATCCGCGGCGGCGTGCGCCGGGTGCACGTCGTGTCGTACCGCTCGCCGGAGGGGATTCTCGGCGAGGTGTTCACCAACGAGGGCACCGGCACTCTGGTCGTTGCCGACGTCAATGCGCTCACCCCGGCCGAGCAGCTGAGCGCCCCATGAAGCGGCTGTGGGACAAGGGCGCGCCGCTCGATGAACGGGTGCTGCACTACACCGCCGGCGAGGACCACGCGCTCGACGAGCGGCTCGTTGCCTACGACGTGCGCGCCTCGATCGCTCACGCCGAGATGCTCGCCAGGCAGGGGCTGCTCGCTGTCCCGGATCTCGAGGCCATCCGCGCCGGCCTCTTGGGGCTCGCCGAGAGCCACGCGCGCGGGGAGTGGCGCATCGAGCTCGCCGACGAGGACGGCCAGACGGCGCTCGAGCGGCGCCTCACCGAGCGCATCGGACCGGCGGGCGGGCGCATTCACCTCGGGCGCTCGCGCAACGACCAGGTGCTCGCGGCGCTGCGGCTGTATCTGCTCGAGACGCTGGATGCGCTCTCCACCGGCGTACTCGCGGTCGCCGCCGCGCTCGATGAGCTCGCCGCGCGCGAGCGGCGTACCGTGATTCCCGGCTACACGCACCTGCAGCAGGCCATGCCGAGCTCGGTGCTGCTCTGGGCCGGAGGCTTTGCGGCGGAGCTTCGCGACGATGCAGCCGCGCTCAGCCAGGCGCGCCGCCGGCTCGACAAGAATCCACTCGGCTCCGCGGCCGGCTACGGGACCCCGGGGCTGCCCGTCGACCGGGAGGCGACGCGCACCGCGCTCGGGTTCGCCGCGGTGCAGGAGCCGGTCACCGCGGTACAGCTCTCGCGCGGCAAGGGCGAGGCGCAGCTGATCTTCGAGATCGCGCTCCTGATGCAGGATCTCTCGCGGTTCGCCGCCGACGTGTTGCTCTTCTCGACTCGGGAGTTCGGCTTCCTGGCGCTGGCGGAGGAGTTCACGACCGGTTCCTCGATCATGCCGCAGAAGCGCAACCTGGATGTCTTCGAGCTGATGCGCGGCCGCACCGCCAGCGCGCAGGCGTGTCTCACCGAGGCGCTCGGCGTCGCCGCCAAGCTCCCCTCGGGCTATCACCGCGATCTGCAGCTCATCAAGTTCCCGCTGTTCCGCGCCATCGATCTCGCCCTCGAGACCCTCGCCGTGGCGCCGCCGGCGATCGGTGCGCTCGAGTTCCGGCCCGAGTCCGTAAGGCTCGATCCGGCCGTTCATGCCGCCGCGGAGGCCAACCGGCTGGTCGTGACCGAGGGCATTCCGTTCCGCGAGGCTTATCAGCGCGTGGCGAAGAAGCTCAAGGGCAAGGTCTAGGTTGCCGGGGAGCCGCCTGGCTTCTGTCGGCGCAGGAATACGCGCGCCTCAAGCGCCGGGACCGCCGGGTGATCGCTGCGGGTGAGCCGGCGGAGCATCAGATTGAGGCCATTCGCGGGGCGCGCGTTCCGGACCGATACGCTGAGAAGTCGAAGCGCGTCAAGCGCACCGAATAGCGCTCCGCTCGCACGTCCTCGCCGCTGCGGTTGCAAGCACTCCCTCCGCGGTGCACGCTGGCGCCGGAGTCACGGTAGACAGATCCGATGATCAAAGTGTTGGGAATCTCGGGGAGCCTGCGTCGCGGCTCCTACAACAGCGCCCTGCTGCGCGCCGCGGCGAGCCTCATGCCCGACGAAGCGACGCTCGACATCGCCAGCATCCGCGGCATCCCGCTCTACGACGGCGACGTCGAGACGCAGGGCATTCCGGCGGCGGTCAGCCAGCTGAAGCAAGCGATCGTCGCCGCCGACGGCGTGCTGCTCGCGACCCCGGAATACAACAACAGCCTTCCCGGCGTGCTCAAGAACGCCATCGACTGGCTGTCGCGGCCTTCGTCCGACATCAAGCGCGTGTTCGGCGGCAAACCCTTCGCCATGATGGGCGCCTCGGCCGGCGGATTCGGCACCATCCTGAGCCAGACCGCCTGGCTCCCCGTGCTGCGCACGCTCGGCACGCAGCCCTGGTTCGGCGCGCGGCTGCTCGTGTCGCGGGCCGCGAACGTGTTCGATGAGACCGGGGGCATCAAGGACGCGACGGTGGAGGAGCAGCTGAAGAACTTCCTCGCCGGCTACGTGAGCTTCCTGCGCTCGCACCGCGGTTGAGGGGCCGGCGGCCGCAGGCAGCCGGGCCAATACCGATGGCGTAGAGGAGAGCGGTCACGGCATTCGTCTCGCGGCTCGTGCTCGGTCCGGATCGAAAACTACGCATGCTGTGGCGGGCCGTGATCTTCCTCGTGCTCGCCGACAGGGGCGTGCCGTTTCTGCTCGACCCGGCGTTCAGCCTCGCCGCGAGCCGCCTGCGGTGGCCGGGCGAGCTCACCGCGGCCGCCGTGGCGCTGAACGAGCTCGAGAATTTCATCGTGGCGCTCGTCTGCACCGCGATCTTCGCGCTCTACGAGCACCGGCGTGTGGACAGCTACGGCCTGCCTGTCGCGCAGGCGCTCGGCGCGCGCACCGCCGAGGGCGCGCTCGCCGGCGTCGTCATGGCCGGCGCCGTGGCGGCGGGCATGTGGCTCCTCGGCGGCATGCAGATTCGTGGCTTCGCGACCACGGGGAGCACCCTCGCGCTCGCCGCGCTCGCCTGGCTCGGTGCCAACGTCCTCGTCGGCGTGGCCGAAGAGTTCTGGTTCCGCTCGTACCTGCTGCAGTCGCTGTGGCGCAGCATCGGCTTCTGGCCGGCGTCGATCGTCATCGCGCTGCTGTTCGCGGCCGACCACTACTTCTTCAAGACCGGCGAGAACGTTTGGGACGTCATCACGCTCGTGTCGCTCAGCCTGCTCATGTGCTACTCGGTGCTGCGGACCGGCACGCTGTGGTTTGCGGTCGGATTTCACATCTCCTTCGACTACATGCAGCTGTTCGTCATCGGCACGCCGAACGGCGCGCGGCTGCCACTCGGGCGGCTGCTCGATGCGACTTTCAACGGGCCTGCGTGGTTGACCGGTGGCGCCCTCGGCACCGAGGCGAGCTTTCTCATGTACCCGACGATTGCGCTGCTCTGGCTCTACATCGGGTGGCGCTTCCGCCCCCATCCGCCCGCGGCCGCGGCGGCGCCGGGGACGCCCGAGCTTAGGGACCGGCGCGAGTCTGGGCCTACGCGCCAAAGATAAAGCGGCTGCCCGTGTAGGAGCGGATGAACTTGTCCGGCATCTCCCTCTGGACCATGTCGATGAACATTTCCCCTGTGCAGTGCATCGGGATCACGTGGCCGGGGTTGATCTCTTTCAATGCCGCCACGGTTTCGCGCACATAGTCCTCCTTGTGTGGCGCGAGATGGAACCCTCCCATCACCGCGTGAACCGCCTTTACGCCGGAAATCTCCATCGCGCGTTTCACGGTGTTCACGACCCCGCGGTGGCTGCACGAAGTGAGCACGACCAGGCCGCGGCTCCTGACGTTGAAGCACATCGCCAGCTCATGCTCGAAATCGTCGGGGATGACGGTGACGGCACGTTTGTCCGCGGAAAGTTTGTCCGGGAAGCAGCCGATCCCGTTCTTGACCCCGACGGTCATGCGGGTAGGCGCAAGCACCTTCTCGAAAGAAGCGACCGGAATGTGACCGGTGGTGAAGGCGTGGCCGGCAACGATCGCGGGCGTCTCGGCGAACACGACTTTCAGTTTCGCGTCGGCGAGCGCCTTGCGATCCAGCGCGCCGAAGTCCTGCGGCTTGCCGATCGTCCACTCGCGAGTGCAGAAGCACTCTTCCCCGCCAAGGTACAGCGGCAGGCCGGCCCGCAGCCGCATGTGGTTCTGTCGCAGGAAACCCGCCAATCCGCCGAAATGGTCGTAGTGGCCGTGGCTGAGAATCAGCGCATCGAGGTTCTCGGGTGCAATCCCGAGCATCGCCAGGTTGTTGTTCAGGGTCTCGGCAGTGAAACCGAAGTCGAGCAGCATGCTGTGGCTCTCGGCGCCGCGCCGGGACTCAACGTGCATCGAAAGCCCGAACTCCTCGAGCAGGGACTTTCCTGCGGGGGGCATTCCGAAACGTTGAACCTCGACTGCCCCGACTTTCATGTTAGGCGCGATCGCCAATTGGAAGCTGTCGGTGACGACACGCACGGCAAGGTAATCGACCTCCGGCACCGGCCCGGCAAGCCCCTGGGCCCGCGCCCGCTCGGATCCTCCCAGCAGCGCTGCCACCACTGAACTGAAGGCTGCCGCTCCACCGGCACACAAGACTTCGCGCCGGGAGACTCCCGATGCGTTGCTGAGATCTGACTCGCGACTGCTGTATGGCATGACCTGCTCCCCTGGGGATCTCTGTCCCCTGTAATCCATAGCCGCGTACTAAGCGAGCTGCATCGCCGCCGCGAGCGCGCCGGCCCGCTCGCCGACGATGAGGTGCAGCACTCCGGGTGAAGGCCGCATCACGGCCATGACGCCCGCGAGCTTCGCCGCCGCCTCCTCGAAGCGAGCCGGGTCGGCGAGCGTGACGCGCAGGCGCGTGTGGGCCACCGCCTGCACCTCGCGCACATTGACCCGCTCGCCGAGCGCTTTCAGGAGCCGAGTCGCCGTCTCGCGGGTCGCCGCGTCCACCGTGCCCGCGGCGGGCGCGGCGGGACTGCCGGCACCGGACGCCGGCGAGGGCACTGGGGCGGGAGCTGCGCCCGCGGCACGCAGGTACTCGTCCATCTGGGTCTTCATGTTCTCGGACAGCGGGCCGAACACTGCCTGCACGCCCCTGCCGACCCGCATGACCCCGCTCGCGCCCAGGACGCGCAGCGCCCTCTCGTCGACGCGTGAGGGATCGTTGACCGCAACGCGCAGCCGCGTGATGCAGGCATCGAGGCTGGCGATGTTGGCGGCGCCGCCGAAGGCCAGCACCAGATCGCGTGCGCGCGCATCGCTCCCCGCCGTCGCGGCGCCCGGGGCCACGCTACCCGAGGAAGCGGGGCCGCCCACCGCGGCAGCGCCGGGCGCTCCCACCAGCACCTCCTCGCGGCCGGGCGTCTTCAGGTCGAGCCAGCGGATGGCGGCGCGGAAGACGACGTAGTAGATGACCGCGTAGATCGGGCCGAGGATCAGCACCAGCCACCACTTCTGGGCGAACCGGCCGAGCACGTTGAAGACGAGGAAGTCGATGCCACCCTGCGAGAACGTGAACCCCATGTGCATGCCGAGCGTGCTGGCGACGAACTGCGTCGAAGCCGCGAGCAGTGCGTGTACCACGTAGAGCGCCGGCGCGACGAACAGGAACGAGAACTCGATCGGCTCGGTGATTCCGGTGAGGAACGAGGTCAGCGCCGCCGAGATCATGATGCCGCCGACCGCGACGCGATTCTGCGGCGCGGCGCTGTGCCACATGGCGATGGCGGCCGCGGGCAGGCCGAACATCTTGAAGAGGAATGCCCCCGCCAGTATTCCCGCCGTGGGATCGCCGGCGAAGAAGCGGTTGATGTCACCGTGCACCACCGTGCCGCTCGCATCCTTGAAGGCTCCCATCTCGAAGAAGAAGGGCACGTTCCAGATGTGGTGCAGACCGAAAGGGATCAGGAGCCGCTCGACGAAGCCGTAGATGGTCGCGGCGGTGCGCGGATCGGACACCGCCGCCCAGTGCGAGAAGGTGTCGATGCCGCGCTGTATGGGCGGCCAGACGGCCGACAGGACGACGCCCGCTACCCCGGCGGCGAGCGCCGTGACGATCGGCACCGAGCGCTTGCCGGAGAAGAACGCGAGGTACGTCGGCAGCGCCGTGCGGTAGAAGCGCTTGAACATGGTCGCCGCGATGGCGCCGGCGAGGATGCCGCCGAAGACGCCCGTCTGCATCGACTTGATGCCCATGACGGTGACGGGCTGGATCCCCCAGACGCCGGCCATGACGCCGAGAATCGCGAGCAGCACCACGTAACCGACGGCCGCCGAAATCGCGGCCACGCCGTCGTTCTCGGTGAGGCCGACCGCAACGCCGACCGCGAAGATCAGCGGCAGGTTGCCGAACACGACGTCGCCCGAGGCCTTCATCAGCGCCGACACGATGGGCGGGATCCATTCGAACTGCGCCGCGCCGATGCCGAGCAGGAGCCCCGCGACCGGCAGCACCGCCACCGGAATCATCAGCGCCTTGCCGATCTTCTGCAGGACTACGAATGCTTCTCTGAACACGGGTCCTCCTCGAGGCGCGCTTTCAGCGCCGTGCGGCCGCGGCCGTGGCGCCCGCTTCGCTCCCGAGCCGCGCGAGCCGCGCCCGGACCTCGCCCGCGGTGGCGAGCCCGAGGAGCTCCCGCGCGAGCGCCTGGCAGTCGCGCAGCGCGAGCCGGCGCACCAGCGCTTTGACGGCCGCGATCGCCGGCACTGGCACCGACAGCTCGTCGACTCCCATCCCGAGCAGCACCGGCACGGCGACCGGCTCGGCGGCCAGCCCGCCACACACGCCCACCCACTTGCCGTGCGCGTGCGCGCCTTCCACCGTGAGACTGATCAGCTTGAGGACCGCCGGGTGCAGCGCGTCGGCGAGCGGCGCGAGCTTCGGGTGGCCGCGATCCATGGCGAGCGTGTACTGAGTCAGATCGTTGGTGCCGATCGAGAAGAAGTCCACTTCGCGCGCCAGCTGCCCGGCGATGAGCGCCGCCGACGGCACCTCGATCATCACGCCGACGCGCACCGACACGCCGGCGCCGCGCTGCTCCTCGTCGAGGATCCGGCGCGCCGCGCGCAGCTCATCGAGCGATGCGATCATCGGAAACATCACGTGGACATCCCCGAGCGGAGCGGCCTCGAGGATCGCGCGGAGCTGACTGCGCAGCAGGTCCGGCCGCTCGAGGCTCGTGCGGATTCCCCGCACGCCGAGGAAGGGATTCTCCTCCGGCGGCAGCGGCAGGTAGGGCAGGCGCTTGTCGCCGCCGACATCGAGCGTGCGGATGACGAGCCGGCGCTCGCGACCGAGCGCCGTAGCGACCGCCCGGTAGACGTCGGCCTGTTCCTCTTCGCTCGGGGCCGTGTCCCGATCGAGGAACAGCAGCTCCGAGCGGAGCAGTCCCACACCCTCGCCACCCTGGGCGACTGCGGCGAGAGCTTCCTCGACGGTGCCGATGTTGGCGGCCACCTCGATGCGATGTCCGTCGGTCGTCGCCGCAGGTGCGCTCGCCGCAGCCCGCTCGCCCTGACGTTGCGCGGCGAGGCGCCCGATCGCGGCCCGCGCACGCGTGACCTCGGCCTCGTCCGGATCGCGCAGCAGGAAGCCCTCCGTTCCGTCGAGGACCACCGGAGTGCCGTCCGCCAGCCCGAGCGCCGCGCGGTCCACGCCGCACACGGCGGGGATGCCGAGCGCGCGGGCGATGATCGCGGCGTGGCTCGTCGGTCCGCCGCCCGTCGTGCACAGGCCCTGCACCTTGCCCGCATCGAGCGAGGAGGTCTCGCTTGGGCTGAACTCCTCCGCGATCAGGATCGAGCCCGGCGCACACTCGATCGGCCCGCTCGTCACGCCGGCGAGCAGCCCCAGCACCCGGCCCCCGACATCGCGGACGTCGCCTGCCCGCTCGCGCAGCAGGGAGCTCGCGAGCGACTCGAGCCGGGTGGCGTAGCTCGAGTACGCTTCGCGCCACGCGTAGGCGCCGCTCCGTCCGTCCGCCAGCCCGGCGACGGCGAGATCGATCAGCTCGGGATCGGCGAGCAGCTCGAGATGAGCATCGAGAATCTTCGACGCAGCCCCGATGTTGGCCGCCCTCTGGGCTTCGATCTGCTGCCGGGCGCGCTCGAGCGCGACGTCGAGGTGCGCGCGCTCGCGCTCGATGCCGGCGCCCCGCTCCTCGACGTGGATCGAGGCGCGGCGCAGTTGCGCGACCTTGCCGAGCACGAGCCCGGGCGATGCGCTCACTCCGAGGAGTTTGCGGGGGTCGGTCGAGCGTGTCGGGCCTTCCGCGGGCGCGCTCGCCGCGGCGGGAACGGACCCCGCGACCGGCGCTGCGGTGACCGGCGCACCGCGGGCGGGCCCGGACGCTGCCTCGGCTGTGGCCCCCGACTCGCCAGACCCCGCGGCCAGGAGCGCCGCGAGCGCGCTCACGGCGGCGGCCGCATCCGGACCCGAAGCGCTGACGCGGATCGCGTCGTTCGGCCGGGTCGCGAGCAGCAGGATGGCGGTCACCGACTTGGCATTCGCGGCGTCGGCACCGCGCAGCAGTCGGACGTCGGCGCGAAAGCCCTTGGCCGCGGCGGCTACTGTCGCCGCAGGGCGCGCGTGCAGGCCCTGCCGGTTCGGCAGGCGGATCTCCTCCGAGACGGCGGCTGTCTCAGTCGCGGGGCTGCCGTCGGCGGCAGCCGCGGCGGCGAGGTCGGCCTGCAGGATGATGCTGCGGCCCGCCTCGACGAGACCCGTGGCGACACTCATGCCGCTGACGCGCTCGCGGTTCGTGATGAGCACCTGGGTGAGCAGGCTCGGCGCGGAGCGCGCGATGAGATCGGCGTCGAAGGAGATCAGCGGCTGGCCGGCCGCCACCCGATCCCCCTGCCTCACGCGCGGCGTGAAGCCCTTGCCATTCAGCGCGATGGTATCCACGCCGATGTGCACGAGAATCTCGAGACCCTCGTCGGTCGTGATGGCCAGAGCATGAGATGCGCGGTGCAGGAGCGTCACCCGGCCGGCGGCCGGCGCCAGCAGCTCGCCCGAGGTGGGATCGATCGAGACGCCGTCTCCCACCGTACGCTGCGCGAACACCGGGTCCGGTACGCGCTCGAGCGGCACGAGGACTCCGGAGAGCGGCGCGAGCAAGGCGACTCGTTGCGGTGGCGTGGTCATGCGAGCGGCGGTACTCGAAGCGGATTCATGGGCGTTCACTTCTCCCCGTGGCCGCGAATCTTACCCGGTCGAGCCGCTACGGCGCGTCCGGCTGCGCTTCGGGAGCCGCGCGGGCAAAGGCCGGCAGGCTCTCGAGGTGCGCGCAGACCGCGCGGAGCCTCGGGTAAGGTTGCACGTCGACCTTGTAGCGACGCGCGTTGTACATCTGCGGCACGATGCACACATCGGCGAGCGTGACGTCGCTCCCGTACATGTGCCGCCCGTCCCCGCTCGAGCGCCGCACACGCTCCTCCAGCGCGCGGAAGCCCATCCCGATCCACTCGCCCACCCAGGCATTCACCGCGTTCTCGTCCGCCTTGAAGGTGGCGCGCAGGTAATTGAGCACCCGCAGGTTGCCGAGCGGGTGGATGTCGCAGGCGATGGCGAGCGAGAGCGAGCGCACCTGCGCCCGATCTGCGGACGAGCGCGGCAGCAGCGGCGGATCGGGGTGCGTCTCTTCCAGATACTCGATGATGGCAAGCGACTGGGCGATGGTGGTGTCGCCCTCCACGACGACCGGGATCAGACCTTCGGGATTGACGGCGCGAAATTCGGGCGTGTGCTGGGCGCTCACCGGCGCGCGCAGATCGATCAGCGCCGTCTCCCAGGGGATGCCCTTGAAGCTGAGCGCGATGCGCACCCGATAGGCTGCGGAGCTTCGATAGTATTGATAGAGCTTCATGGGCAGTCCGATCCGTGAGTGCGGTGCTATCTCTCGGGCGAAAGCCGCTCCGGTGTGCGCGCTCAAGCCGGTTGGGCCGGACCGATCCGGTTGCGCAGCACCTCGAGACCCTCGATGCCGCCCTCGAGGCGATCGCCGGGCTTCAACGGCCCGACGCCCGAGGGCGTGCCGGTGAAGATGAGATCGCCCGGCCTGAGCTCGTAGAGCTTCGAGAGTGCCGCGATGATGTGCGGGACGTCCCACACCATCGTGCCCACGTCCGATTCCTGGCGCCGCTCGCCGTTGACGGTGAGCCAGATGCGGCCCCGCGACAGGTGTCCCTGCGCTGCGGGACGGATCGCGGCCACGGGCGCTGAGCAGTCGAAGCCCTTCGCGGTATCCCACGGCTCCCCGCGCTTCTTGGCTGCGTGCTGCAGATCGCGGCGCGTCAGGTCGTTGCCGGCGGCGTAACCGAACACGTGCCCGAGCGCATTCTCGACCGACACGTCGCGGCCACCGCGGCCGATGGCAACCACGAGCTCGATCTCGTAGTGGAAGTTGGTGGTGGCCGGCGGATAGGGAATCGCCGCGCCGTTGGCGACCAGCGCGTCGGCCGGTTTCATGAAGAAAAGCGGTGGCGCCTCGGGATCCGCGCCCATCTCGCGGATGTGGTCGGCGTAGTTGAGGCCGACGCAGTAGATGCGGTGCACGGGGAAGCGCTCATCTGCGGCGGCGACGGCCACGCTCGGCGTGGCGGGAGGCGGGAAGGCAAAGTCACTCATTGCGCTCGCGCTCCGGACTCACAAGGGGAGGTGCAGATTGCCACTGTGCAAACGGCTAGACTAGCTTCCGATGAGCATCTGGCGCGCTCCCCTCACTCCCGAGCAGCTCACCGAGCGTGGGCGCCGGAGTCTTTCCGGCTATCTCGGCATCCGGATCACCGAGACGGGCGCGGACTTCCTGCGGGCGACGATGCCGGTGAACGAGCACACCCAGCAGCCCTTCGGCGTGCTGCACGGCGGCGCGTCCGTGGCGCTCGCGGAAACCGTCGGCAGCCTCGCCTCGATGATGTGCGTCGACACGGAACGCTCGATGTGCCTCGGTCAGGACATCAACGCCAATCACCTGCGCGCCGTGTCCTCCGGCACCGTCACGGCGACCGCGCGTCCCTTCCACCTGGGTGCGCGCAGCCACGTGTGGCACATCGAGATCCGCGACGAGCGGGAGCGGCTGGTGTGCGTGTCGCGGCTGACCATGGCGGTCGTGGATCGCCGCCCGAATACGGCCAAGCCCGCGTGAGGTGAATCATGTCGGACGGAAGCCCGCAGCCACTCGCCGCTGCCGGGACGGTCGACCAGGCCCTCCTCGGCTACACCCACGTGATGTACGCGCTGCACTCACTCGCGGTGCTCATCGGCATCACCACCTTCCACACCATCATCGGCAGCTTCATCGGGAGCCTGCCGTCGATCGTCGCGGTCGTCATGAACTATGTGCGCCGCTCGGCGACGCGCGGCACGCTCCTCGAGTCACACTTCCGCTGGCAGCTGCGCACCTTCTGGTTCGCCGTGCTGTGGGCGTGCCTGTCCTTTCTCTTCATGGCCACCATCATCGGTATCCCGGCCGCCCTGGTCGGCCTGCTCGCGCTGACGATCTGGATCATCTACCGCCTGGTGCGCGGCTGGCTGGCGCTGCGTGACAAGCGCCCGATGTACGTATGAGGGGTGCGGTCTGTCTGGCCGCGCTCGGCGCCGCATGGCTGGTGGCGGGCTGCGGGCAGAAAGGCCCGCTGTACCTGCCCGACAAGAATGCCCGCGCGGCCACGACGCCGTCGGCGCAACCCACTCCGGCGCAACCCGCCCCTGCAGCACCCCCGTCCGCCTCCGCACCCCAGCCGGCCCCGCCATCGACGACACCGACGCCGCCTGCGCCGGGGAAGCCCGGCGACAAGAGCGACGAGTCCGGCACGCCGAAGTAGCGGGTAGTACTTAACGCAAGTCTGCCCGCTGCGCCTCGCACGCTCCCATGACGCGCTCCCCCGACCTGGTCCTCGTCGACGGCTCCTCTTACGTCTACCGGGCGTTCCACGCCCTGCCGCCGCTGTCCAACTCGCGCGGCGAGCCGACCGGGGCGCTCCTCGGGGTGCTCAACATGCTGCTGAAGTTCCTCAAGGACTATCAGCCGCGCCGCATCGCCGTGGTGTTCGACGCGCCCGGCAAAACCTTCCGCGACGAGCTGTTCACCGAGTACAAGGCGCACCGCCCGGGGATGCCCGATGAGCTGCGCTCGCAGATCGAGCCGCTGATGCAGATCATCGGGGCGCAGGGGCTGCCGCTGCTGCGCGTGCCCGGCGTGGAAGCCGACGACGTGATCGGCACCCTCGCCCGTCGCGCCGCGCGGGCCGGCCAGCAGGTGCTCATCTCCACCGGCGACAAGGACATGGCGCAGCTCGTCGACGGCTCGATCACCCTCATCAACACCATGAACAACGCGGTGCTCGACCGCGACGGCGTGAAGGCGAAGTTCGATGTGTACCCGGAGCAGATGGTCGATTACCTGGCCCTGATCGGCGACAGCTCCGACAACATTCCCGGTATCGACAAGGTGGGGCCAAAGACCGGCGCGAGACTCCTGCAGCAATACGGCGGCCTCGACGAGCTGATCGCTCACGTGGCGGAGGTTCCGGGCAGGGTGGGCGAGAACCTGCGCGCGGGCCTCGCGACGCTCGAGCTGTCGCGGCGGCTCGCGACCATACGGACCGATCTCGAGCTGCCGCTGTCGCCCGAGGAGCTGACGCCCGGTGCGCCGGACGTCGCGCGCCTGCGGGAGCTCTACACGCAGTACGAGTTGCGGGGACTCCTGCGGCAGCTCGAGGGCGGCGATGCGGCGGAGGCGGACGAAGGCGTCGTGCAGAGCCCCCGGGCGCAGCGCGCCGCGGTGGGCGCCGGCGCACTCGCAGCGGCCTGCGCGGCGCCCTCAGCGGCTGCCACGCCGTCCGCGGCCCGCCCGGCGCCCGCCGACATCGCCCGGCGCTACGAAACCATCACCCGTTGGGAGGACTTCGAGCGCTGGCTCGCGGCGCTCGGCGCCGCGGAGCTCTTCGCCTTCGACACCGAGACGACGAGCCTCGACTACATGCGCGCCGAGATCGTCGGCCTGTCCTTCTGCATCGAGCCGGGCGTCGCCGCGTACGTGCCCCTCGCCCACGCGTATCCGGGCGCGCCGCAGCAGCTCGACCGCGCCCGCGTGCTCGAGGCGCTCAGGCCCATCCTCGAGGATCCCGAGCGCGGCAAGCTCGGGCACAACCTCAAGTTCGATGCCCACGTGCTGGCCAACGCCGGCATCGCGCTCGCCGGCATACGCTTCGACAGCATGCTCGAGTCCTACGTGTGGAACAGCGTCGCCACCAATCACGACATGGACTCGGATGCGCAGCGCTATCTCGGGCTGCGCACCATCAGTTACGAGGACGTCGCGGGCAAGGGCGCGAAGCAGCTGAGCTTCGACCAGGTGCCGGTAGAGCGCGCCGCGGAATATGCGGCCGAGGATGCCGACGTCACGCTGCGCCTGCACGGCGCGCTGTGGCCGCAGCTCGAGAGCGTGCCGGCGCTCGCGCGGCTGTACCGGGAATGCGAGCAGCCGCTCGTGCCGGTGCTCCTCGCCATGGAGCATCACGGCGTGCTCGTCGATCGCGAGCGGCTGCGCGCGCAGAGCCGCGAGTTCGCGCGCCAGCTCCAGGAGCTGCTGCTCGAGGCGCACCGCGAGGCGGGCCACGAATTCAACATCGAGTCGCCGCGGCAGCTGCAACAGATTCTTTTCGAGCGGCTGCAGCTGCCGGTTCGCCGCAAGACCCCGACCGGTCAGCCCTCGACCGCCGAAGACGTGCTGGAGGAGCTCGCCGGGAGCTACGCGCTGCCCCGGATCGTGCTCGAGTACCGCGCGCTCGCCAAGCTCAAATCCACCTACACCGACAAGCTCCCCGAGCAGGTGTACGAGCGCACCGGGCGCATCCACACCTCGTACGCCCAGGCGGTGGCGGCCACGGGACGGCTGTCGTCGGTGGATCCAAACCTGCAGAACATCCCGATCCGCCGCTCCGAGGGACGGCGCATCCGCCGGGCATTCATTGCGCCACCGGGCTGCGTGCTGCTCGCGGCGGACTATTCCCAGATCGAGCTGCGCATCATGGCGCACCTGTCCGGTGATGCGGGGCTCCGCGCGGCGTTCGCCGCGGATCGTGACGTGCACCGGGCGACCGCGGCGGAAGTGTTCGGCGTCAGCCCCGAGGCCGTCACCGCCGATCATCGCCGTACCGCCAAGGTCATCAACTTCGGCCTCATCTACGGCATGTCGCCGTTCGGCCTGGCGCGCAACTTAGGGATCGAGCGCAGCGCCGCGCAGCAGTACGTGGAGCGTTACTTCCAGCGCTACCCGGGCGTGAAGCGCTTCATGGACGAGACGCGCGCCCAGGCACGCCAGATCGGCTACGTCGAGACGGTGTTCGGCCGGCGGCTGTACCTGCCGGATATCCGCTCCGGAAACCCGCAGCTGCGCCAGGGCGCTGAGCGCGCCGCCATCAATGCCCCGATGCAGGGGACGGCGGCGGACATCATCAAGCGCGCGATGATCACCCTGCATGAATGGTGCGCGCGGCCGCACTCGCCGGCGCGGCTCATCATGCAGGTGCACGACGAGTTGGTGTTCGAGGTCAGGAGCGAGGCGCTCGCCGAAGTGGCGGCCGCGGTGCGCGAGCATATGGTGAGCGCTGCCTCGCTCAGCGTCCCCCTGCGCGTGGATGTTGGGACCGGCGCCAACTGGGACGAGGCGCATTGACGGATCGCGCCGGCCGCGACCGCACTCGCGGCCGGAAGTTCCCGCGAGCCGCTCATTCCACGCCCGGCAGCCGCGGCTGTCGCCGCAAAGCAACAGTCAACTGCCGCGCCGAAGTTGTGTTAGGTATGGGTCCGGCATAACCATCGAAGGTGTCAGCCATGCGAAGACTTCTACTCCTGACGGCGCTTGCGCTCGGTGCGGGCACCGCTTACGCCGACAACGGATTCATCTATGTCGGTGCGGGCGTATCCAAGGACAAGTTGAGCAACATCGCCCCGAGCGGCGGACTTGCCGACATCGACAAAACGTCCTGGAAAGTGCTGGCCGGTCTGCGGCCGGTGAGTGTGTTCGCCGTGGAGGCGGACTACCTCGATCTCGGCAGCCAGACGAGCGCGTTCGTCGGTGGCACCTCGCACTCGGACGCCAAGGCGTTCGCGGCCTACGCGGTCGGGTTCCTGCCGATTCCGGTGCCGTATCTCGACCTGTACGGCAAGGCGGGGCTGGCGCGCTGGAAGCTCAACGGCAGCAGCCCCCTCGTGTCCGCCCCGTTCTCCACCAACGGCACCGAGTTCGCCTGGGGCGGCGGCGCGCAGGTGCACATCGGCAACATCGGCGGGCGGCTCGAATACGAGCGCTTCAACATCCCAAACACCAATGGCGCCCGCGTCTTCTCGCTCGCAGTGTTCCTGAATCTGATGTAGCGGCGCGCCGTGCCTGTGGCGGGAACGAGACAGGCACTCGATCAAACTTATGATTTGTAAAGGTATTTTTTGAAAGCCGGCGCGGAACTCACGGCCAGCAGTGTGCGTCCAATCAGACGAGTGCATCGCACTCCCCGCTTCCCTCCCTGAGCGGGTAGAGCCCGGTTCAAGAGACCTGTGCCGGGTTGGTCTGCCCCGGCGGTTTTCACAAACCGCCGGGGCTTTTTTGTAGACCCGGGGAACCGCGTTCACTACGCGAGCCACGTCTCGAGCGTGTCCTGGGCCTGCGCCACGCCGGTTCCCTTCAACGCCGAGAACAGCTGCGCCGTCGCACGGCCGGCGAGGGCGGCCTCGGCCGCGCGCAGCGCAGCCTCGGCTTCGCTCCGGTTGAGCTTGTCGGCCTTGGAGAGCAGCACGTGTACGCGCTGTCCCGGCGCCGCCCACTCCAGCAGGACCTCGTCCGCAGCGCTCACGCCGCGACGCGTGTCGACGATGACGAACAGGCCCTTGAGCGCTGCGCGCGCGCGCAGTGCCTCGATGAGCGGCCGCCATACGCGGCGCTCGGCTTCCGGCGCGCTCGCGTAGCCATAGCCGGGCAGGTCGACCAGGCGCTTCCCAGGTGCGAGCTCGAAGAAATTGACGAGCCGCGTGCTACCCGGTGTCTTGCCGGTGCGGGCCAGGCGATGACGACCGGCGATGGCGTTGATCGCGCTCGACTTGCCGGCGTTCGAGCGCCCGGCGAAAGCGACCTCGGCACCAACATCCTGCGGAAACTGCGCCGGCGCGACCACGCTGATCAAAAAGCGCGCATCGTGAAAGCGGCTCATGTCCTAAAGGGGGGCGGGAAGCGCTGCCACGGCCGTAGTGTACAATTCGCCGCCCTCGCATCACGCGACCGAGCCGGAACCACTACGATGCCGCAGAGCCCGAGAGTCGCCTGGACGTCGCTGGCCGTCATCGCGGCGGCGCTGCAATCCGCGCCGGCGTCCGCGACCCCAACACCTGCCGCAACGTTCGCCACCGCGGGACCCGCGGCGGCGGCGCCCGAGCTGCCCTTCACGAAGGGCAGGATCGCTGACGGGACCACGAAGTCGGCGGTGTGCTCGGCCTGTCACGGGCCGAACGGCAACAGCGTCAATCCCGAGTGGCCGCGCCTCGCCGGTCAGAGTGCGGTCTACATCGCCGAGCAGCTGCGGCTGTTCCGCGCGGAGGTGCGCACCAACCCGGTGATGCAGCCGCTCGCCGCAACCTTGAGCGACCAGGACATCGACGATCTCGCCGTCTACTACGAGTCGCAGACGCCGACCGGGCTCGAGGCCGACCCCTCGTACTGGCACGACGGCGAGGCGCTGTACCTGAGGGGCGATCGCGCGCGCGAGATCCCGGGCTGCGTCGCCTGTCACGGGCCGGTCGGACGCGGCAATCTCGCCGCCGGATACCCCGCCCTGCGTGCGCAACAGGCCGTGTACGTGGTCAAGCAGCTGAACGATTATGCGAGCGGCGCACGCTACGGTGGCCCGAAGCCGCAGCAGGCGAGCCGCAACGGCGCGATGATGTTCAGCATCGCCAAGCGTCTGACGCCCGAGCAGATCCGCGACGTCGCCTCCTACGTGCAGGGCATGCGTTGATTTCGAGGAGAAAGATGTTACGAGCGCTTCCCCTGGCGGCCCTGCTGGCCTTGTCCGCGTGTTCGCGGCAGGCCCCCGCGCCGCCGCCCCCCGCACCACCGGCCGCGCCCGCGGCGAGTACCCCGCGCGCGACGCAGTCCGAGACGACTCCGGCTCCGGCCCCTGCGGCGACGGCCCAGAACGAGACCCAGCAGGCCACCGCGTCCCAGGAGTCGGTCGACAATGGAGCCGAACGGCCGGCGCGCGGCGACGCCTCGCTCGAGCAGATAGCAGCGCTTCCCGCCGCGGCGCAGCTTCCCGACGGCAAATGGAAACCGGGGGTGCACTACGATCCGCTGGTGCCCGCTCAGCCGACCAGCGTCGCCCCCGGCAAGGTGGAGGTGGTGGAGGTGCTCTGGCTCGCCTGCCCGCACTGCTACGCGCTCGAGCCTTACATCGGAAACTGGCTCAAGACCAAGCCCTCGTACGTCGAGTTCGTGCGCGTCCCGGTGATGTGGCAGCCGATCCACCGCGCGCACGCG
>Ga0209807_1000117_pt1 | contig 32351 bp, 25 predicted proteins | sample GraSoiAngelo_154_FD_186168 | JGI IMG/M metagenome (GOLD analysis project Ga0209807, IMG submission 186168) | Grasslands soil microbial communities from the Angelo Coastal Reserve, California, USA - 14_1009_13_20cm (SPAdes) (version 2) | ecosystem: Environmental > Terrestrial > Soil > Grasslands ... | reverse complement strand
AACCTGCACGTCACCCTGAAGTTCCTCGGCCAGATCGACGAAGCGCGCGCGCCCGGCGTCGCGGACGCGCTGCGCAGCGCGAGCGCCCGTCACCGCGCGTTCGACCTCGCCCTGCGCGGGCTCGGCGCGTTTCCGTCGCCCACGCGGCCGCGCGTCCTCTGGGCGGGGCTCGAGGACGACGCCGGCGCGCTGGCCGCGCTCGCCGACGCGATCGACGCGTGCTGCGGCGAGCTCGGCTTTCCGCGCGAGACGCGTCCCTTCGCCGCGCACGTGACGCTCGGTCGCGTCCGCGAGCCGACGCGCCGGCCGCAGCTCGGTGAGGCGCTGGCGCGGCCGGTGGACTTCGGCCGGGTCGCCGTCGCGCGGGTGTCGCTGATGCGCAGCGAGCTGTCGCCGCGCGGCGCGCGCTACTCGGAGCTTGCCGCATCGCCGCTGGCCGTACAATAGCCGGGTGACAGCCGGCTTCACCGACGACGAGATCCGGCGCCTCCGCGCCGAGACCCCGGGCTGTGCGGAGGTCGCGCACTTCAACAACGCCGGCTCCAGCCTGCCGCCCGCGCCCGTGCTCGAGACACATCTGGGCTATCTCCGCCGCGAGGCCCTGATCGGCGGGTACGAGGCCCAGGAGGAAGCGCAGCATCGGCTCGACGCGGTCTACACGGCGACCGCGCAGCTCGTCGGCGGGCAGGGGCCCGACGAGGTCGCGCTCTTCGAGAACGCCACGCGCGCCTTCGACATGGCGCTCTATGCGGTGCCGCTCGAGCCCGGCGACGTGATCCTCACGTCCACCGCCGAGTACCACTCGATGTTCGTGACCTACCTGCATCGCGCCCGACGCGGCGTGCGCGTGGAGGTGGTGGCGCCGGACGCCACCGGTCAGCTCGACGTCGGCGCGCTCCGCAAGCGCATCGACGCGCGCGTTCGCCTGATCGCGATGACCCACATGCCGACCAACGGCGGCCTCGTGCAGCCGGCGGAGGCGGTGGGCGAGGTCGCGCGCGAGGCGGGCGTCTTCTTCCTGCTCGACGCCACGCAGACGGTCGGGCAGATCCCGCTCGACGTGCGGCGCCTCGGCTGTCACGCGCTCGCCGGCACGTCGCGCAAGTACCTGCGCGGCCCGCGCGGCGTCGGCTTCCTCTGGGTCGCGCGCGACTGGATCGAGCGGCTCGAGCCGCCGCTGATGGAGGGTCACGCCGCCGAATGGGTGGAGCCCGACCGTTACGTGATCCGCCCCGACGCCAAGCGCTTCGAGGTCTGGGAGTCCAACGTCGGCGCGCGCCTGGGCTTCGGCGCCGCGATCGAGTACGCGCAGGCGCTGGGACTCGAGCGCATCTGGGCGCGCGTGCAGGAACGGGGCGAGACGCTGCGCGCGCGGCTCGCCGCCGTGCCCGGCGTCACGGTGCGCGACCTCGGCGTCGTGCGCGGGGGCATCGTGTCGTTCACCGTGCGCGGCGTCGACGCGGCGCGGGTGAAAGCGACGCTGCGCGCGGCGCGGATCAACGTGACGGTGTCGCCGGCGCGCGGCACGCTGCTCGATATGCGGGCCCGCGGGCTGTCCGAGGTGGTGCGCGCGTCCGTCCACTACTACAACACCGACGAGGAGATCGACCACCTGACCGCCGAAGTCGCGCGGCTGGCGGGATGACTCGCCCGCCTGCCCTGATCGCGCTCGCCGCCGTGCTGGCGCTGCTGGTGGCCCTCGCACCGGTGGAGGCGTGCGAGCGGGCGCGCGGCGCCGCCGACGTCCCCACGGCGTTGATCCTCTCGGGTGGCGGCGCCAAGGGCGCGTGGGAGGCGGGCGTCGCCGCCGCGCTCATCGAGCGCGGGCTGCCGGTGCGTGTGGTTGCCGGCTCCAGCGCCGGTGCTCTCAACGCCGCGATGGTCGCCGACGGGCGCCTGGACCGCCTGCAAGACCTCTGGCGCACGGTGACACGCGAGCAGGTCTACACGCTGCGGGCCTCGGTGCTCTTCGCGGGCCTGCTCCCCGGCGCGATGACGCTCTGGGCGCTCGACCGCGCGGGGTCGCTGCTCGATCCCGCGCCGCTGCGCGAGCTGATCGCGACGTCGATCGATCTGGAGCGCATCCGTGCCTCGCGCGTGGAGCTGCTCGTCGTGGCCACCGATCTGGCGCGCGGGAACAAGCGCGCCTTCGACAACCGGAGCGTGAGCGTCGACGCGCTGATGGCCGCGGCGGCGTTGCCCGGTGTGTTTCCTGCCGTACGCGTGGACGGCGTGCCGCTCGTGGACGGCGGCCTCACCGGTCGCGCGCCGATCCTGGAAGCGCTGGCGCTCGGCCGCGCCATCGGCCGCGCCGTGGTGATCATGAGCTACGCGCCCGACGAGCGGGCGAGCGCGCCCACGACGCTGCGCCGCACGCTGGAAGAGTCGATGGAGCTGGTGATGATCCACGCGATCCGGCGCGACGTGGAGCTGGCGCGGCTGCGCCATCCCGACGTGGACGTGCAGCTCCTGACGCCGTCGTCGCCGCTTCGGCTGCAGCCGCTCGACTTCGACCCCGAGGGCATGGGCCGGGCGGTCGAGCGCGGGCGCGCCGATGCGCAGGCGTGTCTCGACGCCATGGAGGGCCGGTGAGGCGCACGCTCCTGATCCTCGTGACGCTGGCGGCGGCCGGCTGCGCCGCGCCGCACTATATCTACGAGCGCCGCAGCTCCACGCCGGCCCAGCTCGACCGGGATCTAGAGGCCTGCAAGCGCGAGGGGTTCCGCTCATCGCGCTTCGCCGTCTGGCCGTCCAACCGCTACGACTGGGACATCGTGAACCGCTGCATGGAGCGCAAGGGCTACCGGGTGCGTCCTCCCGAGGACTGAGCCGCCCCCCAGGGGCTGGCCGCTAAGGACTGTATCCAAGATCGGTCATTGACGCTGCCGGTTGGGGCTCCTATGATGGCTCCCAGTCAATCGACGAAACGACCCGGGCGACTATAAAGGAGCGCGCGCATGGCGGAAGTGAAAACCGATCGGAAACAGGCCCTGGAGCTCGCCATCTCCACGATCGAGCGGCAGTTCGGCAAGGGCTCGGTCATGCGCCTGGGGGCGGGGGGGCCGCTGGAGGAGATCGCGGTCATCCCCACGGGCGCGCTCTCGCTCGACGTCGCCCTGGGCGTGGGGGGCGTGCCCCGCGGCCGCGTCGTCGAGATCTACGGCCCGGAGTCGTCCGGCAAGACGACGCTCGCCCTGCACATCGTGTCCGAGGCCCAGCACCTGGGCGGCACCGCCGCGTTCATCGACGCCGAGCACGCGCTGGATCCCATCTACGCCAGAAAGCTCGGCGTCAACATCGACGAGCTGCTGATCTCCCAGCCCGACACGGGTGAGCAGGCGCTGGAGATCACCGAGACGCTCGTGCGCTCCAACGCCGTGGACGTCATCGTCATCGACTCCGTCGCCGCCCTCGTGCCGCGCGCCGAGCTGGACGGCGACATGGGCGACTCGCTGCCGGGCCTGCAGGCGCGCCTCATGTCGCAGGCGCTGCGCAAGCTCACCGCCGCCATCTCCCGCTCGGGCGCCGTCGTGGTCTTCATCAACCAGATCCGGGAAAAGATCGGCGTAATGTTTGGCTCGCCGGAAACGACCACAGGTGGCCGCGCGCTGAAGTTCTATGCCTCGGTCCGGCTCGACATCCGACGGCAGGACGCGATCAAGATCGGCACGGAGTCGGTCGGGGTGCGCACCAAGGTCAAGGTCGTGAAGAACAAGCTGGCGCCGCCGTTCCGCGAGGCCGAGTTCGACGTCATGTATGGCGAGGGCATCTCGAAGTCCGGCACCGTGCTCGACGCCGGCGTCGAGCAGGGAATCATCGAGAAGTCCGGCACCTGGTACTCCTACAAGAGCGAGCGCATCGGCCAGGGTCGTGACAACGCGCGGAAGTGGCTTCAGGAGAATGCCACCGTGCTTGTCGACCTCGAGGCCAAGATCCGCGAGACGCTCGGGCTGAGGGCGCCCGCGCCCCTAAAATCATAGGGTCATCGTAGCGCCCCGGAAAGTCCTCGACGCCAAGGCCGCCCGCCTCGCGGCGGGCGACCTGCTCTCCCGCCGCGCGTGGACGCGCGCGGATCTCGCCGCGCGGCTGCGCCGGCGCGGCGCTCCCGCCGAGGTCGCCACCGAGGTCATGGACGACCTCGTCGCCCGCGGCTACGTGGACGACGCCGCCTTCGCCCGCCACTGGGTCACCGCCCGCGCCGCGCGCGGCTACGGCGCCGCGCGCCTGCGCCTGGAATTGCGCGCCCGCGGCATCGCCGCACCCGTGATCGCCGCCGCGCTCGGCGCGCTGGGCGGCGACGACGCGCTGGCCCGCGCTCGCGAGGCCGCGCGGCGGCGGTTGCCGGCGCTGCGCCGCGGCCGTCCCGACCGGCTGGTCTCGCGCCTGCGCGACTATCTCCTGCGCCGCGGGTTCTCGACCAGCGTGGTCGTGCGCGTCGTGCGCGAGACCGCCGGCGTCGCAGCCGACGAATGAGCGCGGTACAATGACGGTCCTATGACCGGCGCCGAGATTCGGGAGGCGTTTCTCAAGTACTTCGAGCGGAACGGGCACACGCGCGTGCCGTCGTCGCCGCTCGTGCCCGTCGGCGACCAGACGCTCCTGTTCACCAACGCCGGCATGGTGCAGTTCAAGGGCGTCTTCCTCGGCGAGGAGCGACGCGACTACGTGCGCGCGACGACCTGCCAGAAGTGCGTCCGCGCGGGCGGCAAGCATAACGACCTCGAGAACGTCGGCCGCACGGCGCGGCACCACACGTTCTTCGAGATGCTCGGCAACTTCTCCTTCGGCGACTACTTCAAGGCCGACGCGATCACGTTCGCGTGGGAGTTCCTCACCAAGGACCTCGGCCTCGACCGGCGCCGGCTGAAGGCCACGGTCTTCAGGGACGACGACGAGGCGTTCAATCTCTGGAAGTCCGTGGCGGGCCTGCCCGAGGATCGGATCCTCCGGCTCGGCGAGGAGGACAACTTCTGGGCGATGGGGGACACGGGGCCGTGCGGCCCGTGCTCGGAGGTCCACTTCCACCAGGGGGACGACCTGCCGTGCCCCGAAGAGGCGGCGGGGCGCACGTGTCTCGGCCCGGCGTGTGAGTGCGACCGCTGGCTGGAGATCTGGAACCTCGTCTTCATGCAGTTCAATCGCGACGCGAGCGGGAAGATGACGCCGCTGCCGCGCCCGTCCATCGACACCGGCATGGGCCTCGAGCGCATGGCGGCCGTCATGCAGGGCAAGCGCTCGAGCTACGAGACCGACCTGTTCGCGCCGCTGATCGGACACATCGCGCGGCTGAGCGGCAAGCGGTACGGCGCCGAGCGCGAGCAGGACGTCTCGATGCAGGTCATCGCCGATCATGCGCGGGCCACCACGTTCTTGATCGCCGACGGCGTGCTGCCGGGAAACGAATGGCGCGGCTACGTGTTGCGACGAATCATGCGCCGCGCGATGCGCCACGGCCGCAAGCTCGGCCTCACCGAGCCCTTCCTCTGGCGCGGCGTCGAGTGGGTCGGCGAGGTCATGGGGTCGACCTATCCGGCGATCGTGAGCGAGCGCAATCGGATCATCGAGGTCGTGCGCCAGGAGGAAGAGCAGTTCGCCAAGACTCTCGACAGCGGCATGCGTCGCATCGAGGAGTACGCGCAGGTGCAGGGCGCCGGGCGCGGCCGGCCGATCGACGGCAGCTTCCTGTTCACGCTCTACGACACGTACGGCTTCCCGCGCGACCTTGCGGAGGAGATCCTCGTCGACCAGGGCTGGCGCGTGGGCGACGAAACGGAAGCGACGTGGACGCAGGAAATGGAGGCGCAGCGCGAGCGGGCCCGCGCCAAGGCGACGTTCGGCGGCGATGAGGGCGCGACGGAGACGGTCGCGCTCTACCAGCAGATCGGCGGGAGCCTGGCGCGCCCGCAGCAGTTCGTCGGCTACGAGACGCTGACGTCGCCCGCGACGATCGTGGCCATGGTGGCGCGCGGCCGCCGGGTGCGCGAGGCGGCGGCCGGCGACGAGGTGGAGGTCATCCTCGATCGCACGCCGGGCTACGCGGAGTCGGGCGGCCAGATGGGCGACACGGGCACGCTCGTCGGCCGCGCCGGGCAGGGCGAGATCCTCGACACCTTCTATCGCGGCAGCAAGCTCATCGTGCACCGCGTGAAGGTGCGGCAGGGTGGCCTGCGCGAGGGCGAGGACGTCGCCGTCTCCATCGAGTCGCCGCGCCGGCTCGGGCTGCGCCAGCACCACACGGGCACGCACCTGTTGCATGCGGCGCTTCGAAACGTCCTCGGCACGCACGTGTCGCAGGCGGGCTCGCTCGTCGCGCCCGACCACCTCCGCTTCGACTTCTCCCACGGCGGCGCCGTCAAGGATCGCGAGGTCGAGCAAATCGAGGAGCTCGTCAACGAGCAGGTGCAGGCCAACACGCCGGTCACCCACCGTGAGATGGATCTGAAAGAGGCGCTGGCTGCCGGCGCCATGGCGCTCTTCGGCGAGAAGTACGGCGACCGCGTGCGCGTGGTGAAGATCGGCGAGTTCTCGACGGAGCTCTGCGGCGGCACGCACCTCGACGCCACCGGCCAGATCGGTTTCTTCAAGGTGGCCGAGGAGGGCGCGGTGGCCTCCGGCGTGCGCCGGATCGAGGCGGTGGCGGGGACGGCGGCGGTGGAGGCGGTCGCGCGGCGCGAGCGCGTGCTGCGCGAGATCGCCGACATCCTCAAGATCGGCGCCGAGGAGGCGCCGCAGCGGCTGCGCAAGCTGCTCGACGAGCAGAAGGCGCTCGAGCGGCAGCTGGCCGAGATGGAGACGAAGCTCGCGCGGGGGAAGGCCGACGACCTGGTGGCGACAGCGCGGCAGGTCAACGGCGTCGCCGTCGTGGCCGGGCGCATCGATGGGCTCGACGCCGACGGGCTGCGCGCGGTGGCCGACACGCTGCGCGATCGGCTCGGCTCGGGCGTCGTCTGCGTGGGCAGCGTGCTCGACGGCAAGGTCAACCTGGTGGCCGCCGTCACCAAGGACCTCGTCAAGCGCTTCCCCGCCGGCAAGCTCATCCAGGAGGTCGCGCAGGCGGCAGGCGGGCGCGGCGGCGGCCGGCCGGACCTGGCGCAGGCCGGCGCGCCGGACCCGAGCAAGCTCGACGGGGCGCTCGCGCTCGTGCACGACTGGGTCGGCCGCCAGGCCTGAGCGTCCTGCTAGGATAGGAGGCGCGTGGAGCCTCATCTCAAGATCCTCCACACCGTCTCCGAGACGGTGAGCCGTACCCTCGACGTCGAAGAAATCTTGAAGACGGCGCTCGAGGCGCTCACCCACGTCACCGGTCACGAGATCGCCAGCGTGCATCTCGTCGCAACCGACGGCGTGACGCTCGAGCTGCGCGCGGAGCGCGGCCTCTCGCAGCAGATGCGCGAGGTCAACCGTACGCTGACGGTGGGCGAGGGGATCATCGGCCGCGTGGCGTCCAGCGGGGCGACCGTCGTGGTGCGGGACGTGATGGGCTCGCCCGACCTCCTGCCGTCGGCGCAGGCGATCGTGCGCCGCGACCGCATCCGCGGCTTCGTCTGCGTGCCCATCGCCGCGCGCGGCCGCATGCTCGGCACACTCTCGCTCGGCCGTCAGACCAACGACCCGTTCGACGAAGGCGAGGTCACGCTGCTGGAGGCGACGGCGCAGCAGATCGCCATCGCGCTCGACAACGCGCGCCTGTCCTCCGAGCTGGTGCACGCCGAGAAGCTGTCGGCCGTCGGCGAGCTGGCCTCGGGCGTGGCGCACGAGATCAACAACCCCCTGACGACCATCCTCGGCCTGGCCCAGCTGCTGCTCAGCCGGGCGGACGTGACGCCGGCCGTGCACGAGCGCATCGCGCTGATGGCGGACGAGGCCTCGCGCGCGGCGGGCATCGTCCAGAACCTCCTGATGTTCGCGCGCCACTATCCGCCGGAGCGCCGGCCGTGCTCGCTCGTCGACGCCGTCCAGCGCGTCATCGCGCTCAAGAGCTACCAGCTCGAGCTGGACAAGGTCCGGGTGACGACGGAGCTGGACCACGCCCCGATCGTGTGGGCCGATGAGAACCAGATGCAGCAGGTCCTCCTCAACCTCGTGCAGAACGCGCACCAGGCGATGGCGCGACAGGAGGGCGAGCGCGTGCTCACGGTGCGGCTGCGGCCGCGTGACCGGCACGTGGCCATCGAGGTGCTCGACAGCGGCCCCGGCATCCCCGCGAGCCTGCTCTCGCGCATCTTCGATCCGTTCTTCACGACCAAGCCGCCCGGCGAGGGCAGCGGTCTCGGCCTGTCGGTCTCCTACGGCATCGTCGGCCAGCACGGCGGGCGGCTGTACGCGGAGAACCGTCCGGAGGGCGGCGCGATGTTCGTCGTCGAGCTGCCGACGGGGGAGCGGGCCTGAGCGCGCGGCGCGCGGCCCGGCGCGCGCTGCTGCCGACGACGCTGCTGATCGCGACCGGGTGCGCGGGCGTCGGCGGCCCCGTGCCGGGCGCGCCGCCGCACCACCGGCAGCACGGCTTCGCCAACACCAACGCCGCCTTCGAGCGGCCGGGCTTCTGGACGGTGCAGGCCTTCCGCGCCCGGCGCGTGTGGGCCTCCCTCGCCGGCACGAAAGCCGTCCCCGAGTTTCCCCGCGTGGCCAACGACGGCGCCGCGCTGCGCGACAACCGCCAGACGCCGACGCTCACCTGGATCGGGCACGCCACGCTGCTCGTGCAGCTCGACGGCCTCAATGTCCTCACCGATCCGCACTTCTCGGAGCGCGCGAGTCCCGTCGGCTTTGCCGGCCCCCGCCGGCTCAACGCGCCCGGCCTCGCCTTCGAGGCGCTGCCGCCGATCGACGTCGTCGTCATCTCGCACGACCACTACGACCACCTCGACCGTCGGAGCGTCGAGCGCCTGGCCGCCGCGCACAAGCCCCTCTTCCTCGTGCCGCTCGGGCTGAAGGCGTGGTTCGCGTCGCTCGGCATCGAGCGCGTGCAGGAGCTGGACTGGTGGGACCGCCACCGCGTCGGCGCGGTGACCTTCACGCTCACGCCCGTGCAGCACTGGTGCGCGCGCACGCCCTTCGACACCAACCGGCGGCTCTGGGGCGGCTGGGCGCTCGCCGGCCGCGAGCGGCGCCTGTTCTTCGGCGGCGACACCGGCTACTACGACGGCTTCCGCGAGGTCGGCGCGCGGCTCGGGCCCTTCGACCTGGCGCTGCTCTCGATCTCTGCCTACGAGCCGCCCGCGATCATGCGCATGACGCACACGACGCCGGAGGAGGCGCTGCGCGTCTTCACCGACACCGGCGCGCGGACGTTCGTGGCCATGCACTGGGGGACGTTCGACCTCTCCGACGAGCCGCTCGACGAGCCGCCGCGCCGCCTGCGTACGGCCGCCCGAGCGATGCGCCTGCCGGACGAGCGCGTCTGGGTGCTCGCCCACGGCGAGACGCGCGGGTTTTAGGAAGTGGGGCTCTACATCCGCTCGAGCAGCAGGCCCTTGAGGTAGCGGGTCTCGGGGACGGTGAGCAGCACCGGATGGTCGGCGCTCTGGGTGAGCGGGGCCAGCACGCGCAGCCGCGTGCCGGCGTCGCTTGCGGCGTCCCGCACCATGGCTTCGAAGGCGTCGTCGCTCACGTGATGCGAGCACGAGAACGTCGCGAGCGCACCGCCCGGTTCCAGCAGGCGGATGGCGCGCAGGTTGATCTCCTTGTAGCCGCGCAGCGCGCCCTCGAGCGCCCCGCGGCCACGCGCGAAAGGCGGCGGGTCGAGCACGACGAGGCCGAAGCGCGCCCCGGCACGGTCCAGGCGACGCAGCTCGTCGAAGGCATTGGCGTCCCGGACCTCGGCGCGCGCGGCCACGCCGTTGAGCGCGAGGTTGTCGACGGCGCCGGCCAGCGCGTCCTTGGACGACTCGACGCAGATGGCGCTCGTCGCGCCGGCCAGTAGCGCGTGGCAGGCGAAGCCGGCGGTGTAGGCGAAGACGTCCAGCACGGCCCGCCCGGCGGCGAGCATGGCCACGCGCTGGCGGTTGTCCGCCTGGTCGAGGTACAGGCCGGTCTTGTGCCCGCCGCCCACGCGCACGAGAAAGCGCGCGGCGCCCTCCTCGACGATCACGGATGTCGGGCCGGGCGCGTCCAGCCAGCCCGCCGCCGGCTCGAAGCCCTCCAGGGCGGCCGCGGTGGGATCGTCGGCGCAGAAGACGGCGACGTCGCCGATCGTCTCGCGTAGCGCCGCGGCCAGCTCGACGCGGCGGCGCGCCATGCCCAGGGTGACGGTCTGGAGTACGGCCACCGGCCCGTAGCGATCGACGACGAGGCCGGCGAGGGCGTCCGCCTCACTCCACACGAGACGCGCAGCGCCCGACCGTGCGGCGCGTCCCGCGTAGGCCGCGCCGAGCCGACGCCGCCAGAAGCCCGCGTCGATCGCCTCGTCGGTCCAGGTGAGCAGCCGGCAGCAGAGCCCGGGACGCGGGTTGAACAGGCCGCGACCGACGAAGCGTCCGCCCGGATCGACGACGCTGACGATGCCGCCAGGCTCGACGCCGTCGGAGACGTCGGCGACGTCGCCCTTGAAGATCCACGGATGAACGCGCGCGCGGTCATGTCCGCGCTTGAGCCGCAGGACGGCGGTGCTCACCCGGCGCAGCTTACAGGAACCGGCGCCGTTCGAGCGCCGGCTTCGCCGGCGCAATCCGTCGTTCTGGGGGAGGCAGGGCGGAGCACGCCGTCAGGCGTGCGACAACCGTCGGAAGGGGGCGAAGCCCCCTCCGAGTTACCGAGTGCGCCGGAGCACGACGACCATCAGCAGAGGGTGCCTGGACTTCTCGAGCACCTGATGGGGCTTGAAGCCGAAGAACCACTGCACGAACTCGAAGCCGCCGGCCAGCGCGACGAGGGCCTTCAATTCTTGAGGGAAGAGCATCCGTGAGAGGTGCGACTGCCGGTACACGCGCCGGCGGCCGTTCTCGACGCCCTCGAGCACCATGTGCTCGCGGAACACCTGGGTGACCGGGTTGACGTTGTGCAGCGCGGAGAACGAGGCGCGCACGATGACGCGCCCGCGCCGGCGCGACCAGGACCACGCCCGCGCGGGATCCGTCCACGACGACACCATGTAGCGGTCGAAGACGTAGAGCCCGCCGGGCCGCACGGCGCGCGCCACGGTCTTGAGATGGGCGACGAGCTGCTCATTGGTCAGCAGGTGGCCCTGGGAGTCCTGCATGCAGAGCGCGGCGTCCACCGGCTTGGCCAGCCGGAAGTCCGTCATGTCGCCGACCACGAGCTCGGCCTGCTGGCCCTTGGCGGCCAGGCGCTCGCGCAGGAACTCGATGTTGGAGCGCGAGAGGTCGAGGCCCACCATCTCGAAGTCGCGCTCGGCCAGGCGCGCCAGATGGGGCCCGGTGCCGCAGGCGATGTCGAGCACGCGGCGGACCGGCCGCTTCGCGTAGCGCTTGAAGCAGTGGACGAGGAAGTCGACCTCGCCCTTGCGGTTCATGTCGAACGCGATCTCGTAGTACCGCGGCGCCGTGTACTCCCGCTCGCGGCTCACCGCACGGTTCCCCACCACGTCAGGAGCGCCTCGCGGATCACCCAGGAGGCGGCGATGCCGGTGCGCCCCGTCGGGTCCCAGGCGTGCGCGACCTCGACGAGGTCGCCACCGATCACCCGGCAGTCGCCCAGCAGCCGGACGACGTCGATCAGCTCGGGCACGCGCAGCCCGCCGGGCTCCGGCGAGCCCGTGCCCGGCGCCTCGGCCGGGTCGAGCACGTCCACGTCGATCGTCACGTAGACGGGGTGGCCGCGCAGCTCGGGCAGGATCGTGCGGACGGCCTCCAGCGGGTGGACGGCGAAGGCGGGGTAGAACCGCGGCCGGTGCCGGGCGTACTCCTCGCGGGCGCCGGTGCGGATGCCCACCTGGTAGACGCGCTCGGCCGGGACGGTATCCATGACCCGCGCCATGGCGGAGGCGTAGTTGTACCGCTCGCCGAGGAACTCCTCGCGCAGGTCCGGGTGCGCGTCCAGCTGGAGGATTCGGAGGTCGGGGAAGGCGGGAGCAAGGGCCTCGATCACGGGCACGGTGGCCGTGTGGTCACCGCCCAGCATGAAGGGGATCAGCCCGGGCCGCCACCACGCCCGGATCTCGTCGCGCGCCGCGTCGAGCTGCTCGCGCGGCGGCGCGCCGTCGGGCAGCTCGCAGTCGCCGATGTCGGCGAGCGGCAGGTCTTCCATGTCGCGGTCGAGGAACGGGGAATAGGTCTCGATCGAGTCGGAGGCCAAACGGAGGTCGCGCGGGCCGCTGTCCGCGCCTTTGCGCAGGTTGACGCGGCCCTCGAAGGGGATGCCGTACAGGACGATACGGGCGTCGGAGAGAGACCGGTGGCAGGCGATGAAACGCGGGGACACCGATCGCATGGTCCGGCCCGCGGCGGCGGTGACGCCGCTAGACGAGGTCCTCGTCGGCGAGCAGCGTGATGGCGGCCAGCGCGCAGCCGATGCGCTGGGTCGTGTGCTCGACGGCGACGACGCGCTTTTCCTTGATGAGCTCGCCGCGTACCCGGAACGCCTCGTCCAGCATCAGGTGGATCTGGCGCTCGGCTTCGGCGCGGCTGGCGACACCGTGGAACTCCATGATGACGCCGTTCTTCGCCGGGTCGTCCGGGACGGCGTAGCCGACGGCCGCTGCGACGGTCTCGCCGGGCGTCTCGCTCGTCATGGCCGCATAGGCGGTCGGGACGATGGCGCCGGGCTTGATTTTCGGAAGATCGATCACCGGGACTTCGGGAGGCAGGATGCTCGAGACCTTCACCAGGTTGATGTTGCCGATGCCGGCGGCGAGAAGCGCGTTGTCGAAGGCGTTGAGGGTGGTGCCGCCCTCGGCGTGACCGGCAGTCGCTGCAGCCATCGTCACCTTCCCCGTCATTCGCTCCTCCTCAACTGAGGTTCTCGCCTCCAATCGACTCCCGTCGTCGCGGGAAACAAATTCTGTCGTCAATTTACCGAGGTGACACGCCAATGCAAGAGAAAAGTGCGTGTCGAGAGCCTCGCCGGCGTCAGCGGAGAGCCTCGTCGGCGTCGCTTCGACGGCGTCGGCGCCGCGCGGATGAGCGCCGACGACGGCGCGCCAGGCGGCGGAGGGCGCACGTGGCGAGCGACGCGCGGCGCATCCACGGCGGTCGGCGAGCGGCGAGAAACGGGCGCGCGCGACGCGCTCGGTGCTCGGAGAGAGGCATCGAGCGGGTTCGGAGACGGGCGTTCGGGAGGTTCGCGGCGATCGCGGCGCCGGCGAAACCGGCGCCGAGCCGCACTTTTTTCTTGCAATGGCAGAAAACGGACCATACAGTCACATCAGTGTTGCTCGCGGCGAAGAATTTTTCGACGCGAAGGTGCAGTGAGCAGCGACGAAGCGATTCGTCGCAGGAGAGGTGCGGTAGATGGACGGATCGGACAAAGGAGGGTCAGTGGATTGAACGCCCTGGGACGGCACCTGCTGCTCGAGTTGTTCGATTGCGACTCTGACGCCATCAACAATCTCGAGAACGTGAAGGGAGCCCTGGTGGAGGCCGCGAAGCGAGCACAGGCCACCATCGTCGACGTCGTCTTCCACGAGTTCAACCCGTTCGGGATCTCCGGCGTCGTCGTCATTGCCGAGTCCCATCTCTCCATCCACACCTGGCCCGAGTACAAGTACGCCGCGGTCGACATCTTCTCCTGCGGTGACGTGCTCCAGCCCGAGGTGGCCGCCAATTATCTGGTCGAGCAGTTCGGCGCCGAGCGGACCTCCGTGGTCGATGTCCAGCGGGGGATGTTCCTGAACTCGGCGGTGCCGATCGTCAACAAGCCGGTCGCCGTCAGTTGATCAGCCCCCAGGCCTACAAGTGGTTCTTCGAGCCCACGACCGCGGTCGAGGGCCATATGCACGCCATCAAGCGGACCATTGTCGAGCTCCAGACCAAGTTCCAGCACGCCGAGATCATGGAAACCGCCGCCTACGGCAAGCTGCTGGTGCTCGATGGCCGGATCCAGTCGAGCCAGGCGGAAGACTTCATCTACCACGAGGCGCTCGTTCACCCGGGTATGCTGGCCTGCGATCACGCGCCCGAGTCGGGCCTGGTCATCGGCGGCGGTGAGGGGGCCACCCTTCGCGAGATCCTTCGCTACCCCAGCGTCAAGCGCGGGGTCATGGTCGATATCGACGGCGAGGTCGTCGAGCTCTGCAAGAAGCACCTACCGGAGATGCACCAGGGGATCTTCGAGGATCCGCGTGCCGACGTTCGTCACGAGGACGCGCGCGCCTACCTCGAACGGTCCTCCGAGCGGTTCGACTTCATCACCATCGACCTGGTCGAGCCGCTGGAGGAAGGGCCGGCCTGTCTCCTGTTCACCAAGGAGTTCTACACGCTGGTGCGCGACCGGCTCACGCCCGGCGGCGCCATCACACTCCAGGCCGGGATGACAAAGCTCAACGAGCTGGACTTCTTCACCTCCATCCACCGCACGCTGCGTGAGGTCTTCCCGGTGGTGGCGGCGTACCAGACGTTCATCTCGTGCTTCGGCACGCCGTGGGGGTTCATCACCGCCACCAAGAAGGTCGATCCCCGAACCCAGAGCCCGCAGATGATCGACAAGCTCGTCTCCGAGCGGCTCCCCGGCTCGGCCCTCGGTTACTGGGACGGATTGACACACCAGCACGCCTTCAGCATCCCCAAGCACATTCGCGCGGCGATCGACGCCCAGACGCGCGTCATCACCGACGCCCATCCGCTGATCGTCACCTAGAACATGGGGGACTCGAAGTCCCCCATGCCGCCGATCTCGATGGGGGACGCGAAGTCCCCCATGCCGCTGATCTAGATGGGGGACGCGAAGTCCCCCATGCCCCCTATCTAATGCCGGCGCCGATGAGCGGCGCGGTGCGCCTGATTCTGGCCTCCGCCTCCCCGCGCCGCCGCGAGCTGCTCGCCTCGCTGGGCCTGACGTTCGAGGTCGTGCCGAGCGACGCGGACGAGACGCTCGAGCCCATCGCGTTGCCGGAGGCCGTCGCCGCGCTCGCGCTCAGGAAGGCGCGCGCCGTCGCCGCGGCGCGGCGCGCCGGGCTGATCGTCGCCGCCGACACGATCGTGGTGATCGACGGCCGGGCGCTCGGCAAGCCGGCCGACCGCGCCGAGGCGCGGTCGATGCTCCAGACCCTCCGCGGCCGCACGCACGAGGTCATGACCGGCGTGGCCGTGCTGGACGCGGCGAGCGGACGTCACGCCACCGAGACCGTGATCAGCCGCGTCACGATGGCCGCGTACTCCGACGCGGCCATCGACGCCTACGTGGCGGGTGGCGAGCCGCTCGACAAGGCCGGCGCCTACGCGATCCAGGGCGCCGGCGGCACGCTCGTGGCCGGGCTGAAGGGCTCGCGGAGCAACGTCGTGGGTCTGCCGCTCGAGACCACGGCGGCGCTGCTGCGAGGCTTCGGAGTCGCCGTCAGCGCGCCGTCGACGCGGGCTTGATGGCCCGCCGCGAGACGGCGTACAGGAGCTCTTCCGGCGGCGGGACGAGGGCCGTGGCGGGCAGCACGACGTGAGCGCGAATCATCGTGAGCGTCTCCCGCACCTGAGCGATGGTGACGGCGCCGTCGTCGAGATAGAGGGCGCGGCAGGCCTCGAGCCGCCCCTCGAACTCCTCGGACGGCACCGTGATCGAGCTCGACAGCCGCTCGGCCAGCTCCGCCGCCGTGGCGGTCGCGAGGCGGCTCTCGGCGGCGAGGACCGCCCGGTGGAATGCGGCCAGCTCGCGGTCGCGCACGCGCCGGTCGGCACGCATGAAGACGGCGGCGTTGACGGTGCCCGCGCCCAGCGCCTGGCGCACCGCGACCGGCGTGCGGAGATCGACGAGCAGGCGCGCCTGGCCGGCCGCAAGCAGCCGCGAGGCCGCCGGCTCGCGCAGGAGCGCGGCGTGGACGTCCCCGGTCTCGACGGCGTGCGACAGGCCGCGCTCGCCGCGGCTCACCAGCAACACCTGCCCCGGGCTGAGCCCGGCGCGCGCCAGCAGCCACGCGAGCCACGCCTGCTCGGGCGCCCCGGGCGACGTGATGCCCACGCGCGTGCCCGCCAGGTGCTCGAGCGAGCGCACGAGCTCCTTCTGACTCTCGGCGACCACGAGCGCGACCGGCGGCGCCGCCGTGAGCCCCAGCACCAGGCGGGGCCCCTGCTTCGCCGTGCGCGGGCCGAAGCGCAGGATCGCCTCGAGCGAGGTCGCCGCGAGATCGACCTGGCCCTGGGCCAGCGCCTCCGCGGCGCCCGGCTCGGCGCGTGTCGTCTTGAGCGTCACCGCGAGGCCTTCCTTCGCGAAGTAGCCTTCCGCCTCGGCCACGCGCAGAGGAAGATACTCGGGTGACGACGTCGGCCCGCTCACCGCGAGCGTCAGCGCCTGGGCCAGGATGATGGCGCCGAGCATGCGGTCAGCCCGCCTGGCGCTCTCGGCGTGGCGGCGCATCCCCGGGCCGCCGCGCGACCTCGTCCGGGCGCGCCTGCTGCGCCTCTATCGCGATCTGCTGCGCCGCTTCGGGCCGCAAGGCTGGTGGCCCGGCCGGACGCCATTCGAGATCGCGGTGGGCGCCATCCTCACGCAGCACACCGCATGGAGCCAGGCCGCGCGCGCCGTCGCCGCGCTGCGCGCGCGTGGACGGCTGAGCGCGCGCGCCCTCGCCGCCGCGCCGGAGGCCGTGATCGCCGAGGCCATCCGACCCGCGGGAACGTATCGGCTGAAGGCGCGCCGTCTGCGCGATTTCACGGCGTGGCTCCTCGCGCGCTTCGGTGGACGCTTCGAGGGGATGCGCCGCGCCGCGCTCGGCCCGCTGCGCCGCGAGCTGCTCGCCGTGCCGGGGCTCGGGCCCGAGACGGTTGATGCGATCCTGCTCTACGCCGCGGGCCGCCCCGTCTTCGTCGCCGACACTTACGCCCGTCGCGTCCTGGCGCGCCACCGGCTGCTGGCGCCGGGCGCGGACTACGAGGCCGCGCGCGAGTTCGTGCAGACGCACCTGCCGTCCGATCCGGCGCTCTTCAACGAGTTTCACGCGGTGCTCGTCGCCGTCGGCAAAACCTACTGCCGCGCGGTCCCGCGCTGCGCCGCGTGCCCCCTCCGTCGCGACCTGCGCGGCCGCGCGCCGCGGCTGTGAAGCTCGCGCGAAGGTGGTGCGGGGCGCGCCGCCCCCCGCACCGCTCACGCAGCGATCTCCAGCAGCAAGTCGGCGATGCGGTCGGCGGCGTCGGGGACGGCGAGCGTGCGCGCGCGCTCGCCCATCTCTTTGAGCCGCGCCGGGTCTGCCAGCAGCTGCTGGATACGCTCGCGCAAAAGCGCCGGCGTCATGCCCGCCTGGGGCAGGATCGCGCAGCCCCCGGCGCGGCCGACCAGCTTCGCGTTGGCCGTCTGCTCGTCGCCCGCGGCGCCCGGCAGCGGAATGTAGAGCGCGGGCACGCCGAGCTGGCAGCACTCGTTGACGGTGCCGGCGCCGGCGCGGCTGACGACGAGCGCGGCCGCCGCATAGACGTCGGCCAGCTCGTCGCCGACCCACGGCCGGAGCGCGTAGCGCGCGGCGAGCGCGGGGGCGAGCGCGGCGCGCCGGGCCTGCAGCCAGACGCGGTCGCCCGTCGCGTGGTTGTCGCCCGACTGGTGCACCACCTGCGTCTGCGTCAGCAGCTCGGCGAGCACCTCGCCGATGGCTCGATTGATCGCGTGCGAGCCCTGGGCGCCGCCCGTGACGTAGACGACCGGCAGCGCCGGGTCGAAGCCGAAGCGGTCGAGCGCCGCCGCGCGCCTGCCCGTGCGCAGCTCGGGCCGCAGCGGATTACCGGTGACGACCGTCGCCGTCCCGCCGAAGACGTCCGCCGACTCCGCGAACGTCACCGCCACGCGGCGCGCGAGGCGCGCGGCCACGCGGTTGGCGAGCCCGGGCACCGCCGTCTGCTCGTGCACCACGACGGGCACGCGCGCGAGCGCGCCGGCCAGCGCGACGGGCAAGGCGACGAAGCCGCCGGTGGCGAGCACGACGCGCGGTCGCAGGCGCCGGAGCAGGCGCCACGCCTGGAGCACGCCGGCCGGCGCGTTGACGAAGACGTCGGGGAGGTTCTGCCACGCGAGCGCGCGGCGCAGCTTGCCCGTGCGGATCGCGTGATACGGGATGCCGGCCTCCGGCGCGCGGCGCGCCTCGAGGCCGGTGCGGCTGCCGATCCACTCGCAGGCGATGCCGCGCGCGCGGAGCGCAGCGGCGACGGCGAGCCCGGGCGAGGTGTGGCCGCCCGTGCCGCCGCCTGCGATGACGATCATTGGTATTTCGCGTCGGAGCGCCTTCGCAGGGCTCCGGCGCTCGACGGTCGGGCGATCATCGCGCGGGGGCCGTGCAGGGCTCCGGCGCTCGACGGTCGGGCGATCATCGCGCGTGGCCCGCTCGCGCGCTCGCGGTCAACCCGTGTGCCTCGTATCCCGGTGGCGTTCGAGGGCGAGCGCGATGAGGCGCTCGATCAGCTCGCCGTAGGCGAGACCCGTGGCCTCCCAGAGCCGGGCATACGCGCTGGTCGCGGTGAAGCCGGGGATCGTGTTGATCTCGTTCAGGACGACGCGGTCCCCCTCGAGAAAGAAGTCGACGCGCGCCATGCCCGAGGCGTCGATGGCGCGGAAGGCGGCCACGGCGATCTCGCGCACGCGCGCCGTGAGCGCGGGCCCGATGGGCGCCGGCACCGTGATGCGCGCCTGGCCCTCGGCGTACTTCGTCGCGTAGTCGTACCACTCGGCGTCGTACGTGATCTCGCCGGGCAGCGACGCCTCGGGCGCGTCGTTGCCGAGCACGCTCACCTCGACCTCGCGCGGCTTGCGCACGGCGCGCTCGACGACGATCTTACGGTCGTGACGCGCCGCCTCGTCCAGGGCGGCGGGCAGCGCGGCCGCCTCCGTGACGCGGCTGATGCCGACGCTGGAGCCGAGATTCGACGGCTTCACGAAGCAGGGGAAGCCCGTGACCTCGGCCACGCGGCGCGCGACGCGCTCGGGCCGCTCGCGCCACTCGTGCCGCAGCACCACCGTGTATTCGACGATCGGCAGGCCGTGGGCGGAGAAGACCGCCTTCATCGTCGCCTTGTCCATGCCGACCGCGGACGCGAGCACGCCGGCGCCGACGTAGGGCACGTCGGCCAGCTCGAGGAGACCCTGGATGGTGCCGTCCTCGCCGTAGGGGCCGTGGAGCATGACGATCACGACGTCGAGCCCCGCGCGCAGCTCCGCGGGCATGCCGCCGGCGGGCTCCGTGCGTACCATGGCGGTGGAGGCGAGCGTGGTGTCGGCGCTCTCGGCGCGGTCGGCGAGCGCCTTCTTCACTGCGCCCGTCGCGTCGCCACTCGGCAGCCCGACGCGCGCCTGGGAGGCGAGGGCGCGCAGGGGATCGCCGCCGACGACCCAGCGGCCGTCGCGGCCGATGCCGATGGGAACGACGGTGTGGCCGCGATGCTCCAGCGCGGCGATCACCGATGCGGCCGAGGCGAGCGAGACCTCGTGCTCGCCCGACCGCCCGCCAAAGATCACCCCCACGCGAAGCGGGGTCATGCCCCGCATTCTAGCAGGCGGTGACGGGGACCCTTAGCGGCTTCCGGTCGCCGCGGAAGGGGTCGTGGGTACTTCCTGAATGAACCCGTTTGCCACGAGTCGGCGATCTTTTTGCGGTACCCCGAACAGCTTGACCTGGTCTCCGGGGCGCACGGCGTCACGGGTCCAGGGGCTCAGCTTGGTGACGTCTACCCGCACAGTCTGACCGGGCTTCGTCTCTACCACGAACTCGCGAGGCGTCACGGACGCCACCTTGCCCTGCACCTGCCAGAGATCCTCGCCGACGGCAGGTCGGGGGACCATGGGCGTGGGTTGGGCGGCCGGCGGCTGAGTCGGCGGCTGAGCAGACGGCACCGCACCCGGCGGCGGGGTGATGGCCTGGCGCGGCAGCGACGACGGCGCGCCGGCGGCGGCCTCGGCCGGCGTGGGGACGGTCGGGGTCGCGAACGTCAGCGCGGAATCGCCCGCGCCGATGACCACGGCGTGGACCTCATGCGGCTGGGTGCCCTCGACGCCGACGACGGAGATGCGCCCGGAGATCGCGCCCGCGTTCATCCGCTGGGCGCTGCTGACGTCGGCGTAGTACAGCCGGCCGTCGTCACCGCGAACCACGATGAACGGCTCGGCGGACAGCGACGCCGGCCACTCGAGACTGCCGCGCACCGTGCGCGGGTCACCGGGGGCGGCCAGGGCGGGCCCGGCGAGCAAGAGGACGGCGATGGCGGTGAGGGCGAGTTTCATAGAGCACCTCCGAACGTCAGACTCGCAAAGACGGTGCCAGCGGGTTCTAGGTCGGGCGGCGCTGCTCGACGCGCCAGCGGCGCCACGTTTCCAGGCGGCGGGCAACCTCGGCCTCCAGCCCGCGGTCCGTGGGCCGGTAGTAGTGGCGCCCACGCAGCGACTCCGGCAGGTGCTCCTGGTCCACTCGCGCGTCCGGCGCGTCATGGGCGTACTGATAGCCCTGGCCGTAGCCCAGGTCCTTCATCAGGCCCGTCGGCGCGTTGCGGATGTGCAGCGGCACCGGCTCGGCCGGCGCCGCCTCCACATCGGCGCGTGCCTCGTTGTAGGCGACATAGGCCGCGTTGGATTTCGGAGCCAATGCGAGATAGAGCGTGGCCTGGGCAAGGGCCAGTTCACCTTCCGGAGAGCCGAGGAAGTCGTACGCGTCTTTGGCGGCCAGCGTGAGGATGAGCGCCTGGGGATCGGCGTTGCCGACGTCTTCGGAGGCGAAGCGCACGAGGCGCCGCGCGACGTAGAGCGGGTCCTCGCCGGAGTCGAGCATGCGCGTCATCCAGTAGAGCGAGGCGTCCGGATCGGAGTCACGCAGCGACTTGTGGAGCGCGGAGATGAGGTTGTAGTGCTCCTCGCCGCTCTTGTCGTAGAGCAGCGTGCGCCGCTGTCCCGCCTCGCGGATCGTCGCCGCCGTGATGGTCCCGCCGGCGGCCAGCTGGGCGGCCAGCTCGAGCACGTTCAGCGCGGCCCGCGCGTCGCCATTGGCCAGGCGGGCGATGTGCGCGAGCGCGTCGTCGGCGACGCTCACGCCGGCGGCGCCGAGGCCGCGCTCGCGATCGGCCAGCGCGCGGCGAAGGATCTCGATGACCTCGGGCTCGCCCAGCGGCCGCAGGACATACACGCGGCAGCGCGACAGCAGCGCGCCGTTCACCTCGAACGAGGGGTTCTCGGTGGTGGCGCCGATCAGCACGATGGTGCCCTTCTCGACGTGCGGCAGGAATGCGTCCTGCTGCCCGCGGTTGAAGCGGTGGATCTCGTCGACGAAGAGGATCGTGCGGCGCCGCCGCCGCGCGCGCTCGGCCTCGGCCTCGGCGACGACCTGGCGGATCTCCTTCACACCGGACAGCACGGCCGAGAACGCCACGAAGCGCGCGCCCATGACGTGCGCCATCAGCGAGGCCAGCGTGGTCTTGCCGGAGCCCGGCGGCCCCCAGAGGATCATCGAGTGCAACTCGCCACGCTCGAGTGCTGTGCGCAGCACGCGGCCGGGGCCGAGCAGGTGCTCCTGACCGACGATCTCGTCGAGCGTGCGCGGCCGCATGCGATCCGCCAGGGGGCCGGGCGGCACGGGCCCGGGCGCGCTGGCGGGCTGCTCGAACAGCTCCACGCTACTGACCGGCCCACGCGCGCAGCCACGTCGGCAGCGCCGTGAGGTCGTCGATCCGCGCGATCGGCGTGATCTTCCAGCGCGTCAGCTCGGCCTCGCGCGGGCGGTAGGCGACGAACGGGACCCCGGCGGCGGCCGCCGCGAGGCCGTCGACCCATGAATCGCCAACCACTATGGCGTCGCGCACGCCGGCGAAGCGCGCGGCGATGACGCGCCAGCCGTCGGCGGAGGGCTTCATCTCGGCCATGTCGTCGCGCGTGACCACGAGGTCGAGCGCGTCCGCGAGCGCGAAGCGGTCGAGCGCGACCTGCGTCACCTCGCGCGCGTTGTTGGTCCAGAGCACCGTGGTGAAGCCGGCCGCCCGCGCGCCGTCGAGCGCCTCGCGCGCGCCGGGCTCGAGCCAGGCCGAGGCCACCGCGCGGCGCTCGTGGTCGAGCGCGATGTCCCAGATCGGCCGGCTGATGTCGGGGGCGTGGTCGCGGCACCAGCGAACGAGCTCGCCGACGCGGTAGCGCTCGTCGCGCGCCGGCAGCGGCCCCTGGCAGCCCTCGATGTAGGCGCGCATCTCGAGCGCCATCGCGGCCAGGTCGAGCGGCGACGAGACCAGCGTATGATCGAGGTCGAACACGCACAAACGCACGCTCGAACCGTACCATAGCCGTGCTACGCTCGGAGCATGAAGCGCCGCGCGCCGTGTGTCTCCGCCGGCTTCGCGCTCGTGCTGCTCGCCGTGTCCCTCGTGTCTCCCGCCGCTGCCATCGAGGAGGCGGATCGCTTGTGGCTCGTCGGCGAGCGCGCGTTTGCGGACGGCCTGTATCCCGCCGCGCGCCGCGCGCTGGAACGGTTCGTCGCGCAGTATCCCAAGGACGCGCGGCTGCCGGAGGCCGTGCTGCTGCTCGGCAAGGCGCGGCTGCAGACGGGAGACGCGGCGGCCGCGGTGGAGGCCTTCAAGCGCGCCGAGGCGCTGACGCCGCCGCCGGGGCGGCCACAGGAATCGCAGTTCTGGGAGGCGGAGGCGCTGTTCCGCCTCAAGCGCTTCGCCGACGCGCGGGCCGCCTACGACGCGGTGATGCGCGCCGACGCGGCGGGACCGCTGGCGCCGGACGCCCTCTACGGCCGCTCGTGGAGCGATCTCGAGCTCAAGCGTCCGGAGGCGGCGGTGGCGGGCTTCCGCGAGATGGTGTCGGCGTTCCCCCAGCACCCGCTGGCGCCGTCGGCGACGCTGCAGGCCGCGCGAACGCTCGCCGACACGAAGAAGGCCGGCGAGGCGCTCGCGCTGCTCGCCGACTTCCCGACGAAGTATCCGGCCTCGCCGCTCGTGGCCGACGCGCGGTTCTGGAGCGGCTGGATCAAGAGCACCGGCAGCGATCCGCGTGGCGGCGTCGCCGACCTGCGCGCCTTCCTCGCCGCGTCCCCGAACCATGCGCAGGCGGCCAACGCGCGGCGGCTCATCGCGCAATCCCTCGCGCGCTACGGCGACCGCGACGAGCTGCTCGACGCCTACAAGACGCTCATGGAGCAGACTCCGCCCACGGCGGACGCGCTCTACAACGCGGCCCAGATCGCCATGCGCCTGGCCCGCCCGCGCGACCAGGAGGCGGCGTGGAAGCGGCTGTCCGCGGAGTTTCCCGACCACCCGCTGACGCGCCGGATGGCCCTCGACCTCGCCTCGGCCGCGTTCAAGCAGAAGAGCTGGAAGTCCGCGGTCACCTACGCGACGCAGGCCGCGCACAGCGATGACGACGCGGTGAAGTCCGAGGCCTGGCTCCTCGTCGGCGAGTCCGAGCTCAAGCAGAAGCGCTTCGGTCCCGCCGCGAAGGCCTTCGAGACGGTCGGCACGGTGTCCGAGGTGGAGGGCAGCGTCAAGTTCCGCGCGCTCGCCGGACTCGGCCTGGCGCGCGAGGAGCAGCAGGAATGGAAGGCGGCGCTGACGGCGTACGAGGCCGTGGCCAATCGCAGCCCGGACGCGACGCTGCGCGACTGGGCGCGCGAGCGTGCGGGCGCGGTGAAGACGCGGCTGGCCAACAAGCCGGCGGCGCCCGCGGCGCCCGCCACCAAGCCCGCCCCGAAGAAGGACGGCAAGTCGTGAGGCGCGCGCTCGCGCTCGCCGTCGCCTGGGGGCTGCTGATCGGCGCCGCGCCGCGGCCGCTCGAGCCGCCGCTGCCGGATCTCGCGCGGGTGATCCCGTTTGCCCAGGCGCCGTCGGAGAAGCCGGCGGTGGTGATCGACCTGCCGCTCCCGCGGCCGCCCGTGGACCTGCCGGCGTTCCCGTCGGCGGTGCCCACGCCCCCCGCCGCCGACAAGCCGACCGCCTTCATCCAGTCGCCGCGCGCGCTGCCGTGCGTGGGCTCGTGGCTCGGCATCGCGACGGAGTCGCTCGAGTGCGGGCGCGCGCGCTTCCAGCGCGGCGATTTCGAGGACGCCTACAAGGCGCTCGAGAACGCCGTGCGCAAGGGGACCGACCGCGAGATGCTGCGCGAGGCGCGCTACTGGCTCGGCGAGACGCTCTGGCGGCTCGACCGCACCGAGCAGGCCGACTGGCTCTTCCGCCAGGTCGCGCAGGACGCGCCCCGTCAGGACTGGGGCGTGTGGGCGCTGCACGCCAGCGGCTGGACGGCGCTGCGGCTGCGCGAGGGCGCGCGTGCGCGCGACGCGTTCAGCATGCTGCTCGCGGGACCGACGCCGTCGCCGCTCGACGCATGGGGCCGCCACGGCCTCGCGCTGTCGCTGTACGCGCTCGGCCGGTGGGAAGAGGCCGACAAGGCGTGGACCCAGCTCGAGTCGGCCGGCGTGCCGCCGCCGATCGCGCGCGACGTCCTGTTCTGGCACGGCGACACGCTCGGGCGGCTCGACCAGGCCGCGCGCGCGGAGACGATGCTGCGGCAGTTCACCCAGGGCGGGGCCCACCCATTGTTCCCCGCGGGCGTTCTCCGGCTGGGCTGGTGGGCGCTGGCCGCCGGCCACGCGCCGGAGGCCGTGGCGGCCTTCCGCGCGTACTCCGGGAGCGCGGAGACCGAGTGGGCGTCGGCCGGCCTCGCCCAGGCGCTGCTCGTCACCGGCGACTGGGCCGGCGCGCGCAAGAGCGTGGCGGCGCTCAGCGCCCGCCGCTCGCCGCTGGCGTTTCCGATGCTGTTCCGCCTCGCCCGCGCCACCGTCGACGCCGGCAAGCCCGTCGACGCCGAGCCCGTGTACCAGGAGCTGCTCGGCGGCCAGCTCGATCCCGGCGCGCGCGCGTGGGTGCTCATGGTCAAGGGCGAGGCCGCCCGCGCCCAGGGCGATCGTGACGACGCGCGCACGCAGTTCGAGCTGGCGCAGAAGGTCGGCGGCGGGTCGCCGGCGGCGCGGCAGGCGGCGGTGAGACAGGCGCGCGTCGACTTCGAGCTGCGCGAGTACAGCCAGGCCGTGGCCGATCTCGTCCCCGTGCTCAACGCGCGCGGGACGCCCGACGCGATGCTGCCGGCGCTGCTGCTGCAGGGCGAGGCCGCGTACCAGGCGGGCGACTTCGTGGCCGCGGGCGCCGCGTTCCGCCGCATGCTCGTCGAGTTCCCGACCGACGCGCAGGCGCCGCTCGCGCGCACCGCGCTCGCGTGGACCTATCTCAAGCAGGGTCGCAAGGCCGACGCGCGCCGCGAGCTGCTCGAGGTCGTGCGCGCGGCGCCCAGCGATCCCGGCGCGCCGGATGCGCTGCTGCTCGCCTCCGAGGTGGCCCTCGAGGGCGGCGACCTCGCAGCCGGGCGCGAGATGGTCGAGCGCATCGTGGGCTCGTATCCGACCCACGCGCGTGCCGACTTCGCGCGCCTCAATCGCGGGCTCGCGCTGCTGCGCGAGGGCGACGCCGCGGGCGCCGAGGTGGCGCTGCGCGACTGGCTCGGGCGCGCGCCGTTCCCCGCGCTCTTCGGTCGCGCTCACGCGGCGCTCGGCACCTCGCTGCTGATCCAGGGCAAGACGGGCGAGGCGTTGCGCGAGTTCACGCTGGCCCAGAAGGACGGCTCGGCCGCGCTCGGCCAGCTCGGCGTGGCGAGCGTCGCGCTGGCGAGCGACCGCGGCGACGACGCCGAGCGCCTGTTCACCGCGGTGCGCGACGCCGGCACGCCGGACGAGGCCGCCGCCGCGACGTACGGGCTCGCCGTCGTGGCCTTCCGCAAGGGCGCGGCCCGCGAGTTCAGGGCGCCCGCGCAGGCGGCGCTCGCCGCGGCGCCGCGCGGCCCGGCCGGCGCCGCCCGGGCGGCGCCGCTGCTCTACGTCCTCACCGGGCTCGCGGTCGACGACAAGGACTGGGTCGGCGCCTCCGCCCTGGCCCGCCGGCTGGTGGCGGACTACCCGGCGTCCGACGTCGCACCGGACGCCCTCGAGCGGGTCGGGGCCGGCGCCGCCGCGGCCTCGGCGTGGCCGATCGCGCTCGAGAGCACGAAGCTGCTGCGCGAGCGCTATCCTCAGCATCCGCTCGCGCAGCAGGCGTGGCTGCGACTGGCCGAGGCGCAGATCGAGACGGGCCGCGCGGCCGAGGCACGCCCGGCGCTCGAGCAGTACGTCGCCTCGGCGCCGAGCGACGCCGACACCGGGCGCGCGTGGCTGGCCCTGGCGCGCGCGCGGGAGGCCGCCGGTGACCGCACCGGCGCGCTCGAGGCGTATGCGCGGGGGCCGCGCGACACCGCGGCCCCGGGCTGGACGCGCGACGCGCTGTTCGGCCATGCGCGGCTGCTCATCCAGGACAAGCGCTGGGACGGGGCGCGCGCGGTCCTCGAGCGGCTGCTCCGGAGCAGCGAGCCGGCGACGGCGGCGGAGGCCGCGCAGGCGCTCGGCGACACGTACGCCGGCGAGGGCGACACGCTCGCGGCGGTCGAGTACTACCTGACCGCGGCCTACGTCGCGCCCGACACGCCGCTGGGCCGCCGTGGGCTGCTGAGCGCGGCACGCGCGTTCGCGGCCGGCAAGCAGCCCGAGCCGGCCGCGGCCGTGTACAAGAAGCTGCTCGCGCTGGCCGATCTGCCCGCCGAGCTGCGCGACGCGGCCCGCCAGGAGCTGGCGGCGCTCGCGCGCCCCGCTCCGTGAACGGCTACGGCGGCCGCCTGCTCTTCGTCGACCTCACGACGGGCGCCGCCCGCGTCGAACCGCTCGGCGAGACGACGGCGCGCGCGCTGCTCGGCGGCAACGGGCTCGCCGCGCGCATTCTCTACGATCGCGTGCCGGCCGGCGTGGATGCTTTCGATGCCGCCAACGCGGTCGTGTTCGCCGTCGGCCCGGTCACCGACACGACGGTGCCCGGCAACAGCCGCGCGCTCGTGGCCAGCAAGTCGCCGCTCACGGGCCTGTTCTTCGACTCGACCTTCGGCGGCCGATTCCCCGCCACCCTCAAGCGCACCGGCTTCGACGCCGTCTGCGTGACGGGCCGCGCCCCCGCGCCGTCATACCTGGTATTGACCGAGGGCGGCGCCGTGGTGAAGCCCGCCGACGCGCTCTGGGGCCGGTCGACACGCGACACCGTCACGGCGCTCGTCGCCGCCGAGGGCGCCGACGCCGACGCCATCGCGATCGGTCCCGCCGGCGAGCGCCGCGTGCGCTTCGCGGCCATGGCGCACTACTGGAAGAACCGCGAGGGCGTCTCGGGCCGCGGCGGCATCGGCGCCGTGCTGGGCAGCAAGAACCTCAAGGCGGTCGTGGTGCGAGGAGCGCGCAAGACGGCGGTGGCCGACGCGCCGGCGCTCAAGGCGCTGCTCGAGGAGACGCGCGAGCCGCTGGCCACCGGCACCAAGGCGCTGTCGACCTACGGCACACCCTTCCTCGTCGGGCCCATCAACGCGCTCGGCGCGCTGGGCGCGTTCAATCTCAAGACGGAGGTCTTCGCGGCCGCGCGCGTGATCGGCGGCGAGGACATGAAGGCGCACTACCACGACCGCGACACGACGTGTCTCAAGTGCCCGGTCGCGTGCGGCAAGCAGTACGCCATCGGGCAGGGCGAGTTCGCCGGCCGGCGCGCGAAGATGCCGGAGTACGAGACGATCTTCGCGCTCGGCCCGATGCTCGGCATCGACAACCCCGAGGCGCTGATCCTCGCCAACGACCTCTGCGACCTCCTGGGGATGGACACGATCTCGATGGGCGTCACGCTGGCCTTCGTCTGCGAGGCGCTCGAGCGTGGCTGGCTCACGTCGTCGGACCTCGGCGTGCCGTTCGGCTGGGGTGACTGGCGCGGGATGCTGCGCCTGGTCGAGATGACGGCGACGCGCGAGGGCTTCGGCGATCGGCTGGCCGAGGGCGCGTGGCGGCTGGCCGCCTCGATCCGGCCGGACGCCACGAATCTCGTCTATGCCGTGAAGCGGCTCGAGCTGCCGGCGCACTCCGCACGCGCGCTCAAGGGGCTGTCGATCGGGTACGCGACCGCCACCCGCGGCGGCAGCCACCACGACACGCGGCCCACGCCGCAGTACGCGCCGAGCTTCGACCGGCGTGGGACGAAGGACAAGCCCGCGTTCGCCATGCGCAGCCAGCACTTCACCGCGCTCGGCGACTCGCTCGTCCTGTGCCGCTTCACCTCCGAGCGCGGCTTCGGCCTCTTCGTCGGGGAGCCGTACGCGCGGATGATCCGCGCGGTGACGGGCTGGGACGTGACGGCCGAGGAGCTGGAGCGAGTGGGCGAGCGCATCGTCAACCTCGAGCGGCTCTTCAACGTGCGCGAGGGCGTGCGCCGCGCGGACGACACGCTGCCGTGGCGTGTGATGCACGAGCCGATTCCCGAGGGGCCGTCGGCCGGCATGCACTGTCCACCCGCCGAGCTGAGCGAGATGCTCGACACCTACTACGATCTTCGCGGCTGGGACACCGACGGCGTGCCGCGCCCCGCGCGTCTCGACTCACTGGGGCTGTAGCTCGTCCAGCACGGCGCGCACCTTGCGCACCAGCTCGCCGGGCGTGAACGGCTTTGGCAGCAGCGGGTGGTCGCCGATCGCGCCCTCGGAGCCGCCCAGCTCCGGATAGCCCGAGATGTAGAGCACGCGCGGGCGCCGGCCGCTGGCGGCGAGCGCCTGCGCGACCTCGTGGCCCCGCAGCCCCGGCATCACGACGTCGGTCAGCAGCAGGTCGATCGCGCCGGCGTGCTCGCGCGCGGTCTGCAGCGCGGTGGCGCCGTCGCCGGCCTCCAGCACCGCGTAGCCGTGCATCTCGAGGATCTCGCGCGTGAGCCGGCGCACCTCGGGCTCGTCCTCCACGAGCAGCACCGTCTCGTGCCCGCGCGGCGGCGCGGTGGCGACGCGCGCGGCCGCCCCCGCGACCCGCTCCGGCGCCCACGGCAGGTAGACCGTGAACGTCGTGCCCTGCTCCGGCTCGCTCTCGAGCGCGATGCGCCCGCCGCTCTGCTCGACGATGCCGTAGACGATTGACAGGCCGAGGCCCGTGCCCTTGCCCGGCTCCTTCGTCGTGAAGAACGGCTCGAAGACCAGCGGCTGGCTCGCGGGATCGATGCCGTGGCCGGTGTCGGCCACGGCGAGCGTCACCCAGTCACCCGCCGGCACCGGCTCGCTCGCAACGCCCGTCGTCCTCAGCGTGCCGGTGGCGATCGTGAGCCGGCCGCCGTGCGGCATCGCGTCGCGCGCGTTGACGGCGAGGTTGACGAGCACCTGCTCGAGCTGCGCACGATCGGCGTGCACGGGCGGCAGGTCGAGCGTCGGCCGCAGCGTGAGCTCGATGTCCTCACCGATGAGCCGCCGCAGGAAGCCGGCGAGCGCGCCGACCGCCGCGTTGAGGTCGAGCAGCGTCGGCTGCCGCACCTGCTTGCGGCTGAAGGCGAGCAGCTGCGAGGTCAGCGAGGCGGCGCGCTCGGCGGTCTGCTCGATCAGCTCGAGCTCGCGGCGGCGTGCGGTATCGGCGCCGATCTGCGCGAGCAGCAGCTGAGTGCGTCCGGTGATGACGGTGAGGAGATTGTTGAAGTCGTGGGCGACGCCGCCGGCGAGCCGGCCCACCGCCTCCATCTTCTGAGACTGCCGTAGCTGCGCCTCGCTCTGGCGGAGCGCGTCCTCCGCCGCGCGGCGATCGGTGATGTCCTGCACGATGCCGATCATCCGCGTGACCCGGCCCTGCTCGTCGCGCAGGATGTCGGCGCGCTCGTGGACCCAGCGCACGGTGCCGTCGGGCCGGATGATGCGGTGCTCGACGGTGTAGGGGCGGCCGTCGGCCACCGCCTCCTCGGAGGCGCGGCGCACCGCGTCGACGTCGTCGGGGTGTACGCGCGCGAAGAACTCCTGCGCGGTGCCGTCGAACTCGTCCTCGCGCACGCCGAAGATCCGGAAGACCTCGCGCGACCACGACAGGGCGCCCGTCGGTCCCGGCGCCGAGACCCACGAGCCGATCTGGGCCACCGCCTGGGCGCGGGCCAGGAACTCCTCGCTGTTGCGCAGGGCCTGGAACAGGCGCGCGTTGCGCAGCGCGACCGCCGCGTGGTCGGCCAGCCCGCTCAGCACCCGCTCGTCGCGGTCGGTGAAGGGCCGGGCGGAGCGATTGTCGACGAAGATCAGGCCCTCGACGCGCTCGCCCGCGCGGATGGGAACGGCGAGCGCCGCCACCGTGCCCTCGACGGCGACGAGGTCCGCGTGCGCGGCGCCGAAGCGCGAATCGGTGCGGCGGTCGTCGGTGCGCACGGCGCGCCCCGTGGCCCACACCAGCCCGCCGTGGCCCACGCCGCGCGCGATCCGCACCGCGGCGTAGTCGGTGAACCGCGTGCCGACGCCGTGGCGGAACTGCATCGTGTCGGTGTCGGCGTCCCAGAGGGCGATGCGCGCCATGTCGGCGGCGCACAGCTCGCGCGCCGCCTCGGCGATGCCCGCCAGCACGATGTCGGGCTCCAGCGCGGCGCCGACGGTGCGTGCCACCTCCGCCAGCACCTCGGCCTCGCGCCGGCGTCCCTCGGCGTCCGCGTAGAGCCGCGCATTCTCCAGCGCGAGGGCGGCCTGGTCGGCGAAGGCCTCGGCGCGCGCAATCTCGTCCGCGGTGAACCGGCGCCCGGTCTGATCACCGACGATCAGCGCGCCGAGGGCCCGGCCCGTGACGAGCAGCGGAACCGCCAGCATCGCGCGGTGCGTGCGCGCCGCCAGCTCGGCGCGAGTCTCGCGCGTGTAGGTGAGCCGCGGGTCGGCGACCACATCCGGCGTCGCGCAGGCCGCGCGGGTCGCCAGCGCTAACCCGGCGACGCCGGTACCGCGATCGAGCCGCGGCTGCCAGACGAACGGACGATCGGTCTCGAAGACCGTGTCGACGACCAGCATGCCGGTGTCGTGCTCCGGCCGGTAGACGGCCGCCGAGCGCGCGTCGAGGAGCCGGCACACGTGCTCGGTGATGCGGCGGGCGACGATCACCGGATCGAGCGTCTGCGACAGCAGCCGGCCCACCTCGGCCAGCGCCTCGGCCGCCTCACGACGCGCGTTGCTGTCGGCGTAGAGCCGTGCGTTCACGATGGCCACCGCGGCCTGCGCCGCGAAGAGCTCGAGCATCTCGCGGTGCCGCACCGGGAAGCGTGCCTTGCCGACGAGGGCGAGGACGGCGATGAGCGTATCGCCATGGAAGATCGGCAGGGCGATGAGGCTCTTGAAGCCGGTGGTCTTCCACCACCCGCGCCGCGTGATGCGCGGGTCCTTCAGCGCATCGGCCACCCAGGCGGCCTCGCGGCGCTCGGCCACCCAGCCGACGACGCTCTCGCCGTAGGGCATGACCCCGACGGGGTAGCTCGTGCGCGTCGGCTGCCGGCCGACCTCGTGAAGCGTCAGCGTGCGCGAGGCCTCGTCGGCGATCCAGAAGCCGACGTGCGTGGCGCCGACCAGATCGGCGGCCTCGCTGCCGACGGCTTCGAGCACGGCGTCGGTCCCGAGACTCGCCGTGACGAGCCGGCCGAGCCGGGCGAGCGTCCGAAGATCCGGCGCGGCGGCGCCGGCCCTACGGGCAACACCCATAGGTCGAAGATACCCGATAAGCCCGCGGGCCATCGACAGCGCTGGTAGAGTGAAAGTACAGGGGCCTGGAGGAAACCATGCTCGTGGTCTGCATTCTCGCCAGCGCCCTGGGTGCCCTGGTCATGTGCCTGCTCGTGCTGCGCTACGGATTCATGCCCATCCTCGAGACCAATCCCGCACGCGCCGACCGTGACCTGCTCGTCACCCGGCTCGGCCACGCGGCCGCCGGCGTGTGCTTCGCGACGAGCGCGATCCTGGCCGTCGTCTACATCGCACGCGCGCCCGTGCAGCCCGCGGCCGCCACGCCCGACCCGCGTGTGATCGCGCGGCTCGCCGCGCTGGAGCGCGAGCGACAGGCGCTGGGCGACGAGGTGGCCGCGCTGCGCGAGCAGGTGGGCGCCGCCGGCGGCAACGTCCAGGGCATGCGCGCGCGCCTCGACCAGGCCGAGAGCCGTGTGGCGGGCGTCGAGACCGCGCTCAAGCGGCTCGGCGACGATGTCGTGCAAGCCAGCGCGCGCGCCAGACAGCTGGAGCGCGCGGCCGCCTCGCGGCCGGCGCCGGCACCGGTGCGCGAGCCCGTCGTGCGGCCTCCGATGCGTACGCCGCAGCGGAGCCTGGCCGCGCCCGAGCCCGAGCGCCCGTCGGAGAGCGCGTCACCTGCCGCCGAGCCCGTCGCGCCCGGACCGATGACCCACGCCACACCGGCCGGACGCATGGCCGCCGCCGCGGCGCCGAAGCGG
>Ga0209807_1000115_pt1 | contig 32405 bp, 28 predicted proteins | sample GraSoiAngelo_154_FD_186168 | JGI IMG/M metagenome (GOLD analysis project Ga0209807, IMG submission 186168) | Grasslands soil microbial communities from the Angelo Coastal Reserve, California, USA - 14_1009_13_20cm (SPAdes) (version 2) | ecosystem: Environmental > Terrestrial > Soil > Grasslands ... | reverse complement strand
AACGGCAGTCCTGCCGGCGGGACCGAGGCCGAACGCCGCGGCTCCGAACAGTCCGCCGATCCCGAACATTGCCAGGAATCCGAGAAGGACCGGCATCGCGGTGGCATCGTCCGTCCGTGTCGTGCGCAGGAATCGCAGACGCAGGTGCGGCAGGCGGACGGGGAAGTGAAGCCGAACGTGCATGCCGCCGCCGATGCTCGAGAGAAGCAGGAGCGCCGTGCCGAGCACGGCAGAGCCGGTGAAGACCAGCTCCAGTGCGTCGGCGCTCATCGTGATCGCCAGCTTTCCGGAAGAGCTTCTTCCGTAGTGATCCTACCGCGCGTCAAGTGTCTGATACGAGGAAATGGAAACGCGTTTCCGCGCTACGGTCGTAACTTGCTAGTTTACATGCGCCGGACGTTCCACGCGAGTAAGCCGCAGAACACGTAACCGAGCGCGTTGAAGCTCCCGTGCCAGCGCACCATGTCCTCGAGCCCGATGGCTGAGACTTCGAGCGGGTTGCCGACCGCATACAAGGTCGCGAGCGTCATAGCCAGGATCGCGGCGGCGGACGACACCGCGAGCAGACCTCGCGCGAGCGTGCCGCGGACGCGTGTGAGCACGGTCGCCAGGGCTATGAACGCGACGACCGCCGTTCCGGTGGCGAGGATCGCGGCGGCCGGCGCCTCGATCTCCCGAAGACCCGCGATCCCAAGCGCGACAAGCGCGGGCCCGACGATAACGAGCGCGGCAGCACCGACGTAGAGCGGCCAGAGGCGGCTACCTGCGGCGCGGACCTCGCGTCCGACGAAGCCGACGAGGATCGGCGACGCGAACCCGGCGTAGTGGAAGTGGATCGCGGTGAGGAGCGGAACGTGCTCGCCGAAGTCCATGACCGGTAATCCCGAGCGCCAGAGGACGAGCCATCCGCCGCCGACCGCGAGGTACATGAACCCGACCCCGATGCAGAGCTCCTCGATCCGCCCGCTCGAACCGAAGACGCGCGTCAGACCGTGGAGCGCGGCGAGCGCCGTGAACGCGAGCCAGATCACGGCGATCGCGGCCGAGGGGATTCCGGAGGGCACGACGATCGCGAGGATCGCCGCAGCAGCTGCGATCGGATAGGTCGCTATCAACAGCCGGCCGGTGCTGTCCCCAGGTCCCACGGCGCGGAGCGCGAGAGGGACGCACACCAGGATCGCAAACGCCGGGACGAGCGGTAGGGCCGCCAACGGGGTTATCCAACCATGGCGCTCGCCGAAGGCAAGTCGCTCAGTGCGCCCCCGCCGCGGCGATCCATGTCTGGGACGTTCGATGACACAGGTGCGGCTAGCGGAGGGACCCCGCCAGTCGAAGCAGATCGGGCACATCGCGGTGCTCCGAACCAAGCCAGTATGCGGTCCCGCCTTCTGTCCACATCACGACCCAGACCCCGCCCGGACTCCCCACGCGCGCCGCGAGGCCCTCGGTGCCCCGAACGCGGACCGCCAGGAAGTCATCGTTCGCGAGGGGTTCGTTCACGAGCCGATCCGGCATCGTGTACAGATAAACGTCTGCGGTCCTTGGCGGTAGCGCCAGCACATGCGGCTGCTCGACCGGAGCCGTCGCCGGGGGACCATCGCGCCCGACGGCCGTGGCTCCGACCGACAAGAACATCGCAAAAGCGAGCGCGATCGCGCGCCTGCGGTCGTGTCCGGGTGCTAGCTCCGGTTCCCCGTCCACGTCGACGATCTGCGACGCGTCAACGACGCTCATCGGCCGATGTCGTGCCCTGGCGTGAGATCGCGCCGAGCAGCAGCTCCCGATTGCCACTCTTGTACATCTGGTTGGCCCCCACCAGGATCAGAACGACCAGCGCGAGGTACACGAGCTCCGCGGTGCCAAACCGCGGTCCGACCGTCGTCCAGAGCACGATCGCAGAAACGACCAGCGCTACGCGCAGCCATAGGTCGGCGAAATAGTAGGTCCGTATGACGGAGCCGCCGGTCGGATCTTCGCGGATCGAACCACGCATGGTCGGTCGCTGGCGTGAAGCGATCGGCGCGCGCCGCCTCCGAAAGTGGAAACCTCGCGGGTCCGCGCGGCCGACGAACTCGCGACCTTGCTCGTCCTTCGGATCGAAGAAACGGCCGTCGCGGCCGAGGACCGCGTTGAGACGCGCGCTTACGTCCTCCGGGCTGAGTGGGGTCCGTATGGTCAGCCGGTCGCCGAGCAGGGGCCAAAGCCAACGTGAGTCCTCGACCTGGGGGAGGTCAGTAGCCGACGTACACCACTCGCTGCTCGCTGAAGAAGTCGAATGCCGCGGTCCCGCACTCGCGGTCGCCGAGGCCGGAATCCTTCACGCCACCGAACGGGACCTGCGCCTCGCCACCGACGGTCGGGATATTCACATGCAGCATTCCGGCCTCCGACTCCTCGGCATAGCGGAAGGCCGTACTCAGGTCGCGCGTGTAGATCGATGTCGACAGGCCGTATCCGACGGAGTTCGCGACGGCGAGCGCGCCCGCGAAGTCGTTCGCCGGGATGATGCTCACGACGGGGCCGAAGATCTCCTCCTGCGCGACACTCATGTTCGGGTCTACGTCGGCGAAGATCGTCGGCTCCACGAAGTAGCCCGCCTTCAGGTCGGGCTTCGATGGCGCGCTGCCGTCGCGCACAACGCGTGCGCCCTCGCGCTTTCCCGCCTCGATGCGCTCGCGCACCTTGCGCAGCTGTGTGTCGTCCACGATCGGCCCGAGGCGCACGCCATCCGCAAGGCCGTCGCCGGCGCGCCAGGTGTCGGCCTTCGCGGCCAATAGCTCGGTGAAGTCGACGAGACGCGAGCGCATGACGACCGCGCGGCTCGTCGCGGTACACCGTTGCCCAGTCGCACCGAACGCGCCGCCCGCCACGCTCTCGACCGCCTTCTCGAGGTCGGCGTCTTCCATCACGATGACCGCGTTCTTGCCGCCCATCTCGAGCTGGACCTTGCAGAGGCGCTTCGCCGCCTGCGCGTAGAGGCGCCGCCCGACCGCGTTCGAGCCGGTGAAGGAGATGGCCTTCACCCGCTCGTCGTCGACGATCGCGCGAGAGAGGGCATCGCCTGGCCCGAGCACCATGTTCAGCACGCCCTCGGGCACACCACCCTCAACGAAGCACTGGACGACCTCCGCGGCACAGAGTGGTGTCAGAGTCGCGGGCTTGAAGACGACGGCATTCCCCGCAACGAGCGCGGGCGCGATCTTCCACGCCGGGATCGCGACCGGGAAGTTCCAGGGTGTGATGCAGGCGACCACGCCGAGCGGGTCGCGGACCGTGTAGATGAACGTGCCGCGCTGTGTCGATGGGATCGTCTCCCCATTGAGGCGCGCCCCCTGCGCCGCTGCGAAGCGCACGTTCGCGATCGCACGATCGACCTCCGCGAGGGACTCCGGCAGGGTCTTGCCCTCCTCCTGCGTGAGCAGGCGCGCGAGCGCGACCCGCCTCTGTTCCATAAGGTCCGCGGCCTTTCGCACGAAGTCGCCCCGCTGCGGCGCCGGCGTCCGTCGCCAGTCCGGATACGCGGCCGCGGCGGCGTCGATCGCGCGGACCACGTCCTCCGGCCTCGAGACGGTCGCGTCGCCGAGCGATTCGCTGCTGCGAGCTGGATTCACGTCGCGGACGTGCTCGCGCGAGGTCGACTCCACCCACACGCCGCCGATGTAGTTCAGGGCTGGGCGTGTCGCGGTCGTGGCCACTACGGCTTCACCATGTCGTCGTACATGTCGGGCCTGCGATCTCGATAGAACTGCCAGGTGTTACGCACTTCGCGCACGAGATCCATGTTCAGATCGGCGACGAGAAGCTGCTCGTCCTTGTCCGAGGCCTGCGCGATGATCTTGCCGCGCGGATCGGCGAAGTAGCTCGAGCCGTAGTACTCGTTCGGTCCGAACTCCTTCTCCTGCCCCACGCGGTTGATGGTCCCGACCCAGTAGCCGTTCGCGATGGCGTGGGCCGTCTGCTCGATGAACCAGAGGTGCATCGAGAGACCGCGCGACGTCGCCGACGGGATGAAGACAAGCTCCGCGCCGTGAAGACCAAGCATCCGCGCGCCCTCCGGGAAGTGCCGGTCGTAACAGATGTAGACGCCGACCTTGCCGACGGCGGTGTCGAAAACGGGATACCCCATGTTCCCGGGGCGGAAGTAGAACTTCTCCCAGAACCCATTCACGTGCGGGATGTGCGTCTTTCGGTACTTGCCGAGGTATTTCCCGTCGGCATCGATGACCGCGGCGGTGTTGTAGTAGACGCCGACCTGGTCTTCCTCGTACATCGGGACGATCAACACCATCGAGTGCTTCTTGGCGAGCTCCTGCATGAGCTTCGTCGTCGGACCGTCGGGAATTTTCTCCGTGTAGCTGTAGTGCTTGGTGTCCTGCACCTGGCAGAAATACGGACCGTAGAAGAGCTCCTGCAGGCACATGACCTGCGCGCCCTGCTTCGCGGCGTCGGCGATGTATTTAGCGTGCCGCTCGATCATCGAGTCCTTGTCGCCGGTCCAGGCGCACTGGACGAGGGCGGCTTTCACGGTCGTCATTGATGCTCCCCGTACGCGATTCCGTGTTCGATGCTAGCCCTTGGCGCGACTAGGATCGAGTGCGGTGCCAGTCGCAATCGCGCTTCACGGCGTCAGCGCGGGCTACGCACGCCCGGTCCTTCGCGATATCGATCTCGAGGTCGGCGACGAGGTCGTCGCGATCGTCGGCCGGAGCGGGAGCGGCAAAACGACGCTGCTGCGCCTCATCGCCGGTCTTGTGGAGCCGACCTCCGGCACCGTCGACCTGCTCGGCGTCGCGCCTGCCGTGGCACGGCGGCGGAAGCGGATCGGCTTCGTCGCACAGGACGCGCGTCTTCACCCCTGGCGAACGGTGCGCGAGAACGTGACGCTGCCGCTGGAGGTGAACCGGCGCGCGCGTACCAACGGTCACATCACGCCGGACGAATGGGTCGCGCGGATGGGCCTGACCGACGCGACCGACGCCTACCCGCACCAGCTCTCTGGCGGCATGCGCCAGAGGGTCGCACTGGCGCGCTCGCTCGTCATCGACCCCGAGGTCCTGCTCATGGACGAGCCCTTGGCGTCCCTCGATGAGCTGACTCGTGACGATCTCCGTGACGAGCTGTTGCGCCTCTGGGAAGGCCGTGCGCGCTCGGTCGTCTACGTCACCCACGACATCGAGGAGGCCGTGCTCCTCGCCGATCGCGTGATCGTCATCGGCGGACGCCCCGCCGGCGTGCTTGGCGAGGTCCGGATCTCCCTCGCGCGACCGCGGACAAGAGCGATGCGGCGCGAGCCTGGATTCCACGACCTTGTCGAAGAGGTCCGCGAGCACCTCGAATGATCGCGCGCCGCACGCTCATCGACCTTGGGGTGGCGCTCGGGGCCCTCGCCGCGATCGCGGTCGTCCTCGAAGCGTGGACGAGAGCCTTCAACGTGCCCACCTATCTATTACCCGCCCCATCGGCGGTCGCCGCGCGCATGGCGACCGATGCCGGCCTGCTCGCGCGTGAGGGCGGGATCACCTTGAGCGAGGCGGCCGCGGGATTCGTTCTAGGAACCGGCGTTGCGTTCGCTCTCGCGACGGTGATGGCCTGGTCGCGACCGCTCGAGCGAACGCTGTTCCCTCTGGCGATCCTGGTGAAGCTCACGCCGATCGTCGCGGTCGCTCCACTCTTCACACTCTGGTTCGGCTTCGGCACGGCGCCGAAGGTCGCGATCGCCGCGCTCATCACGTTCTTCCCGATGCTGGTGAACTCCTTCGTCGGCCTCCGCTCAGCCGACCTGCAGGAGGTCGCGTTCCTCGAGACGCTCGGCGCATCGGGACGTGAGATCTTCCGCCACCTGCGCGTCCCGAGCGCGCTTCCCTATCTCTTCTCGGGAGCGCGCATCTCGCTGAACCTCGCCCTCATCGGTGCGGTCATCGGGGAATGGACCGGCGCCGATCGAGGTTTGGGCCGTGTGATCTTCGTCGCCAACGCCAATCTCGACCTCACCATCCTCTTCGGCGCCGTCCTCGTCCTCGCAGCGATCGGGATCGCGGCAAACGCATTCGTGGGTGCGGCCGAGCGGCGTCTCTTGCATTGGCACCCCATCGCGGTCGCGACGTGAGAGGCTTCGCCTTTCTCGCGGCGGTCCTGGTCATCGCGTGCACGTCGCCCGTAGCCGCTCCGTCGCTGACGCCCACGCCGACGCCGGTGCCGGTGCCGACCGAGAAGGTCACGTTCATGGCCGGGTTCAAGCCGCAAGCGGATCTACCGTTCGTCGCGGTTTACGTCGCGCAGGAGAAGGGCTACTTCCGCGATCAAGCGCTCGAGGTCGACATCCAGCACGCGACGTCTGGGGAACACATCCAGCTCCTCGCCACGAACCGCGTGCAGTTCTCGACCGGATCGACGGGAGATGTGATGAAGCGTGTCGCGAGCGCCGGGGTCCCGCTCGTCTCGATCGCGCAGATCGGCCAGCGGGACGAACAATCGTTCGCGGTGCGCGCGGACTCGCCCATCCGCACGCTCAAAGACTGGGAAGGCCGGCTCGTCGGGTACAAGTCGACCGTCAGCGCAGACTACCTCGCGCTCCTCCAGCTCGGAGGCGTCGATCGATCCAAGGTCCGAGAGGTGGCGGTCGGGTTCGACCCTCGAGTCCTCGTCGATGGCCGGGTCGATGTCTATCCCGTGTTCACGGCAAACGAGCCGGACACGCTCGCACGGATCGGCGTGCCGGTGCGCCTATTCGATCCGACGACCCTCGGCGTACCCGGCCTTGGCTTGTCGTTCATCACGAACAAGCAGACGATCGAGGCGAAGCCAGACCTGGCCCTGCGCTTTCTTCGCGCGGCGCTTCGCGGATTGGCCGACGCCATCGCCGATCGCGACGCCGCGATCGACGTGGTGATGAAGTACGCGACCGGCGAAGACCGCGCGCACCAGCGGTACATGCTGGACACGGAGATCGACGCCGCGCAGAACGACCTCACGCGCGCCAATGGCATCGGGGCAATGGATCGGTCGCGGTACGTTGCACTGCGCGACTTCCTGCTGCAGTACGGCGGGCTCGCGAGGACAATCGACGTCGACGCGGTCTTCACGGACCGGTTCGTAAAGGAGCTCTACAAGGACGGTCGCTTGGTCTGGCGCTGAGGTAACCGCGGACTCCAGAGATAACGGTTCATGTCCACGCGCGGTCCGACGAAATGCACGCCTTCACGCCGCAGACGCGTGCGATGGCCGGAGAACGCCGGAAGGCCATCGGCGTGCACGACGCGATGGAACGGCAGATCGCGCTCGTCGCAGTGACGGAGTGCGTTGCCGACCGCGCGGGCAGCGAGCGGGCGGCCGGCGACCATGCCAACGAGTCCGTAGGTGGCGACACGACCAGAAGGTATACGCCGCACCACCGCGTAGACGGTTCGCCGCCACGCGTTGGCGGGTTCGGCTCGCATCATGCGCATACTGCCGCGCCGGCCGACCCGAGCCATACTCGACCTCGTGTCCGGAGATGCCCTCGACCGCTTCATCGGCGGGCAACGTGACCGCTTCATCGAAGAGCTGCGTGACCTCTGCGCGATCCCGTGTGAGGCCTCAGATCGCGCGGCGCTCGATGCCGCGGCCCGCTGGTGCCGCGATCGGTTGCGCGCGGCCGGATTTGCCGACGCGCGCGAGCTTCGCGCCGATGGCGCGCCGGCCCTCGTCGTCGCCGAGACGGGTTCGGGAAAGCGCACGCTCGTCGGCGTCCAGCACTACGACGTGCAGCCGGCCGTACCTCTCGATCTGTGGAAGACGCCGCCCTACCAGCCGGCGCTTCGCGATGGCGCGATGTTCGCGCGCGGGGTGGACGACAACAAAGGCCACCTGCTCCTACGGATCCAGGCGATCGACGCGCATCGCGCGGCTTTTGGGGAACTACCCATCAAGGTCCGATTTCTCATCGAAGGCGAGGAGGAGTCAGGCAGCCCGAACCTCGCGAGGCTCCTCTCGCTCGAGCCGGGACTGACCGATGCCGACGGTGCGCTGAAGGAAGGCGGCGCGCTCGACAGCGAAGGGCGTCCGATCCTCTCGCTGGGCGGCAAGGGGATCCTCTACTGCCACTTCCGCGTTCGCACCATGACCCGCGACGCGCACTCCGGCGGCGCCACGCATTACCCGAACGCCGCCTCGCGTCTCGCGCAGGCATTCGCGTCACTGATGGACGCGAAAGGCCGCGTGCAGATCGATGGCTTCTACGACGACGTGCGGAAACCGACCGACGCCGATCGGGCGATGCTTGAGCGCATGCCCTTCGACGCGCGGGCCACACGTGAGGTCGTCGGCATCGAACGGTTCGCGTTTGGGCGTACGGACGACGAAGCCAAATGGGCGTCGGTGTTCGAGCCAACGTGCAACGTGTGCGGCATAGAGTCCGGCTACAACGGACCCGGATCGAAGACGGTCATCCCCGCCCAAGCGACCGGGAAGATCGACTTTCGCCTCGTGCCCGACCAGGACCCGATGAAGATCGCCGCACTCCTGCGTGCACATCTCGACCGGCGAGGCTTCACCGAGGTCGAGTTCAGCGCGGAGGAAGGCGAGCATCCCTACCGCGGCCCTGCCGATGCGCCGCTCGTCCGTGCGGTCGCGGCCGTCGCCGAGGAGGCATTCGGCAGACCGCCGGTCCTCGTGCCCTCGAGCGGCGGCACCTCGCCGATGTGGGTCGTGTGCAACTCGCGGCGGATGGCCAACGTCACGCTCGGTATGGGTCACCCCGGCGCCGGCGCCCACGCCCCGAACGAGCACATCCTTCTCGAAAACTACTGGCGCGCTCTTCGGGCAACGGCGCGTCTTTACTCGGAGTTCGCGACCGCGCGGTGACCCGGGTGGGGCTAGGTCGCTCGCCCGCGGGGTAGTCTCTCGTCATGGCGACCATCACACCCGCGCAGGGTGAGCTGCAGGTACGGACCTTCCAACGCTCCCCGTTGTCGCAAATCCGCGGTCATCTCGGCGGGCTGTGGGGACGGCCGATCACTCAGGCGATCCTCAAAGCGGTCCTCACGGTCTACGTGACGAGCACGATCACGTTCGGGCTGATCCGACTCATGCCCGGAAGCCCCGTAGAGATCAAGATCGACGAGCTCATGCAGCAGAGCCAGATGTCGTACGCCGACGCGGCAGCGTCGGCTTCCGGACTCTTCGACATAAACCTGAACGCACCGATCCACGAGCAGTACCTCGAGTACCTCGGCAATCTCGTGCACGGCAACCTCGGCAACTCGTTCCTCTCCAAAGGGACGTCGGTTATGTCGATCATCCTCTCGGTCCTTCCCTGGACGCTGTTCGCAGTCGGGACAGGACTTCTTCTTTCGTTCGTGATCGGCATCGGACTCGGCCTGATCGCGGCGTACCGGCGCAATAGCCTCCTCGACCACGCGGTCTCGACCGGCGGCTCGATCATCAGCTCGGTCCCGGGCTACCTCATCGCCCTCCTCATCGTTCTCATCTTCGGCATTCAGCTCCGTTGGATACCCATCACCCAGATGCGTGGAGCGTTTACGTCCGGGATCACGCCTGGCTTCACGCCGGAGTTCATGGGCGACATCCTCTTCCACGCATCGCTCCCCATCACGGTGTTCTTCCTGACGCACATCGGCCTGTGGATCCTGTCCATGCGCTCGGCCACGCTCGCCGCCCTCGAGGAGGATCACGTCACGGTGGCTCGCGCTCGTGGGCTCACCGACGGCCGGATCACCACCGCGTACGTCGGACGCAACGCGGTCCTGCCTCTGGTGTCGCAGTTCGCGATCGCCGCTGGAGCGGTCGTCGGCGGCGCGGTCATCATCGAGCAGATCTTCGTGTACCAGGGCGTCGGCCTGCGCCTCGTGGCGTCGGTGAATCAGCGCGACTACCCGCTCATGCAGGGGATCATCCTGATGACGACCGTCTGCGTCATCGTCGCGAACCTCATCGCGGACCTCCTCTACAGCAGGCTTGACCCGCGTATCGGTCGCGCCGGTGGGGCCACCGGAAAGTGACGGCGGCCGCGACGACGGTTGACCGCCGCGATGTCACCAGGCTCCCCGGCCCGGTCGCCAGCATCTTCGAGTTCCTTCGAACCATGTCCCGCAAGCCCGTGGGCTTCATCGGTCTCATCGGCGTCGTGTTCTTCCTCTTCCTCGCGTACGTCGCGCCGTTCTTGGTGCCGCTCCAAGACCAGGTCGACGTCGCTTCGATCTACGCGAAGCCGTCGTTCCTCCATCCCCTCGGGACGGACTTCCAGGGGCGGGATGTCGTGAATCAGATCGTCTACGGAGGCGGCGACATCATTACCACCGCTATCCTCGCGGCACTCTTCTCCACGCTCATCGCCATCACCTTCGGATCGATCGCCGCCACGCTCGGCGGGCGGATCGACGCGCTCATCCTGGCGATAACGGATGTCGCGCTGACGATCCCGCAGCTCATCCTGCTCATCGTGATCGCCGCGATCTTCAGACCGACGTCGTTCTTCGCGCTCGCGGTGATCCTGGCACTCCTGCAGTGGCCAGCGCTCCTCCGGCAGATCCGCGCTCAGGTCCTCTCGTTAAAGGAGCGCGATTTCGTCGAGGCCGCGCGCTCTCTCGATCTCGGCCTGATGCACATCATCTTCCGCGAGATGCTTCCGAACATGCGCAGCTACATCGTCATCCACTTCATCATCGCGATGACGCTCGCGATCTACGCGCAGGCCGCGATCATGTTCCTCGGCCTGGTCCCACTCTCGGGTCGGAACTGGGCGATCATGCTGTACTTCGCCTACAACCAAGGCGCGCTCTTCTTCAAGGACAGCTTCTTCTACCTGATGGGTCCGATCATGGCGATCGCTCTCTTCCAGCTGTCGCTCGTTTGGCTCGCGTCAGGGCTCGAGGACGTCTTCAACCCGCGCCTCAGAAGTTGACCGTGCCCGTCCTTTCCGTTCGCGATCTGTCGATCGATTACCGGACCCGCCGCGGTCCGGTCCACGCAGTGCGAGACGTGACCTTCGATCTCGAGCAGGGCGAGACGCTCGCGGTCATCGGCGAGTCGGGATCTGGAAAAACGACACTCGCGGTCGGCCTGATCCGTCTGTCGCCACGCAGCGCGCGCGTCACCAAAGGCGAGATTCGGTACGACGACGGCAAGCGTGCATTCGACGTCCTGTCTCTCGATCCGGAAAGGCTTCGGCGCTTTCGTTGGGCGGACTGCGCGATGGTCTTCCAGGCCGCCCTCTCGGCCTTCAACCCGGTCATCACGATCTGGGAGCAATTCCTCGATACCGGGCGTGCCCACGGAATGGGCGACAAGCACAAGGTCCACGACCGAACCCGCGAGCTCCTGGACCTCGTCCACCTCGATCCGACCCGAGTCCTGCGCGCCTACCCGCACGAGCTTTCTGGAGGGATGCGCCAGCGCGTGTTGATCGCGATGGCCCTGCTGCTCGACCCGCGCATCATCATCCTCGACGAGCCGACGACGGCGCTCGACATCCTCACGCAGCGGGCGATCATCGATCTCCTGCGCGAGCTTCGTGGCAAGCTCGGGTTCGCCACGATCTTCATCTCGCACGATCTCTCGATCGCGGCGGAGCTCGCGGACCGCATGCTCACGATGTACGCGGGACGCATCGTCGAGCGCGCGACCGTCGACGACCTCTTCTACCGGCCGCGGCATCCCTATTCGGTCGGCCTGATGCGAGCCGTTCCTCGGGTATCTGGCGCGCTCGGCAGCGTGGCGTCCATCCCAGGGTCACCGCCCGACCTCATCCGTCTCCCGCGCGGCTGCTCCTACTACCCGCGCTGCCCATTCCACGTCGACGAGTGCCTCCAGCAGGACCCGCCACTGCTTAAGGTCGACACCCCAGAGCACGAGGCAGCGTGCATCCGCTGGGAGGCCGTCGCGGCAGCGCTCGGATCCGACGCCGAAGCTCCTGTCGCCGAGAAGCTCGCGTGAGCGGACCGCTCATCGAGCTCGACAGCGTCTCGCGCACCTACACGACGCCGGCGGGGACGATCAAAGCGGTGGACGACGTGTCGCTATCGCTCGGAGAGAGCGAGACGATCTGCATCGTGGGCGAGAGCGGCTGTGGAAAGACCACGACTGGCCGGATGCTCGCGGGCCTCCTCCGGCCGTCGAGCGGTCGGCTCCTTTTTGAGGGGGCCGACGTCTGGGAGAAGAAGGGTAAAGATCTCGCGCGCTTTCGACGCGCCGTCCAGCTTGTCCATCAGGATCCCTACGCGTCGCTGAATCCGACCCGCACGATCGCGCAAACGCTCGCGCCACCGCTCGCCAAGCACAAGAAGGCACACGGGCGCGCCGCCCGCGCGGCGATGATCTCGCTGCTCGAGCGCGTCGGCCTCACGCCGCCCGCGGACTTCCTTCTGAAATATCCCCATCAGCTTTCCGGTGGGCAGCGCCAGCGCGTGTCGATCGCGCGCGCGCTTACCGTGGATCCACGAGTGATCGTTGCGGATGAGGCCGTCTCGATGGTCGACGTCTCGATCCGCATTAGCCTTCTCGACCTCCTCCACAACCTCGCCACCGAGTTCCACGTGACGACCGTCCTCATCACGCACGACCTCGCGGTCGCGCGGTATTTCGGGCGAAAGGGCCGCGTCGCGGTCATGTATCTCGGCCGCGTGGTCGAGCTCGCCGACACCGAGTCACTGGTGAGCGACCCGGCGCATCCATACTCGACCGCACTGATCGCGGCGATCCCCGAAGCCGATCCGACGATCACCCGGACGAAGAAGCGCGTCCCCCTCAAGGGCGCGGAGGTGCCGAGCCTTCTGAACCTCCCGCCGGGCTGCGTGTTCCATCCGCGCTGTCCCCTGTCCGAGCCGGGTCTTTGCGATGTCGTGGTGCCGATACTCGGCAACCTACCGGGCGGACGGTCGGTCGCGTGTCACGTCGCGTTGCGCGAGCGCCAGCCCGCCGCCGAGCTCTTGGGAGTGCGCTAAATGGACCCGATGGGCCTGCAGGCGGCTTTCCGCATCGCCATCCTGATTCTCATCGTCGCCCTGGCGATGCTTCCGTTTCAGCCAGCAAACTCGGCCGAATTCGTCGTTACGGTCATGGCCGCGGTCGTTGGACTCATCTTCGTCGGGGTCGTCGCGGTGCTCGCGCGGTTGTCCGGTTCGCGCCCACCGAACCCGCGACCGGTCGACAGGGTACGCGGTATGAGTTCCAATGTGACAAGCGAGGGACCAGGGAGGGATAAATGAAGAAGAGCGCGCTTAGCTATTCCGTCACACGCCGGCGTTTTCTCCGTGACGCGACTCTCACGAGCCTCGGCATCGTGGCCGCGGCATGCACACCAGGCGGCACGTCGCCGAGCCCATCGGCCAGCGGTGCTACGTCGGCCAAAGGTGGCGAGTTCCACGGCGCGTGGCCCTACGACCTTCCACCGAAGGGCCACTACAACTACTTCGCGGCCGCGGGGATCATCCTGCAGGGCGCGATCTACGTCGACTTGTTCCAGCCTCCGCTCGCCACGTGGATGTGGAACGACGCCAAGTGGAACTACATGCTCGCCGAATCGAGCTCGCTGAGCGGCAACGTCTTCTCGGTGAAGCTGCGGCCGAACATCAAGTGGTCCGACGGCTCGGCGTTCACATCGAAGGATGTGGTGGCGACCTTCAACGCGGGCCGCATGGACAGCTTCACGATCTGGAACTACATCAACAAGGTCGAGGCCGATGGCGATCTCGGGGTGAAGTTCACCTACAAGACCCCGTCGAGCCTCGGCGAGCGCAACATCCTGCGGGTCTCGATCCGTCCGGCGTCCATCTACGGCTCGATCGCCGACAAGGCGGCGGCCCTCTACGCGGCCGGCAAGGACAACACCTCCGCGGAGATCGTCGCGCTCCGCGCCGAGAAGGAAAATCTGCGCCCGGACCCGGTCTCGGTCGGCCCGTACATGATCGACAAGAACTCGGTCACCGAAGCGCAGCTCACCATGACCCGCAACGCCAACGGTCTCTTCGGGAACACCGTCAACTTCGACAAGGTGATCATCTACCAGGGCGAGACCGCGCAGGTCACGCCGCTCGTCCTCGCCGGCGACGTCGACTACGCGACCCACGGCTTCCCACTCGCGACGGACAAGGCGTTCGTCGACGCGGGCATCCGCGTCATTCGCGGACCCGGTTACACCGGCCCGGCGATCTACTTCCACTGGGAGAAGGCCGCGGCGTTCCAGGACAAGCGCCTTCGTCAGGCCGTCGCGATGGCCATCAATAAGGACGAAAGCGCGAAGGTGACTTACGGGGATTCGGCGAAGACGCAGAAGTACATGGCCGGCTTCTCGGACAACCTGGTCCCGCAGTGGCTCTCGTCGGCGGATCTCGGCAAGCTGAATGCCTACGCCTACGACGTCACAAAGGCAGCCGGCCTGATGACCGCCGCCGGCTATGCGAAGGGTTCCGACGGCATCTACGCCAAGGACGGGAAGAAGCTCGAGTTCGAGATGTACTCGCCGAGCGACTTCGCCGACTGGTCGAGCGCCGCGGACCACGCCCAGAAGGCGCTCAACACCTTCGGCATCAAGATCGTGCCGCGGAGCGCGATCCGCAGCCAGCAGCTGCCCGATGTCAACGCAGGCAACTTCCAGATCGCGATCATGGCCTGGGGCATTGGTAACCCGCATCCGCAGGGCTCGTTCATTCAGGCCCTCCGCACGCACAACACGATCCCAGCGGGTGGCGGGATGAAGTACCCGCTGAAGCAGGGCAACACCGACTTCGACGCGCTCATCGTCAAGATGGGCGATGGCTTCGACACGACCGCGCAGAAGGCACCGGTAACCGAGGCGGCACTCGCCTTCAATGACCTGCTGCCGGTCATCCCTCTATGGGAGCGCTACGGCAACAATCCGGTGAACGACAAGAAGCGCGTCGCTGGCTGGAAGGCGGACGGCGATCCCGTCTACAAGAACCCGTGGAGCACGGACGCGTTCACGACTCTCATGATCATGGATGGCACGCTCCATAAGATCTGATCCTCGAGCGACGGGTGACAACGACGGCGACCTCGCGGGATTCCCCGAGGTCGCCGTCGTGCTAGGTGGGGGCTTCTCCGCAAGCGGCGAGGCGTCGCCCTCCACGGTTGCGCGCGCTCGCACCGCGGCGCACCTCGCACAGAAACGCCCGAGCCTAGCCGTCATCGCATCGGGCAGTCACGGCGACGGCCCCGCACCCGCCAAAAGCGAGGCCGCGATCATGGCCGACCTCATCGCGGCGACCGGCGTGCCGCGCGAGCGGCTCTTCCTCGAGGAGCGATCCCGAGACACGATCGGCAATGCCGTCGAGGTCGTGGCACGCTATCTCAGAGGGATCGAGGCGCGGCCGATCTACCTCGTGACGTCTCCTTTCCACCTGGAGCGCGCCCTGGTGACTTTTCGCCACGTGCTCGGGTTCGAGTGGCAGGTTCAAGCCGTCGCCGCCGAGGACACCGACGACGATCGCAAGCGCGCCAACTTAGAGACAACGTTCCTCCAGGAGACGTTCGCGTTCTTCGAGGGCATCCGCCCCGGGGACATGGCGTCAATCGACAAGAAGTACCGCGCAAGGCTCGTCCGCTAGGTACGAGGACCATGCCTTCGAGGAGGAAGCCATGTCCTCTGCCATCGTGCTTGCGACCACCGCCGAAAACGCCGAAGCGCTCCTTTCGGGCGAGCGCGACCGCGACCATCGCCGTTTTCCCCCGAAAAAGCTGCCGGCGCGCGCCTACCTCGCGGTCGTAGGCACGGGTTCGGTCATCGGCGAATGCCAGCTGGGCGCCGCCGAGAAACACACCTCGAAAGGATGGTCCCTCCCGGTGACCAAGCCGCGCCGCTATCGAAAACCCCGACCTGTGACCGACTTCGGTCTTGCGAAGATTCCGCGCTCCTTCAGATACGTCGAGGACTGACCCGCTTAGCCCCGCGGGTCCTGTCGCGGCTACGGGGTGAGCGCCACCGGAGTCCTCTTCGCTCGGCCCCTCGTGGGATCGCGATGTACGTCCGGCCAGGGGCCGCTCGCTCAGAGGACTCCGACGCCGCTCACCCGGCTCAGCCGTGCCATCCGCGGGCGCCAATCTCCTCCCCGCCGCACCGTGACTCGCTTGAAGTGACTCAGTTCGCGGGTCTCCACGCGAAGGTGACGTGCGTGATGAGGTCACCGTCGGTTTCGAAGGTCCAGGTCGTGTAGTTCGCGAAGTGGCCGGGCGAGCGTGTCAGGCCGCGAAGGATCACGGTCGTGCCCATCACGGCTTCTTCGCGGACCACGCGCACGAACGGCGGAGCCATCCGGATCAGCTGCTTGGCGCCTTCGCGACCCTCGAGCTGGCGGTCGCCACCGGGCAGCTCGATGGCAACGTCCTCGGCGCACACCGCGGCAGCCTTGTCGGCGTCGTTGGACTCGAGCGCCGCCATGAACGTCTTCGCGGCCGATAGCGGATCCGCCACCAGGCGATTATTGAGGAGATGCGGCATGTAAGGGCACTCCTCCCCTATGTCGCGACCTCCGCGCTCATCGCGGCGGGATCGATCGCCCTTGTCTTCACGACGGTTGACATCGGCCACTCGCCCGAATTGGCCGTGGGCGCGGGTGCGGCGGTTCCACTCTCCGCGAACGGACGGCTCGCCTACTGGCGGCAGAGCCCGTCCGGCGAGTTCGTGCTCTGGGCATCCAATCTCGACGGATCAGCGGCACGCTCGCTGGCGACGATCGCCGCGAACACCTCGCGCCCGTTCGCGACCCGCTGGACCGGCGATGGAAGAGCCGTGGCGTACGCGACTGAGGACAGCATCGGCGTCATCAACGTCGACGGCACACGGATCGATATCCCTGGACTGGGGCAGATGCGCACCGCCGGATTCCGCCTAATCGATCAGCGCTGGTCTCCGTCGGGAAAGCGCGTTGCCGCGACCCTGCAGCGATCCACGGATGGCAAGACCGACCTGTGGATAGGGTCACTCGATCGGCGCGAGCTTGTGGCGGCAGGCGTATTCGGGAACGCGTTCTTCGGCGACTGGCTGAGCGACGAAGAGGTGCTCGTCGAGTCGGACACCGGCCTGCTCGGTGCGTTGCGGCAGCCCGGACAACCGGTCCGCAAGCTCATTGACACCGCGGCCGCGTCACCGTTCTTCGATGGGCGACGGGTCTTCTTCCTCGCGGGCGCGGTCGGCCCGACCATCACCACGAGAGGTATCTTCGTGACGAACCCAAGCGTCAAGAGCGTCCGTCCCGACGGGCAAGACGTCCGGACCGAAGGACGGCTCGAGGTCATCGGCAGCCTCCGGCTCGACGGGATATGGCCCGATGGCCGGTTCCTCATGCACATTGGCGCCGATCAGACCCAGTTCCTCGTTGGCTCCCGTGCCATGAGCCTCGCCCCATCGAGCCTCCTCGGGCGTGCCGTCGTCGGTGCGGATCGACGGTTCGCCATCGGTTTCGGCGCGTCGCGCGTCGTGCGGATCGACCTCACGCGTGGCTTCAGTCCCAATGAGAGCGCCTTCCTCGTACTTCTCGATGGTGTGATCAGCCCCGACGCCTGGATCCGCCGGAGCGCTTCGCCCTAGCGGCGCGATTCGGTCCGCGACGAGCGAGGCCGCGAGCGCGAGGCCGAACACGTCGAATGGAATCCGAAAGCGCGGATCGCCGAAGTACACGGTCGCGGTCGCGAGCGCGAGCGCGAGCTGCCCCAGCAGCATGAACTCCGCGCGGCCACCGCCCAGGGGCCACGATCGACGGATCTTGCGGATGGCCCCGAACACGATGAACGGCAGAAGAAGCACGTACCCGACATTCGCGAAAGTGACCACCTGTTTCAGGCCGTCGTCGTTGGACGGTGGCCATGGGACTGTCGACAGACCCATGTCGTAGATATTTCGCACGATGATCCGGGCATGGGCGAGCCCGTCAGCTGCGATGCAGCTCACGCCCTGTGCGTAGAAAAACTCTTGGTCCCAGATCTGGTGGTCGGGGAAGACGACATTCTTCCCGCGGTCAAGCTGCGTGGCTACGGGCGTCTGGAACTGGTAGGTGAGTGTCTGCGGAGTGCCCGTCGTGACGCGGCGGATGTCGCAATGACCCAGGTAGAACGTGAGTGCGCTGTTCTCGCTGACTCCCACGATGCGCCCGACGATCAGGGCCTCGTGCGCGAGTACGAGAACGAGAATCAGCACTGATCCGCCAACGAGCGCCGCGAGCGGGGCGACGCGGCTCCGAACACGGCGCGCGAGCGGCAGCGCGGCGAGGATGACGTTCAACGCGAATGCCGGACGGATCGCGGCAGCAATGCCTCCGGCCAATCCCCCGAGCAGACCATCCCGGGTCGAGAGCGATCGCACGCTCCGCTCGGCGAGCCAGAGCGAGAGCACGAGGAACGCCAGACCCGGGGTCTCGGACGTGAAGAAGCCGGCGTAAGCGATGTGGAGTGGCCAGAACGCGCAGAAGGCTGCTCCGAGGGCCGCCGCGGCCGCTGGTAACAGCAGGCGGAGGTAGCGCCACATGAAATAAGGAGTCAAGGCTGACAACGCCGTCCACATGACCGCACCGCCGGTGAGGCCATCGCGGTCGGTGCCGATCAGAGCAAGCGGGATCGCGAGGATGACCCGCGTCCCCGGCGGGTAGAACGCGTCGAAGCGTTCCGGCGTTGCCAGCTGAGCGAGATGCATGGCCGTGTCGACGTAGGTCTTGGAGTCCGAGTAGATGTAGTTGAGCGGGGAGTGGAGAACGAGCACCCAAGCGGCGCGGACCAAAGCACCGAGGACGATGGACGCGCGGGCGAGCCCATCCCAATCCCACTCCCGCAGATACCGCACGTTCGGCTGGTGTGCAATCGGTCTGCCACCCATTTAGAAGACCGGCGCGGCCTCGCGGAAACGCCGCATCGCGGCGATGTGCGCATCGACATCTCCTAGGCGCGAACCCGCGGTCCGCAGTTCGAGGTGTGTCATCCCCATGTCCTGGAAGACCTCGGCCCTTCGCACCCACTCATCGAGGGGTCCGGTCGCGGCCACACGGCCCTCGACACCGATGCGCGCAGGATCGCGGCCGGCGTCGCGTACGTATCCGCGAAAGCGCTCGAGCCCGGCGCGGCCTTCATCGTCGGGCGCGAGATGCGAGAACCAGCCGTCGGCGAGCCGCGCGACCCGTTTCACGGCGACCTCTTCGTCCGCGCCCATCCATATCGGGATCGGACGCTGGACCGGCAGCGGCTTGATGCCCGCGCGATCGATGCGGTGCCAGCGGCCGGTGTAGTCGACGAGCTCCTGCGTCCACAAGAGTCGGAGCACCTCGATCTGCTCCTCGACCCGCTTGGCACGATCGCGCCAATTCATGCCGAGCGCTTCGTACTCGACGTGATTCCAACCGATACCGGCGCCGAGTCGCACCCGCCCGCGAGAGAGGACGTCGAGCGTAGCGGCCTGCTTCGCGACGAGCGCGGTCTGGCGCTGCGGCAGGATCACGATGCCGAACGCGAGCTCCAGCTTCTTCGTGATCGCCGCGAGATAGCCGAAGAGGACGAACGGTTCGTGAAACGCATCCCGGTGCGTGTACGCGCCCTTCCACCACGCGGGCCGGCCGGTTGGATCGGCGCCGAGCACGTGGTCGTAGGCGACGATGTGCGCGTATCCGAGATCCTCGGCAGCTTGCGCGAACGCGGCGATCCGAGCGGGATCGTCCCCGATCTCCTGATGCGGATAGACGACACCGACGCGCACGGTCGCATCATGGCATTCATGGCGATCGAACACCGTCGACATGCGGGCCCGGCGGCGCCCGATCCCGGCGCGATCGAGGACGCGCTGCGACGGGAAGCTCGTGATGTCTACGGTTGGTCGAATTCGCCAGGTGACAGGTACGGGGAGCACGAGCACGGCTTCACCAAAGTTCTGTACTGCACTCGCGGTTCAATCGATTTCGTTCTCGAAAACGGCGGTCGCGTCGCGATGGGGCCGGGCGACCGTCTCGTTCTACCACCGCGAACGCGCCACTCGGCCGTCGTCGGCCCCGAAGGCTGCGCTTGCGTCGAGGGAAAGGTCGCGCCCTAGACTCATCGGGCTTCCATGCGACCGCTCGCATCACGAATGTCGCGTCTCGGGACGGAAACCGCGTTCGAGGTCCTCGCAAAGGCGCGGGCACTCGAGGCGAAGGGCCGCGACATCGTCCACCTCGAGATCGGCGAGCCCGATTTCGATACGCCGCCCTCCATCGTCGCGGCCGGGGTTGCCGCCCTCGAGCGCGGGGAGACCCACTACACGCCCTCAGCCGGCGTGGTCGAGCTCCGCGAGGCGATCGCGCTCTACGTGCGAGAGCGGCGCGGCGTCCGCGCGGATCCAGCGCAAGTGATCGTGACGCCGGGCGCGAAGCCGATCATGTTCTATGCCTTGCTCGCGCTACTCGACGAAGGCGACGAGGCGATCTACCCGGATCCAGGCTTCCCCATCTATGCGTCGATGATCGACTTTGCGGGTGCTCTAGGCGTACCGCTCGCGCTTCGCGAAGAGAATGCGTTCCAGCCCGACCTGGACGAGCTGCGCCGGCTCGTGACCCCGCGCACCAAGGTGCTCGTCCTCAACAGCCCGAACAACCCCACTGGCAGCGTGCTTTCCCGCGACGCGATCCGCGAGATCGCGGCCATCGCGCGTGAACGCGATCTCTGGGTACTGGCCGACGAGATCTACGGCGAGCTCGTCTACGACGGCGAGCATCGCTCGATCGCGGTCGAGGAGGGGATGGCTGAGCGCACGATCTTGCTGGACGGATTCAGCAAGACGTTCGCGATGACCGGATGGCGGCTTGGCTACGGCGTCTTTCCTCGTTCGCTCGTCGAACCGGTCGCCAAGCTCGTCACAAACTCGGTGTCGTGCACCGCGACGTTCGTGCAGCGTGCCGGTGCGGTGGCTCTCACGTCGCGTCCGCCTGAGGTCGATCGAATGATCGCGGAGTTCCGCCGACGACGCGACGCCGTCGTGAAGGGACTCAATGCCGTCCCAGGGATCACCTGCCGCGCACCGCAAGGCGCGTTCTACGTGTTCCCGAATGTGCGCAGCCTTGGACTCCGCTCGAGCGCGGAGGTCGCGGATCGCCTTCTGAACGAGGCTGGAGTGGCGACACTCGCGGGCACATGTTTCGGCGCCGCGGGCGAGGGCTATCTGCGGCTCTCGTACGCGAACTCGCTCGCCAACCTCGACAAGGCCGTGTCACGTATCGCGGACTGGTCCTCGCGCTTGGCGGCGACCTCAACCGTTAGCTAGCGCCAAGCGCACACGTTCCGCGCTAGATCAGCGAAACTTGTTGAACCGCCGCGCAATCGGAGCGTAGTTGCACGCAATCGAGCACCCGACGACGGTGCTTCGTTGCTTTCATCACCGCACCGGCGATTCGTCGCGGCGCTGTTACCGGACTGGTGCGGCCTAGAGGGGCGATCCGTTACGCCCTGTCGAAGTGGTGGAGCGACCCCTGCTTTTCCGACGGCGGGAGTAGCGCGCCGTGCGCATTCCCAACTTCGAAAGGACTGCGGAGGCGAGTATGCGCAAGGCAGCAGGGTACCTAGCGATCCTCATGAGCATCGCGCTCCTATTCCTCGCGACCGCGGGCGCAAGTCCGGCTTCGGCGTGGGCCAACGCGACTGTGGGCGTCGTCAAAGTCGGACCTGGAAACGCGATCTGCGCGTTCTTTGTCCAAGGTCTGGGCTGGGAAGCCAACAAGACCGGGACCTGGGACATCAAACTGGCAGGAGGGACCACGGTAAAGGCAAGCTCAACGTGGACCGCCGACGCCAACGGAAACTGGGCGAGCGCGACGATCTCTGGGCTCGCAAACGGAAACTACACAGTGCACGCCCACGAGAACATGCCCGCGGGGGACAGATCGAGCAACTTCACAATCTCCTGCGGCTCGGGGACCGGTACGACCGGGACGTCTACGGGCACTGCGACGGGAACTTCGACGAGCACATCGACAGGCACGACCAGCGGTACCGGCACCTCCACGTCGACGAGCACCTCCGGCGGGACGACGACCGGTACGAGCACCTCGACGTCGACCACGACCGGCGGGACCGGGACGACGAGCACGTCAACCACGACGGGTGGCGGCATGGTCACCATCTCCGCGAAGGCACTGACGGACCACGGCTGCAATTCAGCCGAGTGGGCGTTCGTGATCACCGGCATTCATGAGGAGGTCAACGCACCGGCCTTCATCATGGTCGCCTGGTCCAACCAAGCGACGGCGAAGGTGACCCTCGACCGTGTCAGCAAGCACACCGCGCACTACGTCACGACGCTGAATCTCGGATCCACCGTGACCGGCGCGACAGCCCTGATCAGCTCGGAGTGGAGCGGCCAATTCAATCTGAGCGAGGGGCCGTGCCACACCACGTCCGGTACGACATCGACAGGCACGACCAGCGGTACCGGCACCTCCACGTCGACGAGCACCTCCGGCGGGACGACGACGGGGACGAGCACCTCGACGTCGACCACGACCGGCGGGACCGGGACGACCTCGACATCGACAGGCACGACCGGTTCGACCTCGAGTTCGACCGGCACGAGCACATCGACATCGACCGGCACGACCGGTTCAACTTCGACATCGACAGGCACGACCGGTTCGACCTCGAGTTCGACCGGCACGAGCACATCGACATCGACCGGCACGACCGGTTCGACCTCGACATCGACATCGACGGGCACGACCGGTTCGACCTCGACATCGACATCGACGGGCACGACCGGTAGCACGAGCACGGGCACGACGACCGGCGCAACGGCGACGACCGGCACAAGCACGAGCACCACCACCGGCGGCACAACCGGTGGGACTACGGGCGCCAGCACCACGACCACGACGGGTGCGACCACTGGTGCTACGACCGGTGAGACCACCGGCGCTACTACAACGACGACCGGGGCCACCACGGGCGCAACTACGGGCACCACGACTGGCGCGACCACGGGTGCCACGACAGGCACGACAGGTGAGACCACCGGCTCAACGACAACGACGACGACGGGCGCCACGACAGGAGCAACAACAACGACCGGTGCCACCACTGGTGAGACCACCGGCGCCACTACAACGACGACTGGGGCCACCACGGGCGCCACAACCGGCGCGACGACCGGTGAGACGACCGGTGAGACGACCGGCGCTACAACGACGACAGGCTCGACCACAAGTGGCAGCACCGGTTCCACGACCGGAACGTCCGGCACCTCGGCGGGCACAACGGGAGGGTCGAGCACGTCGACGAGCACGGGGACATCGACCGGTACGACGACGGGCACGAGCACGTCGACGAGCACCGGCACCTCGACCGCCACGAGCACGGGAACTTCGACAAGCACATCGACAAGCGGGACAACCGGTGGAACCACCGGGACATCGACCAGCGGCACAACAGGTGGAACCACGGGTACGTCAACTAGCGGCACGACGGGCACGAGCTCGTCGAGCAGCAGCACTACGGGTAGCGCGACAACCGGAACGTCCAGCACCTCGACGAGTGGAACAACCGGTAGTGAGACCACCGGTACTTCCGGCACATCGACGAGCAGCACGACCGGCAGTGAGACCACCGGAGCGACCGGGACGTCCGCAACGACAACGACCAGCACAAGCGCCGGATCGACGTCATCGACCAGTACGTCGGGCGGCTCGACGACGGGCACACAAACGACTGGCACCGTCACGACTGGCAGCGTCAGCTCGACCGGCGGCTCGACGAGCGCGGGTTCGACGACGGCTACGAGCGGAACGACGAGCACTGGCGGGACGACCGGTACGAGCGGAACGACGAGTACTGGAGGCACAACTGGCATCGGAGGGACGACGGGCACTTCGACGACGACCTCGTCGGGTGGCACCACCGCAATCTCCCCGACTCAGCAGGTCGCCGGCTTCCAGAACTCACCACGAACAACCAGCGGCGTGGCCGGCGTGCGGAACCTGCCGTCGACCAGCACTGAGTCCCACGACACGAGCGCGCTCGTGTTCTTCGGACTCGCTCTCATGGCGATCGGCGGCGGACTGCTTCGTTGGAAGCCCGCTAGCCGGATGAACTAGCGGCTCCGGGCTGAAAAGCCCAAGCCTTGCGCAGGGGAGCCCCCGAAAGGGGGCTCCCTTCGTTGTGAAAGGCACGGGGCGTGCACAGTCGCCCGCCCGGAAAGGGAGCAAGTGCTGAAAAAACGCCGGCTGTCGCCGATCGCGAGACTCCGAGAGTTTTGGATCGGTCGGGCGGACCTCGCGCCAGTCGCGCTCTTCCGGATCGTCTACGGCGTCGAGCTATTCAACTGGTTCTGGCAGCTCTACCCAAACCTGGCGGCGTTCTTCACCGATCAAGGCTTCATGCCGCGATCCCTCCTTGTCGCTCAGTTTCCCGACCGTTTCTCGTTGATCACCGGAATGGGCACTTGGTGGCAGGTCGCTCTGTTCTGGGCAGCGTGTCTGGCCGTCGCGGTCATGCTCACGATCGGGTGGCATACGCGGACGGCGTGCATCCTCGCGTTCCTCGGCGTCGCGAGCTTCGAGTGGCGCAATCCGCTGCTTCTGGACGGCAGCGACATCGTGTTCCGGCTCGTTCCGTTCTGGCTCGCGCTGACCAACTGCGGCGATCTCTACTCGGTGGACGCGGCGACCCGCAAGGCACGCGGAGAGCAGGTCACGGGACGTGGTCCGGCGCTCCCGGTGCGCGTTCTCGAGCTCCAGGTCGGGTGGATCTATCTCATGACCGGGCTCGAAAAGATGGCGGGGACGCTCTGGAAAGACGGGACGGCCACGTTCTATGCGCTCCAGCTCGAGCACACCTTCGGTCGGTCCTGGGCCTATCCGTTGGCGACGAACATGATCGTCGTCCACCTGATGAGCTGGGGAACGCTCATCGTCGAGCTTCTCTTTCTTCCCCTCACGATGATCCCATCGCGCATCGCTAGGCTCATCGCGGTCGTCGGCGCGGCCTTCCTTCACGGCGGGATCCTGACGATGATGAACGTCGGCAATTTTCCGGTAATCATGCTGTCAGCGCTGATCCTTTTCTTGCCGGCCGAATGGGTGCGCGAGTTTGTCGACAAGGTTCAGCTGCGAATAGGACCGCGACTCTCGCCGCGTCTCGCCGCGGCAGCTGCCGGCGTCGCGCGGCGTGAGGTGCGCCAGATCACCGTGGTGCCTCAGCGCACTGCGGGGATCCGGGAGCACCGAGCAAGTCGGATCGTCGCCGCGGTCGCATTGCTTGCACTGACCGGCGTCGCCTTTGCGAGCGCACTTCCGTCGTGGGCGGCCGCGTATCGGCCGCAGGGCGAATTCGCGCAGGTCCTCGCCTTTTCCTCGCTCGATCAGCGGTGGGACATGTTCTCTCCGGACCCGGCGCAGGCCGACGGGTGGATGCTCGCGCCCGCCAAGCTCGCCGACGGCGGAACGTACGACCTCTTGACCGGCGGGCCAGTAAGCACGGCACCGCGCTGGTCCGATCCGCTCTATACGCGATGGGTAAAGGTCTTCGAGCGGATCGCAAATGCGGGCTACGGTGACTACCGGCTCGAGTTTGGACGCTCCTTCTGCCGGCTTCGCAACTTCCACCTGCAGCCGGGGCAGGCCCCGCTCGATACATTCGAGCTGATCTACATCGAGCGGACCATCCATCCGCCTGGTCAGGCGCCTACGTTGCAGGAGTACCACATCTGGTCTCATCAGTGCTGAGGTCACTAGCCGTTACCGACTCCTGACGACAACGCGGCGCTCTCGTTACCGAGCGGGGACACCGGTGGAGTGATGCCTGCTCGTTTCACGCCCCGTCGCAAGGTGCCCGAACGACCGGGCGGGAATGAAACGGGAGGCTGAAGATGCGAGCGCTCAAACTCATCGTCGTCTCGGCTTTCGCGATCGTCGTCGTCTTCGCGCGCGTCGAGATGGCAAACGCGTACTACCAACAGCTCGACTCAAGCCAACAGGTCGACTGGGGTGGAAAGAACAGTCCGAAGGACAAGAGCAGCGACAAAGCAAAGGCGGACGCTGCCGCTAAGGCGAGGGCTGACGCTTCAACCAGAGCCAAGGCCGATGCGGATGCGGACGCGAAGGCGAAAGCGGACGCAGCGGCAAAGGCGAAAGCCGACGCCGACGCGAAGGCAAGAGCAGACGCCTCAGCCAAGGTCAAGGCGGACGCCGCAGCGAAAGCAAAGGCTGATGCGGACGCGGCGGCCAAGGCCAAAGGTGACGCCGACGCGACGGCCAAGACCGATGCGGATGCGAAAGCGAGAGCCAAGATCGAAGCCAGGGCCAACGAAGACGTGAACGTCGAATCGTCGAACGCCGCGCACGTTTCGAACGGCGGCGGCAACGGTTCGCAGTCGGGTCCCGATATGAACTCGACCCAGGGTTCGAAGACAAAGAACGGCGCGAGCAAGGGCACAGGTTCTAAGAGCAAGGGACCTGGCGGCTCGGCGAGCGGAACCAACTCAGCGAGCAAGGCCAACGCCAACGCTTCCAAAGACACCGGCACGGGTTCCGCCAGCAAAGCCGCGAGCAACGCCAACAGCCAGGGCGCCGGATCCAACACTGGCGCCGCCGGCTCGAACACCGGCGGCTCGGGCGCCGGATCCAACACTGGCGCCGCCGGATCCAACACCGGCGCCTCGGGCACCGGATCACAGAGCGTCTCGACGGGCGGGTCCATGCACGGAGGCGACATCGGCGCGATCACGACCGCGCTCACGACGGCGCTGACCGCTGGCGGCACCGCCACCACGCAGATCGCGGCTTCGCTCACGGCAGCTCAGAGCCTCGCTACCAACTGCACGACGCTCACTGCGGCTCAACTCACCGCTTTGACGAACGCGATCAACGCGGGGTTGACCGCCAAGGGCGACCTTGCGACCTCGCTGGGCGCGGCTCAGACCGCTCTTACGAACCTCAACGCCGCTGTTGCCTCAGGCGACGCGGCCAGCATTGCCACGGCGGAGTCCGCCGCGACGAAAGCGACGCTCAACCTGAACGCGAGCGTCGGAGCCGAAGCGCAGGCCAACACAGCGCTGACGAACGCGACCATCGTCTGCGCGGCCGCCGCGCCAACTGGGGCCGGCACGACCGCCACGACGACGAATACGACCCAGACATCCGCGACCGGGACGACAGCTACGGTCATCCCGGCGGGCCCGATCACGTTCGCGCCAGGATTCGGGCCGAACGGCGTCGTCGCCTCGGTGCAGACCGCGCCCACGACCGGCGCAAACACGGCGGGCACAGCATCGGCGGCGACAAGCGCATCTGGCGCAAACACCGCAGTGGCGGGAGTTCAAACCGCACCGCAAATGGGAACGCAAGGCGGTTCCGCGGTCGCGGGCGTTTCGAATCTTCCGTCCACGAACACAGGTGACACCAGTGGGGTTCTTGGCCTGGGCTCGGCGCTCATGGCTCTCGGAGCCTCGTTCCTTCTTCGCCTGCCGACCAAGCGGAAGTAGCCAAGGTCACACACCACAGCAGGAGGGCTCCCGCGCCGGGAGCCCTCTTTTCATCCTGGGCACAGCGCGTGCACCCGTCGGTCGGTCGGAGAGTGAGCGAGTGGCACAGGTAGCCGCCCCACCCAGGCAGAGTTGGGACCTCGGCATCGGGCACGAGATCGACCGGTCGCTGGTCGTGATCAGCGGACTGGGCGGTGGCTCGCGTTACGAAGTGTTCCGCGCGTGGGATCGCGAGCTCTTTTGTCAGGTCGCCGTCAAAGTCATGCGACCACACCGCGTCAATGAGGATCGCGTGATGGACGGATTCGAACGAGAGGTCTCGATCGCCTCCCGACTCCAGCACCCCAACCTCGTAAGGCTGCTCAGATGGAGCGCCGCCTCGCCCCGTCCCTACATGGTCCTCGAGTACGTCACCGCGCAGACGGTCGCCGGTCACCTCGAGAGCATCGGCGAAGTCAGCATCCCCGAAGTGTGTCTTCTGGGAATCCGGATGCTCTCGGCGCTCCACTACATGCACTCAAAGCACGTCCTGCACCTCGACGTGAAACCCGACAACATCACCATGGGGGACCCGCCGCGTCTCCTCGATTTCTCTCTCGCGCAGGCATTTTCCGGCCCCGTGAAGCTGCGGCACACGATGGGAACGGCCGCCTACATGCCGCCAGAGCAATTCATGCACGGTGAAGTCACGCCACAGAGCGATCTCTTCGGTATGGGAGCGACGCTTTACGAAGCCTTGAGCGGCCTGCGCCCGTTCTCCGAGGGTGATGAGACGGCGATCGACAAAGCGACGGCGTTCCCACAACTCGTCGAGGATCCGCAGCCGCTCCACGAGATCATCGATCTCCCGCCCGCGCTCGAGCGTGTCGTCATGACGTGCCTGGCGCGCGATCCGGCCAGGCGGCCCGCGTCGGCCCTCGAAACCGCAATGGCGCTCCAAACGGTTCTGGAGTCTCTTGGCACTGCGGAGCTCTACGCCTGGCCGAAAGGGCTCAAAGTCCGCAAGTAACGATTTCTACGCGTGACGTTCGCGGAAGTGTGACGCGAACGCCCTAACAGAATCGCTGTCACCGCATTCACATGGCTCCGTTAACGGAACGCTACCCGCCCGTGGGCGGCTCGTTGCCAATGGCCTCTCCGCTTGGAAAACCCCGTGCTCGCTTGGCGTGCCATTCAGCGGACCTCGGTCCGCTATCTGAATCGAGGAGGCCCTCCGATGCGGCGATCAACTGGCGTTCTGGGACTCATCGCAGCACTGGCGCTCTTATTCCTCGCCGTGAGTCCGGCATACGCCGACCCACCCGGGAACAACGGCGATGTGAAGATCCACGAGGGCGCTGGCGAGAGCAGCCCCGAGCAAGCCAACGACCCGCACGTCTGCACGTTCCACATCCACGGCTTCAACTTCGATGGCTCTGCGAGCGGGACCTGGCGGATCGAAGGCTGGCCGCCGACCGGCGGGGGCACCTTCAACGGCACGTGGGGTCCTGCCGACGCGAGCGGCAACTGGCGCGAGCCGAAGGCGGGAGCCATGACGCTTCCGGCAGGCCACTACAAGCTCTCCGTCTGGCAGAAGCTGCCGAATGACCCGCCCGGCGGACCGAAACAAAAGGTCTTCTGGGTGGACTGCGGCGCTCAGCGCGGGAATGGTTCCGGCCAAGCCGAGAAGGTGCGGAATGAGCTGCAAGCCGCGATCAACAACGCCGCCACCGTGAGAGGTGAGCTGGCTACCGAGATGGGCGTCGCGGCACAGATCCTCGCGACCGCTAACCTCACGGCCGCGCAAAGGGCGGCCATTGAAGCCGCGCTGGCGGCTGCGACGGTGGCTCAGAACGCTCTCACTGCGGCGATCACCGCGGCGAACGGCACGCTCACGCAGCTGATCACCGCGATCAGCTCTGGAAGCCAAAGCCAGATCAGCGCGGCGATGAATGCCGCGGTCCAAGCGATCGCAAACCTGAATGCGACAGCCGGGACGGCGGCATCTGCGAACGCCAGCCTCGCGGCCACGATCACCGCCAACACGTCTCTTTCGGCGCAAGCGCAAGCTGAGCTCGCCAACGCCATATCCGCGGCGAGTGCAGCCGGCACTACGCTGGCGGGAACGATCGCCACCGCCCAAGGGCTGAATGCTTCCGGTCAGTTGAACGCGACCGGACAGGCGGCGCTGGTGGCCGCGCTGGCCGCTCAGGCCAGCCTCACCAACATGCTGACTGCGGCGGAGAACGCTCTCGCGCAGCTCACCGCGGCGATCAACTCGAACGTGGGCGTCGCTGCAGCCGTCGCCGCGGCCGCGCAGGCCCAGACGAACCTGGGCACGGCCGTCAGCGAGGCAGTGACGGCGAACGGGAACCTAAGCGCTGGGATCAGCGCGAGCAGCCCGACAACCACGACCGCCGGTTCGATGAACACCGAAAGCGTTAGCACGGCGGGCATGGCCGGTAGCTCCGTGGTTGCCGGATTCGAAACGAGTCCGCAGATCTCGGCGGGTTCGCAGGGTGCCACGACCCAAACACAGGGCCAAGGCCAGGCTGTCGCGGGAATACAGAACCTGCCATCCACGAGCACTTCGCAGGGCACGATTCCTCTCGTGCTCCTCGGCGCCATCCTCACAGCCGTCGGCGGCGCTTTCCTCCGCCGTCCGAAGGAGCAGCCGGCCGCGTAAAAGGCGGATCCGGCGGCGTCAATGCGAACGGAGGGAGTCCCACCAGGGGCTCCCTCCCCTCTTTTTGTCGACTTTGCGACCTTCGCTCACGTCGCAGAGGTACCGCGCTCGATACTTGTTGGTGAGAGGGGGCCACCTCTGGTCTCAGAAACGCCAAACCCGACGCAGCATCAGGAGCGCCGCCTCGTGACGGTGCTCTTCGCCGACTTCGTCGGATTCACCTCGCTCGCGGAGGATCTGGATCCGGAAGAGCTCCAGATGCTCGTTTCGGGCATCTTCGAAGACCTCGCCGAGGAAGCCCTGCGGTACGACGGGACGATCGAGAAGTTCATCGGAGATGCGATCTTCGTGATCTTCGGCGCGCCCATCGCCCACGAGGACGATCCCCAGCGGGCGCTCCGTTGCGCGATCGGGATGCAGAAGCTCTTCGCCGAGCATGCCGCGCGGGTCAAGGCGCAGCTCGGAATCGAGCTCGGCCTGCGGATCGGCATTCATAGCGGCATGGTGGTCGCGGGTGCGGTTCGCGCTCCCGCCGAGTACGGCGTCATGGGCGACACGGTGAACACCGCATCGCGACTGCAGCAGGCCGCGGCGCCAGGGGAGGTCTACGTCACTCAGGCGACCTTCCGACTCACGAACCGCGAGTTCAGCTTCCGCGAGGTCGGCCCGATCGAGATGAAAGGAAAAGACCGGCCGATCTTGGCGTACGCGCTCACCGGAGAGCGCACGACGCCAAGGACCTCGATCGATATCCAGGCTCCCCTCGTCGGCCGATGGATGGAGCTCTCTCGCCTCGACCTGGCGTTCCAGTCCGCACGCGTGGGCCGCACCGAGGTCGTGCTCATCGCGGGCGAGCCGGGTATCGGCAAGAGCCGTCTCCTCACCGAATTCATCGGGCTCGCGACATCGGCCGAGGACGGCGTGCGCAGCGATGCGCCGCGGGTCCTGCGTTGGACGTTCTCGCGCGTGAACCAGCGCAGCTATGCCGGCTTCATCGAGCCGCTCCTCGTGGAGCTGCGAATCGATCCGAATGACCCAGAAGCCTCGGCGAAGCTTCCGAACAAGCTCCGCGAGCTGAACTTCGCCAACCCGGAGCTGGTCGCGCCGACCCTGGCGCAGTTCTTTCATTTCGCGGGAGCGACCGAACCGCCGAGCGACTCGGAAGAGTGGAAGCGCTCGATGTTCATCATCGTCTACGACGTCATCGCGTCGCTCGCGCGGGAACGCCCGCTCCTCTATGTCCTCGAGGATCTGCATTTCGCGGACTCCGCATCGCTCGAGCTTCTCTGGTTCGTGGCATCGAGAGCCTCGCGTGTGCCGATCCTGCTGCTTCTGGCGCAGCGGGCCGGGCCCGGGTCGCCGGAGCCGCGGCCCGTGCGGACGAACTTCAGCCAGCTGGTCCTGGAACCGCTCTCGGACGAGGAGGCCGCTCGGATCATCGACGCGACGTTCGACTGGATCCCCGACGAGCTTCGCAACAAGATCGTCGCGCGCGCAGGAGGAAACCCGTTCTTCGTCGAAGAATCGATCCGCTCGTTGGTCGAGTCAGGCGCCGTCGCGAAGGACGAGAAGGGCGAATGGCAGCTCCGCGAGCGGCCGGCCGCGCTCGAGGTGCCCGCGACGCTGCATGGCGTCGTCGCAGCACGGATCGACCGGCTGCCGCCAAGCGCCAAGGAAACGATCCAGCTCGCCTCGGTGATCGGGCAGCGCTTCGGCGACCGCGTTCTCCGCGAGGCGGGCGGCCCGAGGGTCGCGGACTCGGTCGATGAGCTCATCGCGGCCGATCTCGTCCTCGAGGCAGCGCCGGGTGAGCGGCGCGAAGGCCGGTATCGCTTCAAGCACGCGGTCGTTCAGGAGGTCGCGTACAACACCCTCCTCGTCCGGCGGCGGGTCGAGCTGCACCGACGCGTCGCGGTCGCATACGAAACGGTGCTGGGCGAAGGGATCAGGGACTTCCTGCCGGCGCTCGCCCACCACTATCTGCTCGGAGAGGTGCCGGACAAAGCCGCCGAGTATTCCTGGAAGGCGGCGGAGCGCGCCACCGCGATCCATGCGCACGTCGAGGCGCTTCAGCTCGCCGAGCAGTCGCTCGAGCTCTACGAAAAGCTCGATCGCTTCAACGATGCGATCAAAGCGCTCTTCCTGATCGCGCGCGTTCGCCGGTACCGTGGCGAGAACGACGCCGCGCTCTCCGCGTACGAACGCGCACTCGCGATGCTCGAGGAGCGCGACCCGAAGAACCCCGAGGTCGGCAACGTCATCGCGCACATGGCCGAGCTCTGCACGCGGTGGGACGCGAAGCATCCCGATCTC
>Ga0209807_1000112_pt1 | contig 32567 bp, 31 predicted proteins | sample GraSoiAngelo_154_FD_186168 | JGI IMG/M metagenome (GOLD analysis project Ga0209807, IMG submission 186168) | Grasslands soil microbial communities from the Angelo Coastal Reserve, California, USA - 14_1009_13_20cm (SPAdes) (version 2) | ecosystem: Environmental > Terrestrial > Soil > Grasslands ... | reverse complement strand
AAGCGCATGACTTCGTTACTCAAATCAATACTCGAACAGGTCGCTTCCCGGTGATCTACGGTGGATCGTTACTGCGAGAAAGCGTCAGTTCGACCACCCGGGACAATATTCTAAGGAATTGTCCGCTCTGGTATGCACGGTATGCTCCCCAGCCGATCGGAATTCCGACTCAGACCTGGCCGGCTTACACTTTGTGGCAATATACCGACGGAGAATCGGGTGATCCGCCTCATAGCGTTCCGGGAATGGGTCCATCGGATCGGAATCGCTTTCAGGGCACTGGCGACGATCTGAAGCGCCAATGGCCGTTCGCGACCGGCCCGGCGACGAACCAATCGCAATAGAATTCCAGTTCAACCAATTAGCTACAACACAAACCAAAGGACAAAAAACTATATGAGCGACATCAATGATCTTGTGCAGATCGCGAGAAGCCAAATCGGAACCGAGGAAGACCCGCAGCACCAGAATGTGGGTTCTTCCATTAAGAAATATCAGGATTCAACGTCTCTTGGTGGCCAGGGTTGGCCGTGGTGTGCGGCGTTTGTGGACTGGTGCGTGCAACAGTTTACACCTGAAGACGCGAAAATTGCACATGTTCCTCGCACGGCGGCTGCATTTGGTCTTATTGACTGGGCGAATAATAATCATTTCGACGTGTTTAACCCGCCAGGTAGCTCAGGCGGGAGCGCGCCACAAAGCGGTGATGTCGTTGTCTACGAGTTCTCGCATTGCGGAATCGTTTCCAAACCCGGCGATGATAACCACGATTTCTACGCGATCGAGGGTAATACAAATCCTGGCGGAGGACGAGACGGCTATGAAGTAGCTGAACGTGGGCGCAACTTTAGTTCGGTAAGAAAGTTCATCAAACTACCTGTCTAATTACGCCCCGTCTTCAACACAACAACAAACCCGGAATAAAATACCATGAGCTCAGATGCGCGTTTCGACAAAATAATCGGCTTTACCCTTGAACACGAGGTTGTAAAGAATAGCAGAGGAGAAGTGATCGCCGAACACGATCCGGCTGATCCGGGAGGAACTACCAAGTTTGGTATCGACAAAGCTTCGCACCCGCGGGTGGATGTCGAGAACCTCACGGAAGAAGATGCGAAGAAGATCTATTTCGACGAGAACTGGGTTGGCACAGGTGCAAGCTCGTTGCCTCTTGGATTCGGTGAAATCGTTTTCGACATGTCGGTTCTCGATGGCACCGGACGTGCGATCAGAGTGCTGCAGAAGGCCGTAGGGGTTGATGTGGATGGCGGACTTGGAAAACAAACGCGAGATGGCGTCGATGCTGTCAATTCTGATGATACTAAGCGCAGGACCGCTCTCGACCGGATGATTGACCTACGTGAGCAGCGTTATCACGACTTGGTCGACAGCAACCCGAAGCTCGGAAGATTTCTAAAGGGCTGGCTAAACCGAAGTGAGGACCTCCGGAAGTTTTTAGACATAGCGCATGTCTAGATGCTTGGATTGAAGAAGGATTCTGCGCCGTCTTGATGGCAGAGTCGACTGACAGTAAGAAGAGATTGGTAGATCTCCCTTGGGCAACCATAGTCGCGATAGTTGCCGCAAGCACAGGTTTCTTTCTGTATCTGAACCCTCTGCAAACATCGCGCCCCCCAGAACGTGCGGGTTTTCACAGCGACGTCGATCGTCCAGAGGATGTAGATGCACGGCTCTGGCAGGACCCGCTTCGCGCTGCGAGCGAACACGAGGACAACATGCAAGCAAAGTATAAGGATTCAGCCGAACAACGGGAGCGTGAAGACGCACACCATCAAACTGGCTATTTACTCGGCCAGTTTCACCAACGCAGCGACTTCTGGGTGCTCGCGGTGATGATTCCTGGCAGCTCGTACGCTGAGTACGCCGAAACCCGCTTAAGAGCGCGGCAAGCGGTTCTCGAGGGCTTGGGTGCCGAGCGTTACGTACCGGTTGACAATGAGCACATTGGCTACGTCAAAATTGACGAACCCCAATGGGGGTGGCACAACGTTATCCTGCCGTATGAGTGGTGTCACCGCGATCTATCGACAAAAAACAACAATGGGCTTCCCGACGATGTCTGCGTTCTTTGGTTGCGAGACGAAGAATTTTGGCGCGACGAGCAACACAATGGCCCCCTATTTCAGCTCGACCGCCTTCTTCGAGATCCGAGATATCTCGACCTTGATACGAGTTGGGTGAAAACACGTGTTATAGGCCCATTCTCTTCGACGACGTTACGTAGAATGGTGAAAGAGGTCGCAGCGTTTAGCGAACCTCGGCTGCTTCTAGAAAATGTGGAGATGTGGTGTGCTACCGCTACGGCCGCCGATCAATTGCTACTGCAGAAGACGAGCGGAGCGGACTCACCGCACAATGTAGAGGAACTTTTCCACAAAAAGTTTACGGCTAATCCAACATCTCAGTCATTTGAATTTACCCGCTCGATCAAGACGGATGACGAAGTGGCGCAAACATTGGTCGATGAGCTGCAAAATAACAGAGGCCTCGACATCGCGCCGGATGTGCATGGCAGTAAAGAAAAGGAAGGAAAGGACCGAGTTGCAGTGATCTCGGAGTGGGACACTTTTTTTGGTCGCGCGCTGCCTTTGTCGATACGACACGCCATCCTGAATGCGCTTCCCTTTGACGAACTGGTCGTAACGCGTGCCCCGGAAAATGTCCTAGCTTTTAGCTATCTTCGGGGCATCGACGGGATGTTGCCTGGCAGTGCAGCTCCAAGCGAAGCGAAGTCGAAAGGTGATCAACCGAAGACGGCCGTCCCACGGGAATCGACCGAAGGTCTTAATCAAGCTGATTACTTGCGGCGTCTCTCGGGCGAGCTTTCACAACTGGACGCGGACCTTCGCCGAACGGAGGGCGCCGGCATAAGAGCGATTGGCGTGCTCGGTGGCGACGTGTACGATAAACTACTGGTGCTTCAAGCGCTCCGCAAAACGTTTCCGGATACAATTTTCTTCACCAACAACCTTGACGCGCGGTTCGCTCATCCGGACGAATGGCGATGGACGCGGAATCTTCTCATTGCCTCTCCATTTGGCTTAACGCTTAAGAATGAGTTTCAGAAAGTCCCACCGTTTCGCGACAGCAATCAGACTGCTATTTACACGGCTACGTTGCTTATAGCTCAGGGCGAACCCGCTGCGAAATTTGACAAGAACCGGCTTGGGCCGGTTCGGCTTTACGAAGTAGGTCGTCGAGGGTTGTTCGACTTGACGCATGATGAAACACCACAAGGTCTCCAGCCGGACAGTGCTGACATGAAGCGATGGTGGAATAGCTCCAGATGGATATTCGCATCGGGTATTTTGTTGCTCGTGATCGTCGCACTCGTTTGGATATTTCGAATCATCCTGGGACGCCCGAGTCCGGCTGTTAGGCCAGACTGCTATCGCAGAGCGCAACCACATTCACATCCGAATGTATTGAGCAAGCTCAAGGGGGTGTGGGCTCTGCTACGGTGGCGTTTCTGGCGGCGGACTCGCTCAAGCCGACGAGTGTTTGGATCGTCTTGGACAATGGTCGGAGTACTAACGGCTGTGTCAGTATTTTCTATTTGGTTCATCAACCTCTGCGATCCACATAAAACTGAACCTTATTCCTGGAATGATGGAATCAGCGTCTGGCCGACAGAAACACTGCGTCTCCTCATTTGTTTGTTATCGGCGTTCTATGTTCTGAAGACCTGTGTTATGCTGTGGCAAAACGAGCGCTACCTTGAGTTGCACTATGGGCTACAACACTGCCACTTCAAGCGTAAGACCGCTCCACCCCAAAAACAGTGGAAGCAGTGGTGGCGGGACCGGGTGCGAAGCTGGCGTGATTTGCTAACTGTGCGGTATTGGCAATGCGAAAGGAATGGTTGTGTAGATCCTCAGAAACTGTGGGACCTTTACGCTAACAGTGGCCGCGACGGCGTACGCTTTGTCCGAATTTTGCCTCTCGCCATGTGTTACTTCGCAGCCGGGTACCTTTTGCTGTTGCTTCTTGGCTGGCCTGAAGTGCCAGCCCGCGGCGCGTACGCCAGAGGCTGGGACTGGATTTTTGCTCGTCTTTCAGCGTTCTCCGTCGTTCTGCTGACTTTCTTTGTAGCTGATGCCACGCTTTTAAATCGGCGACTCATTGGATATTTGACCAGAGGAACAACCGATTGGCCGCAGCAAGCATTTAATAACCTTCGTGCTCGCTGGTCGCGGTCCGGGCGCCCAATGCAGGGCGAGGCAAAAGAAGAATCGCAAGAGTCGCAGTCGGTCGAGCCTGTCCCCCGAACAATTTATTAGTCGACTACCTCGACATCGATTTCATCGCACGACGAACGGCAGTAGTAGGAGGCCTGATATATTATCCTTTCGTGGTCATATCTCTCCTGATTTTTTCTCGTGCTGGTATTTTCGACTATTGGACGTGGCCACTGCCACTTTTGTTACTGATGGGATTTAGTGTCGCGTACGCTGCGTTTTCAGCTGCATATCTGCGTCGAACAGCCGAACGTGCGCGCCAACAGGCCTTACAGCGACTCAATGACCTGCTGATCGCGCATGTTGCGTCGGAAGGCGAAAGTAAAGACGTGCAAACGATCCGGGAAACTGCCAAACTTATACGGAACGAGTGTAGAGGCGCTTTTGCTGCTGTGTCGGAACGTCCGCTTTTGGGTGCGCTATTATTACCGTCGGGTACCGCAGGTATTTGGGCGTTACTGCAATACTTTCCTCGTTTGTTTAGTAGTTAGGCCGAAACGCGCTCACAGCCCGCTGTCGCTGCGCTTCATGATTCCTAGCAAATGCGTTCTCCGGATGGACGTAGCGAAAACCTGCGGGGCCCATTCGACGCACGAGGCAGTTAAACGCGGTTGCCGGAGTGTTTGTGGCGATCTTTGAAGGTGAGTTCGGCGATGCCGGACTTATCGAGGTCGCCGAGGCCTTCGGCGATCATGCGGTCATATTGCTCCTTCGTCGCGCACGCCAGGGGTAAATCGATGCCGATATTGCGCGCGAGTTCGAGAGCGATCCCGCTGTCTTTGGCTGCGTGCGCGGCAGAGAAAAAACAACTGTGCTCGCGGTTCTGCATGTCTTCGCCATCCGTTTCGAGCACGCGCGAGTTCGCGCCAGTCTGCGAGAAAACTTCGCGAAGCATGTTGAGATCGAGACCGAGCGCTGCCCCGAGTCCAAGGCCTTCGGCCAGCCCTGCGGTGTTGATGTTCATCACCATGTTTACCAGTGCTTTCACTTTCGCTGCTTCACCAGCTTTTCCGATGAAGCGAATCTGAGCAGCCAGCTCTTTGAGGAGTGGTTCCGCTTTTCGAAATGCTTGTTCTTTTCCGCCGCACATCAAATAGAGCTTTCCTTGTCGCGCCTGCGTGATGCTGGAAGCCATGCATGCTTCGAGTGATTGCGCGCCGTCTTTCTCGGCCAGTTTCTCGATCTCGACGTGGACTTGGGGAGAGATCGTTGCGCAGTTCACGAACAATTTTCCACGCGCGTTGACGAGTAAATTGTCACCGGGTCCGGCGAAGATTCGCCGCATCGCGTTGTCATCGGTCACTACGGTGAGGATCACGTCTGACTGTGCTGTGACTTCCGACAAATCCTGTGCCGCGGCGCAACCAAGCTCGCCGGCAAGCGCTGTGGCCGCGGCGCGATTTGAGTCGTAAACCGCGGTGACGTGAAAACCACGGTCCCTCAAGCGGCGCGCCATGTTCGCGCCCATCCGGCCAACTCCAACGAATCCGATATTCATGTGCTGAAATTAGCCACGGATGCACACGGATGAAACACAGATTAAGCGCTTCAGGATGACCCGTGAAAAATCCGTGTTAATCTGTGGCGAAATTCAAACCTAAATCTTTGCGGCAAAGAACGGGTTGTGTTGTTTCTCCTCGGTTACAGTCGTCATCGGACCGTGTCCGGGGCAGATGATGGTTTCGTCAGGCAGCGTAAGGATTTTCTCGAGATTATTTCGCAGCGCGTCCTGATACGACACGTTGCCCCCACCCATCGACGCTGCGAACAGCGAATCGCCCACGACGGCGATGGGACGCGCCAGACCGGTTACAACGTACGTCATTCCGCCAGGAGAATGACCCCACGTTAGGCGCGTATCGATTTTCAAGTTTCCAAGCCCGAACTGTTTTCCTTCTTCGACCGGCTCCGCACCCGGGACTGGTTCGTGCGCCGGAGTAAAGACATCCGCTCCGGTTTCTTCGCGGAGACACGGCAGATCCGCGACGTGATCGGGATGCGCATGCGTTAGCAGAATTAGTTGCACATTTAGTTTGTGGTGCTTTGCGAACCGAATCATTTCCTTGGAATCAGCGCCGGTATCGAATGCCGCCGCGACACGGTTAGCAGGGTCCCAGACGAGGTACGCGTTAACGGCCATGCCGTCATAATCGGTGTTGAATTGCGCGAGACCATCGAACGATTCGATTTTCTTCGGATTCCATTCGCCTTTTGCGAGTTCGCATAAGGCGCGGCCATCCAAACCAAGAACGGGCGCAACGTTCAAGAGAGCCGATTCTTCGAAATCGCCCTCCCGCAGTTTGCGGATTGTTTGCGCAGTGACGCCAGCTTTTTCGGCAAGCTCAGAATCGGAAATGCCCAGTCCGCGTTGCGCTTTTCCGATGACGTCGGCGGCGTTATCTTCCAGTGGAATCATATTGGCTTCGCGACGTTGAACCGTTGAAATGTTAAGAAGTTAAAAGGCAGACTCTATGTAACGATGTAACGATTTAACGAGTCACGCCAGCCATTTACGCATCGCCAATTTCTCCATCGCGCTCGCCACCCCGACGACGGAAAAAGTGTCGCCTGTTTCCATTTCCATCGACGTCATTGCGACATTATTGATGCCGCAGGGAACTATCTGACTAAAAGGCGAGAGATCCCCGCAGACGTTCAAGGCGAACCCGTGCATGGTGATCCAATGGCGAACACCGACGCCAATCGAAGCGATCTTGCGGTCTTCAACCCACACGCCCGTGAGCGACCCGCGTTGCGTCGCGGCCATTCCGTACTCCGACAGAAGCTCGATGAGCAGTCGCTCGAGCCAGCGCAAATATTTGTGTAAATCCTGCCCGCACCGACGCAAATCGACAATGGGATATCCAATCAATTGGCCCGGCCCGTGATAAGTAGCCTGTCCACCACGATTGATCGAAAAGAGCGGATACGGCAAGTGCTGCGCGTCTAACAAGCTGGATCGATCAGGGGTGCGCCCGATCGTGTAAACCGATTGGTGCTCGAGCAAAAGCAATTCGTCTTCCAGTCCATGATCCTCTCGCTTTTGCGCCACGATTTTTTCCTGCAACGCAAGAGCATCTGCAAAATTCATTCGGCCAAGCCAACGCACAGAGAGAAAATCCGTCGTTGTCGAAAGGTGCACCGGACAACTTATGATCCACAAACGGCTGTTCAAGACACAATCCTGTCGCCACCACGTCGTGCCCGCGGCGTGGAGCGATCCAGCCGGCTGTATCGTTAGGATAAGGCGCCAATCAAACAAGACCCGATTCGCCGTAGCGCTGCGCGTCTTGGCGGCGGTTTAGCGAACGATTCTTTGCGAATCATCAATCGGCAGCCGCATTCCGCGTTACAACTGCGGAGACATATTTAGCATGCTCAAGAGGAAACTTGCGAATTTCCACCGTGACTTTCTGGATTGGAAAGTTCTTTAACAAATGTGCTGCGAGCCGGTCCGCCAGTGTCTCGATGAGATTGACCGATTGATCGCCAACGAACCGCTGCGTCTCCTCGGCCACGATTGCATAGTTAATCGTTTGGCCGATTTTATCCGTCATATCACTCGTTTGCTGACGTGGCCAGAAAGAAATGTTGATCGTTAATCGCTGTGGAGTCTTTCGCTCGTGCTCCGATACGCCGATGACGCTCGAAACCTCAAGCTGCTCGATGTGAATTTCGTCCGCAAACGGGTGGCATTCGCTGGGCATCTGGGAAACATTAGCGCAGCGTCGTCTTCAGCAACACTCCTTTCGCTAGCGCCCGCGCCTTGTATAACGTGAAAACTTTGTCCTTTATCCAGTTGCCACGACACGATCCCCGTCACCGGTCGAAGCATCCAACGTCACGACGTAGCTGCCTCAGGCTGTAGCATAATCGGCTGTCTTTTTCGGCGAAACAAGTCAGGACCGAACGCGGCCACGTTGAGGACAATCATAACCAGCGAAAAAAGATACATTCCCATCGCGACGCCGATGAGGAGGTGCATTGCGCATACCCCGAGCAGCCAAATTTTGCGCGTCCTGCTGCTCCAAATAAAGAACGGATATCCAGATTCAAGCAGGCAAACAAGGATTCCTGCCAGCGGTAAGAAATCTTTCCATCTTACCAAAATCTCGGGATCGATGACGTTGAATGGCGGCCGAATGAGCGCGCGCCACACATTCGACCCATCCCACCACCCGCTGCCAAGCCATTTCGTTAGGCCGCTAAAGAAATAGATGATACACAAGTGAAGCTGAAGCACGCGACGCCAAAACCCCAGGAGCTGTGGATTTTTCGGTCGCAAGTCTCGGAGTCGCCAATCAAGAGAAAGTCGATCCGGTAGCGGCGACAACATCAAGTAAAACAACCCGATGGTCATAAAATTATCCATGCCGTAGGAGAGGAATCCACCGCTTTTCGCCGCGCACAGATGTAAAAACCAGGCTGCGATCGCCGAGAAGCGGCAGCCAACTCCGACAAGCAAGGCGCAACCAGAAACAAACAAACCAAGCCATGCCAGAAGGAGTACCGTCTCTTCGGGGACGTCGAGTCGTGCCGCCAGAGCAACAAACCACCCGAGGCTCGGAATGAAGTGGCCTTGCAGAGAAAGCAGTGCTTCCGCGACTTTGCGCGCAGTTCCAGAAAACAGATAAGCCCAATCAGTTCGGAGCGAGAGCGCATAGAGCGTTACCTGAAGACCGAGGCCGAGCCTTAACACAGTCAGCCAACTATCCGTCTCGATTGGAAACAAAAATTCGGCCACTCGAGTCTTGACGCGCATTTGGCTTAATGATCGTTCTTTTTGGCGGACGCGTTCTGGAGACTGAAATCGTACGCGTACAGGAACTCATATGACTCTCTTTTTCCCTGCTCGAATTCGCGTACGCTGGGCAATGTGAGCGACCCAAGTATCGCGCGGACACTCTGAAGCTCGGGATGCTTACGCCAGATGGATTGGGCCAGCGTCTTCACCAGGATCTCCCGCAGCTCGTCATAGGGCGTGCGCCCGATGTTGTCCAGCAACCCGGCCATACGTAATTCGGCGGCTGCGCTGCGGACCGACGGCAACTCGTACTCGACGCGACCATCCTTATAGTGCAATTCGAAAACGAGCGTGTAACCGCTGGGCACATTCGGCGCAAAGTAACCAGAACCGCTTTCAATCCCGGCAAGCTGCACGTACGTATCCACGCTTTCGCGCACCGGATTGGAGGGCGACAGTTGTTCGGCAGGTGCAATCGAAATAAGCTCCTGCGCTTTATGCGAGAAATTCTTAAATGAAAGAGGAAGGATCGTTGGCCCCTCTGCCACAACCCGCAATATGTCGCGGCAGGAAAATGAAAGGATCAGCAGAAACTGCAGCGCGAACCATGTCAGACAACAATATCTTTCGCGCAATGAAACGTCTCGTTCTCAGGCCGAAGGAAAAGCGACCCGGCCTATTTGAATGAATTTAACACCTCACTCACATCCTTGCTATTGCCACTGACACGATAGGTGATGTTCGGATCTCCAGCGGCTCGGTCTTTCGCGGTTGCGGACATTGTAACCTTGTCGGTTTTCAATTCCGGGTCTGAACAAGGCGAATACGGATCGTGCAAGGTGCGGCCATCATCGTCGAGGTATGCAATGCGGCAAGTGCCGCCATTCGCCTTGACGTGAGCCAATGCACTGTCGAGTTTTCCTTGGTACACCTCGACATATTCGGATTTGTCATTACCAAATTGCAGGTGCACTTGATGTTGCTGAGTGAATCGTTTCTCGCAGGAGCTGAAGACAGCCGCGATTACGATTACCATTGACATTAATGCAATTGTTCGAGGTGGGCCTTTCATAACAACCGCTGGTTTGACTCCCTGGCGGGCAACTATCAAGCCTAAACTTCTGGCGTTGGAAACAAAGGCGTGCGCGCCTTGACGTGATCACGGGTGTGATCAGGTTGAATACGCGATGAAAACCGTGTGGCGCGTATTTGCTTATCTCAAGCGGTATCCGTGGCTGGCTGCGGGCACTGTCACTTGCGCCATCGTGGGCACGCTCATGGTGATTGTGTTTCCGAGCGTGACCAAATGGATCATCGATAACGTGATTCGCACAAATCGACCGGATAAATTGCTGCCTCTGATTCTAGTCGCGATTTTCGCGTTTCTGGTTCAGCACGTTTTCAATTCGCTCCGGATCATTCTGAACAACACGTTCGAGCAAAAGGTCATCTTCGATTTGCGCAGTGATTTGTATTCGCACATTCAACTGTTGCCATTGCGCTGGTTCGACAATCGAGCCACAGGCGATCTGATGACGCGCGTCATCGAGGATGTGAACTCAGTCGAGCGAGTGTTGATCGACGGGATCGAACAGGGCGTGGTAGCGGTGTTGCAGATCCTGATCGTACTAGCGGTGATGTTTTATTGGAACGCAAAGCTGGCATTGCTTGCGCTTGTGCCTTTTCCGCTGCTGATCGCGGGCGCATTGTCCTACACGCTCACCGCGCATCGCCGGTACCGACTTCAGCGCCGCGCTGCCTCGAACATCAACGCGTTGTTACACGATAACCTTGCCGGTATTCGTCAGATCAAAAGTTTCGCGCGCGAACGGGAGGAACACGGGCGTTTCAACTGCGCCAGCGATGAACTGCGGCACGCTACGCTCGTGGTCATGCGCACCTGGGCAATTTACTCGCCGTCGATGTCAATGTTTGAAGCCATAGGCGCGGTGCTCGTGCTGGGGTTTGGCAGCCATGCGGTTTTGACCGGCAGCCTTCAGCTGGGCGATTTAGTCGCGATGCTGATGCTTACGGCGTTTCTTTACGATCCCGTCAGCCGGTTACATCAGCTGAATCAATTGGTGCAGGCGGGACGTGCGGCGGGCGAACGCGTATTCGATATTCTCGATGAAAACGCGGAACCCGGTTTTGTAGCCGGGATCCGTGACTCCGGCGCCGCGCCCAGCGATCGCGGCTACAGCAAGCGCGTCATCGGCGACATTCGTTATGAAAACGTCAGCTTCGGTTACGCCGAAGGATTGCCGGCGCTTAGACACGTTTCGTTTCATGCGTCGCCAGGCACAACGATTGCGTTGGTTGGTGCGACAGGCGCAGGGAAATCGACGCTGGTGAGTTTGCTGGTGCGGTTTTACGAATTCGACGCCGGCCAGATTGATGTCGATGACAGATCGATTCGCGATTACGACCTGCGCACATTGCGCGAAGCCATCGGCGTAGTCACACAGGAAAGCTTCCTCTTCAACGGATCGATTCGGGAAAATCTTTTGATAGGGAAACCAACTGCTACCGATGCGGAGTTATGGAGTGCGGTGGATGCGGCGAACGCGCGGCAGTTCATCGAGCGTTTGCCTGATGGATTGGAGAGCGTCGTTGGCGAGCGAGGTGTGAAATTGAGTGTGGGCGAGAAACAAAGGCTCTCGATTGCGCGAGCGCTGCTGAAGGACCCGCCGATTCTAATTCTCGATGAAGCGACGGCCAGCGTGGACACGACAACCGAGCGCCTGATTCAGGAGGCGCTGGAACACTTGATGGCCAATCGCACGTCGATTGTGATTGCGCACCGGCTTTCGACAATTGTGCATGCGGACCAGATTTTAGTTCTCGATCACGGCCAGATCATAGAGCGGGGCACACACGAAGAATTGCTCCTGTTCGACCGGAAGTACGCGCAGCTGTGCCGGCAGAGTTTGTTAGGTTCCTCGCCTCAGCGGGGAACCGAGCAGCAGATGGAAATTGTCACCTCAGAAGCTGCGGAACCTGAAGAGGAGCGATTGCCGGTCTAACCAAAGCGGCACCGCCCAAAGGACGACAATCAGTTGGGAGACGAGGAGCTCGAACCGGCGGGCGGTGGCGTGGGAATAATGATGGTTTGGCCCGCCTGCAACTTACGACCGTCTTCGATGTGATTCGCGTTTTGCAAATCGTCCACGGTGACTTTGTACAATTTGGCGATGGACGTGAGGGTTTCTCCGCGCGCGACAGTATGCGTGTTGCCGGTAACCGTAGGATGGGCTGTGGCGCTGGCGGGAGCAGCGGCGGTTGCCGGCGACGGCGCACCTTCTCCGATCATCACGCCCGGCCGGAAATGTGAGAGTTGTTGTTCGAGATTGAGGATTTCCTGAGAGAGTGCGTCAATCTTGGCATTCTGTTGGTCAATCTTTTTTTCCAGCGCCTCAAGTTGGGCGGCCTCACTCGATTTTTCCGCGTCCGGCGCAGGAGTCTGTCCAGAAGCAGTGCAAAGCGCAAAAGAGCTTATCGCCAAAAAAATAGCAGGCTTCATCGCAGCAAAATTTTGCCATCGTCACATTTATCTGACAAGTGGCTTCGCCGCGCCGAGCCCTGAAATCTTTGGCCATTGAATCGCAAGTCCAATGTAAGGATGTGACAATAGAACGATGCAACGCACCGCGCGAAGCGCGTAGCTTGCGTTTCGAACATTTGCTCGTACGTTTTTTTATGCCTGAGCGCATTCAAAAGCCGGTGGAACCATCTCCATGGGGACCAAAACAAGGCGATGGCGGTGGCCCGCGCTCCCCGGACATTTCGCGACCGGATACAAAGGATCTTTTAAAAAAAATGCGCAAGGTCGATCCCAATCAATCCAAGCGCTATCGCCAGCGCACCGGTCAGTAATGGACCGTTCACCGCTGGGATTTGACCAGAGCTTTCCTGGCGCCGCGGACGATTTTTCTGCGCTCCTGCGACGCAAAGGTCTGCTGAGCTCCGCAGTCATCGGTCCGATGACGCGAGACGGCACACAACCGCGAACATGGCAACCCACCGAAGCGACCACGATTCTGGCATTCAAGTTTTCCGGGGGTGTTCTGGTCGCGGGCGATCGGCGCGCGACTGCGGGCAATACCGTCGTTTACGATCGTGCGGACAAAGTTTTGGAAATCGATCGGCATTCGATCATGGCCATTGCCGGCGTTCCCGCGACCGCGTGGGAGATGGCGCGCGTGCTGGAGCATTCACTCCAATATTTTCGGCGAACTCAGCTCCAGGAAATGAGTGTCGACGGCAAAGTGCGCGCGCTTTCCAAGCTGTTGCGCGACAATTTCGGCTTCGTCATGCAGGGCGTGGGTGTCGTAGTGCCGATCTTCGCGACGTATGATGGAAATTCGAAACCGGAAGCGCGCCTCTATTTTTACGATGCGATGGGGGCACAGTTTGAAGCGACCGATTATGCGGCTACGGGGTCCGGTTCGCCGGCGGTTCGCGGCATTCTGTATTACGAAAATAACTGGGGCGTAAAACCACTGCACGAATTGGGCGAAGAGGAAGCGGTATCCATCGCATTACGTGCTCTGGACACGGCTGCCGAATCCGACACGGCGACGGCGGGCGTAGATCGCGCCGGAAAGATTTATCCCGTCATCAAAATCGTGTCGCGAGAAGGCATTACCACTTTGCCCGAGAGCAAAATCGCCGCCGTATTCAAAGAAATGGTTGCATGATAGAGGAGCCGTATCGTTGGGTAGAAGCGATCGCCAACCGGCGCGAGTACATTGAAGGGCAACTCGCCCCCGGCAGTCCCATCGCGGCGCTCGGTTATCGCGACGGTATTCTGTTTCTCACACTCGGTCAGACACGGCAGAAACTTTTCGAGATCTACGATCGTATCGGGATGGGAGCGATCGGTCACCCGGGAGACATCGAGCGGTTGCGAATGGCGGCGATTGAGCTGGCCAGCACTGAAGGCTTCACCCGCTCGGCGGCGGATGTTTCACTCCGACGCCTCGTGCATTACTCGCTCAGCCCTGTAATGAAAAGCGCATTCGAACAGATTTATGGCCCGCCGTACCTGGCACGGATGCTCTTTGCAGAGGTAGGCGCCCGTCCCGAGAACGACTTGTTTTTGCGAGTGGAGTACGACGGGGAAATAGCCGGCAATGGCGCAACCTACGCGCGAGCGCGGCAGGATTTCGCGGTCCTCAGCGGCACGCGGCAGTCGGGGGAACTGATGGAAGCATTCCTGAAGACCGAGCACACGCCGCACACCAGCTTTGAAGCGGCAGTGCACTCGGCGCTCGACGCATGGAGTGTTGGCCACATGTTGTTGCAGACCAGCGATGCGAAAGAGTTGCCGGAGCGCGCGGCCATCGCCGAACATCGTCGGGAGCAACTCGCCAGGGCCGCAATTGAAGCGGCAGTGTTGGAGCGTGACGGCACGGCGGCGATTCGCTATCGTTCCCTGGCAGATAAGGAATTGCGCTCTCTGGTTACTCAGTGATTAATTGATGAAGAGAAATTTTGGCGCGGGGAAGACAAATGAAACAAGCCCTCCGGAATGTGCTGTCGTTCGCAGGGGTGTTGTTGATGATCGCGTCGCTTGTCTGGATTTCATTCCATCAGGAAGAGCAACAGGCAATTAGAACACAATCGACGGCTAACAGGCCGACGGCGCCGAAACCATTCGCGGTCGTTGTTCTCGACCCGGGTCATGGCGGTCAAGACTCCGGCGCCATGTGTGGTGGCGTGATGGAAAAAGATCTGACGTTGGATGTAGCGCGCCGGATCGATCGGCTGCTGGACGCCGAAGGGGTCGCCACATTGATGACACGCCTCGGAGACACCTATGTCTCACTGGCGGATCGCGCCGCCTTCGGGAACCGGGTAAGAGACAGTATTTTTGTGAGCATTCATTTCAACGAAGACAACAAACCGGTCGCGAGCGGCGTGGAGACTTACTACGCTCCGCATCAAATTGCGTCAGCATCTGCTCTTGCTTCTTGGCTGCCGTTTTTAGCTCGGCCGCCGTCCGATTCGCCCAAGCTGGAAAGCCGAAGCCTCGCCGGCTTTATTCAGGAAGCGCTGGTGGCGCGGACCCGGTCCGTGGACCGCGGCACGCAAACCAAACAATTTTTTGTGATCGCAAACGTGACCTCTCCTGCAGTGTTGATTGAAGGCGGTTTTCTTACCAATAAGGAGGACGTTTCGAAGCTCGCCAGCGAAGATTATCGCGACCAACTCGCGGCAGCAATCGCCGACGGCATTTTGCGTTATCGCGACGCAGTTTCTCAGCGCAAATCAGCATTGACAGCTACAGGTCTGGAAACCGCTGAATAGGAACAGAGCGTTGGCGTCGAATTACCTCGGAATGAAAATCAAAATCGCTGCGTTGATGTTGATTGGATCAATGACGCTGGTTCAAGCGGATCAACTGGTTGAAAGCGTGCAGCAGGCTTTGAAGGACGCGGGTTTCTACTACGGCGAGGTCAGCGGCGAAATGAATGCGAATCTCACGGCAGCGGTTCGCCGGTATCAAATCCGCAATGGCCTACAGGTAACCGGTGAGCTCAATGATGAGACGCTGCAATCGCTTGGGTTAAAGTCGTCCGGCTCCGCGCGACAACTACCCAGAGCTGCATCACCGGCTCCTGGCGCTGCTACGCCCGAGCAACCGTCCGAGGAGACCGAAAGCACAACTCCGGCGCAGCCTGTTCAGCCATTTGGCCATCCGCCGCAAAACCAGCAAGTTTATCCATCAACTCCAATGGGTCCGAGCAATTCACCGGGAGGATTTTTCGCCGGCACGCCATTTGAGACAGCTCCGCCGGCCGTGCAGCGCAATGTGATTGTGTCGGCGCAGATAGCCCTCGCGCGGTATGGGCTGTATCGGGAACAGATCGACGGAATCTACGGACCAGCGATGGAATTTTCCCTGCGCGCTTATCAATCGCGAACAAGACTTTCGGTGACTGGCCGGTTAGACTTGGAAACACTGGCGGCATTGCGCTTATTGCCCGGCCCGCGTCAGCCGTTTTACGATCCTTACCGCCGGCGCATGCGTCCTCCGCCAGGCCCACCGATTGAAGGTCAGTGAGTTCCCGACTAGCTTGTTTCGGGTTGTCAAAACGCACGGACTGCAACTCGGCGAAGACTGTGCCGACGAAAACCTGCGCCTCAATGCGAACTATGAGGCGGTCGGGATCGTCCGATACCCATATTGTGCCGCGACGAAATTTCCGGTGCGGCTGTAGTTCGAGATTCTTGCCGATGCGTTTCAGCTGCAGATCCAGCCTGATTGCGTTGTACGTGCCGGCGCGGACAGAAATTTTTTCGCGGCCGGATACAGTAACGGTGGCAAGATAGGCATTTGTCGCCGGGTAAACGGCAAGCCGATAAACGCTACCTTGTCCCAGCGGTTGAGTTCGCAGATAAAGCGCCGCGGAGTGCAGATCAAACAAGTTGGGCAAAGCAAATTGCCGGGTCTTTGTCTCGATGGCGGTGCCCTGACCTTCTGTTCGTGACCGAGTTACCCCGCCGTCGGTGAAACTTAAATGTGTAATAATCTGCTTCGACCGGTAGTTCTCAGTCTGCTGAACCTCGATCGGAGCCAGTGTTTGGGCGTTGGCAATTGCTCGATAGTTCACATCCAGTTTCCACAACGCCCGCACCAGGCCCGTGGTTCGGCCCGTTCCGTCCAGCTCAAATCTGTCGTTTGAGGGCTTGATAAAGTGAATCTCACCAGTGGCTGCGGTCAATCCAGACCAACCGAAGCGATAAGACGCACGCAGAGAGCGTAACTCCGCGAAGTCCCCGGCCGGCTGCTTGCTGAGGGTTGCCAGCCAGTTGGCCCCCAGCGCAGCCGTGCAACTCGCGAGCACAATCGCAGTCGCGCACCTCGTTGGTCGAATCTTTGTTCGAGCAAACATTTCCTGGAAATTCGCAGCTGCCCACAACCATCGCCGTGCCAACGTACGATTTCCTTTGTACAAAAAAATACACGCGAGTTCCGCGCGTGTATCTTTGAAATCCGATCCGGACGTCAGGGTTTGGTCGTTCTCGCTGCTGCCGGGGTGACCGAGGATCCTGTTGTGGCTTTCTTGGTGGAAGCCGTAGCGCGGCCGGGTTTATTTAGCGTCTCGACGATCTCGCTTGTGAAATCAACGCTGTCGGGCGCATACAGCACAACAGGGACGCCGTTGATGCTGATGCCCGATTTATCGAGAACAAAATCGAGGCTCTTGGCTTTGACTTTCTCCATGACGACGTCGGTAATTTCCTTTACAAGTCCCTCGCGCATTCGCATCAACTGCTCCTGCAACTGACGCTCTCGTGTCTGCCGAAAATCGCTGATCTCTCGCTCCATGTTCTTAATGTTGGCGATCTTGTCGTCGCGCTCCTTGGCCATGCCGGTTTTTTTGTCGGCGCTTAATGCCGGGGATTCAAGTTGCTTGTTTAGATTATTGATTTCGTCGAGCGCCTTTTTGTAAGCCTCCGCGCGATCATCGTATTCCTTTTTCGCGGCGTTTTTGGCGTCATTGATTTTTGCCTCGGCTTCCTTGGTTTTGTTGTATTCCTTGAACGCCTTCTGCATGTCAACCGTTCCAATTTTGGGTGTGCCCTGTGCCAAGGCCGCAATCGGAAGAGCCAGCATCAGCGCAGAGAATATCGACAGAAACTTTTTCATAAAAACAGAGGATATGTTGGACGAATCGCGTTAGACTGCAACCACATATATTCGTTCAAAATTGATAGCCCACATTGAAGTTGAAATGGCCGCCTCCGTTGTACCCGTCGCGCATCACCGGATAGCCGTAATCGAGGCGTAGCGGACCGATTGGTAAATCAAGCCGGAGTCCGACACCCACGTCGGAAGCCATGTGATTAAAGCCGAACGACCACTCGCTGGTATTCACGAAACCAGTGTCATAAAAGAGTGCGCCCCGCGCTTTTTCGATAATTGGGAACGTCCACTCAAGCGTCGCCCGCGCCATTGATTGGCCGCCGACCGGTTCGCCGTTCTGCTGGGGGCCGACTTCGCGAAACGGAAAACCGCGGAGGTTGTTGGAGCCGCCGAGAAACAGCCGCTCGAAAATTGGGACCTCGCTACCGCTCCCCCATTGGCTCACCGTCGCAATTTCGCCGTTAAGCAACAAGATAGTGTCCTTTGGCAGATGAAAATACTGAGACCCTTCCAGATCCAATCCATAAATCTGAGTATCGCCTCCGAGAAAACCACCGGCAATAGCAGGCGAAAACGTAATGCGTTGCCCGCGGCGCGAGAGCAAAGGATTGTCGCGCGTATCAAGCACCAGGCTGCTAAACACCTTACTTTCGGTAAACGTGCCGCTTTGCGTCAGAATAAACTCAGGCGAGGAGGACGCGACATTAAAAATCTCGACGTTCTGCAGTGTATATCCCAGCGTGCCGTACATGTAAGCGTTGATCGGCTTGCGGAGGTCCAAACTGAACCCGTAATTGCGCTGGTCGTAGTCGGCGCTCAGATAATTTGCCTCGTTGTAAAAGGCCTGGCCGGTGAGCGCAAGGCGTCGGTCAAGGAAATACGGTTCGGTAATCGTAAGAAGAAAATCCTTTCGCTCGGTGCCGTACTGGAGACGTAACCGGAACTTTTCCCCGCCGCCTGTGAATGAAGGCCAGTTGAACAGATCGAAATTGCCTTGGGTGAGTTCCACAAAACCCACCAACTTGTCAACCGTGCTGAAACCCCCTCCAAAGCTGAGTGAGCCGGTGCGCTTTTCTTGCACGAGAATGGTCAGATCTTTGCGGCCAGGTATGTCTGTATCTTCCGGGTAGGTCTCGACTTTTGCGAAGTAGCCGAGGTTCTCGAGACGTTTCTTCGTGGTGTCCACGCGAACCGTGTTGAAAACGTCGCCCGGGGCGACGAGCACTTCGCGCCGGATGACCTTATCCTTGGTGCGCGTGTTGCCCTCAATGTTCACCCGGTTCACAAACGAGCGCACACTCTCCTCGATTGTGTAATGCACGTCTATAAGTCCAGTCCCAGCCGGGGTGCCTTCGGGTGTAATGACCAAATCAACGTAGCCGCCGCTGCCGTACGCGTCAGCGACGGCCTTGGCGTCATCGCGAAGCTGTTTTGGTGAATAGACACTGCCCTCTTTCATTTTTAGCAGGGTGCGAACTTTAGGTTCGGTAGTGTGCTGGTAACCCGTGATGGTCAGCTTGCGGACGTGATACTGTGGGCCTTCTGAAATCACGATAGTAATAATCATCGGGCCTTTCTCAGTGCGTTCTTTGCGCACATCCTTTATTTCCACGTCGATGAAGCCGTGGTCTTGATAATACTCGCGGATCTTGTCCAGGTCCTGTTCCAACTGGACCTCATCCAGCCGGCCGGATTTATCCATGAAGTGGATGAGCGTTTTGCCACGAGTTTTCATTTGTTTCCGCAGCACCTTCTGGCTGGCGTGCGCGTTCCCCTCAAAACGGATCTGGCTCACGGCTCCCTTGGCGCCTTCATTTACGTTGAAAACGACGCGCGCGGTGCCGCGTTTCTCATCAATTGGATCGACGCGAAAATCTACGCTTACATTGGTAAATCCTCGCGCCTGATAAATTTCGATGATTTTCTGGCGCGCCTCTTCCAGTTGTTGTTCATCAACAGCCTGATTGAGTTTCACTTTGATTTCTTTGCGCAGCCTGGTCGGTTTGACCCGTTCGGCGCCGGTGATTTCGATCTCGTGCACGATCGCCCGCGTTTGAACTGCAACGATGACCTTGACGCCGTCGCCTTCGGGCTGAGCAAAAATCCGAACATTTCGAATATAGCCAGTCTTGTACAGCGCCTTGATGTCCTCCTGCACCACTTCATTCGAATACGGCTGGCCAACTTTCGTACGCATCTGAGCCAGAATGCGTTCCTTGCTGAGGGTCGCCGGCCCGGTGTATTGCACATCTATGGCACGGATCATCGGAGGCCCAGGAGCCGATTGAGGCGCCTGGGCACGGGCCAGTACAGACGCAAATAGAGCGCAAAGCGAGGCGCCCCAAATCGCAAGCCGCGGGGGGCGCATCCATCCACAAAAACGTTGCATATGTTAGAAGCGCAGCCCCACGCAACTCAACACACGCAGGACAAGCGGCTATATCGGAAAGAAGACGGCAATCGTCAAGGCGAGATTTTCACAAGGTCAGCACCGGGCAGATTTGTCGCGCACGCCCGGTCTTCAATCAGCCTTCTTTCTTAACCTGATCGTTAATCCCTCCACCGCGGCAATCTCGGCCTCTTCGCCTTTCTCTATCGGAGTATTGCTTACCGCGTTCCAGTGTTCGCCTTCGACGAATATTCTGCCGCTGCGTGAATCAATCGGAGTCAACGCCGTCACGGTTCTTCCGATGAGCGTTTCCTTTCCCGCCTTCACTGGCAACAGTTGCGCTCGCAGGCCTTTTCCAACGACAAAAATAAAGAACGCGGCCGTGACTAGTGTCGCGGGAATAATGAAGCTCAATGACAAGCGAAAGAGTGGATCGGCGCGATCAAAGAGCATTAGCGACCCGATCAGAAACGCGATCACTCCGCCCACTGTGAGTACGCCGTGTGTGGGGGTATAGACATCAAAGATGAAAAGCATCAGAGCGAGGGCGATCAGCACGAGTCCAGCCACGTTGACTGGGAGAATCGCCGCCAGATAAAGTGCCAGGATCAACGCAATCGCCCCAACGACGCCGGGAAGAATGGCGCCGGGCGAACTCAATTCGCCGATGATCCCGTAAATCGCGATCAGCATCAGGATGAACATCACCTCGGGGCGCCACAGTTTTTGAAAGACCTGCTCAGCGGGCGACATTTTGATCTCGGTCAGCTGCGCTCCAGCGGTGTTCAGAGATTTGCCGTCCACCACGCGGCCATTCAATTTTTGCAGCAGATCGGGCATGTCCATCGCGATCAAATCGATGACTTTCAGGTCCAGCGCTTTTTGCGCGGTGATCGAAGCGCTCTCTTTTACGGCCGACTTGGCCCATTCAACATTGCGCTGGCGCTTGCCCGCTATGGTCTCCATGTAGCTGACGGAAAAATTCTCGAGCTTTTGCTTCATCGTGTCGTCCGGCTTTTCTTCGCCACCGCTGGGGAACCCGCCGATCGAGACCGGGTGCGCCGCGCCGATGGTGGTAGCCGGCGCCATTGCCGCGATGGTGGCGGCAATGGTAATGAAGCAACCTGCGCTGGTCGCGGTTGCGCCTGTCGGCGCGACATAAACCACAACGGGAACTGGAGACCCGAGGAAGCTTTGCACAATCTTCTGTGTGGAATCGAGCAGCCCGCCCGGCGTGTTCAGTTGGATCACCAGGCACTGCACACGTTGCGCCTTGGCTTCTTCGAGGCTGCGTGAAATGTAACTCGCTGTGGCAGGCCCGATCGCTCCGTCCACGTTGATGAAGCCAACCTTTTCCGCAGCCACGGTGGCAGGCGCGGTTGCGCACCCCAGCCAGAGGAGCAGCTTGGTCAACGAAGTCTTTATTCGTTTGATCCGAATCGCAGCGCGGCGCTCCGTAAGCTCAAGCTCCTTTCATCGGGTGAAGTTTGACCGAAAGGTCTTCCACCTGTGGGTTCACAATCTTTTCATAATCACGATAGTTCATTATGATCGCGTCAGTGTGCGTGCCGGCCTCGAAAACGATGTAGTCCTGTTCTGCGAGATGCTTGTCCACGAGAGTCGGCAGACCATAAAGATTTCCGAACGGCGGCATCGCGCCGATCGCGGAGTCGGGGAAGAGTGACTTGAATTCGCTTTCCCGATCGAGTGAGACAGATTTGCCGACCACCTTCTCGACCTTCTCGAGATCAATCTGATGATCGGCCGGCAACACCGTCATCAGGCGTTGATCGCCAGATCGTATCATCACCACCTTCGCGTGATGGCGTCCTTTAATGTGCTCAGCCTGGGCGATCCGTTGCGCCGTCACCGCTTCGGCATGATGCAGGATTTCGTACTCCACGTTGTTTTGATTTAAATAATCGATCAGTTGCTTCGATATTGACATAGCACCTCCACTGAAAAGGTATCACTTCCCGTCCATCTCTACTATTCCAAACGATGGCCAAGCCCTGTCCTCGCGCCGGAGAGACAATGTAACGATCAGACCCAACAGGCTCACCGCCGATACAATTCCCAGAACGTTCGAAACACCGAATCTCTCTTTTAAGATTGGCAGCAGAAACACGCCAAAGGTCGCGCCCAGTTTTGCAACGCCGGCAGCGAATCCACCGGCGGTCCCGCGCAATTGCGTTGGGAACAAAATCGGGGCGAGAGTGAACGTGGTTGAGTTCGGACCGGCGTTCATCAGCAGGTTAAACACGATGAACCCGGTGAACACAAGTGGAATGTGCAAACCTAAGTTCGTTAGGCCCACAGCCGCCATTAACATCAACATGCCTACAGCCATGCCTGCGAAACCGATGCACTGCATTCGGATGCGCCCGAACCGAGGAACGCTCCAGATTCCGAGCAGAAAACCAAACAGCAAAAACAAGTCGATAATGCCGCTGCCCTCTGCGAGAGCGAGGTCGTGTGCGACCAGACCGCGTGTTCTTCCGGAGATTTCGATCGATCCTAAAATCACTGGCGTAAAGAGTCCGACGCCGTACGTAGCGATATCCATCAGGAACCACGGGATCGTTACCAGCGCCGTGCGCGCCCGATAACGAGGCGAAAACAGGGTCGCCATCCCTGCTTTTACCTTCGGAATCGAAGCTCCAAGCTTTTCGTGGTCGCCGGTAATTTGTAAGACTGTCTCTCGTTGCTCGGGAATGATCCGGATGAAAGCTTGCGCGGCCTCTGTAAATCTGCCTCGAGACATCAACCAGTGCGGACTGTCAGGCGCCGAAAAACGTAACACGAAAAACAGCAGCGCGATCAGCCCTTCGCTCCACAAAAACAACCGCCAACTCTGTGCGCTGCCGCGACTGAGTAATATCAACGTGATCGCCGCTGCCAGCAGCATCCCAATAGACTGACAGGCAATCGTGGCAACCATCATTCGGTCACGATCGCGTTTCGGCGAGATTTCCGAGATGTAGCTGCTACAAACCGGAAAATCGATGCCCACTCCAATCCCCACAATGAACTGACCGACAAACAGCATGGGTGGCCCATTCGCCAGCGCGCTGGTCGCTGCGCCCATGGCGATGATCATCATGTCCGCAACCATCAATCGTTTTCGCCCGAGATGATCGGCAAGTCGGCCGCCGATTCCGGCGCCCAGAACAGCTCCCATCACCAGGGCCGACCCGATAAGACCTACGATGTCAGGCGTCATGTGGTACACAGGAATGATGAGCGGCATCGCAACGCCGAGCGCAAAAAGGACAAACCCGTCTAGTAATGTTCCGCCAGTCGAGAGCACCCAAAGCCAGCGCTGAATGCCTTTCAAAGGCGACTGATCGAGGAGCAACGTCAGACGTTGCGATGGCGAAATTTCATTCACGACCCGCGTCCAACCCACAAGGAAAATCCGTTGTGGTGTTCCTTATCACTTGGTCGGGCGCGATTTGCTCTCATCCTCCGCCTGATGATACTCACGACGGATCTTCGCCAGATCCACAGTTGGCTTTGGCATTTGCATGCCCATCTCCTCCATCGTCCGGGATATGATTTGCGAAACAGCCAAATCGCGGAACCACTTGTGGTTTGAAGGAATCACGAACCAGGGAGCGCGCTCGGTGCTCGTTCTGTTGAGCACATCCTCGAACGCTTCGGTGTAATCGCCCCAATAATCGCGCTCTTTGTAATCGGATTCACTGATCTTCCATTGGCGGGCGGGGTCGTCGAGTCGCTGCGCGAACCGGGCGAGCTGTTCTTCTTTGGAAATGTGGAGGAAAAACTTGAGGATAGTCGTCGCATTTTGGGTGACGATTAGCTTTTCGAATTCGTTTATCTCGTCGTAGCGTTTCGACCAGACTTTTTCCGGAACTAGTTGGTGCACTCTTACCACCAGCACGTCTTCGTAATGAGAGCGGTTGAAGATTGCAATTGAACCCTTTGTCGGAACGTGTGGATGGACGCGCCAGAGAAAGTCGTGCGCCAACTCTTCAGGCGTAGGCTGCTTGAAGCCCACTGCGGCGCATCCCGCGGGATTCATCCCGGTCAAGATGTGGCGGACCACGCCGTCTTTGCCCGCAGCGTCAAGGCCTTGCAGAACAACGAGCAGGGAATGCTTTCTTTCGGCATACATCAGATACTGCAGTTGCTCCATTTTCTCGACGTACTTCTGAATCTCCGGCAAAGCTTTCTCGTGGGATTCGTGTTTACCGTGATAGCCAGGGTCGAAATGCTTGAGCCGAACCTTGGACCCTGGCATCACAATGAATTTTTTCATGTAATTCGACATGATTAGTCCTTCCGCTTTTATCGCGCTGGCTCTCGCTCTGCTGTCAATGAAGCTCGGAGTGGCTGGAAAAAGGATCTCTTCCATGAACGGCCGGGATCTACAATTCTGTACATTCCCAGCTTCACGACGTCCTGCGCTATCATCCACACGAAGTTGTAAGCCCAGACGAAGCCAATGATACCCCACGGGAGCGCCGGCACCAGCCAACCCTGACTGCACATGAATACCGCCGCGACTTGCGTCGCGACGATGGCGAAAAAGAGTCTCGCACTTGGATAAGGCGGTTTCCAAAACGGGCCTCTTGCGCGCGTAACAAACAACATGAGATGACCGCCTGCGACGATTTGAAGAAACATCATCGTTTGCAGCTGTGGACGTTCCAGGTGATGCAGCGTGTCGCCGAGATAAAGCAGAGCAAAACTCTGAATAACGCCGAGCAATCCAAGCACTGACGAGATGACCAGTACCCTGTCCAGTTCCCATCTTACTGGCTGCGGCGGCACAGTGGCGTTGTCGAACGCGATTGTCATAATGGGCACATCGTCCAGGAGCGCGAGGGCGATCAGCATGATCGCGGTCAACGGGAAAAAGTGATAGTAGATCGAGGCCAGCACGACAAACACCATGATCGCGATAGTCATGGCAATCCGATACAGCACATAGCTTGTCATCCGCTCAAAGATGCGCCTGGCCTCCGCGATCCCCTCGATGATTACAGACAATCCCGGCGCGGTTAGGACTAACGCCGCCGCTGCGCGCGCCGCTTCGGTTGCGCCGGAAACCGCAATCCCAACGTCAGCTTGCTTGAGGGCGGGCGCGTCGTTGACGCCGTCCCCGGTCATGCCGACGATGTGCCCGTTCTGCTGCAATATTTTTACGATCGCGTATTTGTGTTCAGGAAAAACTTCAGCGAACCCATCGGCCTCATCGATCTTCTCCGCTGCATCGATCGGGATTTGCCCTTTAGTCACGTCTCCCGGGAAGAGTTCGGTTGCCGGCTGAATATTTGTGCCCATGTCCAGGTCCGATGCAATTTGGCGCGCGATCGCGACGTTATCGCCGGTGACCATTTTTACTTTCACGCCGTAAGCGCGAGCCCGGGCGATCGTACTCTTTGAATCAGATCGCGGCGGGTCGAGAAGCGGCAGAATTCCCAGGAAAATCCAATCATCATCGCTGCGAGCGACAGCTACGCCGATCGTGCGGTAACCGTGACTCGCGAGACTGGCCACTGTCTGCTGCTCCTTTTCCAAGTCCGCGCCGCCAAGTTTCGTTAACGCTAGAATGACTTGCGGCGCGCCTTTGCTAACGCGAAAGACTGCGCCCGATTGTTCCTTAATTGTCGCTTCCGTACGCTTATGCACCGGGTCGAATGGCACATATGCTTCCTGCTGGTACTTCTTGAGGACCGATTGGTCCTTAAGCCCGGCTAATATTGCGAGGTCAATCGGATCGTCATCGGCTGCGCGCGAGGCGAGCGATGCCATCAAAATCAGTGTGTCCGCATCGGTGCCGGGCCGCGGCTGCGCTTGGCCAAGGGTGAGCTTGTTCTCGGTTAACGTCCCGGTCTTGTCGGAACAGAGCACATCGACACCTGCCAGTTCCTCGATTGCTTCTAATCGCGACACGATAGCCTTGCGTTTCGCCAGTAGTCGCGCGCCCAACGCCATGGTCACCGACAAAACTGCCGGCATCGCTACGGGCACTGAGGCCACGAGAAGAATCAGAACGATTTCGGCCAGCCTTAACAGGACGGCTCGATCGTAATGGCCACGCATATCGAAAAGACGAGCGGCCACGAGAATCACCACCAAGACGAGCGCGAGGATAATCAGAAAATTGCCGATCCGCATCACGGCTCGCTGGAAATGCGATACACTGCCCGCCCCCGCCATCAGTTTCGCTGTGCGCCCAAAGAACGTGTTCGCGCCGGTGGCAGTAACTACCGCCGTCATTTCGCCCTGTTTAACGATCGAGCCCGAGTATGCGTTAGCGCCCGATTTCTTGCTGACCGGCAGCGATTCTCCCGTGAGAGCGGATTGATCGATGCTGATGTAATCGCCCGCGATGAGTGTGCAATCAGCGGGAACAACGTCGCCAAGATACAATCGAACAATGTCTCCCGGCACCAGCGTTCGCGCATCAACTTCCTGCCATGTTCCGTCGCGCAGCGCACGAGCTTTTAGTGCTAATGAACTCTTCAACGCATCGAGCGCATTCGAGGCTTCATGTTCCTCCCAGAATCCAAGCAGCGCATTGAACAACAGCAGTGACGTAATGATTGCGAAATCGCCCCAGTCGCCTACGACGAATGCCATCAACGCCGCGGCTTCAATCATCCACGGAATGGGGGCCCAGAAGTAGCCGGCCAGAGCGGCAAGCGTACTCTTCTGTTTTTCCACGAGGGCGTTTGGCCCGTACGTTTTCAATCGCGTCTGAACCTCGCCCTCGGTCAAACCCGTCTTCGTATCGGCTCCCCCCTTCGCTGGTGTTTGGACGATGGTTGGGCCAGCGGCCCCGGTGACATCTGGCGTTTGCATTACTCACTGCTCCTATCGCAGTGATGGCGACAGTGATAACTTTCCGGCCTACTGAAGACCAGAAAAATCTCCGCAGTGCAAATTGAGTGCGGTTATAGCCGGCACCGGTGATGCCGACTGGATCGACAGCGGAATTTCCCTCGCCAATGAATCAGACACCGCCGCGAAGCTCCTCTCGCGCGAAACAATTGTGTATGCCTACATGCGAAGTTTGCGAGAACGAATACGACAAGGCGTTTGAAATCGTTGTGGGCGGACAGCGTCACACCTTCGATAGCTTCGAATGCGCAATCCACGCGCTGGCGCCTGTTTGCCTGCACTGCAACTGCCGAATCGTCGGTCACGGTGTCGAAGCGGACGGACAAATCTTCTGCTGCGTCCACTGTGCACGCGCGTCCGGCACAACGCAGTTGAAGGACCGCGTCTAAAAGTTGCAGTAATTGCGGCAGCCGCAGTTCATGGAGTGGCGTCACCGGGCTCGCCGTGCCGCATTGCAAACACCGCGCCGATCGATTTGATGCGACTGGACTTAGGCGGACTTGCGAAATACAGATGCTGATTATGAAAGCATTTCGCGCTTCGTTCGTTGGGCTCACGTGTTTATCGTTCGCAAGTTTAGTAGCGCTGGCGCAAACACCCGCGACAAAATCCACAGCATCATCGAAGGCAGTTGCGGTGTTGCATCCTAGCGCAGGCAATAAGGTCAACGGCGCCGTCACATTCACGCCGGTCGCCGATGGCGTGCAGATCCACGCGGAGCTCGCGGGGCTAACTCCTGGCAAGCACGGGTTTCATGTCCATGAATTCGGCGATTGCAGTGCAGCCGATGCCAGTTCGGCGGGCGCGCATTTCAATCCCACGGGCCAACCGCATGCAGGCCCTGATACAGCCGCGCGGCACGAGGGCGACATGGGCAACATCGAAGCAGACGCTTCCGGCAACGCAAAGCTGGATTATGTGGACCATCAGATCTCTCTCGCAAATGATGCAAAATCGGTGATTGGGCGCTCGGTCGTCGTTCACGCGAAGTCCGACGATCTGAAGACTCAACCGTCCGGCGACTCAGGCGCGCGCATCGCTTGTGGCGTGATTGGTTGGGCAAAAAGCCAGTAACTGCAGGTCCGCGGCGAAGTCGGATATCAGCCCGCCCGGCTGATTCGCCCGGGAGGCTGCCAGCCTGCCGAATAGCCCTGGAGCGGGTTGGCAGCCCGCGTGCCGAGTCAGACTAGAAGCCTGACATCCTATTTTCCCGTCTCCCAAACGGACGTTTCGACTACACTGCCAAAAAAATCCCGTCATAATCTCTTTACTCGACAGAGCGAATGTCATCTGATCAAATTATTGAAAACCATCGCCCTGCACGCTTATGCCACGATTATCTAAAATTGAATTGTCGCCCGATAACGGGTGCGTCATCGACATGAAATGGAGCCTTGGCCCGTTGAGCTATCACTCTTCTGCCGCCGGCAAGGTCACAGCGGAACCGAACACGGAAATTGTTCGGCTGCCCGAACTGGTTCTTTACGATCACGTCGGTTTTAAAGGTTCTTACGCCCGGACGAACTTGAGTTTCCATTACGTCGGCGATTACTGGAACGACCGGATGAGCTGCGTGATTGTGGAGAGCGGCGTGTGGCGATTTTATCGCGATGAATATTACAAGGGCCCGCACTGGGACCTCGGCCCCGGATATTACGAAAGCTTCTTCGCCGAAAAAGGCCCTGACGACGTCGTCAGCTCCTTTCAGTGCATCGCCCTGACGTAACTCGCGATCCGAATTAGACGAATTTTTTCGTCTAATTGTCGTTAGGCCTTTCACGCGCAGTGTTCTGGAACGCATTCACGATTGCCATCGGCGGGTTTCTGGTCGCGTGGTCACTTTGCGATGGCCGCGCGCTCGCCAAAGCGAACTGACCGCCGCGTAAAGTTGCGGGATTCGTCGGTGGCATTCTGGTGGCTTACGGCATCAGCGCATTTTACGGCTTGGCCTTTTCAGCGCGTGGCAGTTGCCCGCTTCATTCGAGTGGTCGATGGGTCGAGCAGATCAGTTGATTGAAATGCCATATGGACGGCGAATCGCCGTGCATCCGGCATCAGCTCGCATCCAAGTATATGATCGGGATTGGAAACTTCTGCACGCCTGGGTTGTGCATGCTGGGGCAGGAGACTTCAGAGCGATACAACTACCAGACGAAAGGCTGGTGGTGTGGACTGTGCGCGGCGCGCAGCGTTACGTTTTTACTCTCGACGGTACTCAGGTCGAGCAGACTTCATATCCGCCAGAGCAGTATCAGCGTCTGCCTGTTACGGCCAGTCCGGGTTACGTTCCGACACCCATTCTGCTATGGCCCTTTTCTTCGTCATTTGCTGCATGGAGCGTAGCAGTAGCCGGTGGGCTTTTGCTTGTCTATTCGGATCCGAAGCGGCTCTTTAAGAAGAGTTGGGACACAAGAAAGCTAACCAAACGCTGGAGCTTAACCACCATTCGGTACGTTTGCGTTCAAGATGATCAAGATGGTTTCAATCAAAGCCCAGTTCGTTCTCGGCGTCGGATAGCTTGGTTAATTTTCTTTGGACACCGTCGAATTTTTTTGCGTTATCTCGGTTGTTGACACAAAGCGCCGCTACAATGTGGTAGTTTCGAGAACTTCACGCGCGCAGCCCCAGGAGAGGGTGAACCCAGCGCCGCCATGGCCGTAATTGTGAATGACAGCGCGACCGTCACACAAGCGATCGCTTTCGAGCCGGACGCCTGATTTTCGGAATGGGCGCAGGCCGACGCGTTCGGAGAGGAGGCGCGGGCTCTCGATGCTCAGCACGCGGCTGCATTCGCCGACAATTTTGGATGTGGTTACGGGATCAGCCGCAAGATTGTCGCTGATTTCGTTTGTTCCACCGAAGACGCAATCATTCGTCCGCGGGATTGCGTACATGAGCGGCGCGTCATCACACACAATCGCACAGGAAAGGCCATCGACTCTCGGCACAACGGCGACTTGGCCACGATGCGGCTCGAGATCGCGATCGTGAACAAGCTCGCGCGCGCCGATTCCCGCGCAGTTGATCACGAGATCGAATTTTGAATCGACATCTTCGAGTTTTTCGAGACGGACATTTGAGCTGATTGATCCTCCAGCAGCGATAAAATGATTTGCCAGGTAATCGAGGTAAATCGTCGTGTCCATCAGTGGAACTGCGAGCGCGAATCCACTCCTAAAGAATTTCAGAGATCCCTCGACTTTGCTCGGGATGACAGGATGAGCGCCAAGTGAAATTGCCCAATCGGGGATTTGAATCTCGCCGGTGCGCGAAAATTGGCGCAGTTCGATCATTGAGACGCCGCTCGCGGGTAAGCGAGCAAGGTCAGCGAGCACCTGGTAGGTCTTGAGTGCCCAAGGGATGACTCTTTTTGCCGGCTGGGCGTCGTACGGAAACCAGACAGCGGCAGCCGCGCCGGACGTGGTTTGCTTGCCCGTTTCCTTCGCGAAGATCGCAGTGCGATAACCGCGTTCGGCAAAAACAACGCCGCAAGTCAGTCCCGACACGCCCGCGCCGACGATTGCGACATTTGGGTCCATTTCCAAATGGTAGGGAGGTATCCCCGCGCCGTCCGTAAAATTTTTTTGGAGCGCCGGCGGTCGCGCCCTACCGCTGACGAACGTACGTGCCAAATCCGCAAGCAGCGTCTAACATTACGTCGCAATGGTTTCACTTAATCGAGATACGCTCACGGGGAAGATTTTGGAGGGCGCGCGGATTTCGACAGATGACGCGCTGGAATTATATCGCTGGCCGTTGGAAGAACTGGCCGCGCTAGCGAATGCCCGGCGTGATTTGGCAAAAGCGACAAGTTACGGCGGCCGTGGACGCGAGATCGTGACGTACATCGTCGATCGCAACATCAATTACACGAACGTCTGTAATGTTTACTGCAAGTTCTGCGCGTTTTACCGAACGGAGCGCGACGAAGATCATTACGTGCTTAGTTTCGAGCAGCTCGATCAAAAGCTGGATGAACTCACTGCCGCAGGCGGAGTTCAAATTCTGATGCAGGGCGGGCATCATCCGAAATTGGCATTCCAATGGTACATTGATCTTTTGCAACACATCCGCGCAAAATATCCGCACATCAATATTCATGGATTCAGTCCGCCGGAGTTTCAGCATTTCGCTGAGACATTTCGGATGCCGCTACGAGAAGTGATTTCAGAATTTAAGGCAGCCGGACTGGGTTCAATCCCGGGTGGTGGCGGCGAAATACTCGTGGACCGGGTGCGAAAAAGGATTTCGCCTTTGAAAATCAACAGCGACGAATGGCTCGAGGTGATGCAGGTGGCACACGAGCTCGGATTAAAATCGAGCGCCACGATGATGTTCGGCCATGTGGAGACGATTGAAGACCGCGTCGAGCATTTGCGGCGTATCCGCGATCAACAGGATCGCAGCGGCGGATTCACCGCGTTTATCTGCTGGACCTTTCAACCGCAGCACACCGTGCTAAAAGTCAAACAGCGCACGGGCGTGTCCGAGTATCTGCGAGTGCAAGCGCTGGCCCGGATTTTCCTGGACAACATTGAAAATATTCAAAGCTCATGGGTGACCCAAGGTCCGGACATCGGCCAGATCGCGCTTAAATACGGCGCAAATGATTTCGGCTCGGTGATGATGGAAGAGAATGTGGTCAGCAGCGCGGGGACAACCTTTCGGCTCGATGCCTCGCAGATCGAGTCGCTCATCCGCGGTGCAGGCTACGAACCACACCGGCGCAATAATTGGTACGAACTGTTGAACTAAACGTCGATCATCGTTCTGGAATAGTGCGTGATTTGAGTTCAGACTGAGTTCCAGGAGGAGACAGCCATGGAATTAATTGAAGCATTGCCGCGATTGATCAGTTGGGCCATCCCCATCATCATTCTCGCCGTTATCGTCCTGCCGCAGGCAATCCGGATCCTGCGCGAATACGAGCGAGGCGTGATTTTCCGCCTCGGGAAATTACTTACCGCGAAGGGTCCGGGCGTGATTTTCCTTATCCCAATCGTCGATCGCATGGTGCGAATGGATTTGCGCGTGGTGACGATCAACGTCGAGCGCCAGGAAATGATGACGCGCGATAACGTGCCGGTGAGCGTGGATGCGGTGGTTTATTTCCGGGTGGTCGATCCGCAGGCGGCGGTGGTGAAAGTCGAAAATTTCCTCAAGGCCACGTCGCTTATCGCCCAAACCACATTGCGCAGCGTAATCGGGCAGGCGCCGCTGGATGATTTGCTTTCCCAGCGCGAGTCGATCAACCAAACGCTCCAGGATATCATTGACAAACAAACCGAGCCGTGGGGCGTAAAAGTCACTGCAGTCGAGGTGAAGGACGTGGTTTTGCCCGACACGATGAAGCGCGCCATGGCCAAGCAGGCCGAAGCCGAGCGCGAACGCCGAGCCAAGATCGTCAACGCCGAAGGCGAATTTCAGGCGGCGGAAAAGATGGTGCAGGCAGCCGCGATGATGAGCAAGGAGCCGATCGCACTGCAACTGCGTTTCCTGCAAACCATGCGTGAAATTTCCAGTGAGCGCAATACAACGACGTTCCTTCCCGTTCCGATCGACATCTTCACGCCACTAATCAAAAAGAGCGAACCGCCGAAATCGTAGTTTGCGGCTCGAATCAGCACACGATCTTCGCGATTTGCCGGC